>Ga0180438_10011215_pt1 | contig 10862 bp, 6 predicted proteins | sample SS_ome_12_FD_132455 | JGI IMG/M metagenome (GOLD analysis project Ga0180438, IMG submission 132455) | Hypersaline lake sediment archaeal communities from the Salton Sea, California, USA - SS_3_D_2 metaG | ecosystem: Environmental > Aquatic > Non-marine Saline and Alkaline > Hypersaline >... | reverse complement strand
GGCGGTCCGCACGCGAACCGGCAGGCCGCCGTCGGCCTCGACGCTGAAGTAGCCGCCGGCGCGGGGGTCTTCAGTCTCGAAGGGCTCCCAAGTGAGCAGGTGCCGCAGCCCCACGCGAATCCCGCCGCCGGGCCGAATCCCTGCCTTGCCCGCCGTATAGACCAGCGTCCAACTGTGCCGCGAGCAGACCTCGACGGCTTCGGGCCCGACGAGCCTGGCCGAGCCGATGCCGAGCCTTGCCCCCGCGGCGACCGCCTCGGCCTCGTTCATGTAGGGCGCCGCCTGTTGGGGCTCGGCGGCAAAGGTCGCGCTGGCGGCGATCAGGCAGGCTGACGCTGCAATCCGCGCCCAACGGAGGATTCCCATGGCCATGCCTCCCTCTATCTTCTGTGCCTCGCCGGCAGTCACTTCGCCTTGGCTCGTCCATCGAGAAACTCCACGTCGACGTCGCCGACCGTGGTGCCGTCGGAAATGACGACCCGCTGTCTTCCTTCCTCGGCGAACCACGCGTCGATCGTGCCCCGGCCGGCCGGCAGCTCAAACTCGGCCGAGTTCTCGCCTTCAGCCAGCCGGCGGCTTTCGTCGCTACCTTTCCAGCGGACGAAAAGCCGGGCGGCGGCGGTGGACTCGCCGCGGTGGATCGTGAAGCGGTAGCGGCCGCCGCGCTCGATCTCGACGCTCCAGCCGTGCGGCGCGCCGGCGCGGTACGTTGCGTCCTGGTAGCGGCACAAGCGGACGGGATTCTCGTGTTCCGAGCCGAGGTGGATCACGCCGGGCGTGAAGTGCCGGCTGCTGGTGACGTCGTCGAACCACGCCTCGTAGCCCGCCCGCAGCGCCGAGAGCAACTCTGGCTGCTCGCCGGCCAGGTCGCGCGCTTCGCCGGAGTCGGCCTCGAGGTCGTAAAGCTCCAGGAGCGGCTGGCCCGACGTGTCGAGATCTTCCTGGTTGAACGTCCCGGGGTAGCCGACCATCTTGAACCGCTCGCCGACGGCTGCGCAGTTTTGGTACCGCTTCGGCTCCAGCCCGCGGTGGCACTGGAAATAGAGTGTGCGATCAGGCCACTCGGCGCGCTCGCCGAGCAAGAGCGGTGCCAGGCTCATCCCGTCCAGGCTAGGCCCGCCGGCTGCGCCCGGCGGGAGGGCGTTTGCGTCCGGCGTCACGCCGGCCAAATCCAGAAGCGTCGGCAGAACGTCGATGTGGGCGGCGATGCGATCGATCTTGCGGCCGCCCTGAAACCGCCCCGGCCATTGCATGAAGCAGGCCGCGCGGATGCCGCCCTCGTAGGTCCACGACTTGCGGCCCCGCAAGCCGGCATTGTAGCGGTCCTGCTGCGGGCCGTTGTCGCCGAAAAAGATCACCACCGTGTCGTCGCGGAGGCCGAGCGACTCGAGCCGGGCCAGCAGCCGGCCGAAGTTCTCGTCGATGTTCGTGACCATGCCGTAGACGCGGGCCGTCGTGTCGTTCAACCCTTTGGCCCTGTACGGATCGCTGTAGCCGGGGCTCACCTCCAGCGGCGTGTGGGGGGCGTTGGTGGGAAGATAGACGAAAAACGGCCGGACGCCGACCGAAGGTTGCTCGTCGCACGATTCGATGAACTTGATGGCCGCGTCGAAAAAGACGTCCGTGCAATAACCCTCAGGCTTGACGCGGCGGCCGTTGTGCCGGAGCACGGGGTCGAAGTAGCTGTTGGGATTGTCCGGCGACTGGCCGATTCCGCCGGACAAGTGCACGAGCGACTCGGCGAAGCCCTGGTCCTGCGGCCGCATGGGGTAGTTGTCGCCCAGGTGCCACTTGCCGAAAATGCCCGTCCGGTAGCCGGCCTCTGAAAGCAGCTCGGCGATGGTGACCTCTTCGCCGTGCATTTTCGCGCCGCCGCGGGAGGTGTGGATCACGCCGCTGCGGTAGTAGTAGCGGCCGGTCATCAAGGCTGCCCGGGTGGGGGCGCACACGGGGCTTGTGTAAAACCGCGCAAGCTCCACGCCTTCGGCGGCGAAGCGGTCCAGATGCGGCGTTTCGATCAGCCCGTTGCCGTGCACGCCGACGTCGCCGTAGCCCTGGTCGTCGGTGAGCACGATCACGAAGTTGGGCCGCCGCGATCGGGCCTCGGCACCGGCCACGGCGGCGGTGAGTGCCAGAATGCCCAGCGCGGCAATCATACTCCGGCAGTGAAGGCAGCCATATCCAGTCACGACTCGACCCTCCCTCTTCCAGGTTGAACATCGGTCATCGAAGCCAACGCTCAACCCTCCCACACCACCCACGGCTCGCGGTACTCCCGCTTCAGCAGAGCGTTGCCTTCTTCGCTGTTGGTGAAGGTCTCGGTGGCTGGATCGACCAGGAGCTTCCGGCCGCCCAGACGGTAGCTGATGTTAGCATACTGGGGTAGCAGCGTGCTCAGGTGTCCCTGGAGGATGTCGGCGTTGGGGAGCCGCCGAGTGCGGATCGAATCGCAAAAATCGTCGCGGTGCGGCTCGTCCGGCCAGCGGCCGTACATCTGGTCGATCACCACCGGCTGCCGTTGGTGCGGCCGCCCGAAAACCTGCCATCCCATGCCGTGACGGCCGACGACCATCAGGGCTTCGCTGCCGAAGATCTCGATCCGCGAGGCGTTCTGCGGCCAGTGCGGGAAGATGTCGCTGTCGCGGAGCTCCTGGTCGGCCACGATCATGTAGGGCGTGTAGAGCGTCATCTCGAAGGTCATCACGAGCCGCTCGAACTCGTAGACGGCCAACTGCGTGTCGGGCGTTTCGAACGCGCCCTGTTCGGCCCAGCGCCCGCCCACCGAATAGACCGACTTCGGATACTCGACGTCGCACAGCCATCGGGCTAGGTCGTACTGGTGGATGCTGTCGTTGATGCTGTCGCCGCCCGAGTACCGCCAGAAATGGTTCCAGTGCTCCCAGTGGTTGAAGTTGTATTTCGACGCCTGCGCGGGCCCGCTCCACATGTCCCAATCGAGCTCGGGCGGCGGATCGGCGTCGGGCACGGGGGGAGAGTTGCGCCAGAGCTTCTGATTGTAGACGCGGCAGAGATGGATTTTGCCGAGCTTGCCGTCGGCGATGTACTTCTTCGCCTCGATCATGTACGGCGCGCTGCGGCTCTGCGTGCCGAGCTGCACGATCCGCATGTGCTGCCTGGCGGCCTCGACCATCTTCCGCCCTTCCCAGGGAGTATGCGACGCCGGCTTCTCCACGTAGACGTCCTTGCCGGCCTGGCAGCCCCAGATCGTCGCCAGGGCATGCCAGTGGTCGGGCGTGGCGACGACGATCGCGTCGACCGACTTGTCGTCCAGCACGCGGCGAAAATCGCGCACGGTCTTGGGGGCCTTGCCCTGGGCCCTTTCGACCGCCTCGGCTCGCGGCAGCACGGCCAGATGCGGCGGCGTAAACCGCATGTAGCCCGCCGAAGCCGCCGTGCCGAACCAACGGTCGTCGACGTCGGCGAGGTAGGCCACTTCGCAGTCGGGCCGCAGGGCGAAGCCCATCGACAACAGCGCCCCGCGGCCGCGGATCCCCACCATGCCCAGGACGATCTTCTCGTTTGGTGAGGAGGGTCTGGCCGACTTGGTGCTGGTGAGCACGGCGGCGCCGGCTGCCACGCCGACACCTGCCTTTCTCACCTGGACAAGAAACTTGCGTCGATGAATTCCGGCCATGAGAAATGCTCCCGTCTGGTTGGCCCGTGCGGCGCCGCCGGCCGCGGCCAGCCGCGGCCTTTTCGAGTGTTCGGCGACGATACGCAAGGGGCTCCTGCCAAGATAGCCGGAAGCAGTCCGGGAGGCAAATCTCGCGACGGCTCACCCTGAAGGGGAGGGCCCCGGCTCTTTTTCAGCGCAACCCGGCCCTGCGCCGCGCGGAGATCTGCTCGGCAATCCGTTGGACGGCCGGGTCGGGGTCTTGTCTGGCGGCCTGCTCCAGCCGGCTCAATAGCGACGGATCGCCGGTGGTTGCCAGGATCGCCATCGCCGCCCGGCGAACCCCGGCGTTTTCATCCCGGCTGAGATGCTCCAGCCAAGGCAACGGGTCGACCGATCCGAGTCCCGGCAGCCGCCGGGCCAGCGCGACGCGGACGGCCGCATCAGGGTCAGAGATCTGCCGGGCGATCTCGAAATGGACCGGAGTGAAACCGGCAGCGGAAAGCCTCCTCCGAGCGTCGCCCGCCACGACGGGGTCCGGGCTCGATAGCTGGCGGATAAGCTCCAGCGTCGCGGCCCAATCCGGCGGGCCAGCGTCCGCGCCGCTCTCCCGCAACATCGCACCGTCTTCCGTGGCGGCGGGACCATAGCCCAACGGGCGAAGCGAAACGGAATTGTCGCGTTTCTCCGCCTGCAGCGATTTGCGGGGGCGAAGGAGCGACTTGGCATTCTCGGGCTCTGCCAGGAGCCGAAGCGGCTGCTCCAGCGCAGGGCCTTCGGACGTAGTCTCGGAGGCAGAGGCGCCCGGCTTGAAATTGGGTGGCGTCGGCGGACCTGCCCCCAACACATCCGCAGCGGCGGCGGACGCGTCGATCTTGTCTGCCAAACGTCCGCCGGGCATCGCGGGTACTCGCGGCAGCGGGACTCCCGTCTCCCGTGGGTGGTCGCCGTCCAAATGAGCGGCGAGTCCTTTGTTGCCCGCACCGTTTGTCGCAAGGAAATCCTCAGGCGCGAGGTCGGCACTTTCGCCGTCCGGCGGGAGAGGGCTTTCCGTCCGGCCGCCGCATGCCCGCACCACCTTTTCGCAGCACGCCAACACGCGGCCGCGATCCGCCTTCGTTTCATCCAGCGGCCAGAGGAGGATCTCGGTGGCCAGTTGGGCCGCAACCCGCCGCGCGGCCGGCGGGAACTGATCGACGCGCTCGGCCAGCGCCTCGGCAAGGATCGCCAGCCGGGGGGAGGAGTCGCGGGCGCGGAGCAACTGCCAACGGCTCAGTTCGTCCAAGAGGGCTTGCCGGCCGGCGGCCGCCACGGCTGTTCGCCGCGAGCCCATCGCCTCCACGAGCACGGGGATTCCCGCCGCTTCCAAGCGGGCCGCTTGAGCCAGCAGCCTGCCGGCTTCGGCCTCGGGCACCGTCTCAAGCTGGCGGCGGTAGCGTTCGGCGGCGAATTGAGGGCAGTAACGGGCGAGGCCGACAGCCGTCGCCAGAAGCCCGGCCGCCAACGCCAACGTCGCCACTAGCGCCCGCCGCCCTTTCAAACGTCCATGCCGGGTCAACGCCACCTGAAAGCTCCGCATCCACCGGCCTTAGCCCGATTACTTCACGCCGCGGGGAATTGTGTTGAATAACGGCCCCCGCCACAAGACCAGTCCTTCGGCCCCCCACTTGCCTGCCGAAGGTGACCGGGGAGGCAGTGGCGATACCGCAAAACCAGACCCAAGCTTCCTATTCACCCCAGACTTACAGGCCGATGCCTGCCGCAGAATTTGAGTGACCGCTGCGACCGGCGCAAGCCGAAGAATCAGAAACGCCCGTGCCCGAGGCGGTTTCTCTTGATGGCAAGATTGGCCCGCCTGGCACCGACGGACGCGGACGCAGAACACACCTCGGGGGGGAAAATGGCAGCGGCAATATCGGCTGGCGGTCCGGGCGACAACACCTTGGCGGCGGGAACACTGGAACTGGGAGGCGGACGGCGGTGCTGGCTGTTGGCGGTGCTGGCGATAGCAACCTTGTGGCCGACCGCGGCCGGCGCCGAGCCGCGGCTCTTGGGTCGCCGCGATCCGCTCAAGGCCGACGCCAGTGCGGCGGCCAAGGAGGAGGCGATCCGGTTGATCCCCTACCAGCGGCTCGATTCCGCCGCGAGGGCGAAGATCGACTCGGTGCTTGCCGACACGGCCCTCTTCCGCCGCCTTCCCGTGCAAGTGATCCCGTGCGACCCGGAGATGTACCTCTTCCTCGTCGAGCACCCGGACGTGGTCGTCAACATCTGGGAGGTGTTCGGCATCACCCAGCTTGCCGTGAATGAAATCGCCCCGGACACCTTTCGGGTGGTCGAGGAGGGTGGCACCACGGGCACGATGGAGCTCCTGTACGCGAGCCACGACACCCACGTCTTCTTTGCCGACGGGGAATGCAACGGGCCGATGACCGGCAGGCCGATTCGCGGTCGGGCGCTGGTCGTGCTCAAGAGCGGCTACGTCCGTGAAACAGACGGCCAGTATTACGTCACCTGCCGGCTGGACGCCTTCCTCCAGGTGGACCGGGCAGGAGTGGAACTGGTCACCAGGACGCTCCAGCCGATCATCGGCAAGGTGGCCGACGCCAACTTCGCGCAGACGACCGCTTTCCTGGGCAGCTTGTCGCGGACGGCTGCCACCAACCCCAGCGGCGTGGTCCGCCTGGCGTCAAGACTCAGCGAAGTCCAGCCGCCGGTGCGGCAGCGGTTCGCCGAGCTGGCCCAGCAGGTAGCGGCAAAGGCCACCGAGGCCGCCGTGCAGCCGGGCGAGGTCCAGGTGGTCGCCGAGGAGCCCGCGACCAGCGTCCGCTGAGCCGTCGGCGGCGAAGGCGGTCTTCACTTCTCCGTGGTGAAGGCCTCATCCGCCATTTGCTTCACCCGCCTGAGATCCAGCTTGCCGCTGCCCAGCAGGGGAAGATCCTCGACCCGGCGGAAGCTGTCCGGCGAAGGGATCCAGAGGGGCGGCAGCCCGGCGGCGCCCAGGAGGCGGCACACCTGCTCGGGCGGCTCCGTCATGCCCGTGTGCAGCACGATCAGCCGCTCGCCTTTCTTAGAGTCGGGGACGGCGGTGACGACGAGTTTGAGCTCGTCGCCTTTCAGATGGAGCACCTGCATGAGGGTCTCTTCGATGCGGATGTGGGGGACCATCTCGCCGCCGATCTTCGAGAAGCGGCTCTGGCGGCCGGTGATGCGGATGAAGCCCTCGGTGTCGATCGTGGCCACGTCGCCGGTGACGTACCAGCCGTCGCGGATCACTTCGGCGGTTTTTTCCGGCTGGCCGAGGTAGCCCTGCATCACCACGGGGCCCTTGACCCAGAGCATGCCCGCCTCGTCCACGCCGAGGTCCTTGCCGCTTTCCAGATCCACCGTTTTGACCGAGATGCCCGGAAACGGCTGCCCGATGGTCCCTTCCTTCAGTCCCTGCTTCTGGCCCACGACGGCCCGGCTGGGAGGCACGTTGCAGGCGATGGCCGGCGACAGCTCGGTGGCGCCGTAGCCTTCGACGGGCCGCACGCCGAATTTCTGCTCGAACGCTTCCGCCAGCTCGCCGGGGAGCTTCTCGGCGCCGGCGACGACCACCTCCAGGGTGGCGAAGTCTTCCCGCTCGCAGCGCCGCAGGTAGGATCGCAGAAACGTCGGCGTGGCCACCAGGATCGTTCCGCCCTGGCGGCGGCAGAGCGCGCCGACCTGCCGCGATTCCAGCGGACTGAAGTGGTAAGCGGCCTTCGGGTCGAGCGTCAGCGCCGTCCACATCGTCACCGTGTAACCGAACGAATGGAAGAAGGGCAGGATGCCGATCAGCACGTCGTGGCGGTCGAGACGGAGGACGCTGTTGAACCCCTCCACGTCGGCCGCCACGTTGCCGCCGCTGAGCATCACCCCCTTGGGCTCGCCGGTCGAGCCGGAGGTGAAGATCACGGTGAGCAGGTCCTGCGGACCGACGCGGGCGAGGCCGAGCAGTCGCTCCAGCACGCCGACCGGCAGGAGCCACGTTTGAGCGGCCGCCGCGAGCTTGTCGGCTGCCGTCACGCGATCCTTGAAGTCTTCCAGGTAAACCGGCTCGGCGTCGAGCTGGAGATGAAGCTTCTCCATCACCTTGCGGCTGGTGAGCACGTGACGGATGCCGGCCTGCGCGATGCAACTGTTCATCACCGGCGACGAGACGGTGTAGTTCAGGTTGACCGCTACGCGGCGGTCGATCGCCAATGCCGCGTTGGCCACGACGGCCGTGGCCGAAGGCGGCAGCAGCAGCCCCACGCACTTCTCGTCGTCGGCAAGCACGTGCCGTCGCAGGAGCCGGCGGAGGATCAGCGTCCTGGCCAGCAGCGCGGCGCCGGTAAGATCCGCGCCGGTCGAGTCGGCCAGTTTCGAGCGACGGAGCGTGCGGCGGCACGTTCGCAGGAAGCACCTTGCCGGCACCAGGCTCCAACTTTTGGCGGCAGCCATCCCTTATTTCCCCTCTATCTCGACGGCGGCGCCGCCGCGCGGGCACCCTCATAGATCGACGGACATCCCGGCCGGAATGATCCCGTTTCAAGGCGGCGCGTCAGTTTCCCCCAGGAAACATACACGGCGGCTCCCTCCGAAGTAAAGCCTCCCCAGACGCAGGGTCGGGGCCAGGACCACGCGGGCGGTCGCACCGGGCAGCAGCCAGACGGCCGTCAGGCAGGCCGGCACGGCGACCAGCCCGATCACCAGAAAGACCTCCCGCGCCGACAACCCGAGCACCCCGGCCAGCAGCCAGAACACGACCGAGGCCAGAAGCATCCCCGAAAAGCAGAGGAAATTCGTGGCCGCCAGGATCGAGCCACGGCTTTCGGCGGGGCTGCGGGCTTGCAGGAAGGCCTGCAACGGAATCTCGTACAGTCCCGCCGCCGTGCCGAGGATCATCAGATACAGGCAAGTCCAGCCGTAAGCATGGCCGTTGGGTCCCCCGGCGGCGCCGGGAACGATCCAGAGCAGCATCGCGCCCAGCGCGATTCCCGCCGCCCCCAGCGGCACGATTCCAAGCTCGATTTTGCCCCGCGACCAGATCCCCGCCAGCATGCTGCCAAAGCCGATTCCCAGGACCAGCACCGCCAACAGCGGCCCGACGTACTTCTGCGCGACAAGCAGCTCGAACTCGGCGAACTTGTCGATGTTGATCTGGCAAAGCGCGCCGAGCGACCAGAAGAAGGCAACCGCCAAGGCCGCCAGCAAGAGCGGCCGCCGCGACCCCAGGCTGCGGAGGTCCCGCACCGTCTGCGCCGCGGGATTGCGCGGCGGCTTGCGCCCGGGATCGGCGGGCCGGAGCGGCCCGATCCAGAGGCTGGCGATCCACCCTGCGGCGGCCACGCCCACCAGCGCGGCTGCCGAGATCCACCAGTGCGACTGGCCCGGGCCCAGGCGGCTTCCGGCCGGCGTGGTGAGCGTGTAGAGCAGCCCGCCCGCCGTCCCGCCCAGGATAATCGCCACCATCGTGGTCATGGCGATCATGCCGTTGGCGGCCGAGATGCGGTCCGCACGGACCAATTCCGGGATGCTTCCCAGCTTGGAAGGGCTGAACAACGCGCTTTGGGCTCCCATCAGGAAAAGCATCGCGCCCATCAGGTAGAGGTTGCCGGTGAGCATCACGGCGACGCCCAAGGCCATGATCCCGATCTCGGCCAGCTTGCAGCCGACGATCACGTTGCGCTTGCTGAATCGGTCGGCGAGGTAGCCGGCCGGGGCCGCCAGGAGCACAAACGGCAAGAGAAACACGACCGAGCCGGCCGATAGCGCCAGGTCGGGCCGGACACCCCGCGACTCGACCAGGTCTTTGCCGATCGGCAAGATCAGCCACCGGAACATGTTGTCGTTCAGTGCGCCGAGGAACTGTGTAACCACAAGCCCCACAAAGTCTCGCGACCAAAGCCGTCCGCCCGGCTTCGTTTCCCTGTCCTCGTGGAGTGCCAGGTGCGATCCATCCCCATCCTCCACAGAGGGGGAAGCATTGCAGGTTGCTTGAGAAGCTGCAAGTGTCATCGCGATTCCTCTTGCGAGTCGGAGAGTAAGGTTCCGTCCCATGTGACAGCCGATACGCACTCAGGCGAATTCTCGGGAAAGATGCAACGGCGATCGGCCCACCAGCAATTCGGGGCGAATGAGCGCCCATCTCGCCGGGGGTCGAAACGATCGACCACCCGCTCGGCGTTTTGAGCCGTCGTGACGGCGGCGGCCAAAGTGGCGGCTGCCGGCAGTGGCGTGCTAAGCCTTTTCGCTTCCCGATTGCCGTTACGGCTCGGGCATTTGCCGGCGGCACTGGTGGAAAAGCCGGATCTCGTCCTCGAGCGTGCCCGGCGGGAGCTGGTCGAGGAGCGAGCGGATCGGCGGCGGGCCATCGGCAACGGCGGCCTGCAAGGCGGCCAAGAGATCAGGCGTAAAGCACCATTCGGGCCGCAGCGGCAGCCCGTCCTCGAGCGCCCTGAGCGCGTGCTCGACGATCTGGCGGCGGCCGAGCCCGCGGATCGCCTCGCACTCCTCGGCGGAAAAACCCTTGGACAAGAGCCGCCAGGTCCAATAATGGCTGGGGCGGTCGCCCTCGACCGCGGCCTGATCGCGGGCCGACTCGTCGGCGGTTGCCGCGATTGAGTTTTTGGGCTGCGGCCAGGCCTCGCTTTCCTTGACGATCGCGAGGATTTCCGTCCCATACTGCCGCAGCTTGGCCGTGCCCACGCCTTTCACGTCCAGCAATTCGTTCAACGAGTGCGGCCGTTGGCGGGCGAGCTCCTGCAAGGTGGCATTCGAGAAGACCTGGTAGGCCGGAATGCCCGCCTTCTCGACCTCGCGACGGCGCCACTGTTTGAGTCGTTCGAGCAAATCGACACTTTGCAGCGGCAGTTCGCCAGGCTCCGGCCGGTGCGGATCTGTGCCCTCCGGCGAGTCCGCCGGCCGCCTGCCGTCGAGCTTGTCGAGCAACTCCGGGGGGATCGGCGGCGGGCCGTCGAGCTGAGCTTCGCCCTTCATCAGCGCAGCGCCCTTGTCGGTCAATTGAACGACCGGCCGCATCTTCTGGATTTCGACCTGCTCCAGATGGCCGCTGGCGATCAGGCCGTCGATCAGCGTGACGACGTCGGGCTGCGTCAGATCGGACAGCAGGCCGAACGTGCTCAAGCGGTCCAGGGCGAGCTTGATGACTTTGGCGCTGCCGGAGCCGCAGAGCATTTGGGCGATGAGGTTCTTGCCGCAG
>Ga0180438_10011211_pt1 | contig 10863 bp, 12 predicted proteins | sample SS_ome_12_FD_132455 | JGI IMG/M metagenome (GOLD analysis project Ga0180438, IMG submission 132455) | Hypersaline lake sediment archaeal communities from the Salton Sea, California, USA - SS_3_D_2 metaG | ecosystem: Environmental > Aquatic > Non-marine Saline and Alkaline > Hypersaline >... | reverse complement strand
TAAAACTTATCGCCTACCCGTTTGCCTTCCAGCAAACCAGTAACCGAGTCCATTTGCGATGTGTAGGCAGCGGCCACCAAAAAATGGTTAGCCCCTCGTTGCTGACACACTGTTTCAAGCGCCCTGGCAAGTAATCCCTTCGCCCAGGCACTCATCCGTCTATTATATTTTTTCCAAGGTTTCTTTTTTGAAATAGGCAAGTTCAAATCTTCTGAAACTACGACGGTCGCTTTATCCACAATAGAATGAACAGCTTTGAACGCAATGTTCTCTAGCCTTTTCTGGTACGTTTCTCGTCTTGCCGTGATCTTCTTCGCACCGAGATTATTTTTTCTGATGTTGTCTGCTTTCTTCATACGTCCTGCTTCTCGATGTTTTTTCTCAAGTGCGTGTAACTTGTTTCTAGCTTTTCCGGTTTTAGAGGCTTTATCACTATATTCTGTCATCACTTTTCCAAAACCAGCACCGTGAAAATCACCATCTGAATCAGCAAAAGCTTCTGTATATCCCTTATCAACACCGATCTCATGTTTACCATGAGGGCGTCCTTGTTGTTTCTCCATGCAGTAGTGGATTTCCGTCACATCACCTTTGCAGATGATCCGCAAGTTACACTTCCCTAAATGAACATTCTTCCCATTAGTGGTAGTAACGAGTTTGATATTGCCACCATACTGTTTAGCGATCCGAATTGTGATCACTAAACGACCTTGTTCATGGCTTAGGATGTACTTGTCGGATCGAACAACAAACTGGTTGTCAGCATGGGCAACACCATGCTTGAAGTATTTCCTCATTTGCCGATGCAGGAAAGTATCTTTCAACCATTCGTCACGTTTCAGCAGGGTAAACAAACGTTTACGTTCTTCCGGGTCGTCTGTCCGTACACAGATTGCTTTCCGTACTTTTTCTTTTGCGGCAGCCTTATATAGCAGGATGTCATTGATCACATCTTTGGTTGTTTCATTTCTGATCGTCCCGTCAATACTCAAATTCTTGTAGTAACTTGCCCCGGAAATCTCTTTACGGAGATCCAAATTGGATTTCCCCACATTCCGCAATGCGCCAAAACGCCTCCAAATATCCGCCCGAAGGAAAGCCGCAACTTTACAGATATCGGGTAATTGTTCTGGCGTAGCTGCCTGGATAATTCGTGTTACTTTCATTTGAACTTTTTGTTGTGTTCCCGTACCGCCTTACGCATCTGGCGATATTGTTTTTTTGCTTTGGGCGATTCTGGATCGATGCCTGTTTTCAACGCATATAAACACATTTGCGCCTCAGTAATATCGGCATCTTCTTTTGGTATCGGGCGACTTATGTCAAACCATTGTTCTAATGGGAATTTAGTCACGCTCTGCCTCCAATTCTTTTTTCAACGTCTTCTTGTACCTACGCATTCCATAAAGGCGGCAACTGAATGTGTGTACTATCGCCAATAAATCATCAACCATTTCCTGTTGTGGCGACATGGATGGCTGGTTAACCGCTTCAATGAAACATCCGTGTTGGATGGCGATATGTTCAACAAGATCAAACCCGAAACGCATCAATCGATCTTTATGCGCAACTAGTAACCGATTGATTTCACCATTGATGATGCGACATATTAAATCCAAGAACTTCTTTCGTTTGAAATTCATACCCCCAGCAATCTCTTCGATCCACTCGTCAACAGCAATTCCAGCATTCAAACAATATGTTTCCATTGCCTTTATCTGTGCGGCCAGATCATCTTTTTGGCCATGACTAGAAACCCTACAGTACACGACTGTTTTCCGCTGATCCAGTGGCGTTAGATTAAGTAGTTTTCTCACATCGGACTCGTCATAATACCGATGCCCTGATTTGTGACGCTTTGCGGGAAACTCTCCTGTGTTATCCCAGCGACGTAAAGTTGAGGTTGACTTACCAACTCTCTTTGCAAAACTGCTTATGTTGTATATCTTACTCATATGAACAAGTATAGCTAATAAAAATCAAAAGTCAAGTATCAGTTCACATCTCCAAGTTGACCCGAGCTATGGTAGCCTCCGTGTCCTTTGAGCAAATCACAGGTTACACCTTCCGTTACAGGATGTATTGCCCCACATAATTCAGCAAATTTCTTATCTTCTGGCATCGTCTGCCTCACCCTCTTCTAGAAATTTCTCGAAATCATGAACCAATTTGATTAAAAATTCAGAATCAACAGGTAAGCTTATATGTTTTTGTAGACGACTACCCGCAGCACAATGAGCCAAAAAAGTCAAAACCAAAAAAGAACGAACAGCCCATTGACCTAATGGGCTATCTAAATCAACATCTGTTTGGGGAAGATGAAAAGAAGAGACCAGTTGATCCTGCAAACCATCCTGCCACCTCTCAAGCTCTGATCGTAACTGCTGGTTCTCTTCCTTAAAATAGGAAAGCTGCTCCACGTATTTGGTTTCTGCTGACTGATAATTGTCAAGCAAGGAATGTAAATTTTTGTTTTCTACTCGAAGTGCATCAGTATCCGCGATCACCAGGCTAGATGCTTTTTCAATCTCTTCAAATCTTTCCTTGTAACCGTCCAATACCTCTCTGTTTTTCTTCAGTTTGTATTCTAAAGAATCCAACCTGGCAAGCATCATCGTATCCTGCTTGGATAACGAATCTTGTTCAATCTGTTCTGCTGGTTCAGATTCGCGCCGCTGTTCTACTTCGCTTGTCTGCTTTCTTTTCATCAACCGCTGCTCCTTTTGTTTTTTCTTTCGTATCTTTTCCAATTCTTCCTTTAATGTAGCACCGATATTTTCTTTCTTACAAGGTTTGCTCGTCTTGTTTTTACTTTTCTTGCGATTACCTTCTTGAAAAGCTTGTTCTACCAACTTCCCCGACATTGCTTTTTGTCGATTATCTAACAAATCGTAAATATAACAAAAAGCACACATATTGCTATCTTTCGCTCGTATATGTCCCGCCTGATCACAACGGGACGAAAAATGATAAGCAAATACAATTTTTTTGTTTCGCAATATCGCTTTACTTATATAATAAAGACAATCTTCACAAAGCTCCGATTGTTGCAGTACACAACGCTCGATTGCAATTTCATCGTTATTCTTACATTTACATCGCACCATACCCTGTCCTGGTTGTGTTCGATCCCCACCCCAACCAAACGTAAGATCTTCCGAAAATTTTGAACTAACCATCTTTCTTCTCGCTTTTTACTTTTTAGCTAACTTTGCTTGGGAAAAGAAACCAAAAGCTTCGTGCATCTCTTCACGTACAATCTCACGGAGACGCTGTTCTAAAGAATGCCGATCCCCATGCAATAGTTGGTATTCATAAAGGGCTCGCTTGAGTAGCGTTTGATATTTTACTCCACATTCATCGGCCCGATTACGAAACCACTCTATCACATCCGGATCCGCTCGAAATGATAAAGTTGTCGCTACCTTTACCTCTTCTTTAGGCATTAAAAAAATCTCCTCTATTCAGTAGCTTGTTGCGTCAAATCTGCTTGCAACTTTTCTTTTTGGGCCTTTAACCGACTCTCCTCAATTTGTAATTCTCCGTACTTATCTTGCAATTGGGTTAAGGTCTGACGTTTTTCAATAATCTCTTGTAATTTAGCAACCTCATCCTGCAAAGACTCTATCTGTTGCTCCACTCGCTTGTTTTGATTTTTCTGATCTACTAACAGAAGTGTCAATTCCCTCAAATGCACATCAATTTCATTTTCTCCACCCTCCTCCTCCTCTACTTTTTCCTCCGATGCTTCATTTTTTATTGTCTGCTCTTCTTTCTGCTCCTGTTCCTTAGAGTCTTGGTTATCCTTTTGTTCTACAGGAGGTTCTTCCTCAGCAGCTACGATAGGATGAGGACAGATTCCTATTGGCCAATAACGATAAGGTGTCTTAATATCAGGCCGATAACGTTCTATTTTTTCTTCTTTATGCAACATATTCAAATAAACAGATACCTCAAAACCTACAATTCTCGATAAGTTACGGGCTCCATTTCCTGGATGTTTTTCTACAACTTCTAAAACCTCATCTTTTTTTGCCATAACAAAATGCTCCTTTATAGAACGAATAGTAGTAAATTGTATATACAATATCATATAGACTGAGGCTGGTCAACTAAAATGTGGCTTAGAAATCAAGAAAGGATGGAAATAGTACTAGGGAACTAGAACGCCCCATAGTTTTATAAGATTGTTCACCTCTGATTGATCACCAAAACAGAATTTATCCCCAGCATCCAGATCAAAACTCATAAAGGATGATTCCATCACCGAGGTATCAGAGGCAGTCCCCAAAAAGGCATCATTCAAATAAATATTGAAAGTTCCCAAAACATTGCGCGTAATACGCAGACGAAACCAAACATTTGGCGCAATTACGTCATCAGCGGAGGTATAAAGAGCACCCACTCCACGTTCATACAAAATCAGGTTATTATCCGCACCATCAGAATAAACGTAATAGCCTGCTGAAGGGTCCTGCGCATCTGCAATAAAATCAAAAGCCGGTGAATTTCCAGCCGCTGCCTTGAGCATCACCGCTTCCCAGGTTCCAAAAGCACTATTGATGGCTAGATGAGGTATAGATATCCTTCCAGCCGTTACACATTGAATGCATTTGGTCCAACGATCATTTACCTGTTCATGCGTAACTTTGTGTGTGCCCGAAATAACTTTTAGACCTGCTTCCGCTTTCTGAATAAATTTGCCTGTACTATAAACGGAAGGATTTTCAGCTAGTAAGTAATAATCACCCCGATACATTATTGAACGGGCGATACGTTGATAAGCCAACGCGGCCTTGGCCTCAAAATCAGCCTTGTCTGCAAATTCTCCTACTTCTGACTCTGCAACGATGCCATTCGCACCATAAACCCCGGCTTGTGCCCCATAGTTCAAATGTCGAAGCGCATTATAGGCTGGATTTGTTCTGGCTACCGCTGGATTAGAATCGTCCACCAATTCAATATAGACATAATTGTTGCCACCGGCTACAGAAAGCCAACTTATAAAATAAGCTCGCCCTGCAACTAACGCCGTCCCACCAGACGTACTTTGATCGGATCCCCCTTGATGTGTAGAACAACGAACAACATTAGCATTGGAAACTTCAAAGGTCCAACCGTCATTGCCAAATATACCACGGTTGAGTATCCTGTGAAAAAATCCAGTTCGATGTGGAATAAAAATACACCAACCACCAAACGTTTGTGTGGTGTACCCCAATTGTGTGGCCACACCAAAATCAAGCATTGCCTGAGAAACTGGGGGGCTCGTTCCTAAACCTACAAACTTCTGCCCTATACCACCATAAGGCATCAATACATTTTTGATACCACCACGCGATCCACCAGAAACATCACCGATTAAATGATTGGATGAATTATCTGCGATGTTGTCATTTTCCATAGCGCCAAATATTGCGACATCCTGATAATCCTCCTGTTTACCAGCAATCGAATAAAATCGTTTGGTCCCTAATGCCGGAGTACAAAGAGCCACCAAGCTTTGATGTATATTTTTAACTTCAGTTGGATTTTTCGCTACATTGTTGTAAAGTAATATGGCTTGAATAGAAGCATTACTATGTTGTGTTCCAACAAAATTATTACCAATATATAAATCAGTATCATTGGGAGTAATAGACTGAACTGCCGCAGCATTCTGTACAAAAACACCATCTTTGTAGGATTTGGGAAAAACACCCCCTGATGTTTTTGTAATCACCATCGTTCGCCATAATCCAGATGACAAAAACAAATTATGAAAACTCTGCGCTATTCCATCATAAGTAGCCAAATAAGGAACATTTCCAGCGCCACCAATAAAATAAATTTCAAAATTTGTACTTATACCTCTTTTGGAATAAATCCTTGGAAAATAAGCGGCAGCTTTTCTTTTTGGCTTGTTGTAAGCATCAAAAAGAAAAGCAATTGTAAATTCATCAGCTACATTTATTAAAGCACCATCAGCAACCTGTAAAAGACCATTAGAATTCCTTGGCATATATCCCAAAACATTGTTGTTTCTATGCCAATCATTCACATCACTGTTCACGAAAGTTGCAACATTTCCGTTGATAACATCTCGAACATGACCCTCAAAAAGGGGAAAAAATAAATCCAAACCGACTGTATCTATATCCCAACTCACATCTGATACCTACCGACTTTCCAAAGATTAAATTTATTATAAAGATCTTTCGCCTGTGTTCGCGTCAATCTTTTGTTAAAGAAACCGACTTTATAACCATTTCCCACCAAAGAGAGAAACAACAAAAGATCTTCACTATTTGCATAACTTCCTGGTCTTCCAGATATATCAAAAATTTCTCCATCATCACCATTCAGATATAAAATTAACTCATCATTGGGCCGATCAAAAACAGCAACAATGTGATTGTCATTTTTGATAACATCCTTTGCTGAAGTCAAGGCTAATACTGCGGCATTACCATCGTTCACATTAACCACTACATTGGTGTCAGCAGTGATTTCATAACCGGAATCATTCGCTAATGCGCCATCATTTTTCCGAAACAGATTCTCTAAATTGGTATTTCCCTTATAATAGGATAATTCAATGCTTTTTTCTGCATCAGTGCCTAAATCAAAATCAGAATCATCACCAACAGTCAAATATTTACTTCCATCGTAGATATAACCATTTCTATCGACAATCTTATCAGGAAAAGTAGCTACTACCGCTCCATCTCCCAAAGTAGCATCTCTCCCATAATCACTAACATCCGACGTAATGTACGGAGCCGCACTACCCACTTTGTCATGCATCGGAAGATAAAGAACCGCATCCTTGTCATAGGTAAACGTTCGATTATTGATCCAATCACTAATCTCTTGCTGTGTCCAGGCTCTTTTGGAAACCAATACACTGTAAATGTCAAAACTACCAGAAGCTCCTAAATAACGACATAGTTCAAAACCAACAGTGGGTTGCACTATTGGTTCAGCATGAGCCGCTGTTTGATTAGCAAGTGTATCATTTACATAAAGTTTTAAACGATTAGCCCCTATCTTACTATCAAAAGTCAACGTAACAAAAAGTCTTGTTCCAACAATTGATGATCCTATATTGTAACTGGTGTTGGCTATCCCACTTGCATGTCTTGTAAACGCCCAAATCGATGTAGCTACTGTGGGAATCCAGATCATCGCTTTGTAGTTAGCTGATGTATCAAAACCACATGCAGCAAGATTTGTGACCAGATTTTCCCGTATCCGAAAATCAATAATCATCGTTAAAGCATGACCTGCTGGCCTGAGCTTTTGTCTGGGATATCGTATAACCTGGTTATTAGAATTTGAAAAAGAAGCATATCCTTGAACAGTAGGAGGACCTGCGCCACCCGTACCATACAGATAGCCACCATTCTCCACAACAGTTTCAGAATTATGAAATTCTTCAAATAACAACGCATCCAGAGCTTTTATTTGACCATACGTCAGCATCAATCCGTCCTTGTTACCGCACGGTAGCCATCCCAGGAGTTTGCATATCCCTTAGCCGTTCGCCATTCTTCCGTCGTAGCATGATCCCGCCTGTAGGTCGCAACTTGTTGTGTAACCGTTTCTGAAAATCCAAAATCCTGGCCATTGATAGCAGTAAGCAATTGAGCTTGCGACGGCTGATTTGCGTACAACGTTCGCATAGAGCTATCCATAAACTCTACGATATTTTTTGTAACCTTGGCAATCCAAAATAAATCAGTCTTATTTAGATGAAGCGATAGTTGAATATCAATAATATGAACACCTTGTTCATATTGTTGCAAAGCCTGTAGAATTTGTTGATCTGTCAAAGGTGTTGGCTCAGGAGGGTCTTCTGGTGGTTGCAATAATGGAAAAAGTGTTTGTCCCATCGTTCAACTCCATTTTGAATATAATGATTGGCTACCAATTGTATCCATTAACATATGAAAATCTAAATGCAATAACGCCGGACGATTCCCTAGTGTATTAGTTACCCAACTATCACCAGCAGCCCGATAAATTCGACCACTGATAATAGCCGAAATACCAATGCCCGTTCCATCTATCTCTGCTGCACCAGAATTATCACCTATTTCATGATAATGATCTGTACCTGAACAAATCCCTTGTAATGATTCAATAACTTCTCCTGGAAACACTGTAAGAATAGAAGCAATTGTATATTCAATCGCCCAGTTTACTGTATTTCCATTTTCCTCATTTCCGCGTGTATGTGGGGTCCAATGAACATGAGGATAAATTGTAGTGCCTTCCACATACGCATGGGGAATCTGAATGGTAAACATCAACTCATCCCCAACAGCAAATTGGGGGATTACACCACCTCTCCAGGATAGGTTGGCTGGATCCGAAATACCTGCTGGTTTTAATTGAGCTTGGGAAACTAATACATCCTCATAACGGACGGCAAAAATTGTTGGTCCACCTACTCGCATGATTAATTTCCTCTTGCTGTATAAATAGCTAAAGAATTAGAAGTATCAGAGGTAACAACTTTCAACATCAAATGCAATATCTTGAAATCAAAACCCATATGGAAAGTATCACTATTATCCACCTGCACCCCAAATGTAACTACTTGTGTCCAGCCTGTGTCAGCAGTTTCATCTGCATCTGGATGATTAGACTGGTATAAAGTTAAAGTGACACCACCCGCAACAACCCATGTTATAGAAAAGAGCTTAAAACCATCCATCGGTATAACAAAACGACGAGTAGTAGCACTAATATCGGTGGAATTAATGATCTCATCAAAACTTTCGCGAAGAGCATCAGGATTTGTATTAATGCCTCGGATAGCATTTATCAATTCCGACATAGGTGACATCCGTGACTTTTCATCTGTCAACAAGATATGCTGAACACCCTGTCTGGACCCCCTGGCACGTACCGTATCATAATCCGCATCTACAGCATCTGTTGGCTCAGTCCCAGAAATCTCAAAGGCGGAAAGCATTTCCTGGGGACCTTTATCTACAACCGGCTCATCATGCTCTGCTGCATCCTGACTACATACCATATCAACGGGCAGAATTCCTTCATAAAGAGGTAAATCTGCCCATTCAAAATCCCCACGAAACTCAAAACTGATATGTGGAATAACCAGCTTGATGGTCCCCGCCGCCGCTGCTGTTGTAATTTCGATATAACCCGTATAAAGCAAATCGAATGGTCCGGGGATACGAAACCGTTCCGTACCATTATTTCTCTTGGTAAAGGTGAACTCTTCAGCAAAAGAACCTAAAGCACCATCAGGAGCCTGTGGATGAACCTCCACGGTTACCGCTACACCAGCGTTACCGGTTAAGATAACCCACATATACGGTATATGAATTCTTCCCTGTGCATCAACCACCACCAATTGCTCACCATCTGCATCTGGATAATCACCAGACATCAAAGCAATCGAGGGATATGACTGTGGATCAAAGGCAATTGAAGAATATGGCATAACGCCTTCTCCTATAAAAAGCGATTAATATCCTAAAACATATTGAGCATCTGCCTGAACTTGACAGGTTGTTGCTCCAAGACACCGCCCCTGTAATTGTACATAAGGAACATGGTTTTTTAGCTCTAATTCGACGAGAAAATCTTTGGTTGTAGCCGCCCCACCCGTAGGGAGAAACTCATAATGCGTTCTGGCCGAACGTGTCTCTTGATCCACACCATACTTGGGCTCAACAGGGGTTAAGGTGCCGCCAACATCGTACTGAATCAACCATCGAAACTCGACAGCAGCGGTGGCATCTCCCTTCACAAACTGCCCATAAACCGCTATGCCATTATAAAAACGAGTAGTTACAGGATCACCTATATCCACAAAATTGTTACCTAATGTAACGTTAGCAGCATTCAGTTGTGCTGGTAGGGTTTGGAAACCCGCTACCAACCAGGCTCCAATTGGAGCCACCAGACTGGAGATCAAATCAAATAAACGGTCATATGGAGAAGGTTTGCCTTGAAACCATTCGCTAAACATTGTGTGTATTCCTTATGTTAAAACGTTCTAAGTATCTTTATTTTCAATCAGTTCCTATTTCTTTTACGACCTCTTCGATATGAACCAGGATTATAGAAGAGACCTGCTTCTGTCTGTTCTTGCCAACGATGAAATGGTAAAAAATCCAATGGTAAAGACCTGCAAGGACGAAAACCGATCCTGTTGTTGCGGTAGCTTGGCGTGAGGAAATTGCGATTCGCCGCACGGCAGTACTCCGCATTGTGGTAATAGCTACCGCCACGTAAGACCCGGTGCGTACCTGTAATTGGTCCTTTGGGATTGGTTTGTTTTTTTCGAGAGTATTCTCCAAACCAATCCCAACACCACTCCGATACATTTCCAATCATATCATATAAACCGAAGTAATTGGGACTCTTTTGACCTACTGAATGTGTACGATCATTACTATTCTCATCATACCAAGCTATTTCATTTAAGGGACCATAACGTGGTGCTGTTGTTCCTGCACGACAGGCATATTCCCATTCTGCCTCCGTTGGTAAACGATATCCCTCTCTCTCCTCATCCCATTCTACTTCTTCTATAAAAAATCCTTCTTCGCCTGGAACGCCTTCCACTCCAAAAAAGGAATAAGCTGGTTCGATGCCTTCTACTTCTGACAATGCATTACAATAAGCTACAACGTCATACCAGGAAACCATCTCAACTGGCAGGAATGGCTCTCCATGAAAGTAGGAGGGGTTATCTCCCATCAACCATTCCCATTCTTCCTGGGTCACCTCAGTTTGCTTCATCAAAAAAGGTTCTGTTAGATGTACAGGGTGCTGGGGTCTTTCGTCCTCCCATGCTTCGCGGTCAGAGGCAGGACTTCCCATCCAAAAAGATCCAGGAGG
>Ga0180438_10011210_pt1 | contig 10863 bp, 18 predicted proteins | sample SS_ome_12_FD_132455 | JGI IMG/M metagenome (GOLD analysis project Ga0180438, IMG submission 132455) | Hypersaline lake sediment archaeal communities from the Salton Sea, California, USA - SS_3_D_2 metaG | ecosystem: Environmental > Aquatic > Non-marine Saline and Alkaline > Hypersaline >... | reverse complement strand
GGTCGGCCCATTATAAAATAGTCAGGTGTTGAAAAGACGTAGCCAAAGAGTAGATGCAATTCTACGTCCTCGGCCCATGTCCTGGCGCATGGCTCCTTGTCGTAAACGTGGCGGGCAAGAATGGCCGGGTTATATCTGTGACTCATTCTTCTTCCTTGGTTCTCTCATCCAGGCTAGGGTGAGCGCTGCCCATAGATAGAGCAAATGAATAACATCAACGGTCCACGCTGCCCCCCTGATAAACATTTCCTCGATATATGGAAGCAGGCCAACGGCGCATATTAAATAATACTCGTTCCATTGGTAGGTATCCATTCCCGGTTTTAATGGCATTACAACCTCATCCCACTTTTTGCTTTGCGCCTCATCATTTTCTTCCTCTTCACTTCCCTTGCCGTAGTGCTATTGTCTGAAACCATGCCAAGGTTGATCGCCTCAACGCCCGTCCTCATTCCGTCGCAATCGTGTGAAGCCCAATCGTGTACCGGATCCTTTTTTATAATAGCGCTGCTACTGTCCGTCCTGGTGTGGTAGGCTTCCAGGCTTTCAATTCCTTCATCGCAATTATCCTTATGAATCCACGACCTTTGCAGTAAATCGCGTTGCTGGTTGATTCCTACCCAAATATCCTTACAGCGTTCGACAACCCTTACATTGACGCAGCCTGCCTTCTCAAATTCTCCCTGATAGCTGGATCCGGTTGCGGCCTCGGTCTTCTTCCCGTCATGCGGGAGATAGTAACAAGCAATCGGAATTCCCGTATCCCTCATAACCTGGGCAACTTGCCCGGCCGTTACATGCCTGTCTTTATAGTGCCAAATCCAATAAACTTCACGGCCTATCAACTGGAAAAACCAAACAGACGTTGAATCATCCCATCCAATATCAAAACACGCATAGACCGGATACGAGCGATCCCATTCAAAGTTGCGGACCTTTCCGGCTGCACGAATCTTTGAGATAATATCTCCATATATTGCGCCTTCGACCGGAGCCCTGAAAGCCTCTTCGGGGGTCGTAGGGTATTCGCGGAACATAAATATTCCCTGTTCCTGCTTGGTTTTGTAATAGAAAAGGCGCTGGGATGGCGTAAACTTCAAATTAAGTTCCTCTTCCTTCTCGTCCAAGTATTCGCTTGTTTCTACATCAATTTGGCTGACATCGCCCTTTAGCTGGTGTCGTGGGTCGCAATGCCATGGAAAGAAGTAGAAATGAAAGTCTTTCTCTGTTTTATGCTCTGCCGGGGTTTCCATTGCCCGCTTGATAAGCTCATAGAAGTGGCCGCCCTTGCCACCCTTGAAGGTCGATTCAACAACGATTATGCCCGTATCTGCGGAGGGTAAAGCGCCGGTAAGGATTTCTTCGGAGCGGCGTGGATCTTCATGGGCAATCGGTCCCCACTCGGAGATATGCAGGAATTGATTGGTTCCCCCGCGGGCATTCTTCCCGGCATTAACCGTGGACCCATTTGGAAAGGCCAGTTGCTTGCTGGAATCCGCATCCAGCTTGCATTTTAGGTCCGGGTGAAGCTTGTCATAGGCAAAACGGCATTTGGTTTTAAGCTTCTCTGACGCATCCCCCTGGGTAAGATCCACAATCGAAGCCTGATAATTGGGGTTAAAGTAAGCCTGGTCAAATGCGACAACATCAATATCCGTTGAAAATCCCATCCTTCGGGCCTTGAGAATTAGGATTCGCTTTTGTCCCTTTCGAAATATAGCGTCATTAATGGTCTTTTGGTAGAACATTGGACGAAAGGGAACTACCTTACCTTCCTTTGTGGTAATGGTGTAGAGGTTGTTTATCCGCCAAATCGGATCAAGAAGTTTCTTCTTTTCCTCTACCATTTATCCATTCCCATAAGTTTGGGGACAAATCATGTTCATGCTTCTCCGGGGCATTCCATCCCATTATCTTAATGAGTTGTTCGGCGGCCCTTTCTTTCGAGTAGAATTTAACATCCTTATCCATTCCCCAGACATCCCCGTTCTTATTCACCTGTTCCTGTACCTTGTATCCCGTAACCAAGTTGGCCAGGTCCGGGCGCTCTTCAAATGTGACAAGGGATCCAGTGTCAGGGTTGATTAAATCAGTGTAATTAATCTTCAGAATGCCACAAAGGAAGATAATCATCTTCTCCCGGTCCCAAATAGACGCTTTCTCAGCCTTTTTGCGTAATTCTTGGATGAGAGAAGTCACCAAGCCATTTCCTAGCAATCTCTTTGCGTGAGCTTCAACTCCCTTTCTCCCACACTTTACCGAGTATCCAGCGCCTTTGTAAGCTGCGTATTGCGTCTTCCCCTCAAAGATGAGTCGGGCAAACTTCCTTTGCTTGTCTGTGAGTTCGCGGCTCATAAGATTTCCGTTTTAATAAACACTCCACCCCAACCGTTGAACCTGTACAAGTCCCTGACGATCCTTCCTTTTTCGTCGAATCTATCCATCCACTTATTCTCGCACCGAAATGTTGTGTACCTTCCTTTCTGCTCCAATCACAAACACCAAAAAACCGTAAGCATGGCAATAAAAAACCCCCGTCCGGGCAGACAGGGGTTAAATGTAAGCAAACTACTTAACAGTTATCCATGTACTTCCCTTGGTTAATATTTTGGGTTAAGTGGCGGGGCCAGCTTTTATGCGGTTACTGGCCGGGGAGTTCTTTGACCAGCGGTTACCGCCGCCGCCGCAATCCCTTGGTCCGCCTGTGATTGATTAAAGTATCTGAATTAAAGCCGATCCGAGCAAGAAGCATACAGCCAGTGCATGGATGGCAAGAAGTGTGATTTGTGCGATTGGCTTTTTCATATTCCCTTCCTTAGTGTTGAAACTCATTCGCCAAAACCCTCAAGGCAACTTCCCGGTCGCTGGCAATCTTGGCCAACTCTTTCTTGTCGCCCTTGCCGGCTTCAATCCAGTCCTTGGCGATTTTAAGTTCCCTTTCCCATAGGATCTTGAGTTGCTTGGCGTTCTTCATTTGATTCTCTTTAATTTCGTTATCATAAAACCAACGCCATCAAGTTCCTTTGAAAGATCTTTCTCAAATAGTTTTGAAACCTCGGCTGGATTTCCAGAACATCGCCGCACCCTAAACCCTTTCCTATAGGTTCCATCAACCTCAGCTTCTGCTCGATAGCACATGAACCACCAATGCTCATATTCCCATTTCTTATTATCAAAGTATATTAAAAGATTCTTAATCATTTGCTGAAATTCTCCGGAATGATGATGTTGCCGTTCTTTGACTCCTTCTTCGATCCCTTGAAGATGGCGTGTTGGGTCCGTGAAAAGGTTGTCAGGGCATCCAGGCGGCATTTCTTTATGTTGTCGTCTGAAAGGTAGGGCTCAACATTCTCCGGGTTGGATCCGCCACCTTCGGCCACTTTGGAAGGCTTGAGCCTCATTCCGTGTGAGTAGGTGTCGCCATCGCTTAACTTGGCATCGTAGACAAAGTATATGTTGAAGTAGTTATCAACAAGGATATGCTCTTTCATCATAAACTTGTCGATTATGACGTTGCGCGAGAGTTTCACCTTTAGGAGCTGGCTGGGTACGTCGCCCTTTACGATGGAGATCGGGTCAACGAAGTCGGGGGGGCCGTTGTGGGAGTTGAGGTATAGGCCGCTCATTTCTGTACCTTCTCTTTAAAGTTCTTCTGCCAAAAGTCCTCGCGTCCGCCTTTTTCCGGAATGACCTTTTCCTTGCGACCAATTATTCCTTCTTCCCTCAGCTTCATCTCTGTGAATTCCCTTGCTGTCAGGTGATCTGTATCACCTGGGTCATAGTATTCCTTGGAAATTGGTGACGGTATTGCCACATCCATAGCAAGTCCTTTCATTTGTCGATCCATTTTACAGGAACAAGTTTAGACCGTCCGTTTTGTCCTGTAACCTCTCCAAGAAGTTCCTTCCTCTTCTCAATCAATGGCATTGTCCGCCTGCCCCCATACCCTTCAGCGGATTTCTTGCTTTCAATAACCTCCATCGCCTTCTTGCGAAAACACTCCAAAAGCTGGCCAGTCATTTCAACACCGTCAGGAAATGCCTGGGCGTGTCGGTATTCTCCTTCACGGCATTGCAGGACTATCACGTTATCCTGTCCGCAAAAGTAGGGTTGATATTCAATTTGAACTTTCATTTTCCGCTTCCCTCGTTCTAGGCATGAATACAAATTTATGGGCAAGCAATACAATTTCACTCCTTGGCCCATCGCGGCCTTCCCACTTATCTTGCTGCAATTCACCTTCAAGGAGAATCAATTGACCCTTCACGCAGTATTTTTTCATGGTGTCGGCCTGCTTGTCAAAGATTTTGAATCGGATGAAGGTGGGAACGTCCTTTCCGTCCTTCTTCTTGTTTACGGCTATCGTACCGTTTACTACCGGCATTCCGGATGGTGTTGTTCTATGGCTTGGGTCGTGGGTTAGACGCCCCAAGAAGGTGCAATGGTTGTAGTTGCTCATTTTTTTGTTGTTTTTAAATCCAGCCACATGGTTGCCAACCCAAAAGCAATCTCTCTGTCCTTGCTTTTCTGGTCGCCTTCATTCGGAAACTCTCTCGGATTATTCCAAAAATCCTTTTCCCACTCTTCACGTTTACGCAAAAAACAGCCCATCTGAATCCACTGCTCACCATTCTTTTTGATTCGCGGGCAACACGTATATTTATAGGCCCCAGTGATGCAGATTGAAATATCATCTGATTCAATAGAGCTGCAAGAGCGGCAAGAGCGGCAAGAGCGGCAAGAGCGGCAATCGATGCAATCGATGCAATAGCTGCAAGAGCGGCAATAGCTGCAATCGCTGCAAGAGCTGCAAGAGCGGCAAGAGCTGCAATCGCTGCAAGAGCTGCAAGAGCTGCAATCGCTGCAAGAGCGGCAATCGCTGCAAGAGCGGCAAGAGCGGCAATCGCTGCAATCGCTGCAAGAGCGGCAAGAGCTGCAATCGCTGCAATTCCAGGTTCCCTCATTCGATTGCTGGTCCTCCCAACCCTTAAATGCGTCAGCATATTCTTTGCTGACTCCGTTTACCTTCTTGTTCTCGCGTGATAAAAACGCTTCGTAAGACTCGAAGATTTCTACGTTTACTAACTTTCTGCTCATCTGCTCTGCCTTTCTTGTTGTTAGTGATTAGTGGGGTTTTGGGGCGGTGTCAATCCTGGATTCAGCTACTCAAAGATTGCCCTTCCTAAATCTGTGACGCGGTACATATGGCAACCTCCAAAAATGCCGCCACCGTCGCCCATATCTTCCATGAGTCCTTGTTTAATCAATCCGGCTATGGTTTTTCCTTCTTCGGACTCCGGATCGGTACAATAGCGGTTCCTATGTTCCCTCGGCTTGTGGCTAAATCCAAGCGAATGCATAATGATATGTTTTTCTTCTTCTGTCATGGCTTATCCTGCTTTTCTAATTTTCGATTCTAATTTCTGTCTGGATTCCCAAAGTTCGGCGTATTCGTCTTGCTCTTCCTTTTTCAAAAAATCTCGCAAATCGCAATGGCTTCCAGGGCTTTTTGACCTAAGCTGTTCAATGCGTTCGTTGATATGCTTTAACTTGGTTTCCATTTCCCAAATGCTTTGCTTTTTCGGTGCAACCGGTTCGCTTAAATTCAATTCAGTTCCAATTTCATCTTCCCAGCGCCTTTGATTAAGATAAGTCGATGGATGCGGAACATATTGCATTCCCTTTGCTCTCCATTCAGGCATATGGTCTTCAATTGATTTTATGATTTCATCTTTGATTTTTGCACAACCCTGACGCTTCCATGACAAGAACGCGGCGCCTTTCCCTTTCTTTTTCGGATACTCTTTCCAGAATTCTAAAAACGATTTGTTGTACTCCCCTTTGGAAACCCCTTCTTTACCTTTACTTATACCTATACCTATACTTGGGACCCTTGGAAGGTCCTTTAAAGGGGCTTGGTAGGTCCTTTCTTTTTCATAATTAATTCCATTCTTTTCCAGGCGGCGAATAATTCCCAAATGCGCTTTGTTACTCTCATTGAGTTCAGTTGTGCCTTGCTGGAATTCAATAAATTTACGGATCCATAAGCGGCCGTTATCAAGCACCATGATACGACCTTCAAAGGCCCTTTCAAGGTCCTCCAAAATTACATCAAATCCAATTTGGAACCGCAACAACCGCATATTGATGTCCCAAAATCCAGCGCAATCGCAACGGTCTTTAATATACAACCAGGCAAGTTTGCATGATGCATCCAGGCCCATGAACCATTCTTTATCCCAAATATCAGTTTCGGTGAACCTTTTCATTTTAAAAATAAAAAAACCGCAACACGCCCGAAATTCTTGCAGAGTAACGACCTCAAAGTTTCTTGGCCGTCCGGACGTGCTGCGGTTAATCTATGAAATATAGTTCTCATAACTTTGAATCTCTGCAATTCCAATAAAGCCACTTCTTGGCGGTGGCGTCAATAAGCAAATTCCCTTTGCGCCCTTCCATCAGGCTCCTGGTATTTGCAGGCAATATACGTCATTGCCTTCTTTCCGGATCCGTTGACCTTTAGCAGTCCTTCCTCGATTGCGTAACATTTCTTGAGTTCATTTACTCGACCGCAAACACTTGATTCCTTCATTCCTGTGGCAACCGCAATATCTTCTATACTTGGCCCCTCAGCGCCAGGCCAATTCAATATGCAGTTGTAAACCTTTAGGCGACTATTTGGCATTTGAGCCACTATCTGAGCCAGGGCCAGCCGCGATGTCCATCTAATAGGCATAGTTCATTCTCCAAGTGAAAGGTTCTTTACCGCCAAAAGCTCGTCAATCCGGTTCTTAACAACTTCGTGAATTTCAATGTCGCATGCGTCCTGGGCATGAAGATGGAACTCCATTTCATACCGTAGTTCATTAACCAATTCTTTCCATAAAGCTAATTCAGGATCCGGTTCTGGTTCTGGGTCAGGTGGTTTTGGCATAGTTCATTCTCCTTTTAAGTTAAATCTCATTTTGTGTCCATGGCTGCGGCTATAGCTTGAACTCCGGGTTTTACATATGGTTTATATGCATCTGTTCGTGGTGTATCAGCAACCGTTTCCTTTTTGGAAATAGTTGCTGTGGTTGTTTCCATTTTGGAAATGACTCCGCGCAGTTTTGTTATTTCGTTTCCAACCTCGCCTTTTGCGTAATCTTCAATTAGCGCAAGAAACATATCTATTTGAACGAGGTCACTTAGGCGGTTATCCTTAATGTCTTTTAGTTCGTGTTCTAGCCTGCCTATAGTTGTGTTTAGTTCAGCAACGTGCCTATCCCATGAGTCAGCGGATTCAAATTCAACAGCACAGGCATAGTGCATCTTTTCGCCATTGAATAGACTAATCCTTACTGGCCCAAGCGCCTTCCCGCACTTACTGCAATATTCTATTTCTGCGCTCCTCGGCGTAGGCGTGTCGGTGTTATCGGTTGTCACATCAGAATGTGACTGGCAGTTAGAATTTCCTAAATTCTCACAGGTCATTGTTTGCCCTTCTGGTTCTTTTGGTGCGTGGTTTTTAATGGAAAGCTCCCTGCCATCCTCTAATGAAATAATAGCAATAGATTCGTCTCCGTGGCCGCAGCAACTTGCTACCGTTGTTATATTAGCTGCGTTGAGGGCGGCTACGATGTCAGCAATACAGAAGTCAACATGCCTTATCCGTCCATTGATTGGCATTGGAATTTGGCACTCATACGAACCCATTGTGCAACACTTTTTTGGTTTGGCCAACATACTTAGTCCTCTATTAATTCAAGTGGAGGCGTGTCTGTCTTACTGTCAGTCATTGGTTTTCTTCTCCCATTGGAATGATAGTTTGTACCGCTTAAATAGGATTACACTCCAGTGCCACATCTTCAGCCTATTGCGATTTTGTTTACGGTCCCAGCAATGCCACTTCTCAATCATTCCCCCTGCCCTCCAAGTTGCTGGATTCGGGCGCGGAGTTTCCTAATTTCAGTATGGTATAGCTCATCAAGTTCAGCATCCAGCCCAGCCTCTTCCTTATTGGATATAACCTCATCAATATATTCAAGGGCTGTTTCTAATCCAGAATCCACCTCCCCAAGAACCCGCTCGTGGGATGCCTTGAGTTCACCGATAACAAATTCTTTTTGATTCAGATCAGCCCTTAGTTCTTCCCTGCGGTTATTGGACGTATTTAGCTCGGTCTTGAGGTCGTCGCATTCGCTCCTGAGGTCGGCCAGTTGCTTGTGCATGGTAGCATACTCGCTCACCGTAACGTCCAGTTCGTAGAGTTCTTCCCGAACCTTTTTGGATTCATCAGCCCGAATGCGGGCCTCGTGCTCGGCGAGTGATTGCCTAATGTCATCATCTAAACATTGCAATGTAACCACGCCACAACCCTGCTGCTTACGCCTGTCATCCCAAGCGCAGATTACCTCACTCAACCAATCGCCACCTTGCGCTGGCTGGTCGGGTTCTGGGGCTTCGCGGATTAGGTCGAGTTCTTCATATAACACTTCCATTAATGCGGAATAGCCTGTTGTGTTGAAGGTTGCCCTTGCTGCCTTCTTTATCGTTTCGATAGGGACCATTAGATCCTTATCCCCCAACTCAATCCCGCACCTGTTCGCCATCTCGCGGATTGTGTCGCTGGCCTTGGGTTTGTTCTCGTTACTCATGCCCGAATCACCCTCCATTCGTGAAATTTAGTAACGCTAGTCATAAACCGTTCTGCGGCCCGATTAGCATTTCCCTTGGTTGAATAGCCCTTCCCCCAGGATGAGGCACAAATTTGGCCGTTCTTGGACCTTATCCGGTAAAACCACTTACCGGCGCTGTTTTGAATTACTTCGATTTTCATTAGATACCTTTCTATTAATTTAAATACCCGTTTTTACGAGCCCATGATTTATTTGCCTCAATGCGCTCATGGCATTCAAAACAAGTTGCCAACCAATACTCAACTTTATTTGTAAGGCTTCCTCTCTTTAATCCGGACCCATCGCCCTTGTGATGTATATGAACTGCCGGGCGACCGCAAATTTCACAATAAGGATGTTCTCCTAAATAGGCTTTCCTTAGCGGTGAATACTCCGCCAGGCGCTTCCGTTGTTTCTTTGAGACTGGGACGTAAGGGCGAACGCTTCAAAGGCTTCTGAGAGCGTTTCAACGGAGTTTTGCGCCTGAGTGGAGTGCGTTTCATTAGTACTTGATTGAAACGTGACGAACTTTGCCCCTAACGATTGCTTCAAGCACCGCCTTAGCCGTCCCGGTTATGTCAATGGCCGCAATCGCCTTGGTAATGTCTTCCAGGGCTTCGCGGTTGATTGTGCGTTGGTGCTCAACGTTGGCGGCCTTGCGCTCGCGTTCCTTGCGTTCTGCCTCTTCCTTGGCCTTTTGCTGTTCAAGCAAACGCTTTTCGGCGGCTTCCGCTGCTTCCTTCTTTAGAGCCTCATCGCGTTCCTTTTGCTTCTTGGCCCACTCTTCTGCTTCCTGCTTTTCCTTGAAGGCTCGAAGCTCCGCCAATTCCTTTTCCCTGGCTTCCTTGGCCTTGGCCTCAACCATGGCAGCATCAATAGCCGCCTCAGTTGCCTTGAAGAAATTATCAGCGTCTTCCTGATAATCCTCAAAGTCCCGGTCGTAAGTGGTCTTGAGCAATGTCCGGCGCTCTTCGAGTTGTGCCGGCGTCATAAAAGAAACATTGTCCTTTAATGTTCCAAGAACCTTGATCGCTTCACGGTGGCCATTGATGCGCCTTTCTTCCGCCTCTTCCCATTCGGTGGCCGGCTTACGCAAATCAACCGCTAACAGGTCAAGCTTGTCCTTGGCATACTTGCGAGTTGCATCAAACTTCTTGGCCTTTTCCTTGATAGGCTTAACGATTTCCGCCCCAACCTTGTCAATTGCCGTCTTGGATTTGCGGACCTTCATTGCGAGTGAAATACATTCCTCGCGTCCTTTCTTGGTGCTTCCGTCAAGCACAATTGCCCGGCACTCAGCGTCCAACCGGTCAACGATTTCCTTGATTCCCTCACCTTCAAAAAGGATTGGGGTGATTTCTGGCATGGTGGCCAGTGTTGTTTCTTCTGCTTTCATGGTTAAATTACATTGGAATTTCTTCGTCTTCGTCTGCGGGCTCCATGTTGGAAGGGTGTTCTTCCTCGCCTACGCTGGCTATGGCGCTGCGAACCATGTCCAAAACGCTTGCGCTGAAGTTGCGTTGCTCCATGAAATCAAGCATCTTTGGCAGGACTTCCGGATTTTCGTTGGCAATTACCCAAAGACTCTTGCCTTTAGTCGTCTGGCCAAATGGCACAACCCACTCTTCCCAATTGGCAATTTCGCCAAGGTCGTCTGTTGCTGCCTCGCCATCATCTTCCTGCTCATCGGTAGCAATCCCCAGCATGGCGCAAAGAGCGTATCTCTTGGCGTAAGTCATGGCGGATCCAAGAGCCTGCATGGATTTAGTCATTTGCAACAATGGGGTTTCGGATGCCATCGTTTCCCCTGACTCATGGAAAATCACCGTTCTTAGCGTATGGTTTTCGCCTTCCAAAACAAGTGATTGTGTGAATCCAATCTTGTGCTTTGCCAAGACCGGCCTTGCCGTTGTTATAACCGCAGCAAGTGAGGCATAGTTAGATTTGAAATGCGGATTTTCCGAATCGAACTGAGCGATTGGCATTTCCGCTTGAGCGGCTACCAAAGCCGCCATGAGTTTATTATTTTGTTCTGTTTCCATAGTTATTATTATTTGGATTCTTGTACTTCTATCACAATTTCCCCGCGTTCGTTCCTATACCATTCAACAGGTTTAAGATCCTTACGCGAATAAAGTCCACGAATGATGATTTTGTCGAATGCCCCTGATTGTTCTCTAATGAATCGAAACAGGGCTTCGGCGTC
>Ga0180438_10011209_pt1 | contig 10864 bp, 11 predicted proteins | sample SS_ome_12_FD_132455 | JGI IMG/M metagenome (GOLD analysis project Ga0180438, IMG submission 132455) | Hypersaline lake sediment archaeal communities from the Salton Sea, California, USA - SS_3_D_2 metaG | ecosystem: Environmental > Aquatic > Non-marine Saline and Alkaline > Hypersaline >... | reverse complement strand
TGCAGGCGCTTTTCCAGGCTCCTGAACGTCGCAGGCAGCGGGTTCCCGGCCGCGACCAGGGTGTCATGGGCTTTTTTGTGCGCCGCCAGTGCGGGTCTTAGTGCTTTCTCCTCAAGGGAGGTCTCGAGCGCTTCGATGTGTGTCTTGAGCTTGCCATGCAGGGATTTCTCCTGTGCCTGCTGGTCAGCGAGCTTTTTGTCCAGCTTTTCGACCAGGTTGCGAACCCGCTGCAATGGCTTTTCGAAGGATGCCCTGTCCGTTATGCCGCGGACCAGGTCGTCGTTTTGCTTGTGGGCATGGCTGACATCCCTGGCGGAAAGCGTTTTAGTCTGCAGCTGGGCCTCCAGGTTGCTGATCACGGCATCGATGCGATGCTGTACGTCCGACTGCCGGCGCTTGCTGTCGATGGTGTCCTGGATGCGGTTGACGGCCTCCTCGAAATCCTGGTCCATGTGCTGTTGCGCACCCGTGTTTTGCATCGGGTCCTGCGCTTTCCATACTGCCTGTTTTTCGTTCAGGCGTTGTGCAGACTCATCCGGCTCCAGGTCGGGGCATTGCTGTTCCAGCTCTGACAGCGCCTGCAGAATGCCTTCGCGCAGGGAGCGCGCCTCGCGTTCCTTTTCAAGCTGCAGCCGGTGCTGTTCAAGCCTGGGCTGCAGTTCCGCCTGCAGCGCGTTGAAACGCTCCAGTACCTGCCTGTCCGCGTTGCCGGCGACGGACGCCCACTCGCTAGCGAGCTTGTCGATGGCGGCCTGATCCAGCGCTTTAGTGGCGTCGGCGAAGGCCTGAAACTCGGTCAGCAGGCGCTGCTGCAGTTCCCCGGTTTCCCGCTGCTGCTGCAGCTGTGCGCGTTTCTCTTCCGCCAGCCTGGCCGTGGTCTTGTCACTACCGCGCAGCTGCTTCGAAATCCGTCGCAGTACGTCTTCATTATTGATCTGCGTTACCGCGGCACGACGCACATCGCCGGACCGGTCGTTGATCGCGCACTTTTCCAGCGCATCTTCATGCTGGACGCCGTTTACCATCATCTGGCGCAATGCCGCATACGGCGCATTCAGCATCAGCGATTCGCGCAGTTTTTCGTCCCTGCACAGTTCATCGCAGCGCTGCAGGACTGCCCTGTCGGGCTCGGTTTCCGGGTCTGCAGCCAGCAGCAGCTCGTGTATTCTGGCCGGTACGCCGGCCTCGGTGATTTCGACGCCGGTCTCCGCGAGTGCGATCAATTGCTGCAGGTCCTGCAGGCGTGATACGGCCAGGGCGCGTACGCCGGAATCCGGATCCGATTTTGCGAGTTCAAACAGGATGTCGTCCTTGAGGCGACCTTCCTCGATGGCTTGCCGGCGTATTTCCGCATCCGGATGCTGCCACTTCGGGTTCAACAGGTTCTTGATCATGTTTATACAGCAGATCGATAACAGCGACGAATTACCGCGCATGGTAACAGGAATGGGCTCCATAGACTAAGCAGGTGCCAGACGGACGGTAGCATTCCTGAAAACATCCGTCCGTCTGCTGACCGTTATTATAGCTGCGAAATCTGTGTTCCGGCTCCAGATGCTCTATAAGTAAGGTATACGGCCGGGTATTCGTCCTGCTGTCGAAGATGGCTATCTATTTGAAAAAAAAGGCGGTATCCGGACTATGCCGGACTCGCGGCCAGCTATATCCTGAACATTGGTGTGCGCAACATGAAAACCTTTATCAAATTTTTCGCCGGTCTGCTTGTGCTGCTCGTAATCGCGGCGGCCGGGTTTCTATATACCTTTGATGCCAACCGTTACAAACAGGAAATCGCCGGGCTGGCGGAAGCCGTCTCCGGCCGGCCAATCAGAATCGGGGGCGACCTCGACATATCGCTGTATCCATGGATCGGCATCAAGGTGAATGATGTGACCATCGAAAACAGCGCCGGCTTCAGCAGCCCAACATTCGCCACCATCGGGCAGCTCGATGTCAGCGTCAAGATTGTCCCGCTGCTGCAGAAGCGCCTTGAGATCGACAGGCTGGTGCTGCACCGGCTGGCAGTCAATTTTGAAAAGAACGCCGAGGGCGAAAACAACTGGTCGGACATCTCGGGAGCATCCGGCGGCGGCGAAGTCGAGTCGAGGTTTGGCCTGGCCGGATTGTCCGTAGGCCGTATCGATCTGAAGGAAGCCAGGCTCGAGTGGCTGGATGAGGGCACCGGCAGGCAGTTCGTTATTTCAAAAATGAGCCTCGCGACAAAGGCCATCGTCCAGGGTGAGCCGTTGCCGCTCGAGCTGAAAGCCCTGGTTGAGAGCAGTCAGCCTGAATGGGTTGCCGCGGTTAATGCCAAAACCGAGCTGGTGTTCAGCCCGGACTCGGCTGTTGTCGAAGCGAAAGGCCTGAAGCTGGGCGCCAGGGCCCTGCTGCAGGACTCCGAGATCGGAAAGATCAAGATTGCACTGTTGGCGGACAGCGCTGTCGACCTGCAGACGCAATCGGCGCAACTCACGAACGCGAGGCTGGGCATGCTGGGCCTGGTCATGGCGGGCACCTTCGATGTCGAGAACCTGTTCTCGTCCCCGATTGTACAGGGGCCTGTAAAGGTCAGGCGTTTCGAGGCCGCAACGCTGGCGGAGCATCTGAAGCTCGAGCTGCCGCAACTCGCCAGTCCGCAGAGCCTGAAATCGGTTTCGCTGGCAGCGATGCTCAAAACCGATTTCGGCAGTGTTCATCTGGATGACATTGATGCGAAGATCGACCAGAGCCAGGTGAGCGGATACGTGCACGTTGCGGGACTGTCGCAACCGGTTGTTCAATACGAATTGCAGGCAGACCGTATCAACCTGGATGACTATATGCCCGTTGCTGACGAAACCGGTGAGGCAGGCGCCCTGATTCCGCTGGGCTTCGTCCGCGCGGCTGCGCTCGACGGCCTGATCGATATCGAATCGGCGATCATTGGCGGTGTTGAGGTGAATGCATTGCAGCTGACATCCAGCATCGAAAACGGCATTTTCACGGCAAACCCGGCGATGATGCGTGTTCACGACGGCGAAGCGAGTGCGGCGCTGCGTTTCGATGCGCGGGAAATGCCGACGTTGCAGATCACCGCGGAAGTCCGCCAGGTCGATGCCGACGGCAGCCTGAACCCGCTGATGACAGGCATCATCGGTGATCAGGCGCCCGTGATCAGTGGACAGGTCGATGCCGACATCAATTTGAGCGCGACCGGCTTCAGCCTGGAGGCGCTGAAGAGATCGGCGAAAGGTACCGCAAAGCTCGATATGGCCGGGGGAAGCATCAAGGGTATCGATTTCAACTATGCCTCCCAGTCCGTGGTGGCCGATTATGCCGAAAGGAACGACTTCCGGGTCAGCCGTACGTTCAACGAAGATTACGTGCCAGACCGGGTGACCCCGTTCGAAAGCCTGAATGCGAGTTTCAAGATAGACAGGGGACGCCTGGTCAACAACGACCTGGTGATGGTATCGAAGGACGTCAACGTAAACGGTTCCGGCAGTATCGATTTCATCAACCGCGAGCTGGATTACAGGCCTGAGATCGATATGCACGCGAAGAAAACCGGAAACATCAGAGACAAGTTGCGTGACCACCCGATGATGTATCACGCCCACGGCCCTTTCGGCGCCATTCGCTGCGATTTCGACCTTGCCCGCTACGATCTACACCTCGGCAGGCTCATGATCCAGGAGGCCAAGGCGCACAGAAACCGGCAGATCAACAAGCAGTCCCAGAACAACTGGCAGAACGCTCTGAGCAAGTAGGGCCTTTCACCGGTCGCACGCGTCGTCGTGGCGCGAATACCACTTCATCGCCGATTTACCGCCGTTCGTCGGCGTCCCGAACCTGATGCCTGTAAATACAGAATATTAGACTATTCTAATAAACAGGGGGCTTGTATACCGGATCAACCGAACCAGGCCGCGTTGATGATCCCGATCAGGACCCGCACCGCTTACGCGTAAATGCCTCCAATCGCGACAGCTGCAACCGTGAACAGACGACAGCTGATCGAAAACCGCCCATTCGAAATATCAGGAGCTATATCCAGGGGACGCAGGCCATGTCTATCATGCTAAGAGTCGTACTTGCGCTGGTGATCGTTATCAGCAGCTGTGCCGCCACTGCGGAACCGGCCGCAGGCTTCGATGGCGATACGACGCAACAGCCGCCATTGTTCGAGGGCGCCGGCGTCATCCTTGATGGCGGCCTGTACGAAATACAGCAGCAGACATCGAGGATGGTATTTCGGGTCGACAGCCCGATCGGCGATGTCTGGGCCAGCTTTCAGGATTTCGAAGGCGTGTTCACGATGCTGAACCACGGCGGGCGGCATGACATGGCGGCGATCGAGATCAATGCGAACAGCCTGGATACCGATGGCGGTTTTATCGGGATGCTGCTGAAAAGCAAGCGTTTCTTCGATGTCGAGAATTTCCCTTCGATGCGTTTTACAGGCAGCAGCCTGGAATGGTATGGCGACAGGCGTGCCGTGCTGAAAGGCCAGATGACCATCAAAGGGATAACCCGGCAGGTCGCTTTCTACGTGGAAGTGGTCGATGACGATGCTGACAGCGGCTTTCTGGACCAGGTCACCGTTAAAGCTACAACAACCATCAAGCGTTCCGAGTTCGGCATAGACTCCATGCTGCCCGCGGTCGGCGACAAGGTGAATCTTTTCATGCGCATAGATGCAGTGAAAAAGGCTGCGGTGCTGTCGATGTACTGAGCGTCGTGGCGTCGATCCTTACCGGCTACCGTGTGCCTGCTCCCGTGCCACGCCATTCCCGCGAACATGGAAATCTCGATGTTGCTGGATACCGGCTCCAGGCAGTGAGAGGCCATTGCCTGAAAACGAACGGTTTCCTGTTTCACGGAAATAGCTACACTTCTTTCCAGCGTTAACATTTGTTCCAGTTAAGCGCCTGATTCCGTTTTACAATAGCTGCCATGACGCAGGAAGACGAAATCATGAGTGCATACACGGTCATTTTCGATGGGCTGCCTCATCTGGGCCCGGGTGATCCGGAAACGACCAGGCGCGCGGTAGAGCGGGTGCGCCCGGACATGCCGCAGCGGCCGCGCGTAGCCGACTTCGGTTGCGGCGTGGGCGCCTCCGCGCTGGTGCTTGCGCAAAGCCTGCCGGGGGTGCGAGTGCTCGCGCTGGATGCGCACCCCCCGTTTATCGAGCGCCTCGTGATCGAGGCCCGCGACCGTGGCCTGGGCGATCGCCTGGTTGCGGTCGCGGGCGATATGGCAGCCCCTCCACTGCTGGATGGTGTAAGCGGTGAGTTCGACCTGATCTGGTCAGAATCGGCCATCTACAGCATTGGGCGTGCCAGCGCGTTCGCCTGTTGGCACCCGCTGCTGAATCCGGGCGGCTGGCTGGTTTTCAGCGATATCGTGTGGCAATCGAAACCCGGTGCGCGTTCGGGCAGGGCGGCCGAATTCTGGAGAGGTGAGTACCCGGACATTGCGTCGGCTGACGACGTGGTGAATCAGTTGGCTGGTGCGGGATTCGAGCCAGTTGAGCCGATGTTCTGCGGCCGAAAATCCTGGTCCGGTTATTACGAGCCGCTTCGTGAACGGCTTGGCCAGCTGAAGAAGCGAAAGGATTGCTCGCAGGCACTTGTTACCCTGATTGCGGAAATCCAGCGGGAGATTGACATTTACGATGCCGGTGGCGATGAAGTCGCGCTCGTGTTCTTCCTCGCGAGACGGTGCCCGATCACTGAATGACCGCTTCGGAATTGTCGGGGTCGGACCGCCAGTTTACCCACGGCCGTCGGCTTGCAGCTAATTTGTTGAAAAAGCGCTAGCCTGGAGCTGCGGGCGTCAGGTTCTTCGGTCAGGCGCATTCGCGCGGCAGGTTGTACTGTTCCCGGATGTCCTTGAGTTTGTTCAGGGTGTCCTGCAGGGTGGATTCCGCCTGGGCTTCTGTGCTGATGTCCCAGTCTGTTTTGACGATCTCCGGCAGCAGACCGCGCGCGGTGGTTGCGTCACCGCTGTCGGCGTAGCTGAGTACTTCCAGCCAGAGGCCGGCCAGAGAAAAATTGGGATTGTCCGACTGGCGTGCCAGGTCGGCCTGCTTCAACGACTTTCCATGGTTACAATCGGCCAGGGCCTGAAGGCCTTTGAAGGCATCATCACCGATATTTTTGCGTATCTCTTCTGCCGCGGCCTTGCGCTGTTCCGCTATTTTGCTGTCGACCTGGGCGCCGCCCATCGCGCCGGCGGTGGCGCCGACTGCACCGCCGTATACTGCACCGCGCGCCATGGCTTCGCCGGCATCACCGCCAAATACCAGTGCGCTGACCAGCCCGCCGACCGCGCCGGAGACCGCGCCCGTGGTCGCGCCCGTTCCGGCGCCCTTGGCTGCATATTCACCGCAGCCGGACAGGAGCAGGCCGAGTGCGAGTACGAAAAAATAGCCGAACAGGCGTGTATGGGTCGGGCGTGTCATTTTGAATCAACCTGCGGGACAGTAGTTATCGTATCCGGCTAATTATAGGGCTACCGGGCCACTGCTGTCCTGAATTTGCGATGGAAAACCGTGATCAGCGACCCGGGGTGGCTCGGGCCCGGTCCTTATCTGCCGATCCTGCGATTTCCTGATCTTGCCCGGCCGGGCCAGCGAAGGCCGTGCAATAAAAAACCCGGCAAAGCCGGGCTTTTTCAACTGAACTGCGTTATCGGTGCCTACTTGATCTTGGCTTCCTTGTAGGTCACGTACTTGCGCACGACGGGATCAAATTTCTTGATTTCCATTTTTTCTGGCATGTTCTTTTTGTTCTTGGTCGTCGTGTAAAAGTGGCCAGTGCCAGCGGACGAAACCAGTTTGATCTTGTCTCTCATGATGGATGCTCCTTACACGTTTTCGCCGCGGGCGCGTATGTCTTTCAGGACCGCGTCGATGCCCTTTTTATCGATGATGCGCATGCCGTGCGACGATACGCGCAGCTTGACGAAGCGCTTCTCACTCTCTACCCAGAAACGGTGGCTGTGCAGGTTCGGCAGAAAACGGCGTCTTGTCTTGTTGTGAGCATGGGACACGTTATTTCCGGACATCGGGCCTTTGCCGGTGACCTGGCATACTCTGGACATTGTTAAACTCCAAAAAATCGCGCCCCAGGGCGCGCTGACTCAAAAGACCGGCAATTCTAGCCGAGTTTTACCGCTGAAACAAGGCTCTGCCGCGTCTGCGGTGAGGCAGGGCCGCCACGACGTGAAATCCTGCCGATAAGCTTGAAATAGGTCGCCAGCCCTGTCAGAGTTCGCCAAAACTGAGTACCGGGAACCCTATGGATATCGTCTATATCAGCGATCTGCGCATCGAGACCATCATCGGCATTTACGACTGGGAGCGCAAGATCCGGCAGATCGTCAGCATCGACCTGGAGATGGCCGCAGACAACCGCAAGGCGGCTGCAACCGAGAGCATCGAGGATGCGCTCAATTACAAGGCCGTGGCCAAGCGCCTGATCCAGTTTGTCGAAAAGAGTGAATTCCAGCTGGTCGAGACCCTCGCGGAGCGCATTGCCGAAATCGTGCTCGATGAATTCGACGTCGACTGGCTGCGTTTGAAACTCGGCAAACCCGGCGCTGTTACCGGTTCCCGGGAAGTCGGGGTGATTATCGAACGCGGCGAGAAATCCTAGTGGCCAGAATCTACATCAGCCTGGGCAGCAACATCGACCGCGAGCGCAATACCCGCAGCGGTATAGAGGCCCTGCGCCGGCGATTCGGTGAACTGGAACTGTCATCGGTGTACGAAAGCGAGGCCGTGGGCTTCGAGGGCGACGCTTTTTACAACATGGTGATCGCCTGCGACGCCAGCGAAGATGTCCACAGTGTAAACAGCGCGCTGGCGGAAATCGAAGACGCGCACGGCCGCGACCGCAGCGGGCCACGGTTCTCGTCGCGTACGCTGGACCTGGACCTGCTGCTGTACGACGATCTGGTACTGGACCAGAACGGGCTCAGGCTGCCGCGCGGGGAGATTCTGAAAAACGCATTCGTGCTCTGGCCGCTGGCTGAAATCGCCCCCGACCGGGTTCACCCGCTGGCCCAAAAGACCTATGCAGAGCTCTGGGCGGAATTCGACAGGTCCAGGGAAAACCTGGCGCCTATCGCGTTTGATTTTTCTGCTGCGTAAACGCCGCTAGCGAAACTGGCAGGAGCGGCTTTAGCCGCGAATAACGCTTCAGCTAACCTAAAACAGTATTGTCCGCGAAAAACGCAAAGAACGCGAAGAGTAACAACATTGCCTTGCGTTCTTTGCGTTTTTCGCGGACCGATTTTTTCTACCGTCTGAGAAGTTGATTCGCGGCTAAAGCCGCTCCTGCAGGGCTCGCGATAACGAACCTCGCAGATTAGTGCAGCGCCCTGCCGCAGCCGCGGTATTCTTTGTCATTGATCCGGACCGTCGCCGTCGACGGAAAAGATTCCCCGCTCATGGTATCCGTACACGGCTCGCCGGTAATCGTGACTTCCACCTGGTCGTTTTCCTGGCGCGCTTTGTAGGTCGTCATGCGGCTCCCCGGTCCCGGTGTGGCGGTGGCGTTGGGGAAGCGGAAGGTCGCCTGCCCGTAGTCGGTCACCAGCAGGATGTCGTTTTTGTTGGAAATTTCCATGTGCCAGCCCGGCTCGTTACCGATTGCGCGAAAATCCGCCCCGTTGAGCTTTGCGTGTTCCCAGATCGCTTTCGCTCGATTGTTCTTGCAGTTGTCATACCGGGCGGCCCCGGTATCGAGCATGGCTTCTTCGCCCTTGCTCCAGAAGCTGGTGCCGTCACCGGCAAACTTCGCACCCGAGGCGGAGCGAACGCTTGGCAGTTCGGCCGTGCGGCCGGGCAGAAACAGCCAGGCCCGGTCCGTCTCGATCCTGGCGACAAAGCTGTAGTCGCCGGGACACTCGAATACATAGGTCTGTGCCTCGTAAGTGACACCCTGCGCACTGTTTTCCGGCGAAGAGTCCGTCTGTGCACATCCGCCGAGTGCGGCCTGGAGAGCCAGCAGCAACAGGGCAGTTCCGGTGCCTGCATTATTGCTCATTGACAAACTTGCCCCAGTTCCATGACTTCAGCGGCTCTTTGCCCTCCAGCGCATAGGTGTCGATGCGCATGTCGGGCAGGGTCAGAATCATGCAGGTGTGGTTGAACTGTGTACTGCCCGGATTGACGACCAGCACCTTGCCCAACTGCTGGGTAAAGACCTGGTGCGTATGGCCGACGATCAACACGTCCCAGTTCGAGGTCTCGAGCTGCTGCTGCCAGTAAACCGTCTGGTCCGGCATAAGTTCACCCTCAACATCCAGAAGCTTGATTCCGCCGTGCTGGGAACTGGGCGGGTGCGCGTGAACCACATAGACCGACTTTCCCTCGAACTCGTATTCCAGGGTTTCTGGCAGTGTGCTCAGAAACCGGAAGGCTCTCGATTCGCATTTGTCCTCGTTGCATGCCAGGTAAGCCTGGTCGTGATTGCCTGTAACAACGGTGCATTCGTGTTCCAGCAGCAGGTCGACTGTCGGTTCGAGATCGTCGAAGTAGCCAGCTATATCGCCGGCACAGATAATGTGGTCCACCTGCTCGCGCCTGAAGAGTGACAGCGCCTCCTCGAGCGGTGCGGGTGACGCGTGGACGTCACTGATCAGGCCGAGTTTGGTCGCCATCGCAACAACATGCTTTCCAGTCTAGATATTCAGCGAGCGGCCGCCGTCGACGGGCACGATGTGGCCGGTGATGTAGTCTGCATCCCGCACCAGGAAGAGTATGGCCCTGGCGATATCCCTCGGTTCGCCGTGGCGTTTCAGTGCGGTGCGCTCGATGATGTGCTGCTTGGTGGTTTCGTCCATGTCGTTGTCGGGCCACAGGATCGCGCCGGGACCGATGCCGTTCACGCGGATTTCCGGACCGAGCTCCTGTGCCAGCGACTGGGTCAGCATGGCCAGGCCGGCCTTGGCCGCGCAGTACACGGGATGCTCGCGCATCGGGCGGAACGCGTGGATATCCACCATGTTTATAATGCAGCCGTTGTTTTCCTTCAGGTAAGGCGTTGCGGCTTGGGACAGGAACAGCGGCGCCTTGAGGTTGCTGTTCACCAGGTTGTGCCAGTGTCCCTGCGTGATGGTGCCGACCGGCGTCGGGAAAAAACTCGAGGCATTGTTGATCAGCACATCCAGGTGTCCCCAGACTTCAACCGCGTCCTCTATCAGGCGGCCATAGACCTCGTCGTCGTCCAGGTCTGCCTGGACGACGGACGCAGAATTCTCGCGCTGCTGGTTCAATTCGTAACACAGCTCATCGGCCTCCTGCTGAGACGAGCGGTAATGAATGATGATATTCATGCCGGCCTGGTGAAGTGTGCGTGCTGTCTCGGCGCCGATACGTTTCGCACCGCCGGTGATCAGTACCGTCTTTCTGTTGATTTCTGCGTTAGAATCCACCGTTTGTGTTCCCGTTTGAATCCGGCCGCCTTTCCTTCGTGAAGGAAGGGCGGCAAAAGCCAATAATCGCACATATACGCAGCCCAACCAATATGACCCAGCACGCTGTTTCCCTGCCTGAACCCGATGAAGCTGCCAGACAGCGCAGCAGGGAGCTGACGGCGGCTGTTGTCACGGCGTGCCGGCAGCACGGCGGATCGTTGCCCTTCAGCGCGTACATGCAGATGGTGCTGTACCAGCCCGGGCTCGGATATTACAGCGGAGGCCTGCAGAAATTCGGTGCCGCGGGTGATTTCGTAACGGCGCCCGAGCTGTCATCGATGTTCTCCCGGTGCGTCGCCCGCCAGGTCGCGCAGGTCATCAACGAACTGGGGCGGGCTGACGTGCTCGAATTCGGCGCAGGTTCGGGTGTAATGGCTGCGGATATGCTGCTCGA
>Ga0180438_10011208_pt1 | contig 10865 bp, 7 predicted proteins | sample SS_ome_12_FD_132455 | JGI IMG/M metagenome (GOLD analysis project Ga0180438, IMG submission 132455) | Hypersaline lake sediment archaeal communities from the Salton Sea, California, USA - SS_3_D_2 metaG | ecosystem: Environmental > Aquatic > Non-marine Saline and Alkaline > Hypersaline >... | reverse complement strand
CCAATCTGCGGCGGGTTTCGTTTCTGTGACGATATCGGGGAATGAAGCCCGCTGCAGAACATGGAAAGACCAGGATCCTGATCCGCTCACCTTGAAGGGACGAATACTATGCGGGGTGATCATTTTTTCAAACCATCCTTCCTCTCCTTTATCAAATTCATCCATATCCATGGACAATTTCATCTGCTGTAGTGTATAAAAGCCGGGTTCAAGACCAGAGCCGGCAATAATCAAGCCGGATTTAGAGTCATGATAGGAGATTTACAGAAAATGACAGGCCATGAGAATATCCGCGCCATCATCTGGGATTTGGGTGGAGTCATCCTACGAACCGAGGACCTGAGCCATCGAGAACAATGGGAGAAGAGGTTTGGATTTGAGGCCTGGGGACTTGCAAACCTTGTTTTTCGGAGTGAGATCAGCCAACTCGCCTCAATTGGTAAGGCCAATGTGGATGACATTTGGACAAATGTCCAAGAAAAACTTGGTTTGGAGAACGAAGCGGTACAACAGCTAAGAATTGACTTCTTCGCTGGAGATCGCCTGGACGAGAAGCTCCTGACCTTCATCCGGCAACTTAAATCCACTCACAAAACAGGTATGATTACCAATGCTTGGCCAGACATCCGCCATTGGATTGAGAACAAATGGAAAATTGCGGACGCATTCAATCACATTTTAATCTCAGCCGAGGTAGGATTGGTCAAGCCAGATCCAGCGATATATGAACTATCTCTGAAGGCGTTAGATGTCAAGCCAGATGAAACGATTTTCATCGACGATTTCGAAGAGAACATCTCTGGCGCAAAAGCAGTAGGAATGCATACTATTCATTTCCAGGATCCTGAAGAAGTCATTGTACAATTAAAAAAGATCCTGCAAATTTAAATGAAACCAGCCTTTCCTTTATCCTGATCGATGTCAGAATGTGTAATTTCCATGCATTGCTTGATTGTGTTCATAAAAATATTTGCATCCAATCCTGGTTAGTGAGAAAATAATGCCCCCCATGCCGGAGGGTTTAGACGAAGTGATCATTCTATTACACGGCTACAATCCATTTCGGAAGTTAGCATTATTAGACTATTAGAGGGATCTTCATAGCGATGACAGTAAGTGGCTCTCAGAAACCAATCATCAACCCTAGCCTGATGATCTTTCTCCTTGCGATGGCTTCTGCTGAGATGTCTCGCACAATGACCATGGTGCAGATCCCGGTATTCCTGCGCGAATTGGGGGCAAGTATCCAGCAGATTGGTTTGTTCTTCACCATCTCGTTGATTTTCCCACTCCTCCTGCGCATTTTTGGAGGTTGGCTTTCCGACATCATCGGGCGGCTTAGGGCCCTTACCCTTGGCAGCACCGCCGGGATGCTGGCATTCTTCTTGTATACCATTGCCCCCACCTGGCAAGCTGCACTTCTAGCTCCTGCTTTCCTTGCAGCCACAACCGCTCTAATATTTCCTTCCTATAAAGCTTATATTGCCGATCAAACGGATGACGAAATTCAAGGTCGTGTATTTGGAGTATCTGAGACCATCATCTCCATCGCCTGGATTCTGGGACCTCCCATTGGAGGCTTGATTGCGAATTATCTGGGCTACCGGTGGATGTTTGCAATTTCCACAATGACGTATGCTGTTGCCACCTTGATCTTCCTGGGTCTTTTCCGAACCCATCCTATTGAGAAACATGAGGGTGAACAAACTCTCAATATTGCTTCGATGCGAAGCTCATTGACCGAGATGCTCATATTGATGATTTCAGGGGGATTGGTGACCTGGATCTTGATCGTGGATGGTGTTCGGGATGTCGCCTTTAAAATGTCTTTCGATTTGATGCCCGTATATTTAACCGAGATCGGAGGCTTGAGCAAGACAGGAATTGGAATTCTTGACGGCATTTTTGGAGTCGCACTCGCGGCCAGCACACTTCCTGGTGGTTGGCTGGTGGATAAGACCAGCGAACGGTTCGGAATCACCCTGGGCATCATTGCGATGATCCTCTCACGTCTTGTCTTCGCGATAACTTCCGTTTTTGGAGGATTCGCCTTTTCCTGGATTCTACTTGGCATTGGAGGGGGATTGTTAGAACCTGCTGGTAGTTCACTCATCGCCAAAGGAGTCCCCAAACGCGTACGTGGGTTGACTTACGGTCTCGTCGCTACAAGCCTTGGCATTATCTCCCTCCCAGCACCGTGGATCGGCAGCCAGATCTGGAAATGGGTAAATCCACAGGCACCTTTCTATCTGACGATATTCTTAGGGGCATTTGCTATTATTCCAGCCTGGTTTAAATTGAAGATAAGCAAGGAGCTCTGGGTGGGAGTGGATGTAGATGCCACGACTATCCACACTACTGAAGGAATTTTAAACAGCACGGTCCGTTAGTCCCCTATGATCTGCCAATCAATTAAACATCCACTATCCGCCCATGTTGCGATAGCGATACTGTATCTGCACAATCTCTTGGATGAAGAAAGAGAAAAGAAGAACATTTCGATTCTGAAAGATCAAATGCATTAGGAATTGACTTGGGTAGAAGGGATGGCTTTTAAAGAGAGGAGAGCCTTGCCTACTCAAGGAATGCCGGCACTGCCGCTTTTGCCGGAGGCCACCACGCCATCAGAATATTGAGGAAGGGCATCTCTCCAGTCGGTCGGCACTCTCGTGCCCCATGTTCCCCCTCGAGGTGAACGGGGCAAAAAATAAACTGGAGGAAAATATAGCCGACGTGGTTCAGCGTTCCTGGTTGGCTTAAGGCTCTATATGCTTATACTTTACGTCGGTTCTTCCAAAAGGTCAATCACCGCTTTTCTTAAAATTGGTACCAGTTTTGGGAAAAATTGTTACCATTCCAGCAAAAATATCTATTACGAATGTATAGGAAGCTCCAGAGCCTCACGACAAGGTCCAAAATCAACAGGAATCCAGTTCCTGTTTCGCTCCACAATCTTCTAAATATTGGGTAACATGTATTTCAACAAGCTTGAAAAGGAGTATAGTCTAAAAAAGATGCACACACTCCTTTATACACTTCAAGACCATGATCACGGGCATCTCAAAATCGTTGCGGAGAATTGGGGGTTGGATCTACCTCCCGATTCTTCTCTAAATGCTGCCAGGTGGCTGGCTGCAGCCATGCTAAATCCGGATAACATCTTCGAAATCACGGAGAGTCTGCCTGAAATCGCACGAAAGGCGCTTGATGATTTACAACGTCAGGGTGGGCGCGCTCCTTATGCGGATATTGCCTACCGATATGGACTGATCCGTGAAATGGGCGCAGGACGACGTGACCGCACAAAACCCTGGCGCAATCCCATCTCCCCTTTGGAAATCCTATGGTATCGAGGACTGGTTGCCCGCACTTTCGCAGATACAGCGGGTGGACCAAGGGAGTTCATTTTTATACCATCCGACCTTTCTCATCACCTTCCGGCGCCGATCTCCACCTCGGATGACATACCAGGAGAAGAGGCTGCAACACCAAATCATATCCAAATGGCATCTACTGTTGCCGTTGAAGATGCCACCACTCTCCTCGCATCCCTGCGGCGGGAACCCTTGAGGTTAAAAGAACTTGAACCAAACAGGCGAAATACGCTTATCCCTTTCCTTCATCACCCCCAATCTTTAGATCTCGTGCTGTGCCTTCTAGAAGACCTCAAACTCCTCACCACGCATCCCATTCAACCCCAGTTAGAAGCCGCCCGTGATTTCCTTGAAACCCCCAGGGAGAAAGCATCCGCACTTCTATTGCTAGCATGGAGAGATTCGATCAAGTGGAATGACCTAATGCAGGTTGGTAAAATAGATTTCAAAGGAGATAAGTGGCCTAATGACCCACTCACTTCTCGATATGCAGTTCTAAATTTCTTACGCATGATCCCTGGTGATCAATGGTGGGAAATAGATTCCTTCGTTCAAGCTATTCACGAACATTATCCGAGTTACTTAAGACCCGCAGGCGATTTCGATTCATGGTACATCCAGGATGCGGAAACCGGGATGTTTCTACGGGGCTTTGATCATTGGGAAAGAATTGATGGGGCATTGATCCGGCACATCATCACGGGTCCCATGCATCTACTAGGTGCAGTCGATCTTGGAGTGACCGAGTCGGGTCATCCTCCCCATTCGTTCCGGCTGACACCCAATGCAAGGTCTCTGTTTGAACCAGATTTCCAGTATGGATCTCGTGAAAGCACAAGCTCTATCTCGATTTTCCTGGATGGAACTATCCTGGCACCCATTTCAAGTCGTCCGTCTCACCGCTATCAAATCGCCCGATTCTGCGATTGGTTGGAACTGACCCAATCGGGTTATCGCTATCGTCTCAGCCCCTCCGCTCTTCAGAGAGCGACAGAACAAGGACTCTCTCCAAACCAAGTAAAATCGGTCTTGGAGAGGGCTGGTGAAAGCCCACTTCCGCCGTCCTTACTTGAAGCACTCACACGCTGGGAGGAAAAAGGGCAGGAAGCATTTATTGAGAAAACAATTGTGTTGCGTGTGAAAGAAGCCCAGGTATTGGAGAAACTTCAATCGAATGCTTCCACATCACGATACCTGCACGAAAAGCTAGGACCTACAACTGTGGTCGTACAGGAGAGAGATCTGGAGAAACTCTGTTCAGCAGCGGCAAAGCTGGGGATTCTAATTGATCCGTTAGTCTCTCAATGACGTCATGGAGCGTACCGGGGCCCAAGTCTAATAGGGAACAACCACGAGAGCAGAGGTCATTCAACTTCCCGGGGGTTTCGGTCTTCCAGGACAGTTTTTCTCATATAATCTCGAATTTATGAACGGAGAGAAATAGCTTTGCGTATCGCGGCTTCAAGCTCGTCAATTGTAACGGGCTTGAAGATGAAGGCATCCGCCCCTAGCTGCATAGCCTCATCCACCTGAACGTCGGTCGTTTCTGATGAAAGCATGACCACAGGAATTTTCTGTAGATCACTTCGTCTGCGCATGAATTCCAGCATATCGATACCACTGACCTGGGGCATCATGATATCCAGGATGATGACATCAGGGTGATTCCCCGCGACCAGATCCTTCGAAGCAGAACGGGCATCACGATAAAAACCTACCTCAAAGTCAAGCAACTCCAACATGAGTTTAATGGCATGCCTCATCTCATCATCATCATCGACAATCCAAGCCAAAGGCATTAACTCCTCCGTTCTAAAGCTCCGCTTTCACCCTTTCTGCTAAGGCGCGAGTGATACCTGGAACACCTACCAATTCCTCAATCTTGGCGTTACGTATACCCTCGATATCACCAAAGGATTTTAGCAACGCTTTTCTTTTCGCGGGTCCAATTCCCGAGATCGAATCCAAGATCGACGCTACCCCTTTCTTTTGACGTTGAGTCCTATGTTGTTTCAGCGCAAAACGATGCGCCTCATCTCGGATCCTTTGCACCAAGAATAACGCCTGTGATTGACGTGGTAAGATCACCGGGTCGGTACGATCAGGAAGATACAATTCCTCGTGTTTTTTCGCCAGTCCAGCAACGGGAATCTTCGCCCCCAACTCAAATTGTTCAATTACCTTTACCGCTCTAGTAAGCTGCCCCTTGCCGCCATCAACGATAAGCAAATTCGGAAGTAAACCAAATGCAGGATCCAGTTTGCCGCCAGGTTTTTGTGCTTCTTCGTTGGCGATTTTCCACCTCCCAAATCGACGACTCAGGACCTCCTCCATACTGGCAAAATCATCCTGTCCCCCAACCGTCCTGATTGTAAATTTGCGGTAGTAATTCTTGTTCGGAGCTCCCTGCTCAAACACCACCATCGAACCTGCTGCAGCTGTCCCTTGCAAGTTGGAGATGTCATAACATTCGATCCGATTGAGTGGCTCATTCAGATCCAGCGCAACTTGAAGATCTGTCAGGGCTTGAACATGCTTGCTCCGATCCGCTTCCCATTGGGCCCGGAGGCTGCTTAAAGTCTCAGAAGCGTTTTCAGCAGCTAATTGAATCAGTTCTCGCTTTGTACCACGTCTGGGAACGACAAGCTTTACCTTCTTGCCTTCACGACGTTGATTCAACCATTCCTCTATGATCCTGGTTTCCTCAATATCTGTCGGTAACAGCACATTCTGAGGAATAAAAGTGGCATCTGTATAAAATTGTTTAAGGAACGCCTCTACAAGTTCACTATCGTCAGCTTGATCGACGCCATCCAGCAAGAAATACTCTCGCCCGATAAGCTTTCCAGCCCGAATAAAAAATACCTGAACACATGCATTACGGTCATCCCGTGCAAATGCGATAACGTCTGAATCGGCCATCTGGGGTGAGATGAGTTTATGCCCCTCCACAACTTTCTCGATGGCATTCAATTGATCTCGAATGACAGCTGCTTTTTCAAAATCTAACGACTGGGATGCCTTTAACATTTCAGATTTCAACCGGTCCATGATGGGGTCGGTATGCCCCCTTAAAAATCGACAGAGATCCCCAATCATGGCTCGATAGGTATCTTGATCAACTGCACCGATGCAAGGACCCGCACATAATTTGATATCAAAATACAAACAAGCGCGTTTATCTTCACCAGTGATCACCCGATCACAAGTCAGGTAAGGGAAGATCTTCCTTAAAATGTCCAATGTCTGATGAACTGCCCAGGCACTGGTATAGGGTCCAAAATACTGACTGCCAGTCTTCGTCAATTTCCGTGTGAAGGTAACCCTGGGAAAGGGCTCTTCCCAATGAACACGGATATAGGGATAGCGCTTATCATCTTTGAGGTGGACGTTGTATTTCGGTCGATAGCGCTTGATCAGGTTCATCTCCAGGATCAAGGCTTCGAGTTCAGAGCCTACTACTATCCACTCGATATCAACTATATGCCTTACCAACTCGGCAGTCTTTGGATGTTCACCACTAGAGGCATGGAAATAGGAACGCACCCGGCTTCGAAGATTTACAGCTTTTCCCACATAGATGACCCTACCGGATTTATCCTTCATCAGGTAGCAGCCGGGCTTAGGAGGGATCCCTTCCAGGGAAACGATCAAGTGCTCAGGAATCGCCATAATGATTGGATTTTATCACAGCTAGATGTTCTTCAACTCATAGTGCTATAATGCCAGCATGTTGACCTCAAGATATGGGCGTTTTCGCTTTTTCCTTACTGGTATGGGATTGCTGGTATGCCTCCTGACTGGATCGTGTAAACCAGGTGGAGAAGCTACGCCCCTCGTCCCTTCTCCTACTCCACGCCTTGAAACCATTCTTCCAACGCGGACCTCTGATCAACCAAATGATGAATCACAAAGCCTCACAATCTGGATACCTCCTCTTCTTGGATTTGATACTCCAGCTGGTTCTATGCTCAATGAACACCTAGCCAATTTTGAGACTGCACATAATCACATCGACATCAACATTCGCGTAAAAGAAAATGACGGACCTTCTGGAATTCTGGAAACACTGAGCTCCGCAAGTCTCGTAGCGCCTTCCACCCTTCCAGAAATTGTTCTTCTGGATCCCACAATGTTAAACACAGCTGCTCTCAAGGGCTTAATCGAGCCTCTGGATCAAATCATTCAAAGTCCACAAACACCTGAGTGGTACCCATTCGCAATCGAGGCGGCTTTTGTGGACAGTACTTTCTATGGTCTTCCATTTATGAGTGAAGCTGAAGCTTTTGCTTATCGAAAGGAATCATTTGAATCTGAGCCCAAGGATTGGGCAGAACTTCTAAGCTCTGCCGAAACAATATTATTTCCGCTAGGGGATCAAACATCCAAATTCACCCTTATCCAATATTTTTCATCAGGTGGAGAGCTTGTAGATGACAATGGCAGTCCGGTCGTCGACGTTGCCATTCTCACCGATCTCCTGACATTTTATCTTTCGGCTAAAGAAGCGGGTCAGTTGCCACTCTACTCACTCCAACTCCAATACGCAGAGGATACGTGGTTTGCACTTACAGAAGCAAACACGAACGCAGCTGTCATCCCGGTAGAAGTCCTTCGGGATGCATTAACGGGTAACTCATACTCTGTTAGCCCATGGCCAACCTACGATGGGTCAGGCGTGATCCCTACCAGAACATTCTGTTGGGCTGTGGTTTCAAAAGATGAAAGTATCTATGACCCTATCTCGCAAGTGCTGCAATGGTTACACGATCCGGAATTCCTTGGAAAAATGAGTGAAACACTTGGAATGCTCCCCGTGACATCAACTGCCATGAAGGAATGGACAGATCCAGAGGCTGCCGCAACTCTGAGTCGATTAATCCAGGTTGCTGTGCCTGAACCAAACATAGAAGAGATCACCACCTTTGGACCCTTATTTTGGAATGCTGTCGAAGATGTGCTCAACGAACGCAGTACACCCAAAATCTCAGCCGAAAGCATCTTCGAACAGATCAAAATACCCTGATCCCAGGCAAGCCCCATGCTCACATCATGATGGTAGACCCACATTGTCGCGCATGAGGTTAAACCCAGTCATCCCTCCTACCTCCAATTAGAGACAGAGGAAATGCATTCCGAAAATTCATTTCGCTTAAATTTTCAGCGATTGATCCATCTCCTGAAGATATTTCCACGACGAAAGTCTATCCATCCGGACCCAAACAGAAAAGATACCTCAGAAATCAATGAAATTGATTCACATGATTTTAACCACCCTTCACTCATGGATGGTCGCGGTTGACCGCTTCAACGCAGCCTGCTACAATCTCGACGCATACTTCAGGCTGCATTTTAATGTAGTGGTCGATAGCTCAAGAGATGATGAAGTCTGGTGTTTGGAAGCGGTTATTGTTGCCATTACCTCAAATCGCTCTTCCTAATGCTGATGATTATTCTTGCCCACTTCTCTGAGATGCAACCTATACTTCAATTACACGAGGGATATCATGCCCATTCACTTTGGCACAGATGGTTGGCGTGGGGTCATATCTGACACATTCACATTTCACAACCTTCGGCTCATCACGCAAGCGATTGCGGATGCAGTGGCATCCGAGGAATGGCTCAACCACCAACACCACAAGCTGGGGCCTGATGCGAAATGCATGGTAGTTGGTTTCGACACTCGTTTTCTATCCGATCGCTATGCTGTTGAAGCAGCTCGTGTTCTGGCAGCCAACGGTTACAAGGTTTTCCTCTCCTCGGCAGATGTTCCTACTCCAGCAGTGTCGCATGCAGTCCGGCAATTAAATGCGATTGCTGGCCTTATGATCACTGCTTCCCATAACGCTCCCAGATATAACGGGGTCAAACTTAAGGCTGCTTATGGTGGTTCGGCTGTCCGGGAACAATGTCATCGGGTTGAGGTTTATCTCAATGATAATGAAGCCCGAGGTCGCGGGCCAAATTTGATGGATTATGAACGCGCCAGAGATGCCAACCTGATTGAACGCTTCAACCCAACCCCTGATTATTACGATCACCTCCGTACCTTGATCAACTTCGCCGGGATCGCGGACAACCCACAGCATGTTGTTGTGGATTCAATGTTCGGATCCGGCCGAGGGCAAATCAAGGGAATACTGCAGGGGACTGGATGTGAAGTTTTCGAGGTCCGAGGGGAGATGAACCCGGGCTTTGGCGGAATTCACCCTGAACCGATCGCTCGATACCTGGGAGCTCTAACAAGTGCTATCTCAGCTGGTCACGGTCAGTTGGGATTGGCGACAGATGGAGACGCGGATCGAATTGGCGCGATGGATGGACGGGGGACATTTGTAGATCCGCATAAGATCCTGGCGTTGTCCCTTAAATACCTTGTTGAACATCGTGGACTTCGCGGAAAGGTCGTCAAAACTGTTTCCACGACTCAGATGATTAACCGTTTAGGCGATAAGTATGGTCTTGAAGTGATAGAGACTCCTGTCGGCTTCAACTACATTGCAGATTGGATGCTCAGAGATGATGTGCTCATCGGCGGGGAAGAGTCAGGCGGGATCTCATTCCGGGGGCATATCCCTGAGGGAGATGGGATCCTGATGAGTTTGCTCCTGCTTGAGATGGTTGCAGTACTGAACAGCCCCCTTGAGGAGTTGGTTGAAGACCTGCTTCTCGAAGTAGGACCCTCCCATTATGCACGATTGGATTTGCGGCTCTCGCGACCGGTTACAAAAACCGAAATGGTTGATCGTCTTCAGACCAATGCGCCTGCTTCCATAGGGGGGACGAAAGTACAAAACATCAGCTCCTTAGATGGGGTGAAATACACCTTCGCAGATGAATCCTGGCTGCTCATACGTCCATCAGGAACTGAACCCGTCCTGAGGGTATATGCCGAAGCGCGCGACCCGGAAATGGTTGACAACCTGCTTGCCTATGGTCGGAATGTGGCTGGACTCGAAGAATCTTAAAGCAAACACAACTATTCAACGTATGGATTTCTAACTACCAGGAAGATTGAGTCATTTCGCAAGTGGTGTGTTCATGTTCGTGGTGTAAAAAAAGAAGAGGTGATCTTGGTTCATCGATCACCTCCCTCCCAGTTTTGAATAAAAAGAACTTTTTTTTGCGGGACACCCTCCCAAGATCCTTCCCATAGCTCACTCTGAATATGGATCTACGACTTCTTCCTGACCTCGGAGAGAAGCTTATATCCACGACCTCGTTGTGTTACAAGATAGATCGGATTGGCTGGATCAGGTTCAATTTTACTGCGCAGGCGACTGACCAATTTTTCAACACGAGCATCGTCAACTTCCCCAAGATATGACTCACCCCAAACCGCTGTCACAATCCTGTATTTATCTGTAATCTTGTCACGACGCTCATAGAGCAACTTCAACAACCTATATTCAAGATCGGTAAGAACAGGGATCCGAACACCGCTAACCCAGACGTCTCCAGAATCAGCATCCAGATAAACCCCCTCTG
>Ga0180438_10011204_pt1 | contig 10866 bp, 4 predicted proteins | sample SS_ome_12_FD_132455 | JGI IMG/M metagenome (GOLD analysis project Ga0180438, IMG submission 132455) | Hypersaline lake sediment archaeal communities from the Salton Sea, California, USA - SS_3_D_2 metaG | ecosystem: Environmental > Aquatic > Non-marine Saline and Alkaline > Hypersaline >... | reverse complement strand
TGCTCTGAAGCCCAAAACCTCCAGTGTCGGCGGATCAAGCAGGTTCGTGCCGGCGAGAGACTGGGCGGTGGCAATATCGGTCTCTGAAGCATAGGCGCGAACGGCTCTGCGGATAGCACCTGCCGTGGCGTTGGCCTCAGACCATTTGGCCCTGTCGATCCGGCCTTGCATGGATGGAACCAGCACAGCGGCCAATATCCCGACAATCAGAATGGTCACCACCAAGTCGATCAACGTAAAACCTACTTTGCGGATCATAAGTGTCTCCTCGTGGCATTCAGAAAGAATGTAAAAGTAGGATATTTCCTGGGTTGTTTTCGGCAGAATCACAGCATGACTTTAGGATTGACGTTTGTATCGGTATAGGTTTGCATCTTGAGCAGTATTGCAGCAATGAGCATGTTGTTGTTACCGGACGTTGCAGGCCGGTGAGCCCGCGGCGGCCGGTGTTCCGTTGGCTCGAAAACAGACCACAGGCCTTGAGTTATCGGCCTGATCTTGTTACTATGTTGCAACTACAACGCACTGCGGCGCAGTCAGGCAGGCGCGTATGAAAACGTTGAAAGAAGTCGATGAAACAAGGAGCTTAATAATGCAGAGAAACATGTGGCGTTTATACAGGGTGGTGATTCTATTAGCCGCGCTTATGACAATATCGAGTTGTGCAATAGCCGGCGACAAACAGGCGGCAAATACGCTGTCAAAAAAGCAGATACGCCAGGGATGGAAGCTGCTTTTTGACGGCAAGACACTTAGCGGCTTCAAGGGCGCAACCAACGATAAGGTCCTCAATACGTGCTGGAAGGTCGAGGACGGCCGGATCGTCTGCACCGAATGGGACCAGCGTCCTGACAAGCTGCGCGGCAGTATCGTCACGAAAGACCAGTACGGAAATTTTGATTTCATGCTTGACTACAAGCTGGATCCTGAGTTCAAAAACGGACACGTCAACAGCGGAATCAAGTATTTTGCATACCCGAAGACGGAACTTGGCCTGGAATACCAGCTTTTCGATGCCGACGTGGAAGTCAAGGACAAGGGCGCTCTGGCAGCTCTATACGATATCCTGCCCGTGAAAGAGAAACCCGCCGCCAAACCCAGAGGGCAATGGAACACGGTGCGAATCGTCGCTCGTGGAAACCACGTCGAGCACTGGCTAAACGGCAAAAAAGTCCTGGAATTCGAGCGGGGCAGCAACAATTCCGTGCCGCCGTTGCCAAGAGCAAATTCAAAAATCGCGACAAATTCGGGGAAGCCAGGGAAGGCTACATTCTCCTCCAGGACCACGGCGGAGGAATTGCATTTAGAAACATTAGAATAAAGGTTCTCGCCGACTAAATCCGATCAAAAGTCCTTTTCCAGGATATCTATAGCGCGACGGCACAGTTCCCGGCCATAATCCGTCCACGTACCCTGGCCCCAATAACGGAAACAGCTCGTCTGCGCGATCATAAGATGGAACAGGGCCTCGCGGTATCGCGGATGAGAGGTCGGAACATTCTGCGCGAGTACTTTTTCGGCAAACATCGCACTTGCGGTCTGCATGGGGCCCAATACCTGCTCGTAACCCTGCACCCAGGAACGGTCGTTTGTCCAGCTACCGCCTTCCATGTGGAACCGGTCGTCTTCTTTTTTCAGTTCCTCGATCAGCCTGGCCATCGCCTCCGGGCCTGCACCATCGGTAAACCTCTCCCATATCCTGCCCTGCATGATCGGCTGGATGGCGGGAAAATCAGACTCGGCAACGCCGATACTGTCGAGATACTCCAGGTACTCGGTAATATTCACCGGCGGGCAACTGCTGCCCGAGGCCTCGGCCATAACTTCCAGGTACTTGGGCGGAAACTCGTTCATCATAACGCCGCCGTTCTCGCCATCGGCGATTTGAGTCACAACCGGCGGAATTGATTTACCGCCCAGTTCCCTGCGGCCAAGATTCATCGCCTCGTAGTAAGGCTGCATCTGGCCGACCAGCTTCGTGTCGCTGCCCTGTGTTTTAATTATAGCCGTAATGGCGCACTCTTCGCCGCGTGAATTTCTGGCCACGAGCCGGTGCGGCACATGCGGATCTCGCACGCCCCCGCCTTCTGCCGCCTCAACCGTGTGCTCCTGTACGAGCACCCAGCGATAGCCGCATTCCTTGAGAGTCTTAACGAATTCATAGAATACGTCCGGATGATTGGGCAGCTCCATCTCGCTCGGCGAGAATCCCCTCACCCGGCCAAGCGCCTCGAAGCCGAATAGTGCCGCGAAGAAATGCTGCCAGGCGCGAACGTGCAGCCTGTAATCCTGCACCGGCGTCGAAGACGCGACAGGATGCCCCCAGGGCGTCCCCAGCCACTCGATGCACTGTCCGTACGCCGGATCGCACGTTATATCTCGGAGCGTCTCGATTATGTTCCTTCCGATCGGCTCTCGGTGAGAGGATGCTCCCGGTAAGAGGGATCCCTCACGGGACTTACGGGATTTACGACGGGAACCGGCCTCGTGCTCCATTATACAAAGCCCATGAAGCAGACAGCCCGAATAGTCGAGCATAACGCGGGGTTGTTTGCCCTTCCTGACGAGCTTCGGGATGAACTCACCCATTCGCTCGTAGCAGCGGGCGAATACCGTCGCGTTGTGATTGTCGCCGCTGTCGGGATTGTTAAACATGTGCTCGAGATTGCTGATGATCTTTGCCGTCTCTAAATCATCACCTCCTGCCGGGATCAGGGGCTGATGCATGTGAAGGGCGATCGCAAAGGCACTGTCGACCTTGTCGAATCTCGTATGTTGTATGTCGTATGTCGTATTTCGACCGGCGAGCATAGCTTCGGCTACAAGTTCCTCGGAGCCGCAGATGTTCGGCAGCCCGTCCACGTACGCTGTAATGTCCTGAGTTTCAGTATTCATAGTCTATCTAAATCGACTATCCGGCTTCTCAGCTTGAGACTATTATGACGTGATCATCCGACAAATTCTAATCATTCATTGGTGGAGTCGTAATATGAAGCAGTACGTTGTTAAAAAACAGACCAGGATGTGAGCCTCTGCACGCTTCTGTTTTTGGCGATAAATAGGACGGATACGCAGATCACTCCTGAGATCAGCGCGGCAAACTTCGGCGCGCGGCAGCAGGAGCGCGCCCCGGGTGGCCGCATGGGTGCTGAGCATAAATCGTCGACCGTCTAATATTTCAACTCCAGTGATGTGGACGTTCTGCCGCCGCCCTGTTATCATATCCACCAATTCATTACGTTAGGAGGTGCTTTGTGAAGCACAGGTACTTAGGCTTATTGACTGGTGCTCTTGCAGTGTGGCTGACCTCATGCGCCATACAGCCAATTGCAGACGATACTTGTTCTGACGATATCTATCCCGGCCGGGCATGGCTTATGTACGTGAAACCTGAAGATGCCGGGTTTTCATCGGAGAAACTGGCCCGGGCCCGGCAGTACTCCGAAGAGATCGGCTCGGCCGCCGTTATGGTAATCTATGATGGCGCAGTAGTCGCTCATTGGGGCGATATCGAAAAGCGATATATGTGCCATTCGATCAGGAAGAGCTTCCTGAGCGCTCTTTACGGCATTCACGTTGCCAACGGCAACGTTGATTTGGATATGACAATGGCAGAGCTGGGCGTCGACGACGAGCCCCCGCTTACCACACTTGAGAAGCAGGCGAGCATCAGAGACCTGCTTAAAGCGCGTTCGGGCATTTATCATTCAGCCGCCTACGAAACCGAGGCTATGAAGAAGGCGCGCCCGGAGCGAGGAAGTCACGCGCCGGGCACGTTCTACTACTACAACAACTGGGACTTCAATGCGCTGGGGGCCATATTCGAGCGGCAGACCGGCTCGACAATATTTGGTGAATTTCAAACCCGGATCGCCGAGCCGCTACAGATGCAGGATTTCCGAGTGCGAGATTGCTATTACCATCTGGAAAAACAGCACTCTATATACCCTGCTTACCCGTTCAGGATGTCCGCCAGAGATATGGCCCGGTTCGGTCTGTTGTTTCTCCGTGAAGGTAGATGGAAAGACAGGCAAATCATAACAGAGGGATGGGTCCGAGAGAGCACGACTCAGTATTCCACCAAAGACAGCACGCGCGGCTATGCCTATCTCTGGTGGAATATCACTGCCGAGCCATTCGGAGAGCTTGGGACGTACACAGCCAGCGGCTACGGCGGACACTTGATCACGGTTGTGCCGGAAGCGGATTTGGTGTTCGTCCACCGTGTAGATACCTGGTGGGACCTGGGATTCTCAAATTGCCGCAAGGGAACCAGAAAGAGCGTTGGAAGCAAAGAGCGTCTGAAATTGCTGGGCATGGTTCTCGAAGCAAAAGTCTCAGGGCCCGAGGCGGAGCCCGATTTGGTCCCCCTTGAGGAAAGGCCGGCATCTGCCGACATGGTCGAGTTGGATTCGAGCACCCTGGATAGATACTTGGGGCAGTACAGATTTCCTGACGACTACATCGCTCAAATCAAGGGAGATGACGGCAATTTGCTTATGAGCAGCCCTGGAGCAGGCACATTCACGCTCCTGCCCCTTTCTCCGACACGGTTCATCATGGAGGATACCGATGCGCCTGTGTCTTTCGAGCTTGATGACGACGGCAAGCCTCTGTACATGGCCGTTGAGTTAGCTCCCGGCGAAAAATGCTGCGGTGTGCCGGTTCCCGCCGAAGGAACTGATCGGAAGGATCCGGCGTCGGTAACGCGCAAGCTCGATGCTCTGACTCCTAAGTTGATGACGGACATGAGAATCCCGGGCGTATCGATTTCGGTAATCTCCGACGGCCAAATCGCCTGGCACAAGGGCTACGGAGTTGTCCGCGCCGGCGAGCCGGAGAAGGTCACGCCGGAGACAGTGTTCGAGGCCTGCTCGATGTCCAAGGTGGTGTTTACCTACGCCGTTCTGAAACTGGTCGAGCAGGGAAAGCTGGACCTGGACAGGCCGCTGGTGGACTATCTCGATGAGCCTTATCTTGAGGATGAGCCGCTTCACGAGTTGATAACGGCGCGGATGGTCATGACGCACACCACGGGCTTTCCCAACTGGCGAGAAGGCGGCTGGCGCAAAGGCGGGCCGCTGCCGGTAAAATTCAAGCCGGGAACGGAATACGGATATTCAGGCGAAGGCTATCTGTATCTGCAGCGCGTCGTCGAGCACATCACAGGCAAGCCGTTGAATTCATTTATGAAAGAGACCCTGCTTGAGCCGATTTCAATGGCCTCCAGCAGTTATGTTTGGGAGCAGCGCTATGATGAGTTGGCCTCCGCCGGCCACGATGAGGCCGGCGAGGCCAAGCCAGACCGCAGTCTCTTTGACCGTGCCAATGCAGCGTATTCGCTGTATTGCACGCCGGATGATTATGCCAGGTTTATCATAGAGGTGATGAGCGAGGACAGATCGGCTGCCCATTCGCTAAGCAGAGAGTCTATAGCGGAAATGCTGACGCCGACCGTTGAGATCAAAGGCTCACATGGAAGACCGGTGCCGCGAGCCGGCCGGTCTGGTTATGTATCCGTACACAGGGGATTAGGATGGGTAGTTGGGAAAACCGATGATGGCAGCATTCGTGCCTGGCACAGCGGATCGAACGGCACCGGCTTTCGCTGCTATAGTGAATTCGATCCTGCAAGGCAGTCCGGAATCGTCATCATGACCGGTTCGGTCAACGGCAAATCACTGTATCAACAATTGATGTCAGCCATCGCCTTTCCGTGAGCCAGAATCCGGATCCTCTTTTCTTGAGCCCAGCCCCCCGGCTGCCTTATCAGGTTCCTTCCAGCAGCACACGGAAGGAATTGAGCCCATATTTCCCAGATAGTGGGTAACAAATAGAGTTGAACTTGATAGTATAGAGCCTATAGAGACCATTCAAGCCAGTTTCGACCATCTGTTACCGGAGAAGCCTTTCTGGCGCGTGTATTGGCCATGTTGGTGACCAGACGGGTTGATATCAAGGCCCCGAATGCTGTATTATTGACAGTTTAGCGTACAGGAGCATCAATTATGAGGTCAAATGGCAAATCCCGAATGATATGTAAGTTTCATCTGAGCATGATCAGTGCATCTCTTTTTTTATGCACCTTGTGTGCTGCCTCTGAGCCGGCAGAGGAACATGTATACAAGAACACAGCAGATCGACCACTGAAAATATATCTGACCTATCCCGAGAACTGGAGCCAAAGCGACAGCCGCGCAGTATTGGTATTTTTTCACAATGGCGGATGGAAGCCTGAAATCGTCAATCGGCAGTTCAGAGAGCAGACAAAGTACTTCGCCGCTCGCGGCATGGTGGTTGCTCGGGCGGACTATCGTGAAAAGGACAAGTCTGGGGTCACATCGGAAAAGTGCATGGAGGATATTCTCAGCGCCGTACGCTGGTTGTGTGCGAACGCAGAAACACTGGGGATCGATCCGAGTCGTATCGCGGCTGGCGGCGGATCGGGCAGCGGTCATCTGCCGGCAAGCGTGTTCTATGTGGATGATATCCGAGCGTCAGGAGACGATTCTTCGATTTGTCCGCAATTAAGAGCGCTGATGTTGTTCAATCCTGACCTGGATGTCCTTGACCCACGGATCATGCAGCGTATGCTTGGCGGTGACCCGGAACACGCAAAGCAAATGCCGCCAACATTGGCGTTTTACGGAACGCGGGATATCTCACATACTCTGATCCTGGACTTTGTTAACCAGGCGCAGAATCTGGGCATGCCGGTTGAAGCCTTTGTAGGCGAGGGCGCCGTACACGGCTTCTTCAAATTCTCTCCCTGGCTGGAGAAAACCACTCTTCGTGCCGACGCCTTTCTACAATCCGCCGGTCTTCTGGAATTTCAACCTCGCGTAAAACCGCCCTCCAAAACGAAACCCGACGGCTATGATGCGAAAGTCGAGGCAAACATGGTGAGGTGGCGGGAGCAGCATGAATCTCTGGTGAAAGCCCGGAAAGAACAAGGTGGTGCTCCATCAATTGCGAGCGCCGCGCCCGCCCAGGGGAGCAAGATCGTTGGTGCCCCGAGGCTGGTTGATCTGCTCCGGCGGTTCCCGGAGGCCGATGCAGACAAAAACGGCGTACTGACGATGCAGGAGGCGCGGGCGTACCGAAGTAAGATGAAGCAGCGGAAGAAAGCAATGGGCGGCCGGCCGCCTGCGACCAAGGGCGGCGCGAACACCCATTCTCTCTTTGTGCCTTCCAGGGATTGGGACGTCAACAAGGATGGAAGGATTAGCAGGGAAGAATTCAAAGCCCCCGCAATACTGTTCAATAACCTTGACTACGATGGCAGCGCGTTCTTGAACGGGGATGAGCTGATTAAACTCGATAGCAGATTGAATATGTCCAAGACTGGCGAGAGCATTTGGAGTGTGCCGCCTGAAACGCAGCATCACGGCATCGAACACAAGAGCTATTTCAGCCAGGCGATGCAAACCGACGTCGGTTACAACATCTATTTGCCCGATGAATATAAGGCATCACAAAAACGTTATCCGGTCATCTATCACTTGCACGGCTCGGGCGGCAACGAATCGGCGCAGATCGATCTGAGCAAGGTCTATCATAAAGCGATTACCGAGAATAGGATGAGCCCGGTCATCATTGTGTTTGTCAACGGCGGCAAACGCTCCTATTACTGCGATAGTGCCGACGGTAAGATCATGTCGGAAACAACGATCATCCACGAACTGATTCCCCATATCGACACGACGTGTCGCACGATTCCGGAAAAACCCTGCCGGGTCATCCATGGCTTTTCAATGGGAGGCTTCGGCGCAATGAGACTTGCCGCCAAGTATCCCGACTTGTTTTGCGCTGTACTGTCGTTTGGCGGAGGAATGGCCGCGCCGGGCAGCGTGCATGAACTCTTTCTTAAGCATATTCTTGGAAACGACGCGCGCTTGTTCAATGAAAACAATCCGGCGGATATTGTCGTCAGGAACAAGAGCAAGCTGGTCGGTATGACGTTCTGGCTCTTCAGCGGTACGAGGGACGTGGCACTTGAGGACAGCACATGGGCGCACGAATTCCTGCAATCGCACCATGTGCCCGACCGATTCGAAGTTTCACAAGATGTTGGCCATGCCCTAAAAAAGCACTATACGCTCTTCGGCAACGACATTTTTCAAATGCTTCAAAAACATTTTGCGGCAAGTGAGTCCTGGACGCCAGGATCGGCGGAGCATGCGCAATCACACCTCGACGGCAATTCACCGTCATTCCGGATCGAGCAACTAAAGAGCGATGACACGACACTGCGTAAGGATGCCGCGATAGCGATCCTGGCCGCTGGTGATAGCGCCATTCAGGCCTGGCCTGAGCTTGTCTCGGCATTGACAGATGACCAGCGTCTTGACTGCGCAGTGGCTGGCAGAGTGCTTTTTTCGGGCACTCCTAAGAAACAAGACGTGCCTGCGCTCATCAGAGCTTTAAGATCCGACACGAAATCAAGGACTGCGGCCGCCTGGGAACTGAGTCGCCTGGGTTCGGCGGCGGAAGCGGCGCCTGCCCTAATCGAAGCCCTTGAAAGTGAAGACAAACATGCGCGCAACTTTGCCGTTATTGCCTTGGGTATGGTTGGCCCGCCGCCGGAGACCGTCTCGTTTCTTGTCAAAGTGATGAAGGATGCTGGCTCGCTGAAGCCTCCCCAGTTGAATTATAGATACCCCCGCGCGTCGGCGGCCCTTGTTCTCGGGTTGATGGGCTCGCAGGCAAAAGAAGCTGTTTTTGCGCTGGCGGACCAGCTAAAGAGTGAATCAGGGAGTTGGGAATATCATCGCGCTGCGGCTGCCTTCGCTCTTGGCGAGATTGGTCCGGATGCAAAGGATGTAGTACCTGCTGTGACTCGCGCATTGGAGGACCCGAGTCCCATAGTTCGGCTGTGGGCTGCAAAGGCACTTGAAAGGATTGTTCCCGAGAGCAGTGACACAAGATCGGAAGAATCTGTCGCCGAGCTCTTGAGAATCCTGTCATTAGATGCGGGCGGTCCTACCCATAATTCCGTGCGAAAAGGTTTACGTGCGTTGGCTACGTCAGATGCGGCATGGAAGGATGTATCCAAAGGCGCGGGAAAGAAGCGTCTTCCCGTTCACGAGTCAATTGCGATTGCGGTGGGATATCTGGATTCCTTGCCCAATATGCCAACGGCCCTTGAAATTAGGATGAACAGACCGGAAAAGGACGAAGATGTGAGAAACTATTTTATGGCCCTTGGTGGGATTCAGCAGGGCATAGTCCCGGCTATGTTGGAGGCATTGGGTGATGAGGGCAGGGCTAAGCGGCGTTCTGCGGCTAAGGCACTGGGACGTATTGGGGAATCTGACGAGGAAGCGGTTTCCGCACTTGAAAAGGCACTGTTTGACGAGGATTGGATGGTTCGTACTGGCTTATGAATTTGCATATCAAGGGGGTAAAGGGGTCATGCCGAACTATGGTACTTGATGTGTGCGGGAGCTTTTGGTGAAATGTATATGGGAAATCTTGATTGAGATCCTATTGTCGCTCGCGTACTTATTGTGTCGGATCCAGCATAACGGCATCGACTCCGGCGTAGTATCCGGTTGACTCGGGATTTCGAGCCACGGCCTCCAACGTAAGCGTGTTTGACTCTGCGCTGACATCCACTGCGCCGAGCACGATTGACCTGGTGTCAACCAAGGAAGTATACGTGTCCACAGGTTGCCCGAGCGGCATGCCGTTGAAGCTCACGCGAATGACGGCATAATCCCAGGAAGTCACCAGCCGCACTTTCAGAATGTATCTGCCCGGCTTGACGGAAGGCGGAAGCATCAGGTCGATCGAATCGCCTCTCTCTCGCAGGCGAACGAAGAGCAGCCGTCCCCCCGAGAGTGGCGGAAACGACGCTACGCCGATCCTTTGCTTCGAGGTGAAGACCTCTTCGCTTGCCGTTTTGATCTCAAGATTTTCACCTTCCAGAGCGCCCCGGATGTGAAAAGGATTGGGCCAGTTGCCTATCCACAGGGACGGGTTTCTACTGTTGCCGTGGACGGAATAGACGTCGAATGCGTCGGGATTGAACCTGCCGGGATGCTCGTAGCGGTAACGCTGCTGCCAGGGATCAGCGGGAATCTCAGCAACATACGGCCAATCTCCGGTTGCAGACCGAAATCTCCGGGGGCGCTCGATAAGCTCCCCGAGATCGTCCGGGTACCGGCCGGTGTCCAGCCGAAATCGCTTTATTGCCGCATCGAGTTCAGTGACCATCTGCTTTGCACGAGCAACTCTTTCGGCAAAGAGCTTTTTCTCATCTGCAAGGTAACGCTGCATCTGGCCGTAGAGGTCATCCCAGGGAAACCTGCGCAACGAGATGCCGTCCAGTCGGCAGTTCAGGCCGGGTTGATCCGAATCTGCCGCCCGGGCAAGCGGATTCGATCCGACGCATTCAAAACGAAACACGTAATCGCCGGGCGTCAACTCGTGTATCCCGACCTTATTCTCAAACCATGTGCCGTAAAGAAAGTTCTCCGGTCTGTTTTCCGTCCAGGCCAGATAAGGATCGTAGAAGTCCATAGCTCGATCCAGAAGTATCTCACCGGCAGGACCTTCGAGTGTTAGCTTCCAGATCCCGCACGTTCGATAGAGGCACTGGAAAACCGAGATCGAATACTTGCCCTGTTCCTCGACGCGGCATGGAACCTCAAACCAGCCGCCGACATCTGCGTTGTCCACGTACAATCCTCGTTTGAGATTACACACGCGGTTACTGTGGTTCCTGGCGGTGACACCGGGCGAAGTCTTGATCTCGGAGACCATATCTGAAGTTTCAAGGAAGATCTCCGGATTAATCCGCTGCTCGAAAGACGGGAAGCGGTCGAAGGGCTCTGCAATTGTCTTCTGATACCAGAATGCCAC
>Ga0180438_10011203_pt1 | contig 10867 bp, 5 predicted proteins | sample SS_ome_12_FD_132455 | JGI IMG/M metagenome (GOLD analysis project Ga0180438, IMG submission 132455) | Hypersaline lake sediment archaeal communities from the Salton Sea, California, USA - SS_3_D_2 metaG | ecosystem: Environmental > Aquatic > Non-marine Saline and Alkaline > Hypersaline >... | reverse complement strand
TGATGCGCAGAAGGAAGAAATAACGACTACTATGAATGAACTGAGAGAAAATGGTGCGAGTAGAGAGGAGATCAGAGAAGCTATAACTGCAAAGCTAACGGAATGGGGAATCGAAGTTCCAGAAGATAATCCCCATCCAATGCCTAGATGGCTCCAAAATCTAACCGAAGAACAAAAAGCAGAACTGCAAAATCTGATGGATGAATTGAAAGAGAAGGGAGCAAGTCACGAAGAGATCAGGGCAGAAATAGATGCAAAACTACAACAATGGGGTATAGAGATTCCAGAACAACCAATGCCACCACCTCAATAAATCTTAGAATCACAAAGACTGACTGCAGCAATTCTTCATCCTCTTCTTTTTTGGAGAGCAATATAAGGTCATATCATAGAACGAGTGAATACGCCACTCGTAATAGTGGAAAAAAATGGGGTGATGCTATATGTTAACGTTTGAATTATGGATAGGGGTGGCAGCCATAGGCCTAGCTGTCTGTGTTGGAGTGATGTTTTGGGGATTTCGAAGTTAGGAATGTGAGAAATCGGTACTGTGATTTGATTTGGCCGGTGTCTGAGCCAGAGGCGCCCCTTTATTTTGAGCATCTAGTGTGGTGACATGTCTTCTATGCTGCCTCCTCATGCGTTCTTATCTCCCGCTGGATACTCAGAAATCGGCTGATATACATCTCAGGAATTAGCATGTTCTATTAGCGATCAAAAAGAAAAGAAACGGTTGTTATGATTGATTGTGGACTGGTTTCCATCCGAAGACTACTGCCAAAAATGTTTCCAAAAAATAAAATGCCCCAAATGTGGAAACACTAGAATCGCATCCCAAGGATATGAAGTTTATCTATGTTATGAATGTGGATACCGTCTAGAACATAGAACAGAATCTGGAACATGCAAAACAATATAGAATAGCGCGCGCTTTTTTGGTTCCTTCAGCTTTAACCGTAAAAGATTGACTATATACTTTGCCACTAAGGCTCAGCAGTTTTATCATCACCAACTCTTTTACTACACTTACCAATTCACAACTGTGTTACAACAGTAGCAATGGGTAACTAGCGCTTATAAAAGAAAGATTCGACAAGTTAGCATGCCATTGAATGCTAAATTGTGGATAAATTTGGGTTGAATTCTGAAAAATTGTTATATTAAAAAACTTGCGTGTCTGGGTCATGTCTAACATACCAAGTATTGTGCCTTTAATTCTCGCCGGGATTATTATCGGTTCTATACTCCGCAAGACCGATATTCGTATAAGTTGGAAATTGCTGATTTTAGGCTCCTTGCTTGGCGGTCTGGGAAACTTAGCTCATGCTGGAGTTCTGTTCTTCTTTCAAGGTCAACAAGCTGAGCCGTCATTTTCTCAAGGTCCTCCAACAGATTTCCAGCTTCCTTCAAATCTTCAACTTCCTAGTACCAGTCAAACAACATTTAATCCAATTTCATTTTTAGTAACCTCTTTCGTCGTTGGGGCAATTATGATTCTGATCATCTTGGTTGTAGCATTCTTGACTCTTAGAATTCGAGGGAGAACAACCGTTGATGATGAATAGTTACCCAGCTATCGAGACTCATGATGTCGTGAAAGTCTTTAAGACTGGAGGTATAAGATTTGAGGCTTTACGTGGAGTTTCCGTCAAAATCGATAGGGGCGAGCTAGTTTCTATACTTGGTCCATCTGGTAGCGGAAAATCAACGCTTCTACACTTATTTGGACTTCTTGACCGGCCTAGCAGTGGAAAAATTCTAATTGAGAAAAAAGATGTTTCAAAAGTTAGTGAGGATCAACTAGCGAAAATGAGAAATAGACGCATCGGTTTTGTCTTTCAAGCCTATAATCTGATCAATAGACTCAACTCTGTGGAAAATATCGAAATGCCCTTGATTTCGCAGGGAATTAATCCAACTAAACGCCGTAAATTGGCAACTAAGATGTTGGATATGGTTGGTCTAGCATCTAAGAGCCTGAATAAACCGGCCGAGTTGAGTGGAGGAGAGCAGCAGAGAGTTGCTATAGCTAGAGCCCTAGTAACTAATCCCGCCATAATTTTAGGCGATGAACCAACTGGAAATCTTGATAGCAAGACTTCCATGCAGATCATGGACATCATACGTGACGTGAATGAAAGGGTTAGAACTACAATAATTTTAGTCACACATAATATTGAACTCGCCGCCCGAACTCGCAGACGCATAATGCTGCGAGATGGACAGGTCGAGAAAGACGATTTCGACTAAGGTGAAAAAAATGATTCGTAAAAAAGCTCTAGGCATTATGCTAGTGATTATATTTGTTTTTGGAAGTTTCTGGACCGGCTTGAATATGCTTAACGTCTTGGCTCAGGCGCCGCCTTATCCTCCACTTAAACCATCTACATTCAAGGTTATCAAGACATCATGGATTAACGCTAACGAAACAGTTTACGCCACGCCGGGGGACACAAATGTTCCGCTATATGTTGGTATCCAGAATATTGGTAACCGAACCGTAACAGGTCTGAGCGAAACATTGTTGCTGCAACAACCCTTCAAGAATGTTTCAGGTGGAAATGTCGTTAATGCATACTATGAAAATAGTGTAGAACAAGGGTTGACGGCCATAACAGAATTCATCCTGAACATAGATCGTGACGCTGAGGTCGGTATGCATACTCTAACGATGCGTATTAGTTATCTCCAGATAGTTAGCGGCACCGGAACCACTCTATACTTAGAGCAGCAAACAGAGGTCGAGGTTCCCCTGCTAATAACGAGCACATCATATCTAGCAATATATTCGGTTTCTGTTTATCCAAAGCAAGTCACTCCTGGTGGAAATATCACAATATCAGGTAATGTCGTGAATACAGCTGCTTCAACACTATCCAACGTAAACGTTTCAGCCTCTTCATCAGCCTTGCTAAGTGAGCCGTTCGTGTTTATAGGACAAATGGATACAAACATACCAAGACCATTTAGTTTCACGGTGCAAGCAAGAGGAGATCTTCAAAATGCGACTATTCCGATATTACTCTCAGCAACCTTTTCTGATTCCTACAATGTGAACCATGTTATTTCTACAACAACCTCTATGCAAATTGCCCAGCAACCACTCAAGACTGTAACAACTCCTGCGCCGCGAGACCCCATTGAAGTTATTATTGATAAGATATGGGAAATTGTGAGGTTCTTTTTCGGTTCTTGATGCATATCATGATTGGCGAGATTAATGGAGAAATCTAGCGCTTGCAATTAGCAGACTACTATAGAATGGCTTTCAAAGCTTTGAAGGATCGAAAACTTCGTAGTACTCTAACTGTACTTGGTATTGTTATCGGGTCTGCTCTTATAGTTGCATTAGTTGCATCGACCAGTGGTCTTTCAGAAAGCGTCTCTAAACAGATAGAGAAAGTGGGTGTCACGACTTTAAGGGTTTTCTCAACCTCTCAGAGGATTCCAATCAGTGATGATGATTTGGCAGCGGTCCAAAAAATTGATGGTGTCAAAGAGGTAGTCCCCTACTACTCAAAAAGACTCAGCATCACCTACGGTAGCAACACACTTGCCGTAAGCCTAATAGCCTTGGATCAAGCAAAGCTTGAGTCACTCTATAAAGGTCTTCAAATCACTGATGGAGTTATTGTTGATAATTATGATCCAACTGGAGTCGTAGTTGGATCTGCAATCTCAGATCCACCAGAGGAAACCTTTCTACCCGTAAACATCAACGAGATGCTCACCCTACAGGGAGAGACAGGTTCGAATGCACCATCTTACACCTTTATTGTTAAAGGTGTTTTAGCGCCTTACGGTACCGTAGGCTTTGACAATATTGATGAGACAGTCTTTGCAAGCATGTCCGCCCAAACAATCCTCCAGATCCAATATTATAGTGGCGCTTACGTTATTGCGGAATCACCAGATGTTGTCGAACAAGTAGTGAATTCCATAACAGAATACTTTGGTGGAAACGCTCGTGTCTTCACTGCAACAGCCATGCTAGAAACTGTTCAGTCAATTTCTTCTCAAATGACGGTATTCCTAGGCGGCGTAGCAGTCGTCACATTGGTCGTTGCGGCAGTCGGTATAACAAACACAATGTTTGTATCTGTTATGGAGAGAACCCGTGAGATTGGAATCTTAAAGTCCCTTGGCTACAGACCTAGAGAAATAATGTTTCTCTTCCTCTCAGAAGCCGCCCTAACAGGTGTTATCGGGAGCATATTTGGAACTATTTTAGGTGTAATCATATCCTTCTTTCTTGGGGGCGGTATACCGAGCTTCAGTTTTGGGCCTCCACCGGGATCCCGTACCAGCGGATCTGATTTGTACGGTTCCTATACGCCTGTTTTTTCTCCTGAATTGATCATGTTCTCTTTAATGTTTCCGATCTTCATCGCTGTTATTGCAGGATTGTATCCAGCGTGGCGTGCTTCAAGAATGAATGCGGTTACAGCTCTCAAATATGAATGACAATTTGAAAATACCTTGATAAAAACAGGTAGGAGATACATTGAGCTTGCGACAAGAGTGCTTAACCATATTTTTGATAATCACAATTCTGGCGCAGCTTAATAGTGTCACAGCTACAAATGGTGAGAATATTTCTGTTGAAATGTCCCCTGGAAAGATCCTACCAGACAATAAGAATCACTATCTCGGAACCCTTGAAGTTAAGGTTAAACTTGAATATCCAAAAGCGATAGTCCTTCAACAAACAATAGGTGATCTTCTCTTCAATGTTACAACTGAATCATTGAAACGAGAAATCGCAATTTACATCCCCTATGAATTTGAGCTAGAGACGAGTCGAATAAATATTTGGAGCAGTATTACGAACGATTACCGATTCATATCGTTATCAACACTTTCAGACCGTGACCCAATCGCACCTTTATGGTTTAGAGTCACGGTCAAAAACGGAACGAGTAATATCTATCCTGGATCACATTTTATAAGGCTCTTTAACATCACAGCCCCAGGTATCGTCGGCAGATATTTTTTCAAGATCTTTATAGATGGATGCTCTATCGGAGCAAGCAACTTTCCAACTCTAGTTGTATCTGCGGATCCTAATCCAGCCTACATATCTGGAACCGTCCTCGATTGTAGTGGCAACGCGCGCTTGCGCTATAGTGAGTATGGAAAACCTATCCAACTAAGGGATTTAGATGGTGGGAAAGTCGTCGCTGAAGGGATAGCATTAGATGGGCGCAGTGTAGTTGGGCAGGCATTCTTTAACGCCTCGGCATTTGGGCAATATACAATCTACGGTCTTGCAGCTGGAACTTACAATTTAACAGCTTACGCAGCAGCATACGCGCCCACAGCACTATCAAGACTAATAACTCTCCGCCCTGGACAATCACTGGATGGCGTGGATCTCTGTATCATCGTCAGTCCAAAAATTGAGGGGGTCATATGGTCCAAATGTGGTGGGATGCCAATTCAGTGGGGGGAGATCGCTAATCGAACTGGTCCTGAATTCGGTGCAGCCCTCGTACATTTGACAAGTTGTGTCTTTCCAGGTCGAGACTTCATATACGCATTTCGAGGTGCGAACACATCTGACTTTCTTAGATATGATGTGATAGCAAATTTTTGGGAGCCAATGCAACCAGCACCAGGATCAGTAGGACCAGGAGGATCACTTACTTTTGATGGTATACGTACAATCTATGCTTTTGCTGGAGGAGGATCAAATTCATTCTGGAGCTACGACGTTGCAACCGATAATTGGCAGACATTATTTATGACTCCGGAGATAGTAGGTGAAGGTGGAGCACTGGCCTTTAATCTGAATGATGGTAACGTCTACGCATTAAGAGGTGGAGGAACAACTGATTTCTGGCGTTACGTTCCGACACTCGATGTCTGGGAGATCTTGGCGGCCACACCTGCCCCTGTGGGTGCAGGTGGTAGTCTAGTATTCAGTTCAATAGATGGTTGTTTCTATGCTCTTCAAGGAGGTGGATCAGACGCTTTCTGGCAGTACGATCCTAACGCAAATAGTTGGACTGTTCTCTCAGCAATACCTACGGTGGCTAATGGTGGAGCAGCACTTACCTACAACTTATTGGATGGTTCGATCTACGCATTCGCTGGTGGAGGAACGAACAATTTTTTTAAGTACAGTCCTCCCCCCACTAACTCATGGACATCTGTAGCCAATTCTCTCTACCCAATCAAATCAGGAGGCTCATTAACCTTTGATAGTGGTAACGGAGTAATCTACGCGCTTGTAGGTGGTGGCTCAACATCATTTATATCTTATATTCCTGACTCATGGTCAAATCTTCCTATCTTTCCAAGACTTTATCCAAGGCCTATTACAATCGAATTCCTTACCATGATAGATGAATCTCTTTACCTTCTAGAGAATTTCACAGATCCAATATTTTACAGTCATAAATTCAGTTATGATGGAAGAATCCTGCTGGATGGACATATTCCGCAAGATAGTAGTGGCTACATTTCAGGAATTTATCCAGACACGTACAAAGTTAGAGTTTGGGTGAATGAATATTTTCAGCCTGAAGATGCTATAATAGCACTTCCAAATGATGTAGCTGTTTCACAAATTGAATTTGATATTTATCGTGCAGGTCGAGCGGAGATACTTGTTCACTTTAAAGACTTTCCTCAAGGACATGAAACTCCTTTAGAATTCAGTAAGAGACTTACAGTTCAGCTATATGATCACAACGCGATATTGCGGGGACAAAATTCAACAAGAATCGATGCTGGAAGTACCTCTTCATCAGTCATAATTGCAGGTTTCCTTGGCACTCTTGAAGACTACGGGCTGCCACCAGGAACATATGATGTCCGCGTTACAGTAGAGGGATACTATCAGCCTTCAGATTTTTTTCTCACAATATCCGACTGCAGTTCCATATCGCAAGCCAGTCTTGAAGTTGTAAAGACAGGTTCAATCTCTCTTACCATATACTCAGTCAATTCGCAGTCACCTCCGCAACCTCAGATATGGAAGTATCCTGGATCATCGATACGAGTGGAGGTAAGAGATCAATATGAAGCGTTAATCTATAAGATAGCTTATGGCCGCCAGACATCATCAACCACTAATGTTAACATCTTCGCTACTGATCTGCGAACAGGCATATACTCAATCTACATTTTCACTTTAGGCTACTATCAAAAGGCTCCTTATCAAATATCGATAATAGATGGAGTCACTACTGATAGAAGATTAGACATTATAATCGGAAGCACAATAAACCTCAATATTATTCTAGAAAAAGAGGACATACCTGCACCAATAGATACATATCCATTCTCATCAAGAGTACCGGTACGGATAATGGTTTATGATGACCTTGATAATTTATTTGCTGCAAATGCAACTTACATTCCAGCAGAATATTCGAATTTCAACATTCAACTTAAAGGATTCAGCAGTTATGCAGGAGAGACTTCATGGAGATGGAACAATTACTATGACACTACCGATGGCTCTATTCAAAGTGACTATGGGATAAAACCTGGTTTGTACAGAATTATCATCTGGATACCTGGCTACTCACAAGAGAATATCCTTATAATGACTACCGTCCCTGAGTCCGGAAGTTCAAGCATTACTATGGTTCTTCACCGTCTTGCTCACCTTTCTGGAACTGTGACCAGTCTCAATATGTTCGGCGAATCGGTACCGCTTAACTGGGCCATAGTGGATGCTATAGGATCAGAAATTAGTGACTTTGCACCAACAATGGATGGGCACTATGATACATGGTTGGAAGAAGGAAGCTACTTACTAATATGCTCTATAGATGGTTATGAGCCTGTCACAAAAGAGGTGTCTCTATCAAAAGGATCAGACGTTCCAATAGATTTTCAGCTTGAATCTATTTTATTTGAAATTCCAGAATTTAACCAGATCTTCTATTACTTTGCGATCATACTTGTAATAGTCAATTATATTATTGGAAGTAAGCTTACACACCATAGGAAACGTTCGAAAAAAAGAACGCCGCAAGATAATAAAACTGTGGGTTGAAGCACGTTTTGGATTGGTTCTCTTCACAAAGACATTACTGTCATAACTGCCACAAGGAAATAAAATGTCCAAAATGTGGATCTTTAAAAGTCAAAAACATGGGCCATGATGTCTACCTATGTCGAGAATGCAATTATCGACTAGAACACAGAACCAGCAACACTGGAACATGCAAAACAATATAGAAAAAACCATACTCAAAAAGTAAGAAACAAGGTATTAAGCGTCTTAAATTGCCACATAATGATAGTGTCTTGAATAATTGCAGAACTCTTTGATTGTGATTGCAGATTTTGAAAAATAGGAAAGATGAAATTGAGAAATAATTTTAGAATGTTAATTACTTTTCTGATAATAGTATCTTTAACATTATCTGCATATCAGACTCGATATTTCATCATTCCAATCAGCGGATATCCAGATGGGAATTCTAATGAACTCTTCATCTCGGCCCCATTATGTGCAGTTGTTCCCGACGCTAATATTCTAACTGCTGAGCCTTTTCAGCAAGCACATCCAGTTCTTGGAGCAATTGGAGAAGGAGATATAACGTTAGTTTATGATTCAAGTTTTCCTGTCGATAGAAGAGGTTATGCTCAAGAACTATTTGATCTTGTTTATCCTGAAATCAAATCGATCTATGGAGACCCCTCAAATATTATTACAGTAATCTTAAGTTATGACCCTGATTCATATCCTTGGAATTACTATTATGGCGCTACTAACACAATAACCGTGAGTCAACTTCCTCCAAGTATTGGGACATCACCTTCATGGGACGCAGTATTCACTCACGAACTTACCCATGCTTTCCATGATGCAATATATTTGACTCCAGGAGAAGGTTCTTGGGCTGAGGAAGGGATGACTGAGGCGGCAACACAGATAGTGGCAATGAACCTTCAGGGAAGAAGAGATATCGTATTAAGAGATCCTGTTGTGAATTTGAAATATTATGATGTCTGGAGTTTTATGGGAAAAGATGTTCTAGGCGGTGGACCAGATTTTACTTACAAGCTCATTCCAGACATGCACTATAGAATTGCATCGGCGATGTTTTTCATACTTACAACAGAGCTATCAAATAACCCGTCTAATCCTTATGATTTTCTTTCACAATTGAATGATAGAATCTATTCTCAAGCTTCTTCAAATCCTATCTTCAGTGATGATAGATTTAGACTGATGATTAGACAAGCAGCTTCTGGTAGACTTGTAGAAGGCCAACTCGCAGATGTATGGATTGGAAATCAACCTGTTACATCAGGCTTTGTTGAATCAGGATTCCAAATTGGAGTTTACCCTTATAGACCCGAAAATCCAACCCAGATAAGAGCACTAACATTTCTACGTCTTTCTAATGCAAAAGAGATACCACTTAGCGAAGAAGTCAATATTAGAATTATAGATTCTGAAGAAAAGACTATAACAACTGGAACATTTGTTACTGGTTCTGACGGTACAGGATACTTAGAGCTAGATTCTACACCATTGCCTTTAGGAGGATATCAGATAATTGCTACAACAAATTTCAATGGCATCGAATATGAGGCGAGAAATTATGCTTTCAGCCAAGGCGAATCCATCCTGATAGAACAGGCAGATAACAGTCTGTATGGAGTGACCTTGGATGAATCCGGTAGACCGATATCCAGCAGCATATCCGTGTCTGGTGGAACTGTCGATATGAATTCTAAAGGCGCTTTCAGAGTTGAAGCTGAAAGTCAAGTTCCACCATTCGAGCTTACAGTCACAGCCGGCACTTTAAGTAGGTCTTTTGGTAAACCTAATCCATATACTCGCGTTGTTTGGGCAAATTCAACTGCATCTTCAATAACACCCTATTCAGTTAGCGTAAATATCAACGGTCTTCCGTCAACATTCTCAATTAATCTATTAGTTGATGGTGAGGTTCAAGAAATAGTTCAAGGTGGAGAAACAAAATCTTTGACATTCGAAGCAGGTACCACACATAAGATTGAAGTTGAAAGTTATGTTAATTCATCATCAACAAATCAATTTTATTGTGACAACAATTTCTACACAGTAACTTCGGAAAGTGTGCTTGATTTCATATATTTCCAACAGTTTTACAGCACTTTCCAGCAGGAAGGTTCAGAAAAATCAACATCAGTTACAATAGACGGAACTCTTTATGCAATACCTATAGGACTTTGGTGGGCCAGTGGCTCAAATCATACATACAGCTACCAATCTAATGTCTCTGATGGATCGACTCGGTATAAATTAACGGAAACCTCTCCTACTTCTCCCATAATAATTGAAGAACCACTTACGGTTATGGGCTTTTACAAAAAACAATTTACTCTGAATCTTTCAACTGTCCCTGCCAATTTAGTTAAAATAAATGGTTCTGGTTGGCATGATTCAGGATCGAAGATCAATCTTGAAGCCCCATCTGTATCAGGATTCACATTCAAACAGTGGATTATTGATGGAAGTCAAGTCTCAGGAGATACGATTCAAATCGAAATGGATACTCCTCATACGGTTATAGCAGAATATCAGAGTGAAGGTGTTTATGATGTTATAATAACTGCATTATATCTCCCAGAGAATAGAGATGCTGAAACAACATTCACATGGGATGGTCAAACATATACCACACCATATACATTTACTGGAATATCTGGAAGTCACGAACTCATTATGTCTTCAACAGACAATGAAGGACACTCATTCACGAGATGGAAAGATCAATCTTCGAACTCAACTTCAAGAACAATATCCGCAGGAGGCACATACACAGCTTATTTTGGCGTCTTGACGACGGACTTCACATTATCCATTAATCCTGAACATCAAAGAATAGGTCCTGGACAATCGACAACTTTC
>Ga0180438_10011202_pt1 | contig 10867 bp, 10 predicted proteins | sample SS_ome_12_FD_132455 | JGI IMG/M metagenome (GOLD analysis project Ga0180438, IMG submission 132455) | Hypersaline lake sediment archaeal communities from the Salton Sea, California, USA - SS_3_D_2 metaG | ecosystem: Environmental > Aquatic > Non-marine Saline and Alkaline > Hypersaline >... | reverse complement strand
GCTCCAGGGGTTGGCCCTGGAACCAGGCCTGGCGGCGGGGGTGGTCGAAGCGCAGCCCTTCGGAGCTCAGGACAGGCCCTCCTTCGGGCACGGCGGCTTCCAACGCAGCCTGGACTTGGGACACCTTGGCCTCCAGGGCTTGCACCTCAGCCTGGCGGCGCAGCACGGCCCGGATGCGGGCGCTCAGCTCGCGCGGGTTGAAGGGCTTGACCAGGTAATCGTCCGCTCCCAGTTCCAGGCCCACGATTTTGTCCACGTCCTCGTCCCTGGCGGTGAGCACGATGACAGGCACCGTATTACCCGCGCTTCGCAGACGGCGCAGCACCTCAAAGCCGTCTATGCCCGGCAGCATCACATCGAGCACCACCAGGTCGGCGGGATCGGCGTCCATGTGAGTCAGAGCCTCTTCGCCGCTGGCTACGGCTTGCACCGTAAACCCCTCCCGTTCCAGGCGTTCCCGCACGACGGTGACGATGGCCGGTTCGTCGTCTACTACCAGGATGTATCCCATAACTACCTGCCCTTTGTCACAAGTGGTAGAAAGACGTCCCAATGCGGCCAGAAAGCGTTGTTGGACAAGTTTGACCAATCCCCTGCGGCGTTCTGCGACTTGAGGGCAAAGTAGACAGTGCTGCCATCATAGGGCACCGTCGCCGTGTAAGTCTCGGCGCTACCGGGCAGCGCATCAGTGAGGAGAGGAGCGCTGGTCCAGTTGGCCTGGGTGATCAAGGTGTCGTTGTAGCGCAGGGTGATGGTGACGGCATCTGCCGGGGCGGTCCAGCCCAGGGTGGCGGTCAGCGTGCCGGTGTGGGTGATGGCTGCCGTGACGCGCAGGTTGGTCACGGCAGTGGGCGGGGGCACGCCGTACTCGTCGGCGCCTACGTCGGGGGCCGGGCCGATGGGGCGCGCGTCGCCGTCATAGTCGTCGGGCACGTCAGCCAGAGAGGCGGCCTGGTCAATGGCGTCCGTGGCTGTGGTGACCAGGTGCAGGTCGCCCGAGGCGGCGTCCACGAACCAACTGAACTGGGCGTTCGTGACGTTGCCCATGAGGGTGCCTTGAGCACCATCTCGGTTGTGCCAAATGTTCTTGTTGGTCAGATTGTAGGCAAAGGTTCCCCGGCTGTCCCCATAGCGGGCTTCTATGCCCCAGGTCAGGCCGGGAGGGGAACCCAGGAGGAATACGGTATTGTGCGCAACCAGCCAGTCCTGGGCGTGGACCATCTCAATCGCCACATCGTTCGTCGAGCTGCTGCTGGTATAGATAAAGTTGTTGCGCACGATTCCACCGGTGTGGTCTATGTAATTGTGGCTGGCGTTGCCAAAGGAAATACCCTGATAGCAGTCAACCAACAAATTGCGCTCTACTATCGTGCCTGAGGACTGGGACCAGAACAGAATGGTGGGGGCGGGTGTGTCATCTATGGTGCGTATGCGGTACCACTGGTTGTCCCGCACGACCCAGTTGTGGGCCCGATGCGCGCTGATGCCGTTGGTATACGAATCAGGCGCACTGGTCGTGTACTCCAGGCGCGAGCAGGCCAGCAGCCCGTCCTCACTCCCGTCAATTCCGTTAACGTGGGGGTTGACTTTGACCAACTGGTCTCCAGTATCTTGGATATGCAGGTTGTACAGCTTGGGGCGGTCGCAGCCTTGGATGGACACTCCGTGATCGTGGGTGTTGCGAATGGTGAGATCGGCGATGGTCACGTCGTCCGCATCAACGAGGATCCCGAAATGCCCGGATTCCATTCCCCCAAAATCCAGGATCACGTCTCCGCGATTCCCGGTTGCGCCGCGGAGGGTGATCCCATCGTTCACCACGTGGACAAAGTCTTGCATGTTGTAGACACCGGCCTCGATCATGATCAAGGTGCCAGTCGCCGCGTTGTAGGCCTGGTTACGCAACGCTGCCTCCGAAGAGACTGTGACGACGTTCCCAGTGGGTGGGGGTAATGGCGGGCAGAGGCCATCAGATAGAGAGAACGAGCCTGGAAGAAGAGGGGCCCTGCCCAGCGGACCCGCCCGAACTGGATCGTGGAGCACTGATTCCTCCCCTGTTACCTCATAGGCAAAGGCTGGCGTCGCAGCACCTGTGCTGAGCGATGTCGAAGCGCCCATCGTCCCGCTCAAGGCCGCCAGTAGAGCCGGGACGAGAGCCAGTCCAAAGAATTCTTGTGCTTTCATCATTGCGTCCCCTCTCCAACCGTTCCCGCACGGTGGTAGCAATGGCTGATTCGTCGTCTACGACCAGGATGTGCCCCACATTGTGGCTTGTGCTCTGATTGATTGTGAGACTATCTAAATTGCTGCAAATAGACAACAGCATTGTAAAGTTCGTCGGCAGTCAGTCTGTCAAGAAGCCGTAGGGTCCAGCGCAGCAGCATCCCCATTTGCCGGCGGCTGAGTTCAGGGGCAATGATAATGCCAGCGTGCTCTCGCTTGTTGGCATACCAGCGTTTGGCTATGGGGATAAAATGTGACGCATCGGAGGTCAGGAGGGCCATCCCCCGCTCGGCAGCATAGACGAGGTGCTCCTCATCCTCCCATCCCAATGTGTTGGCCTCAACGCAGCTTTGCGCTATGTAACCTCGGCGTCGCAGGGCGGGCGCCAGCAAAGCAGTGATGTGTTCGTCAGTATAAATGCGAATGAAGAGCTGTTCCGTCTCATATTCACTGTTGGCCATGCGGATCGCTCTGTTCTGGGAAGTGAACGAAACCGTTCTCAGCAATGGTCAGATTGTGCTGCTCGGCCAGGTACTCCACCCGACTCTCGTGTATCTCGCGCTCGATTTCGTCCTGGTGATCCAGGTAGTAACCGATGGCATCGTGTACCCAAGAAGGGTGTAAGTGAGGGTAGCTTTCCAGGATTTCATCAACGGTATCGCCAGCTTTGTAGAGGCGAGCGATTAGAGACACAGTGATCCCCGTTCCGCGAATAATGGGGCGCCCTCCTCGTTTTCCGGGCACGCGGGTGACGTAGGGATGTTCGGTGACAAGCTCAGGCACCTGACGAACTTTTTGCAATCCAGCCCGCAATACCTGGATGATGAATTCCGGCTCTGCTTCGGCCAGTTCCTCAGCCATTTGCTCTGGCAAGTCTAAGGTTAATGTCTTCATGATCATTTCTCCAGTTTTATCGTGTGTGTCAGCGAATGTCGCGGGCCAGGGCCTCTTCGCCGCTGGCTACCGCCCGCGCGGTAAACCCCTCTCGCTCCAACCGTTCCCACACGGTGGTGATGATGGCCGGTTCGCCGTCTACGACCAGGATGTGCCCCATGTAGATTGTACTTGTCTAGTTGGGCGACGAAACTTCAAAGATCACTTAGCATTTCATACAGTTCTTGCGCTTGACTTGTTTCGACATTAAGGCCAAAGTCAATGGTATCTAAATCCTCTAGCAATTCGCACATTGCGTGATGCACCGCCTCCAAATTCACTACCTGATGAGGTTTTGTGGAATAGTTACCATTTCTATCAATCGGATAGCGGTAGGAGAACGAATCGGGGTCAATTTTTGAGAACTCTGATGAAATCTGTAAAACCCTTTTTGATACCAATTCAATACCTTTGTCATTCAGGAACAATCTGCGCAATATGTCAGTAGCTTTTTGAGATAGCTGGTTAAGGTCGTGATGGTTATAAAGCTTGGCGTCGATGTCTTCCATGTTCTTGAATGCTGACAGAAGCGCAGACTTGTAGATGATGTTCTTCAAGTACAACTCTAACGCATGCCTATACAGAAACATTATCGGATAGGCCTCGTAATCAGGGAAAGAAAGCCCCTTTGAGAGCAAGTCTTCGGCTAACTTAGACGCTGCATGGAAATATCCGCTTGCAAAGATTCCAAAGTCATATCGGGGGCTATCCATAAAAGAAATAACGAAATTACTGAAATTGCTTATATCATCATAAAACGTCATCGTAAACCACCTTCCGCCGTGAGTGTGTAATCGCCGCCCAACGGCCTTTAGGCGCGATATCCCGCTCTCTCTACGGACGAGGTTACTGTTGCGTTTATGCCCCGTACCGCTTAATGAGCTCTTCTAGTGGTATCTCTGGTAGCTCTAGTTGTTGCCTTACAACTGATTCCGCGATAGCCATCTGTGCGGCATATGGTAACGAATCGTATTGTTCCACTTCACTACGTTCCGCAACTTCTCTTATTATGGCTCGCGTTCGTTTTATCGCAGCATAGTACGCCTCTGCCACACGTTGCTGCATAGCCGTTCGAGTTTGCTCTCTAATGCCTTCAGGTAATAGTTCGATCGCATCCCATACGCTCATACCTTCTGGCATCAACCACTTATCTTCGAAATGTACTGGTTTTCCTGTTCCTCGCACTTGCTGCCATGCGGCTTGTTCTCGGAATTCGGCTTCCGAAGGTGTGTATGTCTGCTCTGTCGAGGATGTAGAGCGATGGCAGCTAGTCCTTTTGCTTGGCTGTTCCGGAAGAGTGAGTCGCCACACCAACTCCAGCGGTTGTCTGTCTTTTGACGATGCAGGCATAGTTTTTACCCTTTGTCCTTTTGCGCTTACCGCCGCGCCTAACAATGATCATGTGGAAATCTTTCCGCTACACGCTTTTAGACGGAAATATTGCCTTCTCTGCTGAGGCTATCTTTTATGAGCCTACGCTACGATCACCATTGTCTCCATCGCGCCGATGCGCATGTCGGTGCCGCCACAGGTGGTAGCCCACCTCGATTATGCCACGATACTGCCACTTTGTCTCGCGGGTTTTTCCCGATCAATTTTCGATCACTACTACTTCAGGATATCTCTCACCTGGTCATGATTGAAGAAGTAGAGGATCAAGCCAAAGAGGAGTCTGCTCTGTCTGTCCTGCGACGTCAAGTCAGTCGGGAGCTTGCTCTGATGTCTCCCCTTCTCCGGTTGAGCGGGGGAAAGCAAGGCCCAAGGCCTGAGCAGCGGCCAGGACACGTGCCACCACGCTCTCCAGCGCGCCATAGGGCACATCTCCGCTGATGGTGGTCCAGTGTTCGGGGCGCATCTCGCTCACGATACCGGGCAGAGCGGCAACCAACTGCTCCATTAGCTCGGCGTCGCTCACCTGGCTCTTGGCCGCGACGCGCCGCTCCAGCACGGCTATCTCGTCCAGGGCCATCGCTTGCTCCAACTGGTGCTCGGCTTCCAGCTTTTCGAGGGCAGTGGCCGTCTCGATCTGCACCCGTTCGCGTTCTGCCTCCGCCTTCGCCTTGGCTTCAGCAGCGGCCCAGGCGACAGCCTGCTGACGACGTTCGTGGGCCAATTGCTCTGCCTCAACGGCCGATTGCTCCCGCTCGCGTGTTACCTCCAGGTCGGAGCGGATGGTAGCGATCTCCGCCTGGTTGTTCATTCTTCATCTTCTGTTGCGATGAGCAATCGTGAAACACCGTCCATTTCGTTTTCCCTCCTGGTATAGTGAATGATTAGATCGCCAGAGCAAACGGCAGATCGCTGAAGTCGCGCAGTCGTTTGCCGTCCACCAACAGGTTGAACGTCTCATTAATGGAACCTGTCTCTATTATAGCCCAACGTCAGCATTTGCACAAACGAAAGCGCCCGCCGCTCCGCTTTCTTCACCTCGACCGGTGCCAGTGGGCAAAGAACGCGGGGCCGCGGGCTTGCCTCAGTATCTTCCTCAAATTCAGTTTTCAGCTTGTCTCCCATGTATACTTTAAGGGGGTTTTTTGCAAACCTCCAAAGCGCGTATACTCGTAGATCAAGAGGTCGTCTACAATAGGAGCAGTATTCTTCAAGTCTTTGACAGTAATCGGCTTGAAGCCTTCCAGAAGCCAATCTGCATACGGTTGTGTGAGGCCAAGGATTTCCCCACGGTCCTTCAAAACTTTTTCAGCCTGGTAGCGATCAATCTCTATGGGTGAAGATGAAGCCAAAACCACAACAGCCGTTTCATGCTCTTGCACATATTGAAAGTTCTCCACCAGCCCAGCCAGGACGGCCTCGCGATCAGGAGATGCGAAGTAATTTGGGTCAAACACAAAGACACCTGTAGGTTTAAGGATTCTGCTTATCTCACGAAAATATGCAACGGACTTGACGCTAGTTGAGCCTGCCCAACCGACAATGGCCAGATTGTCAATCACTATATCAAATGAATGTTCCGCATACAGACTTGTTGCCACTCGGGCGTCACAACGAAAAAGTCTGACTTTGGGGCTATGTAAGGCGCCTTTAAGCATTTCCTTTGCCCTTGGGCTTTCGAGCACTAAAGGTAGCTCATAGGACCAGTCTACGACGTCTATTCTTTTGATTTTCGGATCATTTACCAACTCGCGAACCATACCACCTCCACCGAGTCCAAGAACCAGAACATTCTCGCGCTGCGGCATTGATAGCGCTACACCGACCAAACGCACATGTTTGGGATAATCAGGTAAGGCTGACATGAACGTCCCGTTAACTTCTACGCGACCAATCGGCCGATTTAACTCCCAGTTAATCGTTGCCACCCCGCTTACACCCTCAACCCGGTCTACACTCGGACCTGTGTGTCCAAAGGTATAAATATCCCACATAGTCGCCGGTATAAGTAAAGGTACAAAAATTAAGGCCGATGCAGTTAAAACGATCGGATATTTTGCCTGAAAAAACACGGGCCTTCTGATTTCAGGAGCAGCCCAAATCAGACATAAGGTGCCTGTTATGATCCCGATGAGAAAGAGAGAAATGAGGAGGTCCTTGGTGCCCAAGCGTGGAAATCCGTAAAACTGCGAGAGCATTGCTCCCAAAAATGAGCCCACTGAATTGGATAGATAGATCATGCCAGTTCTAAAGGGAAGTTCTTGGCCTTTGCTGGAAGCCAATCGCAACAGTAATGGGAATACACCGCCCAAGAAAAAAGGAGGAAAAACTATCATTAACAAATTAAAAGCCAGGAAGTACCTTAGAGGTATCCCAACGAGTATCCCAAGCATGGCAACGATAAATAGCACCCCAATACGCCAGAGTGCTCGTGCCGGTGAGTATTCTCTAAACCTTGTAAATAGCATACTTCCCAAAGCCATTGCCAACAGAAAGGGCATCAACACGACCGGAAAGGTATACGGAGACGACTTTGCCAGCAAGCCAACAGTCCGAAAGAGAGAAATCTCAAAAGACAAGCTGATGAACCCGGAAATAAAGCTGAGGACCAGAAGGGGGAGTAGTGGAAGCTGACCGTTTGTTTTTTGCTTTGCCGCTGGGGCCTCGTTTGCATCAATGCCATCAACAGAGGGAGAAAACCTGCGGCCATATAGCCACACTGCCATTCCCAGAAGAATATCTCCTGTCCCTACAATGAGTAGAGTAGAGGGTATGCTAATATGATTCAGGAATAAGAAGGGCGCGGCCAGAATACCTATAGAGGCTCCAGCAGTATTGAGTCCGTAAATCATTCCGACCGTTTGGTTCTTATACGCGCCGGGGCGAATGAAACAATTAAACATGAGTGGTAATGTTCCGCCCATAAGAGTGCACGGTGGGAGCAAAAAAAGGATGCAAGCAACCAAAACAATGGACCTGAGACCCTCCGCATCGGAGATGGAGTAGCTAAAAAGCCTGCCGAGAATTGTAGCTAAAGGAGCTAATAGATGGTAACTAATAATTGCGTATAAGCCAATACCCATTTCAACAAGAGCATACGTGACAAAGGCGTGCTTGCGCCATTTACCAAAGCTGAAGGCACCGATTCCAAGTCCTAACAGAAAAGTCGCTGTAACGATGGCAGAAGATATAGAGTCACCGCCGAAATTGTACCTCAGCGTTCGATCCCAAACGACTTGATATATGAGACTACAAAAACCGGAAAAGAGAACAAAAATGCTAACAAATAGAGGAGAAAGTTTGCTGCCAAAGTTAATAGTATTTAAGTTCATGGTTGTAGTATTAGAGCCTCCCTATATGTATCACGCGGTATTATAAGCTTTGTGCAAAGCTTTGTCAATTGAAACTGAAGAGGGGAAAATGTTGCCTTGTGACTGTTGTTGGTTTGATATGAGAAATGCCCTCAATAGTTGTTCATGAGGGCATTTCTCATACTGCGAAACCGCTTCTACTTATTACAACAGGCTCCCCGGGCAGGACTCGAACCTACAACCAACCGGTTAACAGCCGGCCGCTCTGCCAATTGAGCTACCGAGGAGCATTGCGTATATTATATACCTCATCAGCTAATTAGTCAAGCTTATCCCAGATAGTCCCTCAGCTTTTTGCTGCGGATAGGATGACGAAGCTTTCTAAGGGCTTTGGCCTCGATTTGGCGGATACGTTCCCGTGTCACACCGAATTCCTGACCAACCTCTTCCAAAGTGCGCCCCTGCCCATCCTTCAAGCCGAAGCGCATCTCCAGGACTTTACGCTCCCGGTCACTCAAGGAATCGAGAATATCGGACATCTGTTCCTTCAACAACTGCCGCGAAGTAGCGTCTACGGGGCCGGGCAGGGATTCGTCTTCAATGAAATCACCCAGGTAACTGTTTTCTTCGCTGCCAATGGGTGTCTCCAGGGACATGGGTTCCTGGGCCACTCTCATGATTCGCCTCACTTTGGATGCCGCCCGTCTGAGCTTCCTCTCCAGGGCAGGGTCCACAGCCTCGCCCGTGGCGATGGCTTCCTCATAGGCGAATTTATCTTCTTTGGAGAGTAGATTCATCTCTAAGGCGATTTCCTCGGGAGAAGGCTCTCGCCCCAGTTCTTGCAAGAGGTGTCGCTGGGTGCGCACCAGCCTGTTGATCGTTTCTACCATGTGCACGGGGATGCGGATGGTGCGAGCCTGGTCGGCGATGGCTCGGCTGATAGCCTGACGGATCCACCAAGTGGCATAAGTCGAGAATTTGTAACCCTTCCGGTGGTCGAATTTCTCCACGGCTCTGAGTAAGCCGATGTTCCCCTCTTGAATCAAGTCCAGGAAAGACATACCACGACCAATGTAGCGCTTGGCCACGCTCACTACTAAGCGCAAGTTGGCCTCTGCCAGACGCCGCCGTGCTAACTCTCCCTCGCGTACCTCCGCTTGAAGTTTGACCCTTTCTTTGGGAGTAAGACCGCCTCCTCTCAATTTCAAGCGGTGAAGGGCTCTATCACTGCGCTGAATGGCTTTGGCCAGGCTTACTTCTTCCTCAGATGTCAAGAGGGCCACACGGCCGATTTCCCGCAAGTACATCCTGATAGGATCACTGGTCAGCTCGGGACTGCCCAAATCAAGGAGAGACTCAGCAGGGAGGTCACTGTCCTCTTTTTCGGCTTCACTCTCCTCTGGCTCCCCTTTCAACTCAAGGGCGCCTTCTACATCGGCCAGATCATCTTCATCAGACGAGCCACCAGCATGAACCACATGAATCTCCTCCCGCACGAGGAGGTCGTAGAGGGGGTCAATCTGGTCGGCGTCCGACTCTATCTCGGGAATAGCTTCCAAAATATCCTCTTGAGTGAGGTATTTTTGCTCCCTCCCTTTGGCAAGCAACTTCCCCACACCTGACTTTTGCTTAGATCCCTTGACCATTGTTTGTCAGCCTCTCAGGTGTACAACCCACTCCGGCCACGATAAGGATTTCATAACAAAGCATCACGCTTAACTTCCCTTCTGCCAAAGAGCGTCCGGGTCTTGAGAGCATGTTGTATTCTACCCAACTGGTTGGCGCTGTCAACCACCATCTGTTTATACCGTTTAAGGGCTTCCCAATCGCCTTGCTCCTCGGCTTCTGACTGAAGGAAAGGCACCATCTCGTTCTGTGTTTTCAGTTTGCGCTCTCGAAGCTTCAAAACACTCCGACCTATGTCTTTTGCGGCCTCATCCTCGGATGGAATGTGTTGGGCCAGTAATTTTGAAAGATAGGCTTGCAAAGGTGCATCAAGCGCTGATTGAAACTCTTCCAAATCCACTCCGTTTTCTCGGTTTCTCAGATATTCGCGCCAGGCAGCAAAGATCTCTCTGTTTTCAACCCGATCGAAATCGTCAGGGGTCAGTCTCCCAAGGTCTAGCTCTTGCAGCAAAGTCTCCGCTTCCAGAATCAGATTGGGTTCCTTCAGGAACAGCAAAAGGCAATATTTCTCGGCTTCAGGAAGTCCAGGCAGGCTCGAAAGAGGACCTCCCTTTTTCGGCGAGGCTGTCTCTGCCAGCTTTTTACTTTTGCCTTTTAGTCTGGCCTGAAGCTTTCTTTCGTCCTCTCTGACCAGGCGAGCCAGTTTCTGGACGTAATGGGTCTGTTCTGTGCTGTCGGTGATCTCGTGGATGATAGGCAGCAGTCTCCGCACAGCCTCTGATTTGCCTTTAGCCGAGGTCAGATCAAGTTCAGAAGCAAGGGCTTCAAAGTAATAGTCAACGACCGGCAGAGCCGCTTGCACCAATGTGTTCCAGCGGTTTGGGTTTTCTCTGATGATCTCGTCAGGATCCTTGCCCTCAGGCAGGGTAATGACCCGGATTTCAGCGTCCAGACGGCCTTCGTAGCTGATCAGACCGCGTGGGGTAGGGACAGGCACGATCTGACGGTCCAAGGTCTCTCTGGCCAGGGCCAGACCACGCAGGGTGGCCTGGTCACCGGCGGCGTCGGCGTCCAGGGCCAGGGTAAATTTCTTGGTCAGCCTCTTCAGGAGCCTGAGCTGGGCTTCGGTCAGGGCTGTGCCCATGGAAGCGACCACGTTGGCGATGCCATGCTGATGAGCCATCAGCACGTCCATGTAGCCTTCGACGATGACGGCCATGTTCTCCCGGCGGATGGCTCCCCTGGCCAGGTCTAGGCCGTAAAGGACGCTGCTCTTATCGAAGAGGGGGGTCTGAGGCGAGTTGAGGTATTTGGGCAGGCCATCGTCCAAAACGCGCCCGCCGAAGCCGATGACCTGGCCGCGCATGTCGCGGATAGGGAAGATC
>Ga0180438_10011201_pt1 | contig 10868 bp, 10 predicted proteins | sample SS_ome_12_FD_132455 | JGI IMG/M metagenome (GOLD analysis project Ga0180438, IMG submission 132455) | Hypersaline lake sediment archaeal communities from the Salton Sea, California, USA - SS_3_D_2 metaG | ecosystem: Environmental > Aquatic > Non-marine Saline and Alkaline > Hypersaline >... | reverse complement strand
TCCTGGAACAGAAGGAAAATCCTATGACCCCGCTTGGATAGGTGGGCACCAGAGCGTAGTAATGCCAGTATTTAGGGAATATCTGCGGTATGAATCCGCTCAGCTCAGAGATTAGCTTCTGATGGTAATACATAGACTCTGACTGGGTCACAAGTATGCCGTCTTCATTCAGGGCATCATGGATATCCTGGTAGAATGCCCTTGTGAAAAGGGACTTCGCAGGACCCACAGGGTCAGGGGAATCCACTATTATGATGTCATATCCTTTGTTCTCCTTCACAAACTTGGCCCCATCCTCAATGAATGTCTTGACCCTCGGGTCAGAGAAGCCGCCTGCAATCTCAGGGAAGTGTTTTTTGGAAACCTCAATTACTTTCTCATCAAGGTCGCAGAGGTGGATTTCTTCAATCCCGCCGTGTCTTGCAAGCTCCCTCACGACTCCGCCGTCCCCCCCTCCTATGACCAGCGCCTTTTTTGGATTCGGATGGGTGTTGGCAGCAACATGAACTATCATCTCATGATATGCGAATTCATCAAATTCTGTCAGCATCACCGCGTCATCTAGGACAAGCATCTTTCCGAATGCTTTTGTATCAAAGACCTGTATGTGCTGGTATTCGCTGCGCAAGTCTTCCAGTTTCTTGTTAATCTCAATCCTAAGCCCCCTTCCTTTCTGGGCTTCGAACTTCTCCTCAAACCAGTAGCGCCTGTAAAGCACATTCTTGTTGAATGTCTTTGCCTTGAAGAACTCCTGTGTGAATTTTGACGCCTTTTCAGCATCATACGATTTGCAGCTGAATATGTCTATGTACCCATAGCCGGTTTTCCCGTCCGGATTAAGACCGAAATGGCCTGAAATCATCGAGGTCTCAATCAGCTGATAGACTGTATACCCCTTCACTTTGGGCTCTGAGCCGAAGTAGACGCATTTGACATCCCCGTACCTCTTCATATCTATCATGTCGCAAAGCGTAAGCACATACTCCTTCAGCTTTGCCTCATTCTCCACTATCTCTGGGTCACACTCATGAAGGTCAAGCGAAGTAAGAAGGCCCCATGCCTTCTCTCTTTCCAACTGCTCATCTGCTCCCATCTGAACCAGGATTTTTATTGCTGCTTCTGTTTTTAAGTATTTATGTGGGCTGGGAACCAGAAGGGGCATAGGATAGGTTTTTATTAACTCATAATCTATTCACATCACAGGCGTAGAGCCTGTGCGGGAGAGAGATGGAGCCAGAAATTGTACCAGCCATTCTAGTCAAAGATAGGGGGGAGCTTCTGGCATGCATTGCCCGTGTGAAGGACCATGTAAAGACAATCCAGATAGATATCATGGACGGGCTCTTTGTCCCGAACAAGACCATCGGTCTGGAATCGCTTAGGGACCTCCCGGAGGCCAGCTATGAATTCCACTGGATGGTCAAGGACCCGATAAAATGGATTGAGCAGATGCCCGGAGAGTACCTGCATCTTGTGCATATAGAGACTGTCTCCTCTTTCGAGGAAGTCAAGAAGGCCGTTGAAAAGGCAGGAGGAAAGCTCGGGATAGCATTGAACCCCGAGACCCCGCTGGAACAGGTCCTTCCATATGCATCAGAAGTGCAGAAGGTGCTTGTGATGACTGTCCGCCCTGGCTTCTCAGGCCAGAAGTATCTGCAGGACATGGAGGGGAAAATCAGGCGCCTCCGCGAACGCTACCCCAAGCTTGACATTGAAGTGGACGGAGGCATAAATCCACAGACCATATCCCGCGCATATGCTGCAGGAGCGAATGTCCTTGCGGCCGCCAGCGCGGTGTTTTCCGCAGAAGACATAGAAAAGGCCGTTGAAAAACTGAAGAAATGCGCAGTGTCCGGGTGTCCCGTATGATGAAGAAGATTCTGAACGTCAAACAACTCAACCTGATTGCAAATACCATCAGGCAGGACGTAGTCAAGATGATTCATGAGGCCAAGAGCGGCCATTCCGCAGGCTCAATCGGCCTGGCAGACATTTTCACAGCATTATACTTCGGCTTTCTTTACCATGACCCCAAGAACCCTGACTGGCCCGAAAGAGACCGGTTCGTGCTTTCCAACGGCCACGTATGCCCGGTCCATTATGCAACCCTTGCCAATGCAGGCTATTTCCCGAAAGAGGAGCTCATGACCCTGAGAAAGCTGGGCTCAAGGCTCCAGGGGCACCCCCACAGAGGCACTCTGCCGGGCATCGAGAACTCCTCAGGTCCTCTGGGCCAGGGACTTTCGCAGGCAGTGGGCATGGCCCTTGTTGCAAAGGCTGAACGCAAGCGCTGGCGTGTCTACTGCATGATTTCTGATGGAGAACAGCAGGAGGGACAGACCTGGGAGGCATCAATGCTCGCCTCAAAATACAAGCTGGGCAACCTCACCGCGATAATGGATAGGAACAACATTCAGATAGATGGCTATACAGAGGACGTACTTCCCCTTGAGCCTCTTGCAGACAAATACCGTGCTTTGGGCTGGCACGTGATTGATGTTGACGGCCACAACATAAAGCAGATAATCGACGCATGCAATGAAAGCAAGGCAGTATACGAGAGGCCCACCATGATTATTGCGCACACAATCCCAGGGAAAGCGGTTTCCTTCATGGAGCACCGCTTTGAATGGCACGGCAAGCCCCCGAGCAAAGAAGACCTGGACAAGGCACTCCAGGAGCTGGAGAACATGAGGAAGCTGATTGAGGAGGAAGGAGCATGAAACTTGTAGATGATATCTTCAATCCCAAAGAGCTCAAGGCGACCCGTGACGGCGTCGGCAAGGGAATCCTCGAGGCCGGAGAGAAGGACGAGAACCTATGGGTAGTTACTGCCGATGTTTCGGAATCAACACGCTCAAACCTCTTCGAAGCAAAATTCCCCAAGCGCTTTGTGCAGGTCGGCGTTGCGGAGCAGAACATGGCAGGCGTTGCCGCAGGCATCGCGGCCTGCGGAAAGACAGTCTTCATAGCAGCATTCGGTGTATTCTCCCCGGGAAGGAACTGGGACCAGATAAGGGTATCGGTCTGCTACAATGATGTCAATGTGAATGTCCATGGCTCCCACACAGGATTGACAGTGGGCCCTGACGGCGCATCCCACCAGGCATTGGAAGACATCGCGCTTACGCGCTCTCTCCCCAACATGATAGTCCTGGCGCCTGCAGATGCCGAAGAGGCAAGGAAAGCAGCGCTTGCAGCGGCATCTGTCAAGACCCCGTGCTATATACGCTCGGGCAGGCAGAAGGGGGCGGTATTCACTACTGAAGAGACTCCCTTTGAGATAGGAAAGGCCAATGTTTACCGTGACGGCAGCGACGTGGCCATCTTTGCGCATGGCTATGTTGTCCACGAATCCCTCAAGGCGGCCGAAGAGCTCAAGAAAAAAGGCATTGATGCTGCTGTGGTGGACTGCCATACTGTGAAACCTATCGATGAGGATGCGGTAGTCAACTATGCGAAGAAATGCGGCCTGATATGCACTGTTGAGGAGCACCAGGTCATAGGCGGCATGGGAAGTGCAGTAGCAGAAACCGTTTCAGAAAAATACGCCTGCCCTGTGAAACGCCACGGAATTTATGATACGTTCTGCGAGTCAGGCTCTGCAAAGGAGCTGCTGAAAAAGTATATGCTGGATGCCGAAGGCATAGCAAAGACAGTGGAAGAGTCCATGAAGATGAAGAAGTGATATTATGAAATTTTTCCTTGACACAGCAAAAATAGAGGAAATAGAGAAAGCCGTTGAATTAGGCGTCTGCGACGGGGTTACGACAAACCCTTCACTTATCATGAAGGCCGGCAAGGACCACAAAGCCGCCATACAGGAGATTGCCAAGGTAGTCCAAGGCCCGATTTCTGTCGAAGGCGTCGCCGAGACTGCAGAGGAAATGGTCAAAGAGGCAGAGGAATTCACGAAATGGGCATCGAACGTTGTCGTCAAGATCCCCATGACAAAAGAAGGAATGAAGGCAGTGCGCATCCTTTCCAAGAAAGGGATAAAGACAAATGTCACATTGATTTTCTCCCCATCCCAGGCCCTGATCGCAGCAAAGGCCGGCGCAACATATGTCTCTCCGTTCGTGGGCAGGCTGGATGACATCTCCCAGGACGGCATAGAGATAGTCTATGCAATCATGGATATCTTCACCAACTATGATTTTGAGACAGAAGTGATTGTTGCTTCGATAAGACATCCGATGCACGTAGTCGAGGCAGCCCATGCAGGGGCGCATATAGCGACCGTTCCCGCCAATGTACTGGAGAAGATGTATTCCCATCCGCTCACAGACAAGGGCATAAAGACCTTCAAGGAGCACCACGAAAAACATAAAAAGACCATGAAATAAAGTGATATTTATGAGAGAATCGATAGCACTCAGCTGGCGCAGGATACCTGAAAGGTACAGGATAATCGGCGTTAAATGCGAGACCTGCAGTTCCGCCTATTTCCCAAGCCGCCCAATATGCCCTAAATGCAGGCGCAAGGGAAAGCTCGTCCCTGCGCAGTTCTCAGGCAAAGGGGAAATAGTATCGTTCACAGAAATCTCCGCACCTCCTGAAGGCTTCGAGGACCAGATTCCCTATATCCTTGCGGTGATAGAGCTGGACGAAGGCGCAAGGCTCACAGCGCAGATTGTTGATGCCAAAAAAGAGGATGTTGAGCTTGGCGCCAGGGTGGAGAAAGTCTTTCGTGTGATACAAAGGGATGACCCCGAGGGCCTTGTACATTACGGCTTCAAGTTCAGGCTTGCCGACTAGCTACTCATAGGTGTGCTCCCACATCTTCTTTGCCAGCTTCCCCTTGTACATGAACCGCCCCATCTCTTTCTCTGCCTTATCCTTCTTTTTCTGGTGGTCTGCCAGGAATTCGTTGACTTTCTCTATGAGAACTGTTTTCATCTCCCCTGTAAGCAGTTTCCCTTTCTTGTAATCATCACGGATATTTTTCAGCTTCGCATCATCAGGCTCAAACAATATGCTTAGCCACTGGTAAGGCACGTCTATGGCTGGGTTCCCCCCTAGCTTCCGGTGCTCTTCTACAGTGGCCTGTCCTCCTGAGAAAGCGTATTTGTTTATCTTCTTCTTGACTGTCTTCTCGTCGTCTGTGAGATATATTGCGGTTTCTGCCCCTCCGCTGGAGCTCATCTTCCCATGCACCCCCTGCAGTGGAGGGATGAACTTGCAGTGCAGTGCCGCGGTCTTGTAATAGCCAAGGCCTTCAGCTATGTCCCTCTGGATTCTCCAGTAAGGGTCCTGGTCTATCGCGCATGGTATGAGGCATCTCTTCTTCTCAAAGAATGTCGGCAATGTCTGGTATGCAGGATAAAGGGAAAGGCCGATATTCGTGGAATCGTCAAAGCCGAAAACAGCCTTGACAGTGGAGTTTGTTATCTTGCGTGCCGCCTTCATCAGCAACGGGTAGACGTTCCTTATGTATTCGCTGTCTTTGAAGATGAATGTCCTGTCAGGGTCGAACCCTACAGCCATTATATCAAGGATGTTCTCATGCGCTGCTTCCTGCACCCCTTTCCATGTCCTCTCCTTCTTGTGCAGGAATCCCTCATCATCGGTAATCTCAATGTAGAGATTTACTTTGAACCTGTCCTGCAGCCATTTGGTCAGCACCATGGGCACAAGATGCCCTATGTGCATGCCTTTGCTTGGCTTCCTTCCTGTATAAAGGAAGAACCCCTTCCCTTTCTCATGGTCATCAAGCACAAGATTGAGGTCCCGGTGAGAGAAGAAGAACTCCCTCCTGAGCATCTGGTGGAGGCTCCCTCCACATGCCTTTTCCAGCCTGCCCATCAATTTTCCATCGATTCTGCTGGTTCCGAACTCCTTTATGAGCTTGTCGTAATCTATCTCTCCCGTTACCTCCCACGGGGTGACCTTGAACTCTTCCATATTCGGGGTTGTTGCCCGAAGGAAATTATAAACCTTCCCTGTAAAATATTCTCGGAGGGAGTTGCGATACAAGTTCTGGAAAGGTGCTGAAATGAACATCATCATCCGTGATTACAAGGCAGGAGACTCTTCACAGATAGTGGAGGTCTTCCGGGATTCTATGAATACCCTCAGAAAGAGCAAAGGCGGAACGCATCCTGATGATGCAGTGGATAAGGCAGTTAACGAGCCAGACGATGAGCTGCAGAAGATGCTGGAATGGGGCTCGGCCATCATTGTTGCTGAGGTCCAGGAGACCGGAGAAATCGCCGGCATGGGTGCAATCACCACCAAATGGTACAATCGGCTTCTCAGAAGCACAATGAGCAGAGCCCACTTTGTCAAGGAAAAGTTCCAAAGAGGCCGGGCCGGCGTGAGTGTTGGAAAAATGCTCAGAATAGCAAGTATCCAGAAGGCGAAGGGTCTCGGCTTCCGCAAGATTTTCGGATATTCGACACCGGAAGCTGTCGGCTTCCATAAGAAGTTCGGCGCTGTATTCTATCCTGAACACAACGGCTTCTACCTTGACAAGCGCGTCGTGACGCAATATTATGAGATAGAACTCAGAAAAAGCGCCCTGAACAGGATGAGGCCGGAAGCGTATATCAGTGGCGCTAGTCATCTAACGGGAAGGCTCTTTGCTTCTATAAGGCCTTCAAACAGGTGAGAGGATGGAGGACAAATTCGATGAGATATATGGGATGCTCGGCTCTTCTGACCTGCCTTTGAGGAAGAAGCTCATAATCAATGTGGCCATGACCGGCAACTACTCTATGAAATCAGCTAACGCCAATGTCCCCTGCAGCCCTGATGAAATAGCAGAGGATGCGGCAAAGTGCTATGCAGCAGGTGCGACATTCTTCCATCTGCATGCGCGGGAGGCGGATGGCAAGCCCTCCTGTAAAAGAGAGATTTTTGAGGAAATACTTTCCAAGGTAAGAAAACGCTGCCCCCAGGGCATCCTCTGTGTCACCACCAGCGGCCGGATATACAAGACATTCGAGCAGCGAGCCGCAGTTCTTGATATCAATGATAATCTCAAGCCTGATTTCGCAAGCCTGACCCTGGGCTCAATGAATTTCCCCAAAGAGGCCAGCATCAATGAGCCTGCCATGGTGGAGCGTCTGGTGAAGGCCATGGCAGAGAAAGGCATCAAGGCCGAACTGGAGATTTTTGACACAGGCATGATAAACTATGCAGTATACCTTCTCAGGAAGGGATATCTGAAGAATCCCTGTTATTTCAACCTGTTCTTCGGCCTTTTGGGCACCAACCCGGGCAGGATGGTCGATGTGATACATCAGGTCTCAAGCCTCCCCCGCAGAGCATGCTGGGGCGCAGCAGGCGGCGGAAGGTTCCAGCTCCCGATAAACACGGCAGCCATCCTGATGGGCGGCCATGTGAGGGTCGGGCTGGAGGACAACCTCTACTATGATTACGATAAGACCGTCCCTGCTACCAATGAGATGCTTGTGAAGCGGGCTGTCAGGATAGCGAAGGAACTCGGAAGGCCTGTTGCAACCCCCGCCGAGGCCAGGGAAATCCTGGGCCTTGAACAAATTACTTAAGGCCTTTGCATCAACTTTCTCACATGCATTCTTCTCTTTTGAGGCACGCAGAGATTGCTTATGAGCGAAGCAGAGACAAAGACTCTCTCGAGCAGCTGCAGCAGAAAAAACTGGAGCAGACGCTTGAAAATGCAAGGAAGACCCCTTATTATGGAAAACTCATGGATGAGCTTTCCATCAGTTCCCTCGATGATTTTCCCTTGACAGAAAAGGACGCAGTAAGAAGAGACCCATATGCCTTCACTGTAAAGGGGGCCAAGAGGGAGGCTATGATGAGGGTCGAAACCTCGGGCTCAACCGGCGTCCCGACGACTATTTTCATAGACCCGGGCACAGTAGATTATCGCGGAAGCCTCATGGCTTTCATGCGTCATGAGATGGGACTCCTTCCTTTTGACCTGCTGGCCAAGATTGACACCCACACCCAGCACCAGGAGCCGTATGTTCTTTCTACCTCAGGACTCTACCGCGAGCTGCGTTTGCATTCAGCCACTGCAGAAGCAGAGAATCTCCGGACCATCAAGGAAAAAAGAGCCAATGTGCTGCTGGCATATCCAAGCATCACGGAAATGCTGGCAAAGCTTAACCAGGAATCAGACAAACCTTATAGATTCAAGTTCATCAAATGCGCCGGAGAGATGCTTGAACCTGCTGCCAAAAAATGCATAGCAGAGTCTTTTTCCTGCCCTGTTTATGACAATTACAACTGCTGGGAGGCCGGACCGCTGGCCTGGGACTGCCCTGAGGAAAAGAGCCTCCATGTCCACAGCCCCTCATGCATCATCGAAATCGTAGACAAGAAAGGGAAGCCCAAGAAGAGCGGCACAGGAGAGATTGTGCTGACCCCCCTGCGCAACAATGTCATGAGCCTCATCAGGTACAGGGTCGGCGACCTCGGAGAATGGGGGAAGGAGTGCAGCTGCGGCAGGCAGCTTCCGGTCCTTAAGGTGATTAAAGGCCGCAGCGAGGACCATATCGTTCTTCCAAGCGGAAGAATCCGCCCTGCATTTACAATGAATGTCGGCAAACTGGAAGGGGTTCTCCATGGCACTTGGCAACACCAGCTGGTGCAGGAAGAACGGGACCGCATAGTTTTCAGATATGTCCCCTACAAGCTGGGCCTTGATTATAATGCGAAAAAAGAAGTCCTGAAAAGGATAGAATCAGCCTGCCTTGGCGAGAAGGTGAAGGTTGAATTCGAAGAAGTGGAAGCAATAAAGCGCCATCCCGGCGGCAAGCTCCAGCGCATAATATCAAAGGTGCGCAGATGATATGGGACTATCCATCAATAGCGCTCAAAATCATGGAGATGCAGAGGAACCAGTGGAAGGGCAGGGAAGAGCTTGAGGCCATGCAGGAGAAAAAGCTGCTTGCATTGATCTCCAATGCCCGGACCAATGCCCCGTGTTACCATGCTCTTCCAGATATCCGCTCCCTGGATGAGCTCAGCTCACTGCCGCTAACCGAGAAAAAAGACCTGTGGGAAAGCGACCGGCATATAAGCAAACTCTTTCCGAAAGAGAAACTGACCATGGTCTCCACCTCTGGCTCAACCGGCATGCCCCTTGTCATTTACCGTACCAAGCATGATGTGGATTATTTCTGCATGCTCCAATGCTCGCGCATGATATCCACCGGAGTGTACCCCCTAAGCCTTGTAGGAAAGGTGCTCTACCAGCGCCGAAACTACTTTTTCTGGGCTCCAGGTGTTTTCAGGTATCTCTTTGTGTCAATGTTTGAAGAAGAAGGAAAAATACTTTCGATGCTCAAAAAGGCAAAACCTGACATCCTTCTTTCATATCCCTCAACAATTATCCCCCTTGCCCATCACAACCTTGAATCAGCTCTGGGGGTCAGAGTCCCCAGAGTCCTTTCCAATTCTGAGGTGCTTTCAGAACAGGCCCGGAAGCTTATATCCGGATCCTTTGGATGTACTATACGGGACCTCTACGGCGCTATAGAAACAGGCCCGATAGCCTTTGAATGTGAGAAAGGCAATATGCATGTGCATTCTGATTCCCAGATTGTTGAGGTGCTGGACAAAAACGGAGAGCAGGTAAAGGAAGGACAGGAAGGAGAGATGGTGGTGACCCCCCTCTGGCAGCAGGCAATGCCACTGATAAGATACCGGCTGGGCGACTCCGTCACCTTGGGAGGGCAATGCACATGCGGACGGGGCTCCCACACCCTAAAAAACATCAAAGGCCGCAGCGTGGACTATATAGTGATGCGCAGCGGGAGACCCTGCCCCTTGGGCCTGGACCTCTTTATCCGCAACTTTCACAACATACTGTTATTCCAAATAATCCAGGATGAGCCAGGCAAGGTCACAATCAAAATCGTGCCGCGGGGCACTTTCACTGATTCCTCCCGCCAGGCTCTTATCAGGACACTGAACGAAAACTCCCCTGAACCCCTCGACATCTCAATAGAAATCGTGAAATCAATCCCAAAGACCAGAACGGGCAAGATATCCTGCGTTGTCTCCAGCCTTAAGCCAGACCTCCCTACCTAAGTTTGAACTTCAGCAGAGCGGCAATCTTTCCGAATCCTTTCAGCTTTGCCCCCGCATCCCCTTCAGAGGAGACGATTATTATCTCTGCCTTGTTCTTGTCTGCTAAATCCACAACTGCCTCTGCCTTGTCATCGCTTCTGAGATATTCATCCAGAATAAGCAATTTGTCTATTGCATATGCCTCTGCAGCTTTCTTCACTTCTTCAATCCCGTAGACGGCACGGCCTGCATCCTTGTAGATTTCAGTGGCAAGCTCTTCCACGAGTTTCATCTCCTTCTCAAAGCGCTCCTCTCCCATCACTCGCTCTATGATTCCCCTGCTGAAGAGCTCATTCACTCCGCTTCTTTCAGCATAGCTGACATTCTCGAAGATTATCTTTTCCAGGAGCTCTGGTTTTCTTTTCCGCATGAAGGCTTTCAGATTGTCCTTTGCAAAGCCAGGCCCTGCAACGACGAACTTCTCAGGATGCCGCTCTATCTCTGCCATTATCTTGCCGAAATACTCCTGCTCTGCCTTTTCGTATTTCTCATCTTTCTTGCTCCCAGAGCTGTGGAACTCTGCGCCGTATTCCACACCAAAGGCCCTTAACATCGCAGTCAGGGCCTTCTCATCATCCATGACGATGATTCTCATCTTGGGCTTTTTTGCCTCCTTCTCAGCATCCCTGAGCCTCTTTATCTCATGGCCCTTCCATTTCTTTGTTATCTTTATCCTGTCTCCCGGTGCCGCCTCAATGGTATGGTATCTGCCCAGCTGCACATAGTCCTCCGGGGTTCCCCAGACTATGGGCCCCAGTATCCTGAGCCTGTTCGCATCCTTTGCGAATTCCACACGTTCGACC
>Ga0180438_10011199_pt1 | contig 10869 bp, 10 predicted proteins | sample SS_ome_12_FD_132455 | JGI IMG/M metagenome (GOLD analysis project Ga0180438, IMG submission 132455) | Hypersaline lake sediment archaeal communities from the Salton Sea, California, USA - SS_3_D_2 metaG | ecosystem: Environmental > Aquatic > Non-marine Saline and Alkaline > Hypersaline >... | reverse complement strand
TGCCTGCGTTGGATGTGTGGAAACCAGTTTTGCCTTGGGGATTACCGCACAGCAGCCACTGCCCGGCGCCATGGCGGAGCCCCCTCACGGCCCCATCCTTCAACTCTCTGTCAGATTTGGCCGGATGCAAATGGTTTTGGTTTGGAAAGCGGAAAATGGGCCCGCCGGACCTCTCGCGTTGCATTCCGGCAACGGCCGGGTGCCGTGCGACAACGCTGCTGGCCGGGCGAAGCCGGAGGGGCCGGGCCGCGGCTGCTGCAAACTCCCGCATTTCGCGGACATTCCTCGCCATCGCACCGAGTCCGGCGTTTTGGCACCGGCTTTGCATTTCGGAGTCCCTCACGACCCCGCATCCGGCGGCAGTCGACCCTACAATCGCTCCAATCCACCCGACACCCAAAATCGAGAAGACAGCGACATGAATCCTGCATCGCAAACGATTCCGAGTCCGAGCCAGGTCATCCAACTGCTGGCGACCCACAAGCGGTACTGGCTGATCCCGGCGGTCGTGCTGGGCACGTTGGCGGCCCTGTACGCCGTGGTTCGCCCGTCTACCTGGGAGGCATCGCAGGCCTTGATCGTTCGCGACGAGGCCGCCAACAACGAACTCGGCCCCGGCAAGTTCGACCACGCCGACGAGATGAAAACGGTCCAGGAGACCATTCTGGAGTTGGCCAAGGGCCGCAGCGTGCTGACCGCGGCGCTGAAGCAGGTCGGCCAGCCGGCCGGTTCGAACCGAGACGAGGCCGCCTGGCCGAATCCCCGCGAGGTCGACAGTCTTCGCCAGAACGTCAAGCTGACTCCGCCCAAGGGCGCCGAATTCGGCAAGACCGAGATCTTCTATTTGAAGGTCCGGGACCACGATAACGACCGGGCCGTTGCCCTGAACCGCGCGATTTGCGACCGGCTGCAGGCCCGCTTTCAGGACCTCCGCGACGACAAGGCCCAGAGCATGACCGACGAGTTGGTCAAGACGGTCCATCTGGCCAAGGCCGATCTGGACGATTCGACCGCCCGCTTGCGGGAGATCGAAAAGCAGGTCGGCAGCGATCTGGCCGAACTGCGGGTGCTCAACGAGCCCGGCTCCGGGGACAGTGCCTTGCATCAGACGATCACCGAAATCCGCAGTGAGCTGCGCCAGATTGCGGCCAACCGAGAGGCCAACGAGCAATTGCTCGAGTTGCTTCAGGAGGCCCAGGAAGATCCGGGCCGGCTGGTGGCCACGCCCAACCGTCTGCTCGATTCGCAGCCGGCGTTGCGCCGCTTGCAGGACGGCCTGGTCGACGCCCAACTCCGGACGGCTACCCTGAAGGGTACGATGTCCGAGGCGCATCCGCTGGTCCGGTCCGCCATGCAGGCCGAAGAGGAAATCGGCGGACACCTGCACAACGAGTTGGCCATCGCCCTTCGCGGGCTAAAGGCCGAGTTGCAGGTAAACGGCGACCGCCAGGCCGCGCTGGAAAACCAGTTGGCCGACGCCGGCCGGCGACTGGGTGAGCTGGCCGAGCTGCGTGCCGTCTACTCCAACCAACTGGCCGAAACCGCCAATCGCAGCCAACTGGTCGAGCGGGCCGAGCAGAATCTGGCCGAGGCCCGGGCCTCCCACGCCAGCGCCAAGGCGGCCAGCCTGATCAGCCGAATCGACTCGCCGGAAACCGGCGTCAATCCGATTGGACCCCGCCGGGCCATGATCGTGTTGATGGGGATTGCCGGAGGGTTGTTGGGTGGTTTGGGATTCCTGCTCCTGACGGTTCAGCCCCCGCAGCCGACCCTCGCCGGGGAAGCGGCAGCGGCGCGCGTCCAACCGAAGCGAGCCGAATCGCAGCAACCGGCCCCCAGGCAAGCGGCCATGTCCCTGCCGTCAGGCGGCCTCGGCTTTGGCCCCATCGCGCCCGTGCTTCATCCCGGCGGCAATCTGTCGGTCAAACAGGCGCTGCAGAAGATCGTCTACGGCAATGCGGTGTAGTAGAGTTGTTTTGCTGCCGCGGCGCTTCAGCTCACAAAGCCGCGACCGGTAGTCGCGCTGAACGGGCGCAAGGGGCTACTGATCGGCGTTTCCGTCGCGACCACCGGTCGCGGCTTTATAAGAACTCGACGCCACCACTCACGGTGGGCTCAGCACTTATCGCTAACTAAACGGTACTGCCCCCTAGATTCTAACCCCTGGCCCCCATCCCCCAACCATGACCGCCATCTACCTTATCGCTGCACTGGTCGCCTTGACCTGGGGGATCGTCTTCATCTTGCGTGGGTCGCTCACGCTGGGATGCCTGGCTTTCCTGGTGGTCGGGGCGTGCTTCGGCCACCGATTCCTCAGCTTCGACCTGGGGCCGATCCCGTTGACGCTGGACCGTCTGGTCCTGGTGCTCTTGATCGCCGCCTACATCGTAAAGCGCTGGCTGGGTCACACCGCACGAAAACCCGTGACGCGAACCGACCTGCCGCTGCTGATCTTTGTGGTCCTGTTGATCCTAAGCGGGTGTTACGGCGGTTGGGGTGGCGTCCAAGGCCAGCCGTTCGCGACCGTATTTCGCCTGATTGCCGGCTACCTGATTCCGTTCACCCTCTACTGGATCGCCCGGCAAACGCCGCTGAATCGGTCGAAATGCTCCCTGATCCACGGTACGTTGGCCGGGCTGGGAGTCTACCTGGCGGTGACCGGGCTGCTGGAGATCACCGGCCAGTGGTGGGCCGTCTTTCCGCGATACATTGCCGATCCGGAAGTCGGTACGCACTTTGGTCGGGCCCGCGGTCCGATGGTCCAATCCGTCAGTTTCGGCCTGCACCTGGCCGTCTGCCTGCTGGCCGCTTGGGTATGGCGATGGCGGTTCGGCCGTCTGGGAACGCTGGCCATCGTCGCCCTGGTGCCGCTGATGCTGGCGGGAATCTTCTTCAGCTACACGCGAAGCGTGTGGATGGGGACCGGCCTGGGTGTGCTGATCGTCCTGGGCGTGACGCTCCGCGGCCAGTGGCGACCCCTGGTATTGGGCGGAATGATCTCAGCCGCCTTGTTGCTGGTCACCACCCGAATGGACAACCTGATCAGCTTCGAGCGCGAGTACGAGGCCACCTACACCGGCCAAAGCGTGTCGCTGCGAGGGTCCTTTGCCTACATTTCCTGGAAGATGTTTCAGGACCGGCCGCTGTTGGGCGTGGGCTTCGGGCAGTTCCCCACGGCCAAGCTGGACTATCTATCCGACCGCTCCACCGCGTTGAACCTCGAAGCCACTCGAGGCCGCGTTCATCACAGCGGCTTCCTCAGCACGCTGACCGAGACCGGACTGATCGGATTGGCCCTGTTTCTGACGATTCTGATCGGGTGGGCCCGGACTTCGTGGCTACTGTGCCGCGACGCAACGCTGCCCAATTGGGTTCGAGCCCAAGGGGTGTTGCTGCTGGGAGTGCTGGGAATCTACGTGTGCCAGGCGGCGTTTCACGAGATGAGCTACACGCCGATCGACAACGCCCTGGTCTTCTTCCTGGCGGGAATCACCGTGGGGCTGAAGACGGCCACGGAAGAACTCGGCTCGGCTCCGAGTACGTTTGCCCTGCCGGAAAAAAGCACGGCCCCGCTACTTGCCGACCTGGGCAACGCGGTTTCCTGACAAGCGTCAGACCGCCTGGACCAGGGACGTAATGTCGGCCGCCGCCAGGGTCTCGTCGAGCTGTTCCCAGATCGACCCGATCCGCGTTTTGTCGAGCCCCAAGCCGGTGAAAATTTCCGTCGCCGGCACCTTCTTGTAGGCCACTCCCAGCGACGTGAGTTCCTTGGCGTGACAGAAGAAGTTGGCCAGGGCCACCATATGGACCATGTCGCGGTGCGGGCCGTCGTACTGCAGCGGCTCATGGTGGTAGCGGATGGACGTGGTCAAGTGCTCGGGCAAGTGCCACTTGAGGGCAACGAACTGGCCGAGTTCGGCGTGGTCGAAGCCCATCACCTCCTGCTCGACCTGACAGATCGGCGTCTCCGGGTCGAGCCGGTCGAGGATCCGGCAGAACGGCTTGTGCAAGTATTGGTCGATCAGGATTGTGCCCAGATCGTGAAGCAGGCCGGCCAGATAGGCCTCCTGCGGCGGCACTCTCTCGGAGATCTGGGCGATCAACTGGGTCGCCGCCCCCACGCCGATCATGTGGTTCCAAAGTCCTTCGCGCGAGTAGGTGCCGTGGCCGGTGCCTTTCTCGAACAACTGGGCAACGTAGGCCGTCATCGCCAGGTTGCGAATCTCCTTAAACCCCAACAGCGTGATGGCCAGTTTCAGATCGGCGACCTTGTTCTGTAGCGAGTAGTAGGACGAGTTGACGGTCCGCATGATCCGCGTGGCCAGGGCCGTGTCGAATCGGACCGCTTCCAGAAGATCTTCCGCTCCGGTCGCCGGGTTGTTGGCCACCTCGATGATCCGGATCGCCACGGCCGGCAGCGAGGACACCTCGCCAATCCGCTTGAACAGTCGCTCGACCAACACTTCGGCCGGCCGATGTGGCTCGCTGCGAATTTGGGTGATCTCTGATATCATGCGAAATTCCGTCCCAAGCGACAAAATCGGAAATCCCGCCCCTTCCGCGGTCCGAACGCCTCGAACAACCCTAGCTCAGAAACCGAGGTCCCGACGGACGGTCGACGGTCCGCCCCAGTTCGGCTCCCCATCTCGACGGCTCGCCGATTCGTGTGATAATGGTAGCAGACCGTGGGTTTCTCACCCTTGCCGACTGCCAAGAGCGGGCCTTGCCGATGTTGCTGCGATTGCTGCTGCTGTTTACCGTCGTGCCGCTGATCGAACTGGTGCTGCTGCTGGTCCTGGCCGACAAGACGTCCTGGCAGTTCACGCTGGGGCTGGTGTTGGCAACCGGCGTGGTCGGGGCCGCCCTGGCGCGCCACCAAGGGCTTCGCTGCCTGCAGAGGATTCGGCAGAAAATGGCCGCCGGCCAGCTACCGGGCGATCCGTTGATGGACGGATTGATGATCCTGGTGGCCGGAGCCCTGTTGGTCACCCCCGGTGTGCTCACCGACTTGGTCGGATTCGCCCTGCTGCTGCCCATCTTCCGCCGCCTGATGAAGCGGTGGCTGAAACATCGCTTTGAGGCCAAGGTCCGCGTGGTTTCCTCAGTGCAAGGTTGGCCGCCGCCAACCGGACCGGCGAGAGAAAACGACAAGATTATCGACGCCCGGGTAATCGACATGCCGCCCCGGGAACCGCCGCACAAGCCATAGCGAGTGTGGTTTCTCAGAACGTGTCTTGAAATCCATGCCAGACAGGAGTCGGCTCGTACGACGGGCCTCCGACCCCGTCGAATTCCGGCCGTTAACTCGTGCGTCGACGGCTTCGGAGAGCCGTCGTACTGTTCCAAAAAGCACGTTCTGAAGGTTACCGCCTAGCTCGTTTCGTCACCCGACTCCTCATGGTAGACGGGAAACTTCGTAGGCGGGGCGTCGCCGCGGTCGATGATCCAGATGTTCCGGAATCGCACCGGGTTGCCGTGATCCTGTAGCCGGATCGGCAGCAGCGTCGGTTCTTCGGGTTTGCCCGCCCCGGTCTTGTTGGGGAGTTCCACGTTGTCGTGGACCTTCACGCCGTTATGCCAGACGGTAATCCGGGCGTTCTTCAGCTTGCTTCCGTCCGACGCCCATCGGGGCGCGGTGAACACGATGTCATAGGTCTGCCACTTCAGCGGCGGCAGGCACGCGTTCAAGTCGGGCTCGCGGAACCGATAAAGGCCGGCACACCCGTTGTTGACCGGCTCCATGGCGAACGAGTCGAGGATCTGGACCTCGTAGCGACTCTGCAGGTAGACGCCGCTGTTCCCTCGGCCCTGGCCCCTTCCCGCAGGCATGTAGGGAACCATGAACTCCAGATGCAGATTGAAGTCCTGGAACATCGGCTTGAGGTCGGCGCCCTGCATCAGCAAGCCGTCCTCCGTCATGCTGGCGTTGGTGAACTGCTCGGTATCGCTGCCGTCGAACAAGACCATCGCCCCCTTGGGCGGCTGGGCTCCCAAGGTCGGGCTTTGGCGCTCGACGCGGTCCAGTCGCCCCACGCGCTGGCCGTCGCGGTCGATCACCAGACAATGGTCCGCCTGAACCAAAACCGCCCATGGCCCACCCGACAACACCAGAAAGTCGCCCAGGCGCTTCCCGAGCAACCGATCGGTCGGCTGGTGTTGGGACGGCTTGGTCGGCAGCCCACCCAAGTATTGTGCCGCCTCGAAATCACCGTTGCCAATGGCCCTGATTTGCAGCGCCATCTGTTGAAATCGGGACCGCGAAACGGAAACGGTGCCCACGTACTCTCCCAGCAGCGTCAGATCGACGTCAACCGGTTCGTCGGCGGTCGCTTCCGACTCGGAGCCGTCTGCGTACAGCAATTGGGGAAACAGCATCGAGAACAGCAGCAGGGCACAAAGGCAAAGGTTCTTCTCGCGGAAGGCGGGGCGTCGCTGGTGGCGTGACATGATGGTCCTTTCATTGATTGCCGGTTGGTTAAACACCGTGGGCGGGAACGTCATCTCGAGAGTACCATTTTGCTCGGCCGCAGCAAGAAAAGCAACGTTCCACGCGTCCGGGAGCCGCGGATTGCGGGGCCGTACCCACCGCGCCGGGGGGCATCACTTGGTGATCTCAAACGGAATGGCCGGCACGAACTCGGAGATGGTCTCCTTGCCGGCCTTCATGGTTCCCGTGAGGATCAACGTGCCCGTCTGCCCCACGTTGATTTGCTGGCCGAGGGTCGTGATCACCACGGTGGTCTCGTTCTTGCCGGCGGCGACGGGGGGAGCCTGAATGCGGAAGCCCTTGGGCGGCGTGTCGGGCTTCAGCGTGATCGCCCCGGCCTTGACGCCCTCCTTGAAGGTCACCTTCACCGGCACCTCGACGCGCCCCCGGCGCGGAATCTGGAACACGCCGCCTTCCGGCAGCTCGAGCGAGAGCGTAAACGGACCCGCTTCCACCATTGAGAGCAGGAACTCGCGGGACGGAACGCTGTGCATGTAGTAAAATGCCTGCATCAACTCTTCCGACGGGGCCGCTTCCCGCACCACCTCCCCGTCGCCGATGGTCGCCGTTCCCACCACGGTCGGCGAGATGATCCCGATAGCGCCGTCGTGCGGGACCTCATAGACCAACAGCGGATCGGGATGGTGGCGGAAGTCATCCACGCGGGCAAGCTCCCTGCCCTGGGCGTCATAAAGCACCAGCAACGCCTGGAACCAACCGGGAACGCCGTCGGCGATATACGGATCTTCTGCGCCGACGCCTCCAGCACGAGCGTCTGGCCCGCCTTGGCCGAAAAACGGAAAATGTCGCGGTCGGCTTGGAACGTCTGACCGTTGACGACCACCGGCAGCCCGGGGAGTTCCTGGACTTCCTCCTTGAGCGAATTGGGCTCGGCCTCGTTCAGCTCGGGAACCTGCCCGACATAGAAGCGGAACCGGTTGCTCACCCCACCAGGCGAAACCACGCGAAAGTCCCGCTCGCCCGGCTCGGCGTCGGCGGCCAGCGTGACCTCGATCTTGGCCAGATCGGGGTTGTCGGCCTCATCGAGCCGCTTCTTCTTTTTCGGATCGGGTTCCTCGCGTTCCACCGAAACCACCTTGCCGGTGATACCCTGGCCGAAGACGCGCATGCCGGTGGCCCCGACCAGATGCCGGCCGCGGACGCTCACCTCGACTTTCGTGCCCTGCTGCCCTCCGGCCGGATAAACGTAAACGATTTGAGGCTGGCTCGTTTGGGCCTCAGTCGGAGATGATGCCCACCAAACGGGAATCGCCAAGGCCACGAAAGCCACCAGCCGCACGGCCCGCTCGCATCGAGGGAACGACTTTCTCATCGTTGGATCACTCCTCTATCCGGAAAAAGGTCCCTGACACCTTTTTCGTTGCAGGATATTAGTTGGCCGGCTTCACCACGGCGGCCGGATTGTTCTTCGCCAACACCTCCCGAACCGTCTCGGGGCTGCTGAGCCCGTCGGTTACTTCCTTCGTCGGCGCGTCACCCCCGGCGGTCTTCCACTGCAGGGCATCGGCGGACGAAGCCGTGAAATGCCCCTTCGAGGTGACGATCAGCCAGTCGTCCGTCTGCGGCGCCAGTTGCACCAGCGTCGTCAGCGGCTGGCCCTTCTCTGCGTCGAAGATTCTCACGGTGCCGTCGGCACTTCCCGAGGCCACTTTCTTTTCGTCCGGGCTCAGGGCGGCGCAATAGACCCAGTCCTGGTGGCCGGTCAGCGTGAACCGGACTCTCGCATAGGCCTCCACAATCCGCACGGCCCCGTCGCTGCACGGGACGTACATCCGGTTGGCCTTGCCCGTCCAAACGACGTCCAGCGGCATACCGACGCCCGTGGAGACGGGCCGTCTCGACCGGACGTTGTCCATGCGGCGGATCTGGAGGGTCTGCTTGGCGGGGCCGCCGACGGCCAACGCAAGACTCCTTCCATCGGCGCCGAAGGAGACGCTCTGCACCGCGTCTTCCTCGCGCAGCTTGACGGTCGACTCCCACGTAGCCACGTCCCACACCCACACGTTCCAGTCGGATCCCGAGGTGGCCAGGAGCTTTCCGTCCCGGCTGAACGCGGCGCCCAGGACCCAACCGGTGTGCTTCTCCAACGTGGTGACGAGTTTCTTTTCCTCGACGCTGAACACCCGCAGCAGTCCGTCGCCCCCGCCGGCCGCCAGGAGTTTGCCGTCCGGGCTCAGCGCCATGCAGTAGACCACGTCCTTGGGCTCTTCGACACGTGGCTCTGTTTGCCGGCTGCCACGTCGAAGATCCTCACCGCGCCCGCCCCGTAGGGAGTCCCCTCGCCGACGGCGAGGCTGCGGTCCTTGAGGAAAGCCAGCGCGGCGACGGAACCGCCGATCTGGTCGGCCCCGATGCGCTTCAACAGCGCGGCGTTCTCCAAGTCCCAAAGCAGCACTTCCCGATAGCCGCCGGTGGCCAGCATTTTGCCGTCAGGGCTGAAGGCGAGCGCAGCCACCGGGACCGCCGGGCCGGCGGCCACCACGCACTCGGCAACCTGGGCTCCCGGGCCGGCCAAGGGAATCGTCAAAGACCGCTGTGGTGCGGGATCTTCTGCGGCGGCCGCAAACGTCAACACAGACGCCAAGCCCGCTGAGCCCGCTACCGCCAGCCTGGCCAGTGCATACCTGATATTCATTCGAAGCAACCTCATCGGCAGTTAGGATCGTGCGATGGCTAGACTACATAATCTCCGTCAGGAGTCCTCCGCTTTCCACTTCACCGGAAGCGACCGGAGTGACGTGGGCGACGTAACCGTGCGGATGCGGCAGCGGACCGAGGGGATCGATTCCCAGCAGCGTGTACATGCTGGCCGAGAGGTCCCGCGGATAGAGGGTCCGCTCCTTGGGCGCTTCCCCCTTGGCGTCGGTTTCGCCCACCACCATGCCGCCCTTGAATCCGCCGCCCGCCACGACCACCGACATGGCTTCGCCGTAGTGATGGCGGCCGTCGTCCCAGGGAGGACCCTGCGCGATTTTGGGGGTCCGCCCGAATTCGCCGAACCAGGTGACGATGGTGCTTTCGAGCAGGCCGCGTTGGGCCAGATCCTCCAGCAACGCAAAAAAACCCTGATCCAAGGGCGGCAACAGGACCTTCATCCGCCCGAAGTTGTCGCGGTGCGTATCCCAGCCGCCCGAATTGATCGTGATGAAGGGGACCCCGCGCTCGACCAGCCGGCGAGCCAGCAGGCACGATTGCCCGAAGCGGTTACGACCGTATCGCTCTCGCACTTCGTCCGGCTCTTCCGACATCTCGAAGGCCTTCTTGGCCTCTCCCAGGATCAGGCCGTATGCCCGTTCCTGGTACGTGTCCATGGCCTCGAACTTCCGGTTCTTTTCCATCTCCCGGGCCAGCGAGTCGACCGATTCCAGCAGCGTGCGGCGGCTTTTCAGCCGCTCGTCGGTCAGACCGCCGGGCGGAACGATCCCTTGGACCCGGACGCTGTCCCGGTTGGTATCTCCTCCCGTGGCAAACGTTTTGTAGTTGGTGCCCAGGAAGCCGCACTCGGCGAAACGGCCCAAGGCCGAGGGGATCGACATGTAGGGCGGCAAGCTGCCCTGGTAGCCCGCTTCGTCTCGCTTGTAGGCCACCACGGCTCCGATGGAAGGATAGACCAACTCGCCGGGCATGGTGCAGGTCTGCATGATGTAGGTGGCCGTCTCGTGACCATTTTGCCCGTGGGTCATGCTGCGGATGATCGAGTACTTGTCGGCCTGCTTGGCCAACATGGGCAGCATCTCGCAGATGCGGATCCCTTTGACGTTGGTCTCCAGCGGCTTCTTGTACGGTCCGCAGTAGTCGGCACCCGCTTGTGGCTTCGGATCGAACGTATCCAGGTGCGGTGGGCCGCCTCCCATCCAAAGTTGAATCACGGACTTGGCCTTGGGCTCCTGGACCGCTCCCTGGGCCTTGAGCTTGAGCCAATCGGCCATCGTGAGCCCCAACGTACCCAAAGCCCCCACTTCAAGAAAGCTGCGGCGGCTCCGAGAGGATTCAGACCTTCGGCGACGAGGAAGCAAAACCGATTGCGGCAGAAGCAGTTACGCCGACACCAGGGGTCGCGGCGTCCGGGCGGCGCTCGCAACACACAGAACTCCGTTTGGCACCTTGGGCAAACGACCCAATCCGTCTCGTGTTCCGCCGGCAACCGCAGACGCTTCGCCTTTCCCTCTTCGATCCGCGTGTCTTACGTTCCTCGAATGGGATACGCTCCGTACTTCTGGATCGCTTCGATCATGGCCGCGTAGTTTTCGTAGGGAACGTATTCGGGAATAGAATTGGACGAGCCACAGCAATATCCGCCGCCGGGAGCGATGGTACGAATACGGAGTCTGACCTCCTCCTCGACCTGTTCCGGCGTGCCG
>Ga0180438_10011198_pt1 | contig 10870 bp, 3 predicted proteins | sample SS_ome_12_FD_132455 | JGI IMG/M metagenome (GOLD analysis project Ga0180438, IMG submission 132455) | Hypersaline lake sediment archaeal communities from the Salton Sea, California, USA - SS_3_D_2 metaG | ecosystem: Environmental > Aquatic > Non-marine Saline and Alkaline > Hypersaline >... | reverse complement strand
GTAGGCGGTGTCGTTCTTGATCAACACGCTGCCGTGGACGGGCCAGGCCGATTCAAGCTGGTCGAAGGCACATATCATCTTGTCTGGCAGGTCGCGGAACTCCCAGGAGAGCGCGCCGTCGGAGGCCCGTACGCAATGCACCCATCCGTCGCGGCTGCCGAAGATCAGTAGACCCTTGTAGTAGGTCGGCGGCGAATCGATCCGACCCCCGGCCACATATTCCCAGAGGAGTTTTCCGCTGTCGGCATCCAGGGCGCGCAGCACGTGGGCATCAGTTTCGGCGACGAACAGTTTGCCTTCAGCAATCACCGGCGCGCTGACTTTTGTCTTGAATCCGGTCTTCCACAACGGCTTCAACCCACCCACCGGCACTTTCGTTGTCGTGCCCGCATAGCGGCGTGCGTCCTGCCGGAAGGTCGGCCAGGGTGTGTCGGCCGATTTGCCGCTCCAGCCATAGGCCGGGCCCTTTTCAAGGCGGACCGACCGCTCGATCTTCACGACCTGCCCCTTGGTAGGCAGCGACTCTTCGTTGGTGTAGTAGGCGTTGAAGTTATGCAGGCCGACGGGGAGGTGGCACTGGCAGGCGTAGGGGCCGCAGTAGATCAGCCCGTTGCAGGGCAGCGGCCCCATGCTGCAGGTGGCGCGCGTGAAGGGCGCGGGGTATTCAGTATCGGTCTTGAAATCCATGCAGTCGGGGCCGCCGGTTTTGCTGTTGATGAAAAAGCGTTCCGTGATGAAATTGCGGAAACAGCGGTCGTGCCCCATCGGCTTGGAGAGTTGCTGGTCGATCGTCCTGATCTCATCGCCTGTTTTCAAATCGTAGGCAGTCGGTTTCTGGGTAACGATTCCTTTTGCATTATTGCAGGAGCCGCACATCCACAGAGCATCGGCGGCAATCAGAAGATCGGTGGACGCCTGATACCCCTTGCGTGCCGTGATCGCTTTGCCCCAGTAGTCGCTTCCGTCGGCCAGCGAATAGGCATACACGTTCCTGCCTTCCTCGGAATAGACGGCCGTTTCGGAAAGCACCAGCGAGTTGGGCGAGTTTCCGCGTCCGTACGGAATATCTTTACTGACCGCCCAGTTGTGCTCTCCTGTCTGCGCATTGAGGCAGAACACACCTTGCGTGCTTTGATAGACCAGTTTGTCCCCCGTCAGCGCCATCGAGCAACCGGTATAGTAGGTAATCTTCCCGCTTCGCCAGGCTTCCCTGCCGGTCTTGGCGTCTATCGCCACGATCACACAAGTGGGATTCTCGGCGTTGGGTGTCTGAGGGTTATAGAGCGAAAGGGGGAAGCCGTCCCCCTGAAATGCCACGACAGCACCCTCCGCGAGGGATTCTGCCGCGTCCGCCGTGGTGTCTTTTTTCCCGCGCCTTTTGTCTTGTTCCTTTTTGTTTTCAACTGCCTCCGCTCCGCGATAGGAATCGAAGTGCATGCGGTCGCCGATGACGACGTAGAGCCGGCCCTCGTGGAAGACAAACTCCTGAGTGCCTTCCGTTCCCTCATATTGCATCAAGGTCTTTCCGGTCGCCCCGTCCAGAGCCGTCAGCGGCGCGGTGAGCCCCGGCGTGCAGTAGACGGTATCGTCGATGGCTGCCAGCCGCCGCTGCATCTGGGCGTGGTAATTCTTGATGTAGACGGTAAGTTGTTCCCAGGTCGGGTAGTCCAGCGTCCAAAGCACCACACCGTTAAAGGCGCTGCGGGCAATCAGCTTCCACTTGGCTGGCAGAAGGGGATTCTCGGCGGTCTCGGTGTCTTCGATTGTGAACAGTCGGCCGCCGGAAGAGACCATGCTGGAGATGGTCGCCGCCCCGATGTGCGCCCGGGTCCAGGCCGGACCGGAAATCCACTGGACATGACGGGGCGGCCCGACCACCGTATCCCGTGCCACGCAGTTGTTGTTCGCTTCATGGAGGTACTGCGGCCACTCGTCCATTTCCCTTGGATAGGGTTTCGTGGTCTCTTCACCGTTGACGATTGCGACGCCGTACGGTGCAAGCACCCTTCGCACCTCGGAATCAGGAACCTCGGTACTGGACCCCACAATCAGAAGGTTCACCAGATTGTTGATATACGGCAGACGCTCGCCGCCGAATTGCGCCGCGGAAACCTTGCCGTAGCAACCGGCCGCCCGGATCTTTGCCCGAATGCCGGAAACCTCATCTTCCGACGTTTCCAAACAATGGAAGATGCAGCCGGGCTTCTTCCAAGCGTCCGCAACGCTCTCTAGCGCCTCGGTGCCGATACAAACTACCAATCCACCCTCGACATTCACGGTGGCCGCCTGCGCAGCCGCGCCCCAGATGACCAATGTACTGGCAAGAATCGCAATCATTCTCTTCATCGAGGTATCCTCCTGTACGATGTTTCTCACTTTGCCCTCCAGTGGCCTTCTTGTGCCGTGGAGGCAGGCTCCTCAATCCGACCTATTCCTTTTCTCTTTCCAGTCTTCTTTCTATTTGTCCTTCCCTACTACACCAAGCACAGGTCGGACATTCCCTTTGCCAGTCGCGAAGGTCCAGATGCTGCCGTTCACGACCGTGCCATCCCTGGGGTCCCCTGGATACGCTAGTAGTAGGTGTGCTGATAACCTACCAAACAGAACATGCTAAAGCATAGCTACCCGTTCCAACCATGTCCAAGGCACCCGCGACAAATTTCTGCTCGCACAGATCGACCGACCTGGCGACGCTGCAAAGTGAGTTCAAGCGAGGAAGGGGGGGCAGGTCCTTTCCGCCGCTCCTTGCCAACGTGAAAAGTGCGGGACCTCCCTTGTCATGCAGTCAGAGTGTGGCGTGTCGCAAACGACTCGATCAAGAAGGGCCGGAATCCGAGGATCATACGCTCTCGCACCTTGGTCACACGCAGAGTTGCGGCCACGACCAGCCAGCGGTTAGAATTGAACGTCCCAAGCCGCAAAGACCGAGACACTACCCCGATGGTTGTGGAAAGCAGGCGATGAGGCAGATCCTTGTGTTGACCATGCTGTTGACGTGGACGGCGCCGATTCACGCAATGGAACTCCGCAAGCCCAACATACTGTTCATCGCGGTCGATGACCTGCGCTGTGAATTGGGCTGCTACGGGGTGGCGGCAATCCAGTCGCCCAACATCGACCGATTGGCCAGTCGCGGCGTGGTTTTTCAGCGCGCCTACTGCCAGCAGGCAGTGTGCAATCCTTCCCGTGTGAGCCTGATGACAGGACTCCGGCCGGATACCACCAGGGTATGGGACTTAGTGACCGACTTCCGAACCACGATTCCGGACGCGGTCACGATTCCACAACATTTCCGCACGCACGGTTACAGGGCACTCTCGTATGGGAAGGTCTTTCACAACACCTTCCCGGACAATGTGTCGTGGGACGAACCGCACCGCTGGCCCGAGAAATCCCAGCTCTGGTCAGATGAGGCGAAACAGCGGCTCGGCGAGTTTCGCCGGAAGATGCAAGACGAAGGCAAGCCCGCGGCCGCCATTCGACGGATGCGCCCCCCGGCCGTTGAGATTGTCGACATTCCGGACAATCAGCATATCGACGGCGCCATCGCCGATCAGGCCATTGCCGCGATGCACCGTCTGGCGAAGATGGACCAGCCTTTCTTCCTCGCCACCGGATTCATCCGTCCCCATCTTCCTTTCGTGGTGCCACGGAAGTACTGGGAGCTTTACGACCGTAACAAGATTTCGCTGGCGGCGAATCCGTTTCTTCCCCGCGGAATGCCGGGGGTGGCTTTCGGCAACAGCTCGCTCGGCGGGTTGTACGAATTGCGCGATTACATGGATTACTTCGACGCGCCCTCGCCGTTTGAGCGTTCGCTCGCCGAGTCGCAACAGCGCGAACTCAAGCACGGCTACTACGCGGCCGTGTCGTTTGTCGATGTCTTGGTGGGCCGCCTGCTCGACGAACTTGATCGCCATGGCCTCATGGAAAACACGATCGTCGTCCTTTGGGGCGACCACGGCTGGAAACTGGGCGAACACAACGGCTGGTGCAAGCAGACCAACTACGAAATCGACACCCGGTCGCCGCTGATCATCCGGGCTCCCGGCGCAAAGGCGAACGGCAAGCAGTCGCACGCGTTGGTCGAGTTCGTAGACATCTACCCGACGCTCTGCGACCTGGCTGGCCTGCCCGTGCCGAAGCGGCTTGAAGGCGTCAGCCTCGCACCGCTGCTCCGTGGAACCGCGGACCAGGTCAAAGACGCCGTGTTCAGCCAGTTCCCCCGCAAACACGCGGGCTGCGACTACATCGGCTATGCGGTGCGCACCGAGCGGTATCGGTATGTCGAGTGGTGGGACAGAGGAACCGGTAAGATCGCCGCCCGCGAACTATATGATCACGAAAGCGATGCGGAAGAAAACCAGAACATCGCCGAGGTGGCAGCGAACGCTGACACCGTGGCGGAACTATCAGCGCGACTGGCAAGGCAATTTGACGTGCCGACGGCCCGTGTGGTAAGGGCAACTCGGAAGGATCGCCCGCAATTGATCATCGTCAACCATGGGCAGCAGAGTGTCGACGTTTGCTGGCTGCCGGAAGACGGAGCTAGGCGCAGGTCCGGCACGGTCCGACCGGAGGAGGAGCTTTACGACCTTCGCGCAGATCCCGACCAACTCCGCAACGTGGCTGCGGACGCGCGCCACGCCGCGACGCTGGTTGCGATGCGCAAACGCCTGATGTCCGAATTGCGGGCGTCGGAGGACCCGCTCCTCGCACCGCAAGCCAAGGCCGCCGAAACGTCGCGCCCCATACTCCAAATCATCAACGGCAGCCGGCAGCCCATAGACGTCTATTGGCTGAAGTCCGACGGCGAGCGCGTGACCAACGGAACCGTCGCGCCGGGTAAAGACACCTTCATAACCACCACGCTAGGCCACCGCTTTGCGATCGTCGCGCAAAGAGACAAATCCGAGGTCACGGTGACCAGCGAAGTGCCGGTGCAGGCATTTCGATTCGATCCGCCCAACAAGGACGGCGTGCCGTCCTTCTATACACAACGCGTCAGCGCAGACGGTTTCCCGATCGTTGCCTCGGCGAAAGTGAATCTCTACGCGCTCAAGGAGGCCGCCTACCTCGTGGATCTGATGCTGGCCAAGCGGCCCGACGTGCGTACGGCGATGATCCGGAGCGGCGCGCGCCTGTGTGTGCTCGCGCACGACGAGTTTACCACCCATCAGCCGGAATTCGTGCGGCTGGGCGAGCGCCCGATGGCCCAATTCCCGGAAATCTCTGGCAAGGACTACTGGGATGCGCGTGCGCGTGGCATGGGGGGCAGCGAGCGTGATCCCTACTGCTCCTGCGCTGAAGAGAACCTGCTCGGCTACCCGGGCGACCCTTTCGCTGCGGAGTGCATCCTCATCCACGAGCTCGCACACAACATCCACCTGCGCGGATTGGTGAACGTGGACCCAACCTTCGACGGGCGGCTCAAGGCGACCTACGACGCGGCGATGACGGCCGGTCTGTGGAAAGGCAAATATTCGAGTGTGAATCACCACGAATACTTCGCCGAGGGCGTGCAATCGTGGTTCGACGACAACCGCGAAAACGACCACGACCACAACCACGTAAACACCCGCCGGGAGCTGATCGAATATGACCCGGGGCTTGCGGCGATCTGCCGTGAGGTGTTCGGCGAAACCGAATTCACTTACACAAAACCCGCCACCCGTCTACACGGTCATCTGCAAGGCTACGATCCCTCCTCCGCGCCGACCTTCGCCTGGCCGGAACGGCTAAACAGGGCCCGGGAAGAAATCCGCCGCGATGCGGAACAGCGGAAGAGCCTGAGTCAGCAACTCGAAGACGGAGTGCGCAAGACGAACGATCCAGGTTCCGTCGGGAACGATGGGGAAGCAGGAAGCGATACCGGACAGCACCCCAACGTGCTTTTCATCGCAGTCGACGATCTGAACGACTGGGTCGGCTGCCTGGGCGGGCACCCGCAGGCGAAGACACCGAACCTGGACCGGCTGGCCGCCTCGGGCGTACTGTTTGCCAACGCCTATTGTCCGGCCGCCTCGTGCAATCCGTCGCGGTCGGCGATTATGTCGGGGATACCGCCGCATCGGAGCGGTTTGTACAACAACATGCAGAAGATGCGGCAGGTGATGCCGGATGCGGAGTTGATTCCGAAATACTTTTCCCGGCACGGCTACCACTCGGCCGGTTCGGGCAAGATACTTCACTACTTCATTGACTCCCGCTCCTGGGACGACTACTTTCCGGCCAAGGAAAGCGAGGACCCCTTTCCTCGGACGTTCTATCCGCAGAAGCGGCCGGTCAGCCTGCCCTACGAGCCGTGGATGTACGTCGAATGCGATTGGGCGGCGCTGGACGTCACGCTCGACCAGTATGGCGGCGATTATCTCGTGGCCGATTGGATCGGCAGGCAACTGCAACGCGAACACGAGAAGCCGTTCTTCCTGGCCTGTGGAATCTACCGGCCGCATTTGCCTTGGTTTGTGCCAAAATCGTATTACGCCCTGTTTCCGTTGGACGACATCCAGCTTCCGCCGGGCGTGAAGGAAGACGATCTGGATGACGTACCCGAAGAGGGGCAGCGTCTGGCTGCGGATCGCTATCTGCCGTACATCCGCAAGCAGGGGAAATGGCGCGAAGGGGTGCAGGCGTATCTGGCATCGATCGCCTTTGCCGACGACATGGTCGGCCGAGTGCTCGAGGCACTCGACAAAGGCCCCCACCGCCACGACACAATCGTCGTCCTGTGGAGCGATCATGGCTGGCACCTGGGGGAGAAAGAGCATTGGCGGAAGTTTACCGGCTGGCGCGTCTGCGACCGCGTGCCGCTGATGGTCCGCGTGCCCCAAGGTGCGCCCGGTCTTCCCGGCGGCACGGCCCCGGGCTCCGTCTGCTCGCGCCCGGTCAATCTGGTCGATTTATTCAAGACCTTGAACGAACTTTGCGGGCTTCCGCCAAAAGACGACATCGGCGGAAACAGTCTGGTGCCGCTGCTGGCGAAACCCCAGGCCGACTGGCCACATACGTCGATCACGTTCTTCGGCGGACCGGATCGCTACGCGGTTAGTACAGAGCGTTGGCGATACATCCATTACCGGGACGGCGGGGAAGAACTGTACGACGTGGAGGCGGACCGCTACGAGTGGACCAACCTGGTCGGCAGGCCGGATTGTCAGAAACAACTCGTCCGAATGCGATCACTCGCCCCGCAGCAGAGAAGCCCTGCCGCCCAGACTGAGCTTGGTGGTCCCGGGGCTCGACCGGAGCGGGAGCTGTCCTGGAACGACTTGAAGCCGAGTGCTTTCGAGGATTGCGACAACTCCCAGCCTGAATCGGTTCCCCGCTCACATCAAACGGCAAATGCTGGTTTGTTCGCAAGAGTGAAAGCGGACCCTCAATAGAACCATGATGGTGGCAGTGAGATCGGCGGACCAGCGAACTTGCCCTACCTTTCCAGACCCAACCGCGCGAGCGTCTGATCGGTCGGCTCGCCGTTTCCGTCCCATCCCCGGTGCTGGTAATAGTCTCCCAGCATCTCCTCCAGCGGCGGAACCTTGCCGGCCCGCAGCCCCTCCTTGGCCGCCTGGAACATCTTCCGGGGCAGCACGTCCGTCTTGGCGTTGTAGCCATCGCGGATGTTCAGGAGCCGCTGGACGGTAAACCCCCGTTCGCCGACAGTGAGCAAATCATCGGTAGTATAATCCCAGCCCGTGATGGCGTTAAACAAGTCTTTGACGCCGGTCAGGGACCAGCCGCCGCCGTCCACCATGAACAGACAGAGGACCAGCGAGTTGGTCAGTGTGGCCAGGTCCTGGCACTTGGCGGCCATCATGGCCTGGTTTTCCCGCCGGAAGAACGTAGTGGTCTCCTTGGTGACTCCCGCCTCGGGGATGTCGAAGCCGCCCATCTCCACGTCCTCGCAAGGGCCGCGGAAGTGGCAGGCCCCGCGCGTGCCCGTGGCGTAGGTCGGAGCCAGCGAGAAGCACGACCGCGGGTCGTGGGCCGGAAGGTCCAGCCCCTTGACGTGGACGACGCTCTGGGCCGCCTCGGGCGAAATCTTCCGGGCGGCCGGCAGGGTGCCCTCGGCGAAGATCGCTCCGAAGCCTTCGCGGCGGCCGATCTGGTCGGTCAGGCGGATCAGTGCGTCCGGGTTACCCCAAGTCAGGTCCAACCCATCGGTATCGTCGGCCGTCACCCAGCCTTTCTCGAAGCACTCCATGGCGAAACCGACCATTGCGCCGGTGGAGATCGTATCCAACCCCAGCCGGTTGGCGACTTCGTTGGCCCGCGCCACCGCCTTGGGGTCGTCGATCAGGCAGTTCGTGCCCATCATGCCGAGGGTCTCATACTCCGGGCCGACGCTCTTGGGGAGGGCATACTCCTCGGGCTCCTCGACGGCGATCCGGCGGTGACAACCGATGGGACAGTACTTGCAGGGGAGCGGCTTGGCGCCAAGAACTTCGGTGTAGTTGGGGGCTCCCAGCCTCTTGGCCCCTTCGGGCCAGACGTCGCCGTCCCAGTACTTGATCGGCATGTCGCCGAGGGCTTCGGCCGCCTCGCAGAGCCCCGGCGTGCCGTGCTTGCGGAACTCGTTCTTTTTGACGGCCGCGGAGATTTCCGTCTGGAAACGCTTGATCAGCTCCCTGGTTCCCTCCGGATCGCTCACTTCCACCTGCTGCGTTCCCCGCACGACGATGGCCTTGAGGTTCTTGGAGCCCATCACCGCGCCAGTCCCGCAGCGGCCGGCAAAGCTGTGCTTGTCGAAGGCGATGCAGGCGATGGCCACGCGGCGCTCGCCGGCCGGGCCAATGGCCGCCACGCTCTGCCGGTCGTCGCCGGTCCGGTCGCGAAGGGTGTCGACCGTCTCGAAGGTGTCCATGCCCCATAGGCCGGCAGCGTCCCGGATTTCGACCCGGTCGTCGACGACGTGCAAATAGACCGGCGCGTCGGCAGCCCCTTCCACGAGCAGTACGTCGTAGCCGGCGTCCTTCAAGGCCGGTCCCCAGTCGGCGCCGGCGGCCGTGTCCGCAAAAGTGTGGGTCACCGGCGAGACGGCCACGACGCTGAACTTGGCCCCGCCGGGCACGGCCGGTCCCTGGAACGGTCCAGTCGCAAAGATCAGGCGGTTCTGGGGGTCGTAGGGATCGAGCCGGCCTGGCAGTTCGCGGCGGAGGATCTCCGCGCCCAGTCCCGCCCCGCCGATTAGCCGTCTCAGATCGCTCTGATCGATGGTCTCCGTGCGAACCGTTCGGCTCGTGAGGTCCACTCGGAGCAGACGTTGCCAGTAACCGTTGCTCATGAGGACAACTCCGTCAGGGGGGTGTTTCTTGGTCTGCCGAGGCGGTGATGCCGCCACCGCGAGGTTCTTCAACGGAGTCGGGAAAAACGGCGCTTGAACCGACTCTTGCTCCCAGTGGCACAACCACTCGCGGCGGAGGGCAAAGGCCCGATCCAAGGCCCGGGCGAAACGCCGGGCCTTATCTCACGCCGATCCCAACCGCCCAGCCAACTACGACTCGCCGGCCGCAGCATACCCGGTGATCTTGCCCTTGACCAGGTCCACTTCGCCGACGGCGGTGGACTCGCCGGCCGCGAGAGAACCCGACTCAGGGGTCTACTGCCAGCGCGTGAATAGCAAGGTCGCGTGCCCACTACTGGATGCGGCGGGGAGGTCTGTGACGTTCGGAAACAACGGCCGCCGTCGAGGGATGGTATACCCAGGCCCGGCAGAATCTCTGATACTGGCTTGGGCAACTCGATCCAGAAAGACCCGTTCCTGGCCGGCACTGTAAGGGATGTCCGGTCGGTGTTACATGATTGCGCTACGCACAAACAGGCAATAAATGGCTGGTTCAGTAATCCGCGCCGGTCAGGCTCCGCTCGACCGAGCGCTGCCGCTGGTGCAACTCGGCGGTCATGCGTTCCACTACGTCAGGATGCTGCGCGGCGACGTTGGTCGTCTCTTTCGGGTCGGCGAGCAGATCGTGAAGTTCGCTCTGCGGCTCGCCGCGGCGAGCCTGGCCGGTCCATGTTCGGCGTGCGGTAGTAGTCGTTCAGCGGGTATCGCTTCGGCTGGCCGGCCGCGTCGGTCAAGAACGGCACCGAGGTGTCCATCACGCCCATGTCGTCGACAAGGAAGATGATGATGTTGGGGCGCTGCCCGGCGGCGAAGGACAGGTCCTGCATAAGCGCCGGGCAAAGCGAGACAGACAACACCGCGATACGTGCGCCGGTCCGAAGCAGTGAGCGAAGCGAAGCCAGTGGCAAAGCCAGGAAGGCAGCGAGGACGAGGCTGAGGTGTTTCATGATCTTCACGGCAACTGAATGGAGAGGGTCATGTGGCAGAATCATTGGACGGCAGAATGATGCAAAGCGCGATCGTCCCTTCACAGGTCAGATGACAATCATTGTGCCCAACATGATTCTGCCCGTCAAGTTCGTGCCCCTCGCTCCCTCGCTAGCGGCTGGTGGCCTGAGACTTGCGTTTCTTGGACCTCGCCGCGGCACTCGCTTTGCCGAACGTGTCGTGGGTCTCTTCCATCCACTGCTTCAGCAGGCTGCGATGCCGGTGCGGCGATGCCGGCGTAGTCGAGCAGCGTCGGCAGGACGTCGAGGCCGCTGACAAGATGCGCCGTGTCCACAGCCGCGGTGGCGCCCGGAGGCGCCACAGCACTACCCGTCGCCGCCGGCGCGGGCCCTTTTTCCTTTCCGTCCCCTGGACTTCTCGGCGACAGGCAAGTCCACCGATTTGCCCGGCCAGTCGGCGCCGAGTGCCGCTTGACCCTTTTGCTTGCTGCCGCCGGGCAGCCAGTTCTGGAGATCGCCGCTGTCGGCCTTGATTTCCCACGAGTCGCCCGTTTCCCGCATGATGGCGGCGAGCCGGTCG
>Ga0180438_10011197_pt1 | contig 10871 bp, 6 predicted proteins | sample SS_ome_12_FD_132455 | JGI IMG/M metagenome (GOLD analysis project Ga0180438, IMG submission 132455) | Hypersaline lake sediment archaeal communities from the Salton Sea, California, USA - SS_3_D_2 metaG | ecosystem: Environmental > Aquatic > Non-marine Saline and Alkaline > Hypersaline >... | reverse complement strand
ATGACTTCTGCCATCTTCACGCTTAGCGAGAGGCTGTAGGGAGGATATTTGAACAGTGGATAATCCAGCATCTCTACTTCATGGAAGCATATGTTCTTATAATACCTGTCCAGCCTGAACGGCATCTCATAACTGATAAAATGGACGCAGTGGCCCCTTTTAGCCAGTTCCTTACCCAGCTCGGTAGCCACTACCCCACTGCCCCCGTAAGTGGGGTAACATGTTATGCCTATTTTCATAATAAGGTCCTCCTTATGGAAACGGTGCCCTTTTACAGGTAATCAAAAAAGGTCACAGGATCGTCTATCTTTATACTGTCTTCTATATAGTACGGTTCCCCGAATCCTGCCTTTATCTTGAGCCCCAGGCACTGATGCCTGCTGTCTATGATGTCAAAAAAATGCTTTGATGCAATGTGGGTCATGACCCGCTTTCTGGTATCACTGTAGAACTGTGACTTGTAGGCAGCTACCGCTTTGAGTTTTTTATCATAATAATCCGATATATCAACTATAAAACTGGGGCGGAACTCATAGTGGAGCATGAAATTCAATATGATGGGCGGCCTGTAGTATTCCATGTCAGTCTTGAACTTGGCCAGGCCTGAAATAAACAGGGCATCCTTTAGCAGTTTGCTGGCATTCTCGTGATCGGGATGCCTGTCCCTGTAATAGGGTGTAAGCACCATCCTGGGCCTGTATTTCCTCACCGCGCCGATCACTTTTGTGCGGCTGGCTTTATCATTTATTATATTGGCATCCTCCAGCTCCAGGTTTTCCCTTACTTCCAGGCCCAGTATGCGGGATGCTTCTGCTGTCTCAGAAGCCCTGGTTTTGAGATCGCCATTTGTAGAGAGCTCAGCCCTGGTAAGGTCTATTATCCCTGTCCGGTAGCCTCTGTCCCTGAGCTTCAGCAGAAGTCCGCCGCAGCCCATCTCCGCGTCATCAGGATGGGGACTGAAAGCCAGTACGTCCATTTCATCATTTTTTTTCATCTTTTTTTTCCTCTTCTATATAAAAAAACCTGTGCCCCTGTTCCGCGGGCCGGAATGCTTCCAGAAGTTCCTCCAACAGGCCAATGCCATATTTGTCTAAGAAGTAGAAAATGCATACTTTTCTTTCCTGGAGTTCCGATAGGGGAAAAAGGTGGTCATATATCCTGTCTATACCGTCCAGGATATTTTTATTTTTCTTTTTAAGGGCAGCAAATAGCTTTTTTGACAGCACCTTTACCTCGTTTCCAAGATTCCTCTTTATGCGTTCAAAGGCGCTCCCCGGGTCTATAATATCTTTTTTGACCCTGTTTTCCATTTTCTCTAAGGCAGCCCCTATATCCCTGTTTAGCTTTCCCGCCAGTCCTTCTATATCGCTTGCTCCCCTTGCCCTCAGGACGGCCTTTACTGCCTCTTCCTTTTCCATCCCTATATGCAGGGTCTGCACGCCTGTCCTGGCCATAAGGTCTCTGGTCTCCCTTTCTATCAATGTGGCAGAGTACCTGGGGAATATCACGGGCATGTGCATATCCCTGTAGCGGTATACGCTTTCCAGCTGGGCAAAATAGCTCACCTCGCCCGGCCCGCATACAGAAGCAGCTACCGGCAGGAAGGTGTCCTGGATAAGCGGCCTCAGCACCACATTCCAGCTTACTGATAAGGGATCTGAACCGGCAGCTGCCAGAAGCCCGTCTCTGTCAAAACTAATGCCGCCTGCCTGGAAACGGCCACCGGGCAGGATCTTTATCTTTTCCCTTATGCCCTCTTTGCTGATGAAGAAGTCCAGGACATCTTTATTCGGCTGCAGCTGGGAATGGTAACCGGCTTCTTTTAATTTTATGCCCCTGTCAATTAAAAGCCTGTTTATTACCCCATGCTCTTTCATATCCCAGTCCAGAAAACAGGAACCCATTTCCTTAAGACCCCTGTCCAGGGGGTCGATTATTACCGGTCCCCATGGGGAAAACAGCCTGAGTATTACCATAGCAGAAAGCCCCGAAAGCCCTACATATCCTTCCCTGCCTTCCCTGCGGCCAGCATCTTTTATGACCCTTTTCAGGAAACTGCCCGTCTCGTCAGCAAAACCTGACTCCTCTATTATGTGGCTGTAACTGGAAGAAGGGAGCAGCACCTGGGACAGCCTTGCCTGTTCTGAAATTCCGGCTGTATCTATCTTTAGCTCCCGGTAACCACCATCCAGAAGGCCTATCCTGTCTGCCTGGCCCGGGCCGCTGTCATCGGAGGCATTCCAGAAACAGGGTATGACAGGTAAACCTGTCTTCTCCCGGATGTAGCGGCTTAGATTGATTACTGTCATGACCTTATACATTACAAAAGAAGGACCGGAAAAAAGTCCCGGCTGCTGGCCGCCTATTATTACCAGGGAGTCTTTTTCTGCCAGCCTGTTTATGTTTTCCATAGTCTCTTTCCCGGCACCCAGCCTGCTGTTTATGTCCTTAAGTATGGCTGATGCATGCCCCCGCTGGCTGCTGTCATATTCATTTCTAATATCATTTATGCGCTTTTTAAATCCTTCTAAAGTCCTGTAGTCATAAGGGAAAAAATCCTTAAGGGCCGGGAAGTCAAAGATGTAATCATGGAAAAGTCGGTTATAGTAGAACCTTCTGTTTCTGGTAATATCACTATTGTGAATATAAGGCATGATGCACTCCTTAAGAGCCTTTAACAAACCCACGGGCTTCTGCCTACATTTATTTTACTTAATATCATATAATTATCCAAACAAAACACTGTATATACCAATGGCCTTAAATCCCGTTTTAAAAAAATATTTTGAAGAGCCTGTCAATGCCGGCATCCTTAACGGTCACAACTGCCGGGGAAGGGACTCCAGCCTGGGAACAGGGGCAGTGGTCAATTTTTACGCCTTTATAGAAGACGGCATCATCAAGGGCATAAGCTTCAGGGCATTAGGCTGCAGCCATACTATTGCGGCTTCCAGTTATATAACTGTAATTGGCCGGGGAATGGATATATTTACTGCCGCCGCATTATCAGACACCCATATAGAAAGGACGCTGGGAAAGTTTCCTGATGACAAAAAGGACTCGCTGAGGGTGGCCCTGGGTGCATTATACAGCCTTATTTCCTCATATATCCAGGAAAATCTTAAACAAAAGGACTTAACTGAACATGAGAATACTGTGGCTGTTGCCATGAGCGGGGGCCTTGACAGTGCAATAGCTGCCCGCATTCTCAAAGAGGAAGGTTATGATGTGCTGGGAATCACCATGAAAATAATACCTGATGAGGACATCCCCCGGGAAAAACGTGTTACATCCTGGATGTCTTCTGATATCTGTTCGGCCCGCATGGTATGCGGCATCCTGGGAATACCCCATTTTACCATAGACATTGCTGATAAATTTGGTAAAAAAATAATCGAGCCTTTCTGCCGTGAATATCTGAGGGGAAGGACCCCCAATCCCTGTATAGAATGCAATAAGATTATAAAATTCGGCACCCTTCTCGATGCCGGAAGAAACCTGGGTGCAAGATATCTGGCTACCGGCCATTACTGCCTGGTAGGAAAGAACCCGGAAACCGGCCTTTATATGGTAAAAAAGGGGAAAGACAGGCTCAAAGAGCAGAGTTATGTCTTCTGGAAGCTTGACCAGGGACAGCTTTCGCGGATCAAGACTCCCCTGGGTATATACAGCAAGGAAGAGGTAAGGAAGATGTCGCTGGACCTGCTGCCATTCCTGGAGTCAAGGGATGAAAGCCAGGATATATGTTTTATTGCCAGCCGGGGTTATCATGAATTCCTCAAAAAAAGGATAGGTGAGACAGGAAAGGGGAAAATCCTTGATAGCAGCGGCAGCCATATAGGGGACCACCGGGGATTTCCCTATTATACCATCGGCCAGAGAAAGGGACTGGGAGTAAGCCGTGCCCGGCCGCTGTATGTGACCAGGATCCTCCCTCAAGAGAATATATTGATCGCCGGGGAAAAGGAAGAACTCTACCAGGATACCGCATCCCTGGAAAATGTGAATTTCATATCAGGCAGACCTCCAGCAGCCAGGTTTGATGCCCGGGTAAAGATAAGATATAATTCGCCGCCACTTAAAGCAGGGGTCATCATGAAAAAAAATAACAGGGCCCAAGTATTATTCTGCAGGCCGGCAAGCTCTGTAACCCCGGGTCAGTCTGCCGTCTTCTATGAGGGTGACATACTTCTGGGCGGAGGCGTCATAAGCGGCTGACAAAAGCAGGACAGGCTGCTATACCCCATATTCCGGGGCCCGTATGGACAGCCATCACGGAAGTCATCTTTGACATGACAAAATCACAAACCTCTATGTCCGGGTCGTTCTCCACCATATCTTTCAGTATAAGTGCAGGACCTGCATCATTACCGTAGCAGATGCCTATTATGCACCTGCCCATCCCCGAACCTATTATTTCTGACTTTACAGACCTGTACAGGTGGGTAAGCGCACTTCTCCTGTTAATGCAGAACCTTTTAAGACCCAGGCTGCCGTTCTCCCTGAAAGTTATAACAGCTTTAAGAAGCATCACCTTTTTTACAAAACCTGCCAGGAAAGGCGCCCTTCCCCCTTTTACTACATATTCAAAATTGTCAAATGTGGCGTAAAAGTAGCAGCCATCAATGGTCTTTTTGATTATGCTGTCTATTTCCTCCTCTCCCGCCCCCTGCCTGGCTGCCGCGGCCGCGGCAAGCACTACAAATCCCTGGCCGATGGCCGCCTTTTTTGAATCTACCATCCTTATATCGACACCGTTGACCTCAGCAGCAGCAGCACTGGCTGCATTTAGTGTCCCCGAAAGGGCAGCGCTGAGGTGTATGGAATATATTATGGAAGGGCTCTCTTTCTCCTTTATATCCCGGTATAGCCTAAGGAAATCATTGATGGTAGGGGTAGCGGTCTTTACAGGGGTCCCCGATAATAATGAACTGTAGATCCTGTCCTGGTCTATCTCCAGGTGCTCCCTGTAGGACTTCCCCTCCAGATTGACATAAAGCGGCACTACCCTGATATCATATTTTTTTACCAGGCTGTCAGGTATGTCTGCCACTGAATCGGTTACTACTACTATTTTATCTTTATTTACTGCCATACCGGTGACCGGTCTTACATCCTCTGTATTTTTGTTCCTGATTATTTTACCATATGATCGGTCTATTATACCCTAATAATCGATCGATAAATGAAGAATATGCCATAAATTTGACTTAAATGTTTATTTCTGTTATATTATCTTTACCTCAAGACAGGAGGTAACTCTTGAGCAGGAGGCTGAAACGGATTTCTGAAAGGGAATAAACAGTAAGTCAACCGCTGGAGAGACCTTAGAAAAGTCTTGGGGAGAGACCCCAGGATGTTGAATAGCCTAAGGCGCAAGCTACGGTGAAAGATAACCCGGGGTTTTCTTTTTGCCAAAAAAATTTTAAAATCATAAAAATATTGTTTTGATATAACATATGAGAGGAAGATATGGCTCACCCCCAATATGCATTTTTCCAGGGCAGTATAGTACCTATAGAAGAAGCAAAAGTGGATATAAGGACTCATACCCTCCAGTACGGCACCGGGGTATTTGAGGGGATAAGAAGTTACTGGGATGATACCACGGGCAGCGGTTTTGCTTTCAGGATGAAAGAGCATTATGAAAGGCTCCTTTCCAATACAAAAATAATAATGATAGAAGTCAGGTACTCTGTTGAAGAATTGTGTGACATAACCCTGGAACTTCTCAGGAAAGAAGGATATAAAGAAGACGCATATGTCAGGCCTTTTGCTTATAACAGCGGGCTTAATATAGGTCCCAAGCTCATAGGAAATGAACAGGATCTTTTTATATACTCCATCCCCCTTGGTATGTACCTTGATACAGATAAACCTATAGATGTATGCATATCATCATGGGACAGGATACCCGATAATGCCATCCCACCCAGGGCCAAGATATCCGGCTCCTATGTAAATGCTGCCCTGCAGAAGACCGAGGCTGTACTTGACGGCTATGACGAGGCTCTGGTACTCTCCATGGACGGCAGGCATGTCAGTGAAGGCAGTGCCATGAACCTGTTTATGGTAAGGAACGAAAGGCTTGTGACACCTCCCCTTACCAACGATATACTGGAGGGTATAACCAGGAATACAGTTATCGCGCTGGCCCGCAATATATCAGGTATCGATACTGAAGAAAGGCTGATAGACCGCACCGAACTATATATAGCCGACGAATTGTTCTTCTGCGGGACAGGAGCCCAGATCTCACCTATAGGGTCTGTCGATAAGAGGAAGATCGGTACGGGCGGCATGGGTCCGATCACCAAAAAGCTCCAGGATATCTATTTTGAAGTAGTGAAGAACAGGGTAGACGAATACGCCCACTGGTGTACAAAAGTATAACATCTTATGTCACAGGCACAGGTGCCTGTACTGGCAGTGTTTATTACTGCAATCCTGTCTTCCTTGCGCTCCGAAGTCTTCCCCCTTTATCCTATCTATGGTCTCTGAGAGGAGTCCCAGGTCAGCACCTATACTATTCTCATCTCCCCTTATATGGTCCCAGCTGCCATCACCAAGATAGAATATACTCCCCCTTATGCAGGATAACGGGAGACCGGTAATATCAGACACTGCAGAGACATATACAGACAGCTGCCTCCGGTATCTGTGGGACAAACCGCTCTTTTTTCCTTTTGCTGTCTTGTAATCGATTATCTCAGCATGCTTACCCTTTATATCAAGGCGGTCCAGCTTTCCCGTGATGAAGCTGTCTCCTGCCTTATGATAGAATAATCTTTCAAGATATATATTATCCGGTCCCGGTGAAGAGAAGTCAGCCAGCCTGCTTTCCAAAAAAGTCTCAATATATGGTTTAATGTCTTCTTCCATATCGTACAGCAGAGTTTTCACATCTATGGTACCTGATCTGGACATTATCCTGGTTATATTTTCTATATATTCATGTATCCTTTCCCCCAGCATCATGTTTTTATCCTGCCGCCCCGGTATGTTATATATATACCTGAACCTGTACAGTGACGGGCATTCAATATAGTCAAGAAGCGGTGTCAGGGAGAAGACTTTCCTGTAACATAAGGAAGGGACCTCTTCTTCATCAACTTCCTGCGCCCTGCGCCATGAGTCAAGGGCACCGGCAAGGGCTTTCCCATCTACTTCCATACTGAACTCATCTTTAAAATACCGGCAAATATCTTCCTGTCCTGGACATGCCAGTTTTCCCAGGATACCGCCCAGCTGGTGTTCTGCCTTTTTCCAGTCATGGTCCCTTGCCAGAATACTTTTTTTGCCGGTAACGCCCCCCGGCTCCCTCAGCCTTTCACCGGGTTTTTCCCCTTCCCGGTAGTCCCCTAAAATACCTTTGAGGAACAGGGCGGAATCTCTTCCCATCGCCTTTATGCCCCTGCTCCCTTTTACCAGGTCCACAAAGAATGGTACTATCTCTTTCGGCCTTTTCCCCTCATTTTCCCTGTCTTCATTATTTTCATAAACACTGTGTGACAGGAGCAGTATATCTCTGGCCCGGCTGCAGGCTACATAGAATATCCTTCTTTCCTCCTCTGTCTTCTGTGCCTTAAGGGCATCCCTGAAGGCTGAGGCACTTTTAAAATCCCCCTTGCGGCTCCAGACGGGGCTGTCTTTTCTGAGAGCCGAAGGTATGGCAAACCGGGTAGTATTTGTACCTTTTCCCAGGTAATCATTTTTCCACAGCATGGGTATCACTACCACACTGAACTCCAGTCCTTTGGCAGCATGTATGCTCATCAACTTGACCGAGTTACCTCCAGTTATCTCCAGTGTATCCGGGTCTTCATAATCCGCCCTGGCCACGTCCTGTATGTACATTATAAAACCTGAATTTCCCGTATCTGCCGGCCCCTTTTTAAAATCGGCAGCTATTTTTATAAGTCTCTCCACGTTCCTGATCCTGTTCCTGGATGACCTGCCGAATCCAGACCTGAGTTCGTCTGAAAGTCCCGAATCCCGGTACATGAAGCTTATCAGCTCCTTGAGGTCCATGATCCCGGATTTCTTTATATACAGAAGGAGGCTTTCCAGGAAAGATGCCAGCCGTTCTTTGGCCGGGCCGCTTACATAATCGTTCTTATCAGAACAACTTATACCTTCTATAAGGCTCCTGCTTTTACCGCCGGTTGCCCCGTTTTTAAGGAAAAAGATATCCCTGTCGCCTATGCGGTATTTCCCTGACTTCAAAAGATAGACCATTGATATCTCATCGTTTATATCCTCCACTATCTTAAGCCATGAGATGAGGAAAAGTACTTCAGGCTCATAATAGAAGTTCCTGCTGCCTATAAGTTCATATCTTATGTCATTATCCCTCAAAGCTTTTGCTATTTTTTCAAACCTCTTCCGGCGCGATATGATGGCTATATCTCCCGGCTTTACACTGCGGCTATGTGTCAGATCCTTGATATATGAGGCTATGGCTGCTGCTTCTCCCTCCAGTGTCTGTTCCACATTGAAAAATATATTTGATTTTCTGCCCTTATCGCTGGGGTGCATGGTCTTGGAAAACCTGTTTTGATTTTTACATATGAGGGAGTTTATAGGTCCCAGTATCCCGTCGCCTGACCTGAAATTTACTGACAGATAAAAATCCCTGACATCCTCATCCCGGAAGCAGTCCCAGCTGTCAAACCCGAGTATATTTTCCACACAGGCTCCCCTGAAGGAATAGATCCCCTGATCATCATCCCCTACTATCATCAGCCTGTTGTAGTTTCTTTTATACAGCAGGGTAAGCAGCCTGGCCTGGGCTACATTGGTATCCTGGAACTCGTCTATCAGTATATACCGGTATTTCTGCCTGTATTTTTCAGCCAGCGCCTTCCTCCTGGAAAGCAGCATATAGGGAAGGAATACCTGGTCTGAATAATCTATCATATTCCTTTCCCATTTTATCTTTTCATACCTGCGGTAGACCTCAAACAGCTCACCTGCCTCCCGGGCCAGTTTTTCTTCTTCCTCCCTCAAAGCTTTGCTTTTGTATCCTTTAAGGATATCCTTCCGGCCTGCCAGGTAGGTCTGCAGGTCATCTATAGATACAAGGTTGTTCTTTATGTCCTCTATAAAGAGGAGGGTCTGCTGGATGAACCGGGCGTAGTCTTTGCCTACTTTTATGGCATCCAGTTCTACCTGGCGGAACACTTCATATAATATATTCCAGGAATGACTGCTGGTAATGAGCTGGAAATCTTTTCCCAGGCCAAGCTCAAAACTGTTCTGGTATATGATCTCATTGCCGAATGAATTGAAAGTATGGATATCCAGGTCAAGCTCACCATTTCCCATAAGCTGGTTGACCCTTCTTCTCATGTTCTCAGCTGCATTTATGGTAAAAGTCAGGGCCAGTATCTGGCCGGGGCGGCACTCTCCGCTTTTGATAGCTTCGGCTATGCTCCTGGTAAGGATGCGGGTCTTTCCCGATCCGGCACAGGCTATCACCCTTTTTACAGGATGCCTGCTTTCCAGTACCAGTTTTTGTTGTTCAGTGTCCCCCATCTTATTTTCCATAAAACCTCGGACAAAGCAGTTGATAATCACAATATGTACAGGTCATAAAATCTTTAGGCTGGGCTGGGAAATCCTCACCGGCAATACGTTCAGCTATACCGGCGATCTTGGCCTCGATCTCTTCCCTGGAGTATAGCTCATCAGGAATAAAATACTCCCCTTTTTTGTCATCGCCCAGGCTCACGTATTTCATCAATATCCGTTTCCCCGCATTTTTTCTGAAACTGCTGTCATTTTCTACCGCCAGCCGGTACAGTTTCAGCTGTATCTCGTCGGCAAGGTCTTTTTTACTGTACCGGGAAGAGCCTGATTTGAAGTCTACCAGTTCCATGCTGCCGTCTGGTCCCATATTTATCTGGTCGATGTGACCGGTCATTTCAAAATCTTTTAGCCTGAAACTGAAGCCCTGTTCCATTATGGACAGATGGGGTGTCCCGGGAAGCAGTTTTTCCAGGTACCGCTTAAAGTCCGACAGGGCCCTGTCCATTATTTCCCTCTTCAGGGAAGGAAAGCCGGGGTCAAGTCCTCCCAATACCTCATCTATTATGCTTCTCAGCCTATTCCAGCTGTAATCGTTTTTCCTGCCGTCAAAGAACCTCTGGAGTATCTGGTGGTATGATCTTCCCAGAATAATGGCCATGTTTTCCTGATCCGGTATTCCCAAAAAATGCCTTATCTTATATTTGAAAGGGCACTCTCTGAATGTTTCCAGTCCTGTATAGGAATAAGGCTTCCTGAAGACCTCCACAGGCACGGTTTCATTAACAGTACTCTTTATATTCCCCCACCATTTTCCCGGGGGATAGATCTGGCCCAGACCCAGAAAAGTACTAAACATCTTATGCTGATCCGTTTTTAATCCTTTCTGCAGCCGCAGTACAGCCACTATGGCCTTCTTCCTCAGCAGCCATGCCCTGTCCGGATATTTTCTCTGGTCAGCTCCATCTGTTAGGGATATATTATCTTCTCCTGTCAGACCGCTGCAGATTTCCCTTATCTTTTCAAAAAATACAGAATCACCCCTGGTTCTGGAGCATGTTATGTAAAGGTATGTTTTTGCCCTGGTAATAGCATTATATAAAAGCCTGGCCTCTCCCGAAAAATGTTCCTTTTTCAGTTCTTCTGGTAGTGGCTCTTTTCCTGAGACCAGGGCCCTGAACATGTTTATGTCAAAGGACTGCTGGTTCTTAAACCGGGAAGGAAGATAGTTTTTATTGATAAAGGGGACAAATACAGCACCGAATTCCATGCCCTTGCACTGGTGGAAACTCAGGATATTTACCATGCCTGGCTGGACCTGTTCCTCAGTACTTTCCTCGATT
>Ga0180438_10011194_pt1 | contig 10877 bp, 11 predicted proteins | sample SS_ome_12_FD_132455 | JGI IMG/M metagenome (GOLD analysis project Ga0180438, IMG submission 132455) | Hypersaline lake sediment archaeal communities from the Salton Sea, California, USA - SS_3_D_2 metaG | ecosystem: Environmental > Aquatic > Non-marine Saline and Alkaline > Hypersaline >... | reverse complement strand
TCATTCTGATCCTTCATCGTCTTCTCCTTCCAAAAAGTTTTCGGAAGAAGTATAGACGATTACATAAATTTAGTTAGCGATGTTATGACATTTTTTTAGTGAGCGATGTTATGACATAAACCCTTTAGTTATTTTTTTCCCTATTTCCTTTTACCGTCGATAGTATCCTTAATCGTATATTTAAAGACAAGAAAGAAGATGCCCACAGAAGATAAAGAGATCTTTTACAAAATAAAAATCAACAACCAACAAGGTGATGCAGTGATCGTAAGAGAATGTTTGATGCAAGTTTATCAACCTATAACTTTCAGAAACCATATAGTTTATGGCAGTGATAACCCCATGGAATGGTGTGATATGCATCTGAAAGCATGGGATGAGCACGCACATAATCTTGAAACTAAAGTGATTGATGATCGTCCATATAAGAAAAGTTTTAATATTGTATTTTTTTCAGAAGTGCCTAAGGGAACAGCAATTAGATATTTTTATTCTTATCAATGGAATTGTTTATTTCCATCGTTAGAGGATTGGTTTATTTTACATGATGTTTGTACTATTATTAGAATTAAATTTACTATCTTATTCAGTGCAAAACTTATATTCCTAATTGCTACCGAAAAATTCCAGGATGGAAGCGAAAAGATTTGTAGTCAATTATGTGCACCAAAATTAATACATGACTTCATTGATGAAAAAACTTACTTATATATTATAAAGAAAAATACTAAATTTAGTACCGTCCGATTAAATTGGAAGATTGAAATATAATCTCCAACCTATACCTCATCAATGGGCTGTCAATTTTGATGAGAATCTACAGTCAATATATCATTCAAATCAGAAAAAACCTCAGTTCCATATAAAATATCCAATTTTTCTCTTCTAATATAATCCACCCAACTTCTTTCAGTAATTACAATATCACAATACGGTATGGCAGGAGATAGAAATGCAATATCTTTAATGTCATTTTTGTGGAATGGCTTTGAACTATTCTTGAAACGTTGGAAAGTTAATTTTGCCGCAACATAGAGCATAGGCATAGTCTTAAGGAAATCTTCGAAATGCTCTTGCACGTAATCCCCTATACTTTCAATATCACTAGTGTTAATTCCGATATATCTTAGTTTTTGAACGACAAAATCGAAATATTTTTCTCTTCTATGTATGTAACCCTCCGTTACGATTTTATGAAATCTGGCTGTGTCATTTTTAATATCTGCAAACAACTGCTTTTTTATTTTTTTCTGTTCAATTGCTGCATTTTCCCATGTTTTTTTGCTTTTATTTGCGGAAGCCTTAAAGTATTGAGAATTAATCAAATCATACAGTATTTGTGGAGAATTTTCGAAGTCATGCAATATTTCTTCAACTTCATGTCTTAATTTTTCTTCTTTTGCAACAACATTTATATCATCTAACGACAGGTCAAATAAATGGTATAGATCTTTTGCAAAAAGGTAGTCTTTTATATTGATTTCGTCTTTACCCAATATTATAAGTATTGCATTCAGAAATTCATATTTCTCAATTTTTAGGTATGAACACATCGAATTCATTTTAGAAAATTTCAATAACACATGACTAAATCGTTTTCTTCTCTCTGTATTGGTTATATTAAGGGTTTCCATCATATGGACGATTGATATTGGTAGAATCCAAAGATCTTTATCGATCATGGTCTGGATTTTTTTCGACACAGCAGTATAATCAGAACCCTCTTTTTAACTTAGGTATGCCCTTGCTAAATCAATCCATTTATTCTGGTCAAGGTAGATATATTTTTCATTCATATGTCAGACAATGCGAAAAATAAGCCCTTGGGCAGGTTTCTTCATCTATCGAAAGAAATCGTCTGCCGTATATATCGTATTAATTCCTTTAGCGATGGAATGGTTCATTGTCAGTAGTTTCTCAGCAATAAAATCTTTTTGGTCTATCGTTGCTGTTGTAGATACAATCCAGAGTAAACCATACTGTATGTTGGTGTTCAGCGTTTTATCATAGCTGGTTTCAGTTCTTATAATTGCATAATCCCAATTTCCTTCTTTTTTAAACATGGATTTATATAGAAAAGGCCTCTTTGTAACTAGAACGATACTATCTATGAAAACTGACGTGTGCACCATGACAGGATCTATCAGCTTGTAACTCAGCACGAGAGTTGATTCAACGCCCTTACATACAATGCTTGCATCTTTGCCGACGATATCCCTATCGACGGTATCTATTACCTCCATATGGTTGCATTTAATAAACTCAAAATTAGTTAATGAGATTGCCAGGTTAACAATAGCATTTTTGGCTGTCTCATTGCCAAAGTTGTTTACAATTATAGGCAGTGTTAAGGTTTCGGGTGCTGTTTCTTTTGCTGTCACATAGAGGTATTGAGAATAAATAAGACCTTCGTTCAAGGGATTATCATTTTTTATCCATTCAAATTGAACGTCCATCATTGGATGCACTGAAACAACTGTTTGATCTTTAATCAGAGGTATTATAATCGCGAAATACACACCTATTATAAAAAACAAATATTCTTGAAAAATCTGTTTAATGTGTGGAGGTTTTAGGACATTTAATTTCAGACACACAAATAATATAATTGCCGCAAGACTGAATATAACTATATGCCATATGCTTCGTAGGTAGAGAAAATAAGGCACTATCGCAAATACAACCAGTGTAATAATATATATCCATGCCAACTGATGAGATGATAATTTCCTGAATGATTTCATCGATTATTACTCCTCACCGACGATCTTCTTCAACTTCTCAATCTCTTCTGGAGTAATAGACTCTTCACGACTTTCTTCAAATGCCTTTTTCGCGTCATCCAAGAACAGAGCACACCATTGATAGGCATCGGTTACGCTGACATGATGACGCTGACATATTTCCTTAACCGATGTTTCACCTTTTAACATTTCTAGAGCAATGGCTACTTTCTCATCGAGTGTTTTTTCTGGATCTGACATAGTCCTTACTTCCTTAATCAATTTGCTTTTTCAGCCACTGAAAGACTATCCACATCGCAGCTAGATCTTCTTCATTATATTTTAAAATATCATTAATGATTTCATCCCGTACATTGGGATCCTCAGTTTCCACTGCTTCAATATATTTTGCCATAGCCCAAGTTCCGCCATATTCATCTTGGGAACGCTTAAAGCCAGCAAGCTTCTCCACCACTTTCAAACTGTAACTCGGTTCTTTTAATACAATTGAGTCCTTCGTTACAGGGCGTAAATCAAAAAGATTACTTAAGACCCTCTGGGCTATGCCACTATTATCACCATACCGTTCCATATATAATTTTACCTTTGTTTTTTCATAACTATGCCAATGAATAAAAGGAATATCACCATATCCATCAAATACGCTTTGACAAGTCGCCAAGAACTTTTCCCATCCTTTTCTATCACCATCTGATTCAATTGAAGAGAGGGCCGGCATATAAGGTCCGTGTTGTTCACCATACACCTGTAATCCCCAGAGATATATTTTTTCGAGTTCATCTAAATAGGGAGGGAAACCCTCAATATCAAACATTGCTAAATTTACATTTTCTGGTAGCTCAATTTTTTTTAAAAAAATATTTTTCCCATGCTCCATTGCATCTGCTTGTAATAGAATCCTTTTAGCACTCCGACCTACTTTTCTAAATGATTTACCCCAAGGTTTTTTCAATTCGCTGAGTGTAACCTCATCATACTTACTGAGCATATCGTCAATGTTTGCAATTCCCTGATTTTTAAAAACTCTCGCAAGATGTTGATCAACACCATATACAAGAGCTACATCGTTATTTTGGACTGCAACATCCCAGCATATTGCTTTAAAATGGCAGTCCTGACATTTTGACCAACCTACTGGAGAATAGGGAGCTTCTGTTGAATTGACAATATCAAATATTTCCGTAAGGATTTCTCTTGCGGAATTGCCATTATCGTAAGAAATTTCCGTGATTGAGCTATCACCTAAGAGTGCTTCTAGTCTGATTGGTTTCTTTTCTGTAGTTTTCTCATATAAATATCCGTAGACTTGTAATTGAGCAAGGATCTCCGGATGTCTTTTTTCATCAGCATGTCTGGCGAGTTTACAATCTCTGATAATATAGGCAGAATCTTCATGGAGCATAATGTCTGGAATACCTATAATCTCAACTGTGGATTCATTGATTACTTCTTCTGCACTAAGTACACCTTGATAAATGATAGGCGTGTTGTTTTGAATTAATTCTATAGTTTTTGCAGCTTGCTGATCGCTGAGGAGTTTAGACACATCATAATATTCTCCAAGAGAATTAACATGATTCTTCTCGTGTCTTTCGCCCAACATGAATAAAACCTCTTCAAACGGTCCCGGTGGAGATTCCTTTTCTCCCTTAAAACGAAAATATAAACGTTTTTCACAAACAGACGGTGAAAAATAGTCATAAATATTGTGAACTGTTAGTTTCATATTTGAATCAAGTTAATTGATGGAATTTATTCACAGGTGTTTGTAATATCATTCTTGTATTACCTCTTTAAAGCTAGAATTTTCTCTACAATCTTTTTTACAGTGTCACTCATCGATCCTTTTGCTTGCGCTTTCTTTATTACTTCCATTATGACAAAGGGATTTTTTAATGCGTGCTTTCGTTTTTGGATACAATATTGTGACTGGCAATCGCTTAAGCACTCCTCAAATAACTCAGCTCCTATTTCTTCTCTTAATGTCGTTTCTAAATCACTCTTAAAACAAGCAAAAGTATTTTCTACACGCTCAGGCCAGTCAATCTCCTTTTGTCCCAATAATCTCAGCAGTCGATGATTCTCTTTTGGATCAGCACTCCTATCAAGTTGCCTGCCGCATTTATCGCAAACCCCCTCAGTTTCACCTTTCCCATAATCACTGTCCCATATGACATAAGTTTGAATACCAAGTTGCTTGAAAATCGTGAAAGGTCTGTCTATATTTGTTTTACCACCGCAAGGAATGACGGAAAAACCACTGCCTTCAAATTCATAACCAAAAGCCTTTGCGGTACCTACGATTGCAGCACGATCATCCTCACCTTCCACCAGCACAACAACATCAGCAAAGAATCCTTCACTCATCACGGGGGTCATAATTGCTCGTAAACGTGGTAATAACGTATTACCAGTATACTTTATTCCAATTTTACCATCAACTTCCCATAAAATACCGGCTACTGTATCAAGATTTGTGCTAACTACTTTAGTTACTTTAGGTTTTTCTGCACTATGCGGAATTTTTTTCAGCAGTCGCAGCTGATTTATACGATCAATGTCCACAAACAGCGGAGAATGCGTACTATAAATAATCTGTGTTTTTTCTGCCACTCCAGGAGTTGCGCCGCTCGCGAGTTGCAGTAACACCTTGGCAAAATGACGCTGCCTATTTGGATGTTGGTACAGCTCAGGTTCCTCAATACCAATAACCAAATTCGGCAATTTAATCTTCGCTGATGCTTGCTCATCAGATTCTTCAGTAGAGGATGACTTAATCTGTGCCATGGTAAGATGTTGGAGCATTGTCAAAATAAATGCACGTTGGAGACCATGACCTGTTCTAAAAACAGCAGAACGGAATCCATCTTCAACTAATTTCACGTCAGCTTCAGGCATTGGTATGTTAACTTCTGATAATGGTCGCCAAGATAATTCAACTGTCGCATCAGGCACATATGTTTTCAAGGTAGCAGTAAGTTGGCTTTCCAGCGTTTCCAACTCTGTTAGTCTGGTTGGGTCCATAATTTCTTGGTATTTTTGTTGTGTATCTTCTCTTAGTTTCTTCACCGCATCTCTTTCTGCGAGTACACTTCTTACTACTAGATCCATTAAATCTGTCAAAACAGAACCTCGTCTTTCAGCAGTATCAATTGCAGCGTCACGTACTGCGGGGATGAGTAAAAATCTTGTGAATCGACCTAGATATCCTTGTGCCACCTCAGTAAAACCAAAAAACTGGCCATCATCTCGTTGTCTTGTACAGCTATCAGGATTATCTGCTTCCCATTTTCTAAGCTTCTCTTGAACATCTCCTATTTTTGTCCATGCAGGTAACGCATTATAATCAGGCTGTAACCTAATTGCATCATACGCCGCCCTTGCAGTCTTACCACGATCTTTTAGTTCAAGTCCACTGCGGATAGTTTGAAAATCAGAGTTCTGAAGCGTTGCTCCATGATAATTAGCTATAATTTTTCCATCCTCCCATTTGAGAACACGTTCGACAGTTAATTTACCATCCTGGACGTATATGGAAAACAGTTTGTTTGCATCAGGAGATAAATCTTTAAACTTAATAGTGATTATGATTTCACAACTAGTATCACAATTGTAGAAGTCCTCTACTTCAAGTTTTGGTGATCCGCCATAAAACAGAGATAAAGCTTGTAGAAATGATGATTTACCAGAACCATTTGCCCCAACTAATACAGTTAGGTCTTCACAGTTTATGGTTTCATCCAATATAGAGCGGTAGTTTTTGACATTGACTGATTCTATAACCATGGTTTCACTTTAGCTTTTTATACTTATAATTACTTTTAATATTCTTATGAAAATATGAACCATAAGAATCTGCATTCATTAATCCACGATAGATATTTTCTGGCACATTATAATACTGATAAACACCACCACTATGAAACTCTATTTCTAAAGTTCGTGTTTCTAGATCGTAGCCAATTGAATTTATATTGCTTGACTTAACGCTTTGTTTGTTCATCTTTCCCTCCTTTTCTGTTAACAGAACTAGCAATGTCTGCAAGAACACCATCAAGTAAGAAAATTGCATCAAATAAATTTTTTGACATCTTTACATCCATTGCCTAAAATCATTCTCTGTCTCTTCTTCAACAACCAATGCCCAAATTCTTTCTAACGACACATTATTCATAGTTGCCATATAGAATCAGTCTCAGGCAGAAGATTAATATCGCTCGCAGGTATGTGCAAAAAACCTAGTTTAATTTCAACTTCGATTAGTTTTCTGGTAATTTTATTTATCATAGTTCATATTTAAATGGATATTCGACAGTTGACACTAATACTTTATGATTATCTGAATTGAATGTATAATAAGCAATCATTTTTCGAATTCAATGACCTCCTTTTCAACTTCAGGATATATTTTGTCGATGTCCTTCTGTATTTCTATTGTTTTCCCAATAGTAGTAACGATTTTGCAATAGTGTTTTATGTCATCAAGAGTAAGTTTTTTGCCTTTTCTATCTTTTAACCATTTTTCGCAAACTTGATAGCTACCTATTTTATATTCCCATATTTCTTTTTCTATATTTTCGAAATATTGATTCTTATTTATAAGGATCCTACCTTTTTCATATTTTACCTTTTCAACCTCATAATCACCTTTTCCTTGATATTTTGTGAACGGTGAGTTTAATTCCTTTGATCTTAATAAATGTAAATTGACAAGTCTTTCACCGTAACTACACATTCTGTTAAATACGTTGCAGTCTTCAGTAAAAGGAATTCTTGGAAACTCTATCTTTAAAAATTCGATATACTTCTTTCGATAAATATTTGAATACAGAATAGCGTAAATAAAATAGAAAATATCTTCTGCCAAAATCTTTTTGTTATATATTTTGTTGAGGTTCATAAAAACTTTGGGGTTGATATTTGACTCTTTTTCCTGTGAATTACTAGGCTCGCTAAACAAATTTTTCTTAGTTATTCCAGGATAGTAATAGAGCGGAAAAAGGTATCCACGTTCGCGTGTTTTGTTAGAAATATAACAATCGTCAGCAATAAGGTTTGTTGCTAAAATATGGTGCCAAGTAGGACTTGATATCTGTCTGCAGGTATGTATTCCCATATTTTCTTGAAGCATATGACGCATTACTTTTTTTCTTGTTCGCCAGACTACTGAATCATGAAAATAGATATGTCTTTCATCAAAAGGTCTATAAAGAATTTTTGTAAAATATTTGTCCCAGTCTTTTATTGTAATGAGCTGTTTTCTAACTTTCTGAACTCTCCACATATAATTCTCTTTCAATTGTAAACCTTCTCTAACAACTTCGTCGGATAAACTTCTATTTCTAAACATCATAATTCTGGCCTTTAATGGTTGTTTATCGAAATCGATAACGAAATGATCACGTGCTGTAACAATCCCATTGACCTTCATATTAAATATATCTGTCATTTGCCAGTATCGCTCATAGATGTTTCTGCCTTTTTCCTTTCTCGGAATAAAGAAATAATAAGGACTCGTTGGATTTAACTCTTGCCAATCGGTTGTTTTTATATACTTTTGACTTAACCATTCGTATTTTCCTTCTCTTAATCCCCATATGTCTGAATAATAAACCTTGCATGATTTATTTTTGTTTCTGGTTTTTATGAAGAATGCAATAGCTATGCCTTGCATTATGTCGAATACATTGTCATCTTTAGAACCATTGGGAGTTTTTTCCTTCTTCTTAATACTCCCATGTACGTTCAAAATGTAAATTTCATTGTAACTATTCATAAGAGACTGACGCATTCCTCTAAAAGTTATATTATCTAGGTAACTGTGATTGGTGATAAATCCTAAAACTCCATCGCCTGCTTGATCTATCTTCCATTGGGCAAAACGGATAAACTTTACATAGTCATCCTGAAGCCAGTGTTTCCGCTCACCAAAGTGTTTGCCATCAACATATTTATAATCTTCAATAAGATTGCCGATCCAAGTTTTTATTTTTTTGTTTCTCTCAATTCCCTTTTTTGTTCGTACTGTGACATATTTTTCACTCAAATTAGCAGATATACCCGAATATGGCGGATTGCCGAGAATAACTAAAATTGGTGTTTTTTTCTTTACGGCTCCAGCTAAATGGGATTCTTCCGAAAGTGAAGCCATTCCTGGAAGTTCAGTCTGAGCAAGTTCCTCCATCTCCAGTGTATTTGTAAGATAGAGTTTGAATCTATCATCTTTCTTTAATTTGTAGCCAAGTTCTTCCAAAAGAAAAGACATTTTTAGATGTCCTACTGCATATGGCGCCATCATCAGTTCGAATGCATAGAAGTTTTTAAGAATGTGTTCCTTTATAAAATTTTCTTTACCACCCTCACCATATTTTGATACAAATTCATCTATTGCCAATTTTGCTGCTTCAGCCAAGAACGTAAGAGTTCCAGCCGCAGGGTCTAAAACCGTAACTGTTTCACTCGCAAACCCATCTTTTCTGTTAAAATGCTCTTTTAAAATATGGTGCAAAGAGCGGACAATATATGAAACAACAGATTCTGGTGTATAATAAACTCCTCTCTTTTCTCTTGTCGTCGGATCATACTCAGCTAGAAATGTTTCGTAAAAATGGACAACAGGGTCTTTACCTTTGCCCTCGTGATAATATTTGTGAAGAATATTTTTTACATCCGTGACCGCCAAAACTTCTGAAATATCATCAACAATCCATTCCATTTGCTCAGGCAACTGTCCGAGAGAAATGAAATTAAAGACGTCTCGCAAAATCCCAATTGTCTGTGGAATATTGTCATATGCAAGCTTTCGATTGAAATCATTTCCCGATCGAGTTCGAGCAGCGAAAAGCCCGTAGGCTATGGTTTGTGAATAAAGATCAATAAAATCCTCTTTACTTAAACCACCAATGAGATATTGTTTAAATGCTTCATAAAATCCCAGAATGTATCCTTTTCGCAATGCTCTTAATTCCTCCGCGACAACTTCATCTCTCAAAAATCGTGTCCTTTTTGCTAACTCGATTGCCAGGGTTTTTGCATTATAGACTTTGGGCAGAGAAAAACTAAGGAATTTTTCGAGGAGTTGGTGGAATTCAGGTTCTTTTTCCGGTTTGGGAATTTTGCTGAGTTTAGTTATAACAAAAGGTCTAGCTATTTGGACTTTGTCAATTAAACTACCATTGCGATAGAGCCTGAATTCAAAAAAATTGGTTACTATAACGTTAGGAAAAGTACTTAGGTAGCGCTTAAGCTGTTCAGATGTTTCAATCTGGTCCAAATACTCTGTAGTCATCGGTTTGGCCTCAATATAACCTACGATATGTTGTTTACCATCCCAGATTCTGAAATCAGGGTTACCCGCTTCAGTTTTTTTGGGTAAAATGGTTACATTAATGTGTTTTCTGTTAGTTGATTCTGCATATTCTTCTAACAATATTTTTAGAACTGAGTAATAGCTCTCTTCCCGTGCATCTCCATGACTTGCGGTTTCATGTATTCTTTTCAGATATGACTCAAGCACTTTACTCTCCCGTCCATAGCAATTATGCTCCAAAATCCACAAAAGTCAAGATATACAACATTTTACCGCAATGCACTCCGTTAGAGATAGGAAACGCTTCAACCTATTCCTTAAATAGCGTTTGCCCATGCCGGTCTTCAAGTATTTCTCACGTGTTCGAGCATCCTGTTCATTGACACACGCTTCATAGTAAATGAGTACGAAAGGACCTCTATTCCTTGTTGCATTAACCTGACCAGAAGTATGCATTTTAAAGCGTTTCCGAAGATCCCTTGTCGACCCTGTATAAAATTTCCCATCCTTTTTGCTTTTCAGTACATAAGTATAATACATAGTGACTCCTTACATCTCAAACGGAGTAAAAAAAGGCATAGAAGCCTCAGGAGGGCGCAAAGAACGTAGACACGCACACCTCAGACTACCTATACCTTCTCGTCGTTTTATTCCGAGAGTATTTTATTCACAATGGGAGATTTGTCAAGTATATGTAAATACTGGTGATATACTAAATTGTGTGTAAAATCTCTTGTCAGGAAAGAAAAATGGTGTATCCTTCCATGGGTTTTTCAATAAAAGCTCAGAGAGCTTGAAGGAGGACACACCATGAATAACCCATT
>Ga0180438_10011193_pt1 | contig 10877 bp, 8 predicted proteins | sample SS_ome_12_FD_132455 | JGI IMG/M metagenome (GOLD analysis project Ga0180438, IMG submission 132455) | Hypersaline lake sediment archaeal communities from the Salton Sea, California, USA - SS_3_D_2 metaG | ecosystem: Environmental > Aquatic > Non-marine Saline and Alkaline > Hypersaline >... | reverse complement strand
TCGCGGTCGGCCAACCCGGGCATACAGAGGTCGTGGCGTATACCGGCGCCGGCAGGCAACCTGTACGACCTTGTCTTCCCGTTCACGGTTTCGGCCTACGACATCACCGGCGTGGTGAGCTTCCTGAGGGAGCATTTTGACAATTACCGCGACGCGTCCCTGGGGGTCTTCGCGACCACGGACTGCGCCGTTTTCCGGCAGAAGACCAATGACATGCTGGGCTTCCGCGCGACAGTCGCCCTGGCGCCGTTCGATCTGGGCGTCAACCAGCACTTCGCCATACTCAGCCGGCCGAGCGAAATCGAGGGAATCGACGAGGTCCGCATCCTGATATACCGCATCAGCGGCGCAAACGGCGACTGGCGGCGGGCAAACAGGGTCTTCATCAACGACCTCCGCAGGCAGCTGCTGATATGGCGTTCGCTGCCGGACGACACCATGGACAAGTACAGGCAGATGACCCTGGAGACGTGGAATACCCTGGCGGTCGAACAGGTCGATGGCCAAACTATCGCAGGCCAAGAGGGCTCGCCGCAGCCCGGCCGCGAACGCGCCGACGCGCCCGCCCCGCCGGCATGATGCTAAGGAGAGCCGAGGACAGTGACCAGATTCCAACAGGACAAGGAGCTTGAAGAATTCAGACGGATAATGGAGGTCCCGTCGACCTTCCGGGACGGGTTCAGTTGGGCTGCGTTCATCGGCGCGGTTTTCGTCGCCCTGCTGATAGTGCCGGGAGCCATCTACATGGGCCTGCTTGCCGGGCAGGGAGTCGGGGGAGCGGCGCAGTGGGTCACGGTCATTCTGTTTATCGAAGTGGCGCGCCGGGCACACAAGCGCCTCAGCAGGCCGGAGATATACGTTCTGTTCGTCATGGCCGGGGCGGCGATGGCACAGCCCTTCAGCGGTCTGCTGTGGAACCAGTTCTACATTCAGAGCAAGGCCGCCACGGCGATAGGCGTCGCCGAGAGCCTCAGGGAAGTGCCCTGGTTCGCCCCCTCCGACACTGCAGTGCTGGAGCAGCGGAACTTTTTCAACCCGGCCTGGTACCCGGTCATCGGCATGGTGATCTTCGGGCAGTTGATGAGCAGGCTCAACGGCACGATCCTGTCCTACGGCCTGTTCCGCATGGCCAGCGACATCGAGAAGCTGCCGTTCCCGATGGCCCCTATCAGCGCCCAAGGCATCACGGCGCTGGCAGAGCAGCAGGAAGAGGAAAGCGGACAGGTGGACGAAAGCAAGTCCACAAACTGGAGGTGGCGGATATTCAGCATCGGCGGCGTGCTGGGGCTGAGCTTCGGCTCGGTGTACCTTGCGCTGCCGGCTATCTCCGGCGCGCTGGTCGACACGCCGATCACGATATTCCCCATTCCCTTCGCCGACTGGACGCAGAAGACTTCGGGCTTCCTGCCGGCCGTCGCAACGGGCTTGAGCCTCAACCTGGGCAACCTCATCATCGGCATGGTGCTGCCGTTCTTCGCGATGCTGGGCAGCTTCATCGGGCTGATCATAACGATGGTTGCAAACCCGATACTCTACAACTTCGGCATCCTCAAGAGCTGGAACGTCGGCGACAACACCGTCACCACGATATTCCACAACCACATCGACTTCTATTTCAGCTTCACGATAGGAGTGTCGATAGCAATCGCCCTTGTCGGCTTCTACCAGGTCTTCAAGGCGCTTCGCGTCAAGGCCCAGGAGGCCAGGAAGCAGCGGGCGATGCGGATGAAGGTCGAGGTCGATCGCGGGATACCGGAAGGCCGCGGCGACATCAAGGCCCCGTTCATCGTCGGCGTGTACCTCATCAGTTCGATGATCTATATCCTCCTGAGCGGCTACCTGATCGATTGGCACCGCGGCGTGATGTACGTCCTGTTCTTCTTCGCGTTCCTCTACACGCCGATGATCAGCTACGTCACGGCCAGGCTGGAGGGCATCGCCGGGCAGGTCATCGCCATACCGATGGTCCGCGAGGCGGCGTTCATCCTGTCGGGCTACACGGGCGACGTGAAGATCTGGTTCCTGCCCGTTCCGCTGCACGATTACGGGGCCGGAACGGTCGGTTACCGCGTGGCCGAGCTTACCGGAACGAGATTCTGGTCGATCTGGAAGACGGAAATCCTGCTGGTCCCCATCGTCCTGATCTCGTCGATCCTGTTCTCGCAGTTCATCTGGTCGCTGGCGCCCATCCCGGGGCCTGAGTACCCCTACGCCGAAAAGATGTGGGAGCTTCAGGCCGCCCAGTCCTCCATCATGTTCACCGCCACGCTCGGCAGGTTCAGCCAGTTCCAGAAGGCGTTCAGGTGGGAGTACCTGCTTACCGGAGCGGGATTCGGTGTATTGCTGTTCACGATACTCTGGGCGATACAACTGCCGGTGATGCTGGTCTACGGCGTGGTCCGCGGGCTCGGGCAGACGATGCCTCACAGCGTCGTGCCCCAGTTCATCGGGGCGCTTATCGGGCGATATTACTTCCAGCGACGCCTGGGGCTGAATTGGCGCCAGTACATACCGGTCGTCTCGGCCGGCTTCGGCTGCGGGATGGGCCTGATCACCGTGCTCGGCGTCGGCATCAACTTCTTGTCCAAGGCCGTGATAAAAATTCCATTCTGAGACTTCGAGGCGGTTAAAAAATATGCCAATTATTGAATGCAGGGACCTGACGAAGTGCTACCGCATGGGCGGACAGGAGGTTTACGCCCTGCGCGACATGAACCTCGACGTTCAAGAAGGAGAGTACCTCTCCGTCATGGGCCCTTCCGGCTCAGGCAAGACGACGCTGTTCAACATGATAGGCGCGCTGGACCGCCCGAGTTCCGGCACGGTCACGATCGCCGGCGTTGACCTGACGGAGCAAAGCAGCGCGCGGCTGGCGTACATTCGCAACCACCACATCGGGTACATATTCCAGTCGTTCAATCTCATACCGGCCCTTACGGCGCTGCGCAACGTCATGCTGCCCCTGCTGCTTTCGGGGATGGACAATCACTCGGCCGAGGCCGGCGCCGTCAAGGTGCTGACCGAAGTCGGGCTCGCCGACCGCCTGCACCACAGGCCGGACGAGCTGTCCGGCGGGCAGCAGCAGCGCGTGGCGATCGCCAGGGCGCTTTCAATGAACCCGACAATCATGCTCGCCGACGAGCCGACGGGCAACCTCGACCTCCACACGGGCGAGGAAATAATCAACATCCTGCGCAGCCTTTGCGACAATCACGGCGTGACCGTCATAACGGCCACCCACGACCACAAGATGCTCGACAAGTCGGACCGGATTCTGTGGATCAAGGACGGGCGCAAGGACCGGCTGGAAAAGCGGTCCGGCCTGGACATCCGCGTCGGGAAAGTCGAGTAGCCCTCCGGGCGCCGCTTGAGCAAACCGAACCGTTTTGCGCCACCCGCTCGGTCCTCGCGCGGGGGCGGCGCCAAAAACCATCGCACCTTCGCCCGGGCCGATGTAAAATGATTGTGGTGAGGTCTTACGAGGCCATCGTGGAGCATGCCTTCAGGGCGAGGCACGCCGTGCGGCTCGAGGACGGCGCGTTCGAGGAGCCGCACGAACACGACTGGCGCGTGGCCGCGACGTTCCGATCCAGCAGGCTGGCCGAACCGATGGGCGTCGTGATAGACTTCGTGAAGGTCAAGCGGGCCCTGGAAGCCGCCACAGCCGACCTGGCCAATGCCGATCTCAACGAGCATGCGGCATTTGCCGATAAAGGCGCTGCCGCCGAGCGCGTCGCGGAACTAATCGCGGGGCGACTCGCCCGGCGCCTGGGCCCGGAAGCCAACGGCGCCGAGCTGTACCGGCTGGGGGTCACTGAGGCCCCCGGCTGCGAGGCGGCATACTACCCGCACGGCCGCTGAGGCCCGCGGAAAGATGAAAAGATGAAATCCAAGTGCGACAAGTGCGACAAGCCGGCAACCATCCACCTGACCGAAATCAACGGTGAGAACAAGGTCGAAAAGCACCTCTGCGAGGACTGCGCCGCGGCCGAGGGCATCACCGTCAAGGCCAACATACCGATCACCCAGTTGCTGGAAGAGTTCGTGCTCCAGTCCGCCCACGGGGACGAAATCACCAACCTGACCTGCGACGTCTGCGGGACGACCTTCTCCGAGTTTCGTCACAACGGGCTGCTGGGCTGCCCCAACGATTACAATGCCTTCGAGCGCCCGCTGGAGCCGCTGCTGAGCCGGGCGCACGAAGACGCGACGCGGCACATAGGAAAAGTGCCCAGCAGGGCCGGAAGCGACCAGAAAAAGCAGAACGCGATACTCAAGCTTCGGGCGGAGCTGAAAAACGCCATCGCCGTTGAGGACTACGAAAAGGCTGCCGCAATCCGCGACAAGATCAAGGAGATCGAGAACCCATGAAGCTGGCGGACCTTACTCAGCGGGCGGGAGAGTGGCTCCGCGGGGCCGGGCCGATGCACGACGTCGTCATATCGTCCCGCGCCCGGCTCGCTCGCAACCTGGCCGGCATGCCGTTCCTTTCCAAGTGCGCGCCCATCCAGCAGAAGGAAATCGAGACCCGGTTGAAGCAGGACGTCCTCGCTGCGGGCGTCGCCGAAAAGGTCTTCTACGTGGACATCGCCGCCGCCGGCGAACTCGATCGGAAAATCCTCGTCGAGAGGCACCTCATCTCGCGACAGCACGCCAAGGGCAAACACCCGCACGGCGTCGCAGTCAGCAGCGACGAAACCATCGCCATCATGGTCAACGAAGAGGACCACCTGCGGATGCAGACGCTTCGCAGCGGCCTGCAGCTTGCAAAGGCAGTTGAGGACGTCAACCGCGTCGATGATCTGCTCGAACAGCGGATCGACTACGCCTACCACGACCGGTACGGATACCTGACGGCCTGCCCGACCAACGTCGGGACCGCGCTGCGCGTGAGCGTCATGCTGCACTTGCCGGCCGTCAAGATGACCGGCGAAATCGAGAAGGTTTTCCGCGCCGCCCGCGATATGCACATGGCCATTCGCGGGCTCTACGGCGAGGGAACCGAGGCCACCGGAGATTTCTTCCAGGTCTCCAATCAGACGACGCTTGGAAAAACCGAGGAACAGATTGTCGAGGAGTTCCTGGAGCACACGATACCGCATTTCGTCGAGTACGAGCGTCGCGCCCGCCAGGGGCTGCTCAAGAACAGGCGCACCGCGATCGAGGACAAGATCTTACGGTCGCTTGCCCTGCTGAAGGCCGCCAAGCTGCTGACCAGCGACGAGACCATGTACCTGCTCTCGCTGTTGCGGCTGGGGATCAATCTGAGCATGGTTGAGGAAGTGGACCTCAAGAAGGTCAACGAGCTGTTCCTGCTCACCCAGCCGGCCCACTTGCAGCGCATACTGGGCCGGGAGATGTCGGACTCGCACCGCAACGAGGCCAGGGCCGCCTTCGTGCGCCAGCGGCTCAGCGAGAACTGAAACACCCGCCCTCTTGCCCCGCTCGGGTCGCGGCGGTAGATTCCTTGCATGTCTCCTGAAGGCCAGGCTTCGCGTTCATCGCAAGGCCGTCCGCAAACGCCGGATGCGCCCTTGCCTGCGCGCGGGGGTAGGGGCTGGCTCATCGCGGCGATTGCCGCCGCCGCGGCGGCGGCCCTAGCCGGCGGACTGACTCCCATATGGAACGCCGACATCCACTGGCACCTGGCCGGCGGGCAGTGGATGCTGCGCAATTTCCGCATCCTCGATCACGACATCTTCACGATCGACCCGGAGAGCCAATGGGTCAACGTCCACTGGCTGTTCCAGGTGATCGTGGCGATTCTGCATTCGGCCGGCGGCTTTGTGATGCTGAGCTTCGCAAAGGCTGTCCTGGCGGGCGCTCTCGTGCTCACGCTCGTCCTGGGCATGCGCCGCCGCGTGCCGATGCCCTGGCTGATCGTCTGCGCGATGGGGATGCTCATCGTCTCCGCCGGGCGGATTCGGGCCCGCCCGGAGAGCTTCACGCTCGTCTTCCTGATGCTGACCATCGTGCTGCTCGAAGGCGTCCGCCAGGGCTCACCGGCGCGACGTCTGTGGTGGCTGGCGCCCGTCATGCTCGTCTGGGTGAACATGCACGGGCTTTTCATACTCGGCCTGGGCGTCATCTGGTCGGCCGTGCTGGGCGATTGGCTGGACAGGAAGCTGAAGCGCCCCCTCGCCGGTGCGCTTCTGACCCAGCAGGCGCTGGCGCCGCTTCTAGCCGCCACGGTCATCTGCCTGCTGACCCCCTGGCCATTCAAGACGATACTGCACCCGCTGATCCTTTGGGGGCGGATTTCGGGGCAGGCATACTACTACACCTTCGGGGTGGAGGAGCTCAGGCCGACCTGGCAATCGCTCGGCGCGCACAAGGAGGCGGCAGCGATGGTCGTGGTGGTGGCGGCGGCGATGGCGGCCAACTGGCGGGCGGCGCCCCTCGCACACGTTTTCTGGCTTGCGGCGTTTGCGGCCATCGCAATGCTGGCGCTCAGAAACCTCTCCCTGGCCGCTCCGGTCTGCGCGTTCGTCTCGGCGTGGCACGGCGCCGCGGTCATCCGGCGTTTGGCCGCCCGCGCGGGCGCCCTGGCGCGAACCGGGCCGTTTCTCCTGCCCGCGGCCACGGCCCTGGCTGTCTTCGTGGCCGCCGCGTACGCCACCGAATTTGCCTACCGCATTCAGCCCTCGCAACTGCGGTTCGGGGCGGGAATGATGCCGGGCAGCTATCCCACCAGCCTGGCAAAGTGGCTCAGTGGCCAGGAGATCGCCGGCGACGTGCTCTGCACGAATTTCGGCGACGCGTCCGTCTTCGAGTACCACTTCGCCGCGGGGCGCGACAAGCCGGTCCGCCTGCTCTACATGGACGGGCGGCTGGAAGCGCATTCGCTCGAACGATTCATCGACCAGAACAACATCCGCCAGCAGCTCCGCACGGTCACCCTTGCCGAACGCGTCAAGCTGCCGGACGGCGTGCGGTTCGTCATCGTCCCGCACTTCGCCGCCGAGACGCTTTCGGCGCTTTCGCTCAGCCGGCGATTCCGCCTCGCCCGGCTCGACAACGTATGCGCATGCTTCGAAGACAGGCAATGGCTCCGGGGCCTCAGTCGCAGCCAGCTCGCCAGGCAGCTCCTGGGCGAGGTAAACCTCGATGAATTCGACCGCCCGCTGTCCGCCGGCGCCGGAGCGAGCGGGCCCGGCCGGCGATGGTGGCGACAGAACCCGCACCCGCTGAACTACCAGCTCGCCACGATGCTCCTTTACCTGGGCCAGGAGGAAGAGGCGAGAACCTCCGGGCTTATCGACCCGCTGCGGCAGCGGTGCACGCTGCTGGCGATCCGCCATATGACGGCCGCACTGGACGACGGCATAGCGCCGGTGAGTCTCGCGCGCGGGGCGCTCGCACAGGCACACCAGCAGCGGATGGTCCAGTGCGGCTTCGAGCTGTCGGGGCCCCTGCCGGCCGACGTTTACTCCGCACGGGCGATCCATCTTTACAGGATGCTCGACCTCAGCGACCTTCAGGACCCGCAGATGCTGATGTTCGCCCTGCTGCACGTAAAATGCCTGCTGCAATCGCACCAGTTCGACGCCGCGGACGCCGCCGTCCGGTCGATAATGGACTGCCTCCCGCCAGCCCAGCGCGTCAACACACCATCGAGCTACCTTGAACTGCGCGGAAAGGTTGCCAAGGAACTCGATTCGGTGGAGGCGCGCCTCGCGGAAAGGCAGGTGCTCCAGGCGCTCGACAAGGCGCCGGCGGCGCAAAAGGCAAAGGAACTCGTGGCCCTCGACATCGGGCTGATCGACCGCGCCATCGCCACTCTCCGAGCGGCCGGGGAGCCGGACGGCGAGACGCTGACGACGCTCGGCGATCTGCTGCTGAGAACGGGCAGACCCGGGGAAGCGCAGGAGGCTTACCGGCGGGCGGCGGCAATACTGCCGGCAGCACAGCAATGGCAAGCCTCGCTCGGCCGCGCGCTGTGCGAGTGGGTAGAAGGCCGTCAAGCCGCTGCCGCTCAGGCCGTGACCGCCCTGGCCGAGGCGCAGGACCTCCCCGTTATCCGCTACTACCAGGCCCTGTTTGGTTATCACGCCGGGCGATACGAGCAGTCGGACGCGGCGCTGGAGCGCCTCGGCGAGATGGCCGCTCCGGCCGGCCGGACACAAGCTGCCTATCTCTACGCCCTCGCCCTCCAGGACCTCGCCCAGCTCGACAAGGCCGCACAAGTCTTCAAATCCATCAGGACGGACGATGAGGAATTGAAAGCCCTGATTCGCTACGCCCTCAGGCGCCTGCCTTAGGAATCGGCTCCGGCCCTTTTGCTTCCGATCTTGTTCTCCGTGCCGGCAAGCAGGCGACGAATGTTTCCGAGGTGGCGCAGGATGATCAGCATCTCCATGGCCGCCGCGAAGGCCAGCAGGGGCCAGAGCCCCCCGAGCTGCCAGCCAAAGACGAAGCTGAAGCCCACGAAAAGCGGAACGAAAGCCGCCGCCGCGACCACGCTGCCCAGCGAGACGTACCGGCTGGCGAGCGTTACGATCACCCACAGCGCCAGCGCGGCCAGGCCGGCGTAGGTGAAGTACGGGAAAATTCCCATCACCACGCCGAGCGACGTTGCGACGCCCTTGCCGCCGCGAAAACGCAGATAGAAGCTGAAGACGTGCCCGAGAATTGTCCCGCACCCGACGGCCAGCCACGCGGCCTGGTGAGCCTGCGTGGGAAAGCCCGGCCGGGCGCGCAGCAGCAGGCCCACCACCAGGACGGGCACGAAACCCTTGGCGCAATCCAGCGCGAAGCACAGGTACCCCCACCGCCTGCCCACCGCCCTGCCGACGTTCGTGGCGCCCACGTTGCCGCTGCCGGCGCGGCGAAGGTCGATCCCGTGCGCGCGGGCGATGATCACGCCGAACGGCGTCGAGCCGGCCACGTAGGCCAGCAAAGGAAACGCCGCGAACATCATCAGCGGATGTTCCATCATGGCCGGCGCGCAATCTCCTGGTAAGTTCTCACAAGCTCATCCACGTGACGCTCGATGCTGAGGCCCGGGGCGAGCTGCACGCACGCCTTCGAGCAGGCCGCTCGCACCTCCGGGTCGCTCAGGGCGTCCATCGACTCCACGACGGCCTTGATGTTCCTGGGCGAGTCAATCACGATGCCCGCCCCGCCGGCGAGCACCTCGGCCGCTCCGTTGTAGGCCGTAGTTATCGACGGTATGCCCCATCGCGCCGCCTCCAGAACGACCCGGCTGCACGGGTCGTACCAGCTCAGCAGCACGCACGCGTCGGCGGCGGCGTACCATTCGAATATGTCCGGCGTCGGCGGAACGAACACCACCTGGCGCCCGACGTCGCGCAGGCCCGCGTAGCGATGGTAGCTTTCCGGATTGTCCCGGCCGACCACGACGAGCCTGGCGTCGAGATCGCCGCGGCGCCTGTAGTACCACCGGGCGAACGCGACGATGCATTGGCCTATCGCCTTAAGCTCGAAGTTCTTCGCGACGGTTATGAACACGACGTCCTTCGGTGAAAGCCCCAGCGAGTAGCGTATCCGCTGCCTGTGATGGGCGCGGTCCTCGGGCGACATCTGTGGCACGGCAACTGCGTTGCGGATCACGCGGACGCGGTCCGTCCGCCGGTAGTGCTGCCTGAACTCCTGGGCGATCATGTTGCTGACGGCCAGGCACCACACGGATGAGTCGCCGGCGACCTGGCGCTCGAGCCGGGCCATCAGCCGCCTGCGCAGGTTGAACGCCCGCGAGAAGCCCGATCGCATCCAGCCCGTCAGCCGATGCCTGCGCAGCCCGGCCGCACGCCGGCCCGGTATTGTCCCGCCGCGCGGCTGATAGACGTTGGCGCCAGGCACGGGCAGCGTGGCGTGAACAATGTCGTAGCGGCCTGACCCGGCGGCTTCCTGCACGGCCGCGACGAAATTCGCCAGCTTCCACCGCGGCAGCAAGCCGCGGCCCAAGGGGGCGACCGTCACGCCGTCGGCCCGCCACGAGCCGCCCTGGCACAGCACGTCAACGCCGTGCCCCCGCCGCGCCAGCTCGCAGGCCACCTGGGCCGTCGAAGTCTCGCGCCCGCCGCGGGACGGATCCATTCGCTCTATCACGAGGGCTATCTTCATCGCTGAGCCGCCTCGGCCGCGCTTCTGCGGCGGCTATGCCGGCGAATCCTGGCGACCTTGCGGTCAATCGCGCGGGCAAGCCGCCCCGACACGCCGCCGGCATCGCCAAGGTAGGCCGACAGAAAGACATCCCAATATCGGTCAACCCACCGGTCGGGCATGGAATATTTCAACTGCGCAAGGTCCTTGACCACCCAGCGAAACCTGCGCCACCGCGGACGAAACATCCGCGCCAGGTCGATCAGGTAAAGGTCCATCTTCCCCCCTGATTCATCCATGAAGATGTGCGAGGCGTACAGGTCGCGGTGGACGCAGCCGCTGGCGTGGAGATCGCGTACGAGCGCGGCGAGCTTCATCGTTAACTGCTCGACCGCGCCATCCTGCTGGTGGCGATCCAGGAAGCCATCGAGGACCCGCTCGAGGGCGTCGCCCGGCACGGCCGCGAAGATCGCATAGCCCCGCGCCGCACCGCAGCATCGCCGCTCTTCGTCGCAGGCGATCGCCTCCATCGTCGGCAGGCCCGCGGCCCTGGCGGCCAGGACGTTGGCGAACTCAACGCTTGCCGGTCCGCCGCCGCGCGTCAGCCACCGCCGCAGCCGCTGCCGGAAGGTCTGGGCGGCATATCGCTTCAGGTAAAGCGCGCGCGTAACACCTTTTGAGTCAACGACTTGCAGGCGTGTCCTCCTCCTGCCTCCAAGTCTCGGCTTGTTAAGGTCATCTCCGCCGCGGAAGGCAAATGCGCCTTCGACGCTGTCCAGGCCCTCGCGCCGCAGGGCGTGGAGTATCGCCGG
>Ga0180438_10011192_pt1 | contig 10878 bp, 14 predicted proteins | sample SS_ome_12_FD_132455 | JGI IMG/M metagenome (GOLD analysis project Ga0180438, IMG submission 132455) | Hypersaline lake sediment archaeal communities from the Salton Sea, California, USA - SS_3_D_2 metaG | ecosystem: Environmental > Aquatic > Non-marine Saline and Alkaline > Hypersaline >... | reverse complement strand
GTGTGCTGAACGCCAACACAAGAAGTGCCACCTTGTGTGCCGAACGCCACCACCTGTGCTGTGCGGTTTTGGTTTCCCCCCCCCGCCCCTATTCAAGATTATTTATTGAAAGAATATATTTTTTTATGCTATAGTCAAGGAGTCTTTTAATTTGCCGAAACGCCAATCAATTTGGGTTTTAGAAATTCAGACATAAAATAGTCAATGTATTAATTAGGACACATAAAGTTTATGGCACACGACACAGAAATTAATAACAAATACTTAAATATCCCATTAGGATTACTAATAAGAAAACAGATTGCAAAAAGTAGAATATTCAGAATTAGACCAGGAAACGGATATTATGGAACAGAAAAAGGGGTTAAATATCAAGACAATTATACATATTTTGTGCCATCAAGCATAAGCAACACCGAAGGAGAGCCATATCGTGCTAATATCAGGGCGGCTGTATATTATTGGAAGTACGTTATTGATAATGACCTTAAACAGGATTATAATAAAAGGGCAGCAAAAATTGGTGGTTTGTCAGGTTATAATCTATTTATAAAGGAAGCACTGAAAGGAATATATCATATGTTAGTATATAGAGGAAGCCCAACAAGTCCAGATTGGACAGAATCAGACCTAACGACTGATAACAACTGGAATAGTCTGGATATAAGCAGTATAGTGCCAGCTAATGCAACAGGTATTATCCTTAAAGTAAAGATTAACGGACCAAATGCAGGTGATGCATTAGCTTTTCGAAAGTACCAACAAACAGGGCAACACAACATATATCCATCTAAAGCACAGGTTGCAGGACTTGATTTTATGTCTCAAGGAATTGTTTGTGTAGACAATAGTCAAATGATAGAGTACAGGGCATCTAATGTTGCTTGGAACTCTATTAATATAACAGTTTGCGGATGGTGGGTATGAAAGAAACAAAACGTGCTAAAGACGAGACGTGGAAAAAAAAACAAAACAAAAAAAGGAAAATTAAACATGTTCGACGAAATAGTTGTAAAAGTAGTAAATGAGTTAGGGCCGACAGGTATATTAGTTTTAGGAGTAGGGGTTGTTTTTTACAGGCCATTAAGAAGAATAGCGGAAGCAGTAGAAACAATTAACCATAATTCAACAGAGATTAAAGGTATAATTAAAAGGAGGTTTGACAAGTAATGGCGCGAGTACAAGGGCCTTTAATGTCAGAAAAAGCGCATGGATCAATAGCTAATAAACTAACATTCTTACAACAAAAAGGGTTGTCAATTTGCAAGAAGTACAAACAACCTATCTATAGAAAAACAGAGAAGCAAAACATACAAAGAACAATGCTTAGAAATATTATATTAATGTGGCAATACATGACTGATGATGATAAAGAGTTATGGAATAATAAAGCAAAAGAACAAGGATATAAAATATCAGGATTTCAGCTTTTCTGTTCAACGGCTTTAAAAGATATCTACGGAACAACAAAATTAACAGGTTACTGGTCTTTTAATGAATGGGATGGAGATTATATTGATAATAACGTAGGAGATTATACAAACCTACAAAAGAAAACAGGGTTAGAAGATAATTACCCTGAGTTAGTTAATTCTTTCTCTGCAAAGATGGGAAAGTGTGCAGATTTAACAAAACCAAAAGCATATTTCCAAGGCGCGCATGATAATAGGATTAATCCAGGGCTTAATGATTTTTACATTGAGGGTTGGATTAAGATGCCATACTCATCTATAGCGCAGTATATTTTCAGAAAATTAGGGGGAGGGTTGGGCGGTGGTTGGAATATATACTCTACAATAGGTCGGTTATATTGCACGCTTAACATAGGAGGAACAGCAGTAACATTTTGGTATAATGATCAAATAGCAAATAATACTTGGAGAAAATTTGGGCTTAATGTAGATAGAAGCGGATTTGCTAAGTTATATCTTGATGGGATACAAAAAGGAACACCTTATAATATAAGCGGGATTAGTGGATTAGTAAGCCCGGGGAATAACCTGCTTATTAATCAATCATTCTCAGATAATAACGGTTATATAGATGAAGTTTATGTATTTCATAGGCTTTTCTCAGATGATGAGATTCTTGCTAGATATAATAAAGATATTAGTTAAAATATGAAGAAAAAGAGGAGCAAGTTAAATTATGGTAAGATTAAGAGGTCCTTTAATGTCTATGTCTGCGCATGGTACTATTGCAAAAGACATAACATATATTCAAAGAAATGGGAAGGCTACAGCAAGAAATTATAATAAACCAACAAATGTGCCAAGTGGAAAGCAAAGAACAAAAAGGCGAATAATGGAGTTTGTTGTTGCACAATGGAAAAGTTTTAGTGATTCTACAAAAGAATATTGGAGAGAGCAAGCAAGTATTAATAAAGCAGGAATTACTGGTTACCAATATTTTATAAAAAAGTGCCAAGAAAACCTTTATCTATATCACTCTATAGCATTATATTTCTCATTTAACACATGGCAAACAACAGGTGTTGTAAATGAGGTAGGAAATTGGTCTTTTGCAACCAAATATAAAACAGGCGGAGGGGATTATCCTGCACCTAAAGCATCAATGCAAAAAAAGTTTGCAACAGGTGCTTTCTTTAATAATGATGGAGGTTATTTTATTTATGCACATGATGAAAGAGTTAATCCACGCTTAGGAGATTATTATATTGAGGCGTGGATTAAAGTAAATAACGGAGTAGCAGAACAAAAAATATGGGATAAAGGAGCAGGAGCAGGGGTTAATGGTATAAGATTTAGAATAAAAAACAATCATATTGAAGTTATATTTGGAGATACTGGAGGATATGTATATTGGGAAAGTAGCCATGTAGTAGATGATAATATATGGCACATGGTAGCTGTTTCTATTGATAGAAACGTAGGAGGTCAGATATATATTGATGGCAAACCAAGTGGAATACTTAAAAATATATCAAGTATAAACGGTGATATTAACCCAAGTGATAATGGTTATATTGGTGGAGTTACCGAAATCGTTAATGGTATAATAGATGAGTTAGTTGTATATAAAAGGGCTCTATCAGTAGAAGAAATATTAAGAAGATATAAGTTCGGAAAAAATACTGTGGATAAATAAATTATGAGGAGAAAATGAAAATTGAAGGTACTCAGAACATTCCAAGCGAGCTTGAAATCCTTTATAGTGCAGCTCTTACAAAAAAAGGAGCTAACACATATCTTAAAAAAAGAAGTCCTTTTAGACTTCCTAAAATGCAAGCTGGTCAGCCTGGCGTTACGACTAACCAGCAAAGATGGCGTGACAGGTTTAAGGACGTGGCTGATAGGTTTAAAAACGAACCTCAAGCAACTAAGGCAAGATGGTTTAATGCCTTACCTGTTGAGCTTACTGATATTGGGTATTATAATTTTTACGTTCTGTCTAGTTATAATTTTGCGTTGACTAAATTTTTGGAGGTGTCTGGTGTGATTAAAAGCATTCAGTTTGCAGAAGATATTATTCCAGTTTCAGGAGGTAAAACTTTTACAATCAACGCTGTTGATACAACAAAAACAATAGTTGTGCCTCTAGGTAATAGTTTCCTAGCAGATAAAATATATAGAGGGCAAGGAACTCTAGAAGATGGGTCGGAAACAACTGTATCAATAGGAGCAACAATTGATACAAATATTGCTGATGTAAAAATATCAGGGTGGAGACAAAAAGGAATTCTGGCTGGTGGGGATGGTGAAATTGATGGATATAATGCAATACTAGCCTCATTATCAGATGTTAATTTAGTAGTTAAAGCTCCTTATGTAGCAGAGTTTACACAGTTATCATACTGTTGGGAAATTATCGAAAAAAAAGGGAGAGTCGTATTTCCAATAGTTAAGGAAATTAATCAAACGTCAATAGTTATTGATTGGTCAGAAGAACCTACCTACGCAAACCGTGTATCTATCCAAGTTATAGAGTATATATAAATTATTATTTTATTTTTAAAAAAATTAAGTTATCTTATAAAATAACTAGACAAAAAAATAATTTATGCTTACCATGTAGTTATATCAAACCAATAAAAATTTAAAGGAAAGGAGGAAAAACCATGTTAAAAAGATTATTAAGCTTCTATGGTTTCACTATCTTTGGGTTAGGTTTTGCAAAGGTTGAAGGTCCTTTGTTCTCTCTATCTGCTAGTGGTCAGGTTGGAAAGGCCATTGTGTATGGTAGCTGGAAGGGTCGTCATACTGTGAGAGGGTATGTTAAACCTGCAAATCCTCAGTCTTCTATCCAGGGTTATGTTCGTGTAGCTTTGTCTGCAATAACTAAATGGATAAAGAAGGTAGGAAACAAAAGGGATGGGGATGCTTTAGATTCTAAGGTGTACCAAGCTTGTACTTCTAAAGCACCAGCAGGAATAAACTGGAACGGTTTTATTGGGGCAGGGTTTCTTGACCAGCTTCAATTAAATGGAACATTCCAGACTGCTTACTTTCAGTCTTACGTAGATAATTACAGTTCTCTTGGAACTGACGTACTTACTGCGTTTGCCACTGAAGCATCTGCTCTTGCTATTGAAGACTTTGCTTTCAACTATGGATATACAGCAAACATACCAGCAGGCATGCAACTCTATTTTGGAGCGCATGCTTGTTATCAGCAAGAAATAATTTCTACTGCACCTTATAACACCGACCCAGATTCTTGGGCTGTGGCTGATGTTACTAATTTTGCAGAAGAAATGACGACTGACGCGTAGGATAGGTTGTTAACATATTGAAAATTTAGGAAAGGGGGACATAAGTCTTATGTACCTATTACATGCACCAAAGGAAAAATTTGGTTTAATCCCACCACATGCAAGTCTAACCACCGATGAAGTAAAATTTCACAATAATTACGCATATACAAATAAATACTATTGGAAAAAGATACATTGTAAGCTAGGTTGCGATGATGTAAGCCCTAAAGAAATGATTGAAATGCGAAAAAAAAGGGATTTTAAAAGGGTATTGTTTATTGTTAAAGGAGCAATAGGCGATAGTCTTTGGAATATGCCTGCGATAAGATTATTTAAAGAAAAATATCCTAATTGTTATATCTATGTTATTACTGATGACAAAACAAAAGAAATATGGCAAAACTGCCAATTTATTAATGGGTTTGGAGTTGACATGTTTCATAATACACAGCAATTAATATTAAGGTCGGAGGAAGTTTATGAGTTCACAGGAGTTGCTACTGTTTACAAGGAACAAATGAAACTAGATCCTTGTGAAGCAATAGTAAAAGAAATGGGCATTGAAATACCTAAAATAAAAGAAAAGATGAGACCAAAGTTATTTGTAACAGTTGATGAGGGGAATTTTGCTATAGAATATCTGAAAGAGCAGGGAATAGATGTTAAGAAAGACAAGATAATAACTTTTGGATTAGATGCAAGCACATCTAACAGGCACTGGCCGTTTGATTATGTAAAAATATTGTCAAAGATTCTTATACAGGATGGATATAAAATAATTTGGGTGGGCAAAAGTGATGAGTATAGGGAAGAGCTTTTAAAACCAGAAGACAAAATAAAAGGGGTATTCAATCAAACAGGCAAAACAAGTTTAAGAAATGTTATGTGCTTAATTAAGATGTCCGATATACATATAAACCCTAATTCCGGGTTGCTTGTTATATCAACCGCGCTTAATACCCCTACAATAGGGCTCTTTGGAGCTTTTGACCCAAAGTCAAGGTGTAAGTATTATGAAAGATTTGAAGCTTTGTATAAGCCTTTGGGCTGCTCTCCTTGTAATGAACACTGGACAGAGTGCAGGCACGGTCACCCTGCTCCTTGTATGAAGGCAATAACGCCTGCTATGGTGTATAAAGCAATTAAAAGTATGTTGCGTAAAGAGGAACGGTCTCTTTTAGAGAAATTACCTATAAAATAATGGAAGATTACTTATACCACAAATTAATGTTGTTTATAACTCTAGTTGATAAACTTGATGAAGAATTAACAATAGCAGAATTATCAATTTTATGTGGATTATTAAATGATGAGGAGTTACAAGGTTATCTTCGAGAGCCAGGCAATGTCGCAGAGAAATACAGACAAGGTTTTCTTAATAGATATTTAAATATAAAGGAGGTTACATGCAAGACAATAAAAAAGTGTTAATTAATTTATGTATAACGCTTATATCTATACATTTCCATAATGCGTTAAGAGTCTATAATCTAAATAAAAGGTTTTTTGAGGAAGAATTTATCAAGATTGATGATGAATATACAAGAGATGAACTTCTTAAATTAGCAAATTCGTTTGGTCTTGAAAAGGCGCTAAACAGTTTAGAGAGAGCAAATATGAAAGAATTTATAATTTGGTTAAAAGATAAAGTCTTTGAAATAAAGAAACAAGAAAACTTAAGTTAGAAGGAGATTTAATATATGAGTTTATTTAATAAACAAAAAAATACCAAGAGAAAAAAGGGTGTGTGTCCTGTATGTAGAGAGAAAAATGATGTTGTGCTAAATAAAATAGGGATGGATGGGAAGTTAAAAAGATTGTTATGTAAAAAGTGTAGGTGTGTTTATCTAGAGCATGATGATTTCGAACCACCTGTATATAATATGCAGTATAACTCAGAATTCTTTAGACCTACAGACATAAGAAAAGCAGGTATAAAAGCATGTGAAATTGCACAATTCATTAGAGAAAAAAAAGAACACCAAAAAATATTGGAGGTTGGAGGGGGAAACGGATTATTTACAATGTTGATGGGCGCTATGGGGTTTGATATAACATTGCTAGAGATAGAAATGTCAACAGCAATACACCTTAAGGAAGTTATTGGAATTAATGTTATGGCTGGAAGGTTTGAAGACGTGATTCTAGACCCTATTTTTACATTTATTTACGCTGCTCATGTGATAGAACATTGTATAAACCCTATAAAGTTTTTACAGTCGGCAAAAGATAAGCTAAAACCAAAGGGGCTTCTATATCTTGAAACACCAGACACGCAATATATAACAAGAGGTGGACCAGAATGGAAACATTTTAGGACGAGGAATAATTACGAGCATGTCTGTATGTTTACAGAATATACTTTCCAATATATTGCAGATAAAATGGGGTTTAAAATTATGAGAGTATGTGAGAATCCTGGATACGATTCTGTTGATATCGTATTGAGAAAGGAAAACGAATGATTGAAGTATTAAGTGATGAAAAATTTGGAAAATTCGCTAATTTTGTTCTAATGGATGCTAAAAAAGAGATTATGATTAGCACATTTAAAGCCGAAATCCCTCAAAAAAACAAGGCTATAGCCTTGGAGGATATATTTAAAAATATAACTCTTGCACACCAGAGAGGAATTAAAGTAAAGGCTTTGATTAATTGGCACGAAAATAAAAGATGTGTGCCTAAAACAAATATAAGAGCTATGTTAGAGTTTCAAAGACTGGGAATACCCGTAAGACATTTAAAAAATAATAGGTGTTGCCATACAAAATTAATCATAGCTGATGACCTAACTGCAATTATAGGCTCACATAATCTAAGCATTAAAAGTGTAACAAGTAACTTTGAGACTTCTGTGCTTATTATTGATAAAGATATTGTTAAACAGCTTAAGGAAATGTTTTTAAAAACATGGAACTCAGCAAAAAGATTTGAATTTAAAACAAATAGATAGCAAATACATATAAGATACTATAGTATATGTGAGAATCCCGCCATATAAACCACTTTTAGAAATATTTTTAAAAACCATAATCCTCATTGTGTAAAAATGTCATTTACCTGTGGATAACCTGTGGATAAAGTTGTGGATAACCTGTGGAAAACTTGTTCCACGCAAAATGTTCCACAGTTTTCCACAGGTTTTTCCACAGGTTATCCACAATTTAAAGGGTATCATTAAAGTATATTTAAGAAGAATAAAATCAATTACTTAAAAGGATTTTCAAAGACGAAAATAACAATTTTAGGCTTACATTACTACTATACTACTTCTATGTCTTATTAGTAAACGTTACTCTTGATGAAACAAAGTTTTACATTGTTTAATGCTAAACTAAAGTCAAGCACAGTAGTCTTTCAAAAATGCGATATTTTTTAAAAAGAAAATTACAAAAAAATTTTTGCGAATCTAAGAAAGGTTGCGGGGAGTCGCTTCGCTCCTCCCTCGTCTATTTAATCCCCCTCAAAGCACAAAAAACTTTTTATGCAAAAAAGTAATTAAGATATTAAACCAACAAAAACCTTAATTACTTTTTTTTTAGAGCCTCTGGGCAGGGAGAATTAAGTTAAAGATCAGTATTAAAATTTGAAGGCATTAAATCCTTTAAGATTTAGGGTGCTGTGAAGACTTTTTGGGGGGGGTCGGTAGTTTGACTTGAAAGGGGGTTAGAAAACGCAACACAAAGCAAAATAAAACGATTTTCATAAAAACCAAAAAAACCGTGTTTCAGAAAAAAAAACAAATGAGCTTCAGGAAGAGCCTTGCCAAAAAACAGCAAGTCTCTTCTTATCCTTGCTCATATTTGTTTTTTTTTCTTAGTGCTGATTAACTAGATTAAGTGAGAATTCAGATATATTTAACCTAAAACCAAAAAACAAAAGGCGGGGGGGGGAAACCAAAACCGCACAGCACAGGTGGTGGCGTTCGGCACACAAGGTGGCACTTCTTGTGTTGGCGTTCAGCACACAGGCGGCAGCGTGTCCAGTCGTTAGCTCGCAAGCAAGACTAGCCCGAATAACCACAAGCTCACACGCGCTGGGCGGGCTTTGCCCAAGGGCGTGTGGGCGATGGTGGCGTTCGGCAACCCAGCGTGGCGCGTTTTACGTTGGCGTTCGGCACACACGCACAGCAGTCTAACATGTGGCATTGCAACCAAGCTGGAGTCCAAATAACCTCACGCACAGCGGTCTAAGTTGGCGTTTTGCACACACGCACAGCAGTCGAGATCCAAGCATTGCACGTTAAGTGGTGGCCGGCAAGCCTGCCTGTTGGCAGTTAGTGTTGGCAGTTTGTTTGCGATATTTTTGAGTTTAATTTATAGTTTGTCAAAAGATGTCCCTCTCATATTAGGCGTTTTTTTCGTGAAATTTAAAGTTTTCGTGTATCGGGCGCGGGGATAATAAAGTAAAAAAAAGTAAAAAAAAAGTTGACATTGTAAAATAAGATGATATAATAATTAAAGATATTAAATAAAAAAAGGTGAAAGGAGGTGTAATAATGTTATTTTCAGAACATATAGGTTTGAAGGTATCAGTGCAGACATATAAGGAAATAGAAGAAAAGGCAAAGAAGATGGGTTGTGGAATCTCAACGCTTCTCAGGATGATGATTAAAAGATATTTAGATCATATGTGAGAAAAAAAAGGGAGAGATATTTTTAAGAAGGATAAAAAAAAATGCAGACATTATTTGTAGTAGGGATGGTTATAATAGGGCTATTGTTAAGTATCTGGCATATATTTGTATGTTGGAAAATAGAAAAAAATAGGGAAGGAGAGTAAAAAATGAACACACTTTATTATTGGCTAAGTTGGTATAGGCGCAACGAGTCTTGGGAGAAAAAGAAAAGAAGGTATAGAAAAAATCAAAAAAAGTTCCGGAAAATGCTTGGATACTCACTGGCAAGAAAATAAAGTAAGAGAAAAAAAAACAAAAATAAAGCATAATCCCATAGATGTTATAAAATTAAAAAAAATAAAATTAAAAAAGATAACTCTATTGGGATATAGCAAAAAAAGGGTGGTAGCGGGGAAGCTATTCACCCTTTTTTTTTATGTGTGTGCTTTGAGGGGTCGAGTTTAATATAAAAAATAAAGCAAGTGACAAAAGAAAAATAGAAAAAATAAAGGGCTGAAAAACCAAGAACACTTAAAAGATTTATCAGCCCTAACCCCTGCCCAGAGGTCTAAATATTATTATACACAAAATATAAGATAAATCAAGAAAAAATGTTTAGTTTTGACGTTTCGGGTCGCAAGATTCTTGGTAAGTTCTTGGTAAGTTCTAGGTAAGCTTCTCACAAGCTAGTCCTAAATGGACGTGCCGTTATTTCTAGTAGGAAATTAGTGTCGAAAAATTGCGGAGTGTGTCAGGGTGGGTTGCCCAGTGCGACCCGCAGGGGTCGGCGAAAGCGATCGGGGAGGGGGACGGAACTTTTTGTTTGTGTGTGTGTTTCGTCGCGAATATAATTTGATTATTTCAGGATTATATCCGAAAAACAGGCTAATTGTCAAGTGTAAAAATTATTTTGTGCATATAAAATTTAGTAGAATAAAAAAAAACATTATCTCACAAAGATGGGGGTGAGCCTTGCTAAAAGACAGCAAGTCTCCCCTTACCCACTTTGTGAGCAATGTTTTTTTTTGTATAGTGGTATGCACCGCCTGTCCCACCTCTGCGCAAAAATTTTTTTTAGGGGTTCGTCAATCAAGGCGAGTAAGTGCTGAAAACTAAGTTGAGATTAACTAAAAATTTTAAAAAAAATTATATTTGTAAAAAGAAATTAATTTAAAAGATTTTTTTTAAAATTTTTAGGTTACTGTAAATAAAATGTCATCCTCTTTTTTTTCTTTTTATGCTTTTTTAAAAAATGTGCTATAACCAAATAAGAAAAAAAAGGGATGACATTTTTAATTAGAGGAAATACGCCTTGAAAGACTCACCCCTAAAAAAAATTTGTTACTTGGCTATTTGAAAAACTGGGAAGATTTTTTTGATTATATTTTTTTCTCTATTGAAAAAAAAAGATGTAGAAAAAAATGTGGAATAAAAAAATAATCCCAGTTTCCCAAATAGCCGGTGGGAAAATTTGTTGTTTATGCACACACACAAACAAAAAGTTCCGTCCCCCTCCCCGATCGCTTTCGCCGACCCCTGCGGGTCG
>Ga0180438_10011189_pt1 | contig 10881 bp, 3 predicted proteins | sample SS_ome_12_FD_132455 | JGI IMG/M metagenome (GOLD analysis project Ga0180438, IMG submission 132455) | Hypersaline lake sediment archaeal communities from the Salton Sea, California, USA - SS_3_D_2 metaG | ecosystem: Environmental > Aquatic > Non-marine Saline and Alkaline > Hypersaline >... | reverse complement strand
ATGCGACGTATTACCGGCAAGGCGCCGCTGTATCCCAAATGGGTGTATGGATTGCACATGTGTCAGTATGGCTGGAAAACCCAGGAAAAAATTGAAAGCGTAATCGATGGCTACCGCCAACGTAAAATACCGGTAGATGTTGTGGTGCAGGATATGGATTACTGGCGCACCTATCCGGATAATCAATGGGGTTCACATAAATTTGACTCGACCCGTTACCCGAATCCGGCTGGCATGATAACGCATGTTCACGAGCAAAATGCACATCTGGTGATTTCCGTCTGGCCGCGCATAAATAAATGCACTGATACGTATGGCATGATGCAAGCCAAAGGCTATCTGCTTGGCGTGCAGGATACCCGTGGCAAAGCAGGCGAAGGTATCCATATTGATGATTCTCCAAACGCGGCCTACGATCCGTTTTCGGTAGGGGCGCGAAGTCTGTTTTGGCAGCTCATGAACGACCGATTGTTTACGATGGGCGTTGACGGCTGGTGGATGGATGCATCCGAACCGGAATGGGGATACGATTTTTCCAAAGCGCATACGGCGATGGGTACCGGACGCCGGTATTTAAATGCTTATCCATTAATGTCCAAAAAAGGTGTATATGAAGGCTGGCGTTCCACCGATAGCCAGAAACGGCCATACATTCTCACCCGTTCGGCATTTCCCGGTCAACAGCGCTATGCCGCTGCGGTGTGGAGTGGCGATGTAGCTGGCGATTGGGTGACTTACCGCAAGCAGATTCCGGCTGGTCTGAACTATTGCATTACTGGCACGCCTTATTGGACAATCGATATTGGTGGATTTAAAGATTTTATAACCGAAGGCTATGATGAATTGCTGGTGCGTTGGTTTCAGTATGGCACGTTTCTGCCGATTCAGCGGGTGCATGGGGTACGTGAAACCGAATTTCAAAATTATCTCGCGGAAACTCAGGACATGTTGCTAAAATTTACAAACCTGCGTTATCGACTCCTTCCCTATATTTATTCCCTGGCCGCGATGGTTACCTTCAATGATTTTAATATTCACCGGGCACTGGTGATGGATTTCAGGTCTGATGTCAATGTATTAAATATAAAAGATCAGTTCATGTTTGGCCGGGATATACTGGTTTGCCCGGTTGTAGAACAGGGAGCTGTCTCACGTACGGTATACTTGCCGCAAACGGCGGGTGGGTGGTATAATTTCTGGACCGGAATAAACCATAACGCGGGACAGAATATACAGACAGCGGCGCCGCTGGATATTATTCCGCTATTTGTAAAAGGCGGTTCCATTATTCCGATGGGGCCCTTTTTACAATATTCGACCGAAAAACCTGCTGATCCAATTGAACTGCGGGTCTATCCAGGCGCCAATGGTTCGTTTCAATTGTATGAAGATGAAAACGACAATTTCAATTATGAAAAGGGCGTTTATAGCATTATACCCTTTGAGTGGAATGAAGAAAAGCAGACATTAACCATAGGAAAACGACAGGGCAAATTCTCAGGCATGCTTATGAAGCGTATGTTCCGAATTGTGTGGGTGGATCAAAATCATGGCGTTGGACTGGTTCCGGAAACGAAGGTGGACAAAGAAATTCTTTACAACGGCCAGGAAATTCGAGTGCGGAAATGAGTATGACATAAAAAAGAAACTGTATTCTCTTAAGAAACTTCGTTTGAGGCTGAGGAATCGCCAGATCCTCGTCTGTCATTCCCGCATGGTTTTAGCGGAAATCCAGGCAGGGCTGGATGATACTTTCTGCTTAACTTAAGGATATTGAATCTGAAATAATCACATATTAAATGGAGAATATTATGACATCAAAATACTTTACTTTATCCTTTATGGTTGCAATGCTATTTCTCTGCTGTCAAACCGGTCCTGAGACAAAATGGACGTTGCTCAATCTGGAAAAGACAATCCGGTACACATTACAACTGAATGGCTCTGAACTTTACTATCAGGTTGACTATATAAAAAACGCCAATGATGAAATACCTGTTGTCAAATCATCGCCAATGGGCTTAATTTGCAAAGGCCAGGATTTTACAACAGGGTTTTCATTTCTTAAGAAATCTAATGTTAGTATCATTGACGAAACATATCCAAAATTAACCGGAAAACAGCGCCAGGTTCACCATCATGGCGTGGAGCAAAGTTATACCTTTCAAAATTCTAATGGAACTGAATTCACGATTATTGTCCGTTCCTATGCCGATGGCGTAGCATTTCGCTATGGAATTGCTGGGAATACCGCCGGAAAGGATACTTTAACAGGAGAAGTGACTGGATTTAAATTGCCGCTGAGTGGTGAAGCCTGGATGCTGCCTTACTCCAAAGTTGACACGTGGGCGCCGGCTTATGAAGCGGAGTGGCAAAATAAAATTCCGGTAGGTCAGGCTGCGCCGGAAACAGTTGGCTGGTCGTTTCCGGCATTGTTTCATGTAAATGACTGCTGGCTTTTACTGACGGAAGCCGGTTTGGATACCGCCTGTTATGGTGCCCATCTCGAACAAAAACCGGACTCCGGTTTGTACCGGATACGCCTTCCGGAGCCGGAAGAAACGTATGGCGTGGCGCCACAGGAGGTTGCGATTACATTACCCTGGCATTCACCCTGGCGCACGATGATTATTGGCGAAACACCGGGAACCATCATGGAATCCGTAATGGTTGAAAATCTCAGTGCACCTTCGGTACTGGGTGATGTTTCCTGGATCAAGCCGGGCCGAGTCTCCTGGAGCTGGTGGAGCGCCCCGGATAGCCCGAATAATTATGCAAAACTGGTTCCCTTTATCGACCTGGCCGCCAGGCTTGGCTGGGAATATTCATTAATTGATCTGGGTTGGCACGAAATGACCAATGGGGGAGATATTCAACAATTAATCGCTTATGCCCAATCTAAAGGCGTGGGTCTGATTTTATGGTATAATTCCGGTGGGCCGCATAATCAGGTGCCGAATGCCTGTCCCTGCGAAATCATGCATGATCCGGTAAAACGCCGTGAGGAAATGGCGCGAATCCAAAGCTGGGGCATCAAGGGTATCAAAGTTGATTTTATGCAGAGCGACAAGCAATATGTGATGAAACTCTATCAGGATATCGCCCGGGATGCCGCAGACCATCATTTGATGGTCAATTTCCATGGCGCCACCGTTCCGCGTGGCTGGACGCGCACTTATCCCAATATAATAACCATGGAAGGTATCCGCGGGGGCGAGCAGTACTGGGATGTAAATTTTTCGGAAAATGCCCATACGTTCCATACGATTTATACGTTCACCCGGAATGTGGTGGGATCGATGGATTATACACCAGTCATTTTCGGAGAAGCTCCTGGTAAAATTCCGCATAAGACCACCAATGCCCATGAATTGGCAACTTCGGTGGCCTTCGAAAGCGGCTGGCAGCATTTTATCGATACGCCTCAATCTTACCTCGCACAGCCCGATTATGTCGTGGATTTTCTGCGCAGCGTTCCTGTTGTCTGGGATGAAACCAGATATGTGGGTGGTAAACCCGGCGAGCTTTCAATTATGGCCCGACGGCATGAAAATGATTGGTATCTGGCTGGTCTGAATGGTGAAATCAAGCAAAAGAGTGTCCCGGTACCGCTCACGTTTCTTGGAGTGGGAACTTATGAATGCCTGTTGATTACTGATGGCGAACATCCGCGAAGCTTTCAGGGAAATACCCGGGAAGTCGGGAGTGACACGATTCTCACCATTAAACTGGCTGAACGGGGCGGTTTTGCCGCAAGAATATGTTTGAAAAATGAGTAATCAAATCCTTTTCACGCAACGCTAACCATTTTGATGGCAGAATGATTTTTCGGCAGAAAGCAATTCTAATCATCCTGCTCGTTGCCTCCGTAACCTCCAAAAACGCTATTTTTAATCAAAATGTAACATCCTTGATATTTTTTGAAATTCCCGTGTTAGTATTCAACCAAAAAAAATTGTATTTATAGCTTAACTGACTTTCATCTATCGAAGAAATCATCATTAAAAAAGGAGTAAGGATGAAAAGAAAAAGATTGTTCTTTTCAGGTGCGATGATATTTCTCATGTTGTGCAGTAATCTCTTCGCGCAGACAACCGGAAAAATCTCCGGGACCATAACTGACCGTGAAACAAGTGCCCCCTTACCGGGAGCGAATATTGTAATTGAAGGGACCAATAGAGGAGCGGCTGCAGAATTAGATGGTTCGTTCTTCATCCTTAATATCCCGCCCGGCAGCTACAATATAAAGGTAATGATGATGGGATATGAAACCATGGTGTTCGAAAATCTCCTTGTCTCCGTTAACAGAACGAGCTATATCCACGCTAAAATGAATGCCACGGTGCTTCATACCGGTGAGTCGATTATCGTTCAGGCCGATCGGATTGCCACGAAAAAAGACCAGACGAGTTCGATTCGGAATGTTTCTGCTGAAGACATTGAGTTGCTGCCGGTGGAAAGCACCGGTGCCGTGGTCAACCTCCAGGCCGGTGTTGTTCAGGGGCATTTTCGTGGCGGTCGTTCCGGTGAAGTGTCATACATGATCGATGGTATGCAAATCGATAATGCATTAAATCGCGGTCGTACCGTTGATATCGATGTAGAAGCGGTTCAGGACCTGGAAGTGATCACCGGAACGTTCAACGCTGAATATGGCCGGGCAATGAGTGGTGTCGTTAATCTGATCACCAAAGAGGGTGGTAATGACTTTCACGGCAGCGTTTCCGGATATCAGGGAAACTATTACACGACCCATGATCATATTTTCTGGGGCCTGGAACCCGGTGAGATCAACCGGAATCAGGATTATCGCTGTTCAATTGAAGGGCCTGTGTGGAAGAACCGGATATTCTTCAATACAAATGTCCGCTATCAGAATAATAAGGGCCATCTAATGGGAATTCGCCGGTTTAATGTTACCGATTTGAGTGATTTTACCTATTATCCCAACAACTACATCTCTCAAGCCACCGGTGATAGCGCCGAAGTGCCAATGAATCGGAGTGAAAATTTAAATATTTCGGGTAAATTTTCATTCAAATTTCATAAAAATTTAATGGCATCGTTGTTCATGGTTTATAACGATGATGTCTGGCATGGTTATAGTCATCAATATAAATATGCACCGGACGGACGAAATAAATCGTACCGTACTTCCCAGATGTATACTTTTCAATTAAATCATCTGTTGGCGACCAATGCCTTTTATGAATTGAAATTTTCTTACACGAATAATTATAGCGGATGGTATTTATACAAGAATCCGCTGGACTCCCGCTATATCAGTGATACTTTTCACCGAGGCACCAGTCAGACCGGATTTTGGACCGGAGGTCAGGAGAAAGGCCATAGCGAAACCACCATCGAGCGGATTGATGCCAAATGGGACCTGACCTGGCAAGCGACCAAAGCCCACAGTTTTAAAACCGGTGTTTTATACACGATTCATAAATTTGATTCCCGCTACCAACAAATTTTAAATCGTTATCGAGATACCGAATTTGAAGAATTTTTCTATGAACCGGAGGTCATGCCGGATTCCAGTGTGTATGCGGATATTTATTATAAAGAGCCCATCGAGTTGGCGGCTTACCTGCAGGACAAAATGGAATTCGATGCCATGGTTATCAATCTGGGGGTCCGGTTTGAATATTTTGATCCCAAAACCCTTTATCCGACCCAATTACGGAATCCGGGTAATATGCTCGATTTCCCGGATAATCCGGAAAAAATGTCCGAATATCCTGATGCAAAACCCAAAACAAGCCTGAGTCCCCGGTTTGGATTGTCATATCAAATTGGCAAAACCGCCTTATTGCGGTTTAGCTACGGTCACTTCCTGCAATTCCCGCCTTTCAACAGCATGTATCAAAATAATTCCTATGTTCTTGGGCCGACCTCCTATGAAACGACCATCGGGAATCCGCGGGTGAATCCTGAAAAAACGGTAAATTATGAGGTTGGCTATTGGCAGGAAATTACCAGTTATATGGATTGCGAAGTAGCCCTTTTCTACAAAGATATCTATGATTTATCAACCGTCAATCTGTTTCAAACATATAATGGGGTCTGGTACGGCGTTTACAGCAATAAAGATTATGGCAATGCCCGGGGGCTTGAAGTAAAACTTAACATGAAATGGAATCAGATTTACTTCAGCACCAACTATACCCTGCAATATACCCGCGGCAATGCCGATAATCCCCGCTTCACATTCAATCGGGCCGGAAACAGCCAGGACCCGATTCCGACCCTGATTCCAATGAGTTGGGATCAACGTCATACTGCCAATTTTACCCTCGGCTATAATACAAAAAATTATGGCGCCACGGCAACGGCATATTACGGTTCCGGCGGGATTTATACCTGGTCGGCAATTCCTGAAAACCGGCTATCCCGGGTAAATCTTTATCCCAATAACAGTTATAAAATCAGCACCTTTAGTGTCGATGCCAGAGCTTACTACAAATTAGGTACATTTGTCGGGCTAAAAACCCGCCTCGTGCTTCAGATTTATAATTTGCTGGACAATTTAAATGAGTATGGTGTGAATGGTCAAACCGGCCGCGCCAATCAGGCGATTATCCGCAAAGAGGATCTGATTAATCATAAAAGTGACTTCAATACCTATGAGGATCGGATTAATAATCCGGCCAATTTTTCAGCACCGCGACAGATAAAAATGGGGATTGAGTTAAGTTTCTAATCATTCATCATTAAGTTGAAAGGTTGATTGAATATGCATATCAACAAGCTACTCGCGCGATTATTCGTCATCGTCCTGATAACGACCACGCTTTTTGCACAAGGCAGACAATATGAAGGGCCGGAAGATTCGGCGGGTGATCCGAACCTGGAGCGCGAAGGGAAAATGACCGGTAATCGGGTGCTCATTTCCTTTAAAAACAATACCGAATTGGGTGATTGGCCGCGCACCGATGTTTCCCGCTGGCCGAATAATAATAAAGGCACCAAACAAAACGATGGTGTGGCGCTGTTAATTTGTTCACAAATATTTGTGACCCAGGACTCCATTCCCGTGGATAAACTGGATTTAGCCCGGGACCTGGCAGCCCGGGGTGAACTGGATACCTTGTATTATTGCCAAACCAATTATCGTGAAGAAATGGATCGCGATCCGACCGGAACCATTGAATGGGGATTCCACCCGCCGGCTGGTTATTCCAATATTAACAGTGAAACTCCGTCTATGAGCAACGATCCTAGCTCATGGCCACCGAATGGCTGGCCAGCCACTGGTTTTGCCACAAAATGGCCGGGTGAATGGGATGGCCGCTTTGGCCGCGGTGTCAAATATGCCGATCTTGAATCATACATCGTCGCAAACGATGCCCAGGACCAGGAGTATTTGGGTGAAGAAGATGTGGTAAAATATTATCCGCGTCCCGGTAAAAGAATCGGGTATTTAAAACCGGATATTACCATTCAACGCGGTCACCCCTGGGGTGGACTGGGGCTGCGGGTTGAAATGCGGGGATTCCAGTGGAACAATCCCTATGCCCTCGATGCCATTTTCTGGGAATATACCATTGCCAATATTTCCGATTATGATTTGCCGCAGATGACGTTTGGCTATTATGTGGATAATAATATTGGGGGTGATGGTGGCGAAGATGCCTATTTTAGCGGCGCCCCGATAAATATGTGTTATGCCTGGGACCGGGATGGCGTGGCCACTGGTGGCGTAACTCCCGGCGTGCAGGGATTCGCCTATCTGGAGAGTCCAGGTGCCTCTTTTGACGGTGTCGATAATGATCGCGATGGTATCATCGATGAATCGCGCGATAACCTGGCCATGAAAAAAGTCGGCCCAACCGAAGGCATTGCCGATCTGACCGCCTTTTTGAACTATTACAACATCAAAGAGGAAGACCTTAAAGAACATTGGGATGCCGATGAAGACCAGGATTGGGCTGATGGAAATGATGTGAATAAAAACGGAAGATATGATTCGGATGAATACGCTGGTGATGATATCGGGACCGACGGGGTGGCACCGGGTGATTTGAATTACTTTGGACCCGATGCTGATGGTTCCGAATGTAACCATCGGCCTGATTTTGATGAAGGAATTGGGGCTGAACCGAATTTTGCATCGGTTGACATTACTGAATCGGATATGTTGGGTCTTACGACGTTCCGGCTGTATGACGTCCCGCAACATGTTTCGCCTTATATTAACTGGTTCCGCAATGATAAATCCATGTGGGAACTCTGTAGCAGTGATTCCTTCAGTTCCTTTTCACAGAATTCAGGAAATCAGGGTGAAGCCTTTGCATCCGGAATCTTCCCGCTCTATAAAGGTTTAACTGAACGCATTTCCATGGCTGAATTACATTCCTATGAAGAACTGGCCGGATTGAAATCGTCATCGCATTCAGCACCAGTGTTATTGAACCTGAAAAAAACCGTTCAGGTGATTTACGAAAAGGACTATCGGTTTGCCCAACCGCCGTTAATGCCAACCTTGACGGCGACTCCTGGCGATGGATACGTAATCTTGAGCTGGGATAACCGTTCAGATCAGTCGACCCGAGAGCCATTTTTGCGGGGAGCCAATGATTTTGAAGGATATAAAATCTACCGTTCCACCGATAAGTTTCTGGCTGATCCGGAAATCGTTACCGATGGCTTCGGAACCCCAATTTTCAAAAAGCCAATTTTTCAATGTGACATCATTGATAACCGGAAAGGGTTTACAGATTTTGCTCTCAAGGACGGAACCGCCTACTATTTGGGCAATGACACGGGCATCTCGCACTCATTTATCGATTCTACGGTTCAGAACGGACGTACCTATTATTACGCGCTGGTTGCTTATGATTATGGAATTCATCCGGACCTGCTTACCAATTTGAGTGTTGCCCAGGATGAACGCTATGGAATTCCTCCATCGGAAAATAACGCAGTTATCGAATTGAACGAAGCTGAAGATGTTGACTTTATTGGGAAGAACGTCGCCATTGTTACCCCGGGTCCCCGAGCTGCTGGCCAAACCCTGAAAACAACGTACGATATTGATGCCAGTGGATTGACCTATGGAAATGGCACGATCACTCCTGAAGCCATTATCCCCAATCATCCTAAAAATGGTCATACCTATAAGGTTAAATTCGAGGCCGGTATTGCAAAGGAAAAAATAGAGAATGAGGATGGTACGACGACCGAAAGGGAGATCACGGTATATAAATATTCTGACCGTGGATTCTTGTATACTGCCAACGGAATCAAGGTTTATGACATTACCGATAGCTCTGAAACCCTTGTTTATGAGGATATTCTTGTCGAAGATGAAAAAGGAAATATTAAACCCCGGAATTTCAATACGGTCCTTATTAAAGAAGAAACCGCTGATTATTCTTATTGGCATTTACCGGTCGCCCGGCCTGGAAAAACCGATATCTTCGATGGGATTCGTTTGAATATTAAAATGAATGCGACGTTTGCTTCTTATGACCCTGAAAACTCCGGATGGCTAACCGGTAACGCGCCGATTAATCTGATGATGGCAAAAGTAGATTCGGTACTGATTCCCTGGGAATATCACCTCGTTTTTACTGAAGAAAAATATTTGTCTAACTTGAGGAGTACCCGACTTATCCGCGATGAATATGGATTTGAAATCGATCGTAATTATCTCCAGCTATTGGAAGTCCCATTCTACATTGAAAACCGGAGCTTCCCTCCTGATCCTGAAACAGGTGAATACGAAAAAATGGGCGTGGTAGTTTGGGATATGAACCAGAATGGTCTGTTTGATTGGCTGATTGACCGGATTGTGGTCGGAGCAATTGGCACGACAAGGTATTGGGGAACAACCTTGTGTGTTTTTGATTTCTTTTATGCGTCCGATGAAAGTCAATTACCTCAAATCAATGATGTTTACAAAATAACCCACAAACGTCCGTTCTGGAAAGAGGATTCCCTGATTTTTACGATTAATTCAAAAGATTCTTTGAATACAGATTTGCTGAAATCCACAATGAAAGATATCAAAGTGGTACCAAATCCCTATGTCGCCACTAATTTAATGGAGTCGGCAGTGGCCAATTCAGCCTTGAATCAGGATCGGAGGATTATGTTTAATCATATTCCTGAAGAATGTGAAATTAAAATCTTTACCATCAGTGGAGTATTGGTAAAGGAAATCAATGCGCCTGAAGATGGTCTGGTCAACTATTCCGGGTTGGGCGATTACAATACCGGTGCCATTCATTGGGATATGCGTTCAAAAGAAGGTCTTGAAATCGCCGCTGGCATGTATATTTTCCATGTGAAGGATAAGAAAACCGGTGAAGAAAAAATTGGCAAATTCGCGGTGATAAAATAGGTGGAAAGCCCTGGCGAAGGTTTTTTAGGAGGCGGCTAAAATACGGAAACCATTCCTGTTCATGAGCCTGATAAGAGCACAGTTCCACCTTCGCAAGGATTTATAACATTATTAATTGAGCGGATACTGTTTTGCAAAATGGAATCCTGTTTAACGCGAGGTAGAAATATGATAAAGAAAATAGCTTTAACGGCATTAACCGTTTGTATTACCATTGGTTTTTGCACGATGAGTCTGGCCCAAAAGCCCTATCGCGTGGGAACCACCACTGCGAATTTTCTCGAAATCGGATTGGGAGCCTCCGGAAATGCCATGGGTGATGCGCAGGTTGCAAATACCAATGATTTAATGTCTGTTTACTGGAATCCGGCCGGTCTGGCATTCATGAATCAGAGTGAGGCGCAATTTATCAAGCAACCCTATGTTGCGGATATTAATATGACTTTTGCCGGGGTGGGCCTGGTTCTCCCCCAAATCGGAACCCTGGCCATGGGGATCACTCATATGGGGTATGGCGATGACATGGCCGT
>Ga0180438_10011188_pt1 | contig 10881 bp, 7 predicted proteins | sample SS_ome_12_FD_132455 | JGI IMG/M metagenome (GOLD analysis project Ga0180438, IMG submission 132455) | Hypersaline lake sediment archaeal communities from the Salton Sea, California, USA - SS_3_D_2 metaG | ecosystem: Environmental > Aquatic > Non-marine Saline and Alkaline > Hypersaline >... | reverse complement strand
GTTGCAAAAGATCCTTGAGCCAGTTCTCTTCCTTTCCCGTCCGTGAACATGCAGGTGTAATCGTGGGCATCCCTGAGGAGGCTCGAAAAGGCGGTGCGGGCAACCGCGCTGTCCGCTTCATCGACAACGGAGATCAGTCTGCGCCAGAGAATCTCAAGGGTGATCGGATCGAATTTGCTAGCCATGATTCCCTCCACAAACAAAAACTGGAGTATTGGAGTATAGGAGTACTGGAGTGTTGGAGTCTTTTTCTTGCCATCATTACTCCAGCACTCCAGTACTCCATCACTCCAGATTTATCCCAGGCTCACCCACAAGAATCCATACTCGTCCACCAAGACCGAGGCATCCTCGCCCACAATGACCGTGGATTCTCTCTCCTCAACAATGGCGGGGCCGTCGAATTTTGCGCCGGGGAAAAGCCGGTATCGATCGTAAACCGTGTGGGGGATATAGTCTTTGGCGATGCCGGAGTAGGCCGGTCGTTGCCCTTTGATCGCCCCTTCCAGTGAACGTGCCCCATCCCCGGCACTGGGCAACTGAAGGAGACGCTCCGGTAGTCTGGCCCTGACCTTGAAGTTGATGAATTCTACGGCAGAGTCGGGGTAGGTCCTCCCGTATAGCTTCTCATACATCTCATCGAAACGCCTGCGGATACCCTCTTTGTTGAGCAATGTGAAATGCCCTTCAGAGAGGGCAAGATTTGTTTCCGAGCCTTGGCCCACAAACCGCATATCCACGGATCTTTCGAATTGAACCGCTTCTGCTCCACCCGCCTTCTCCAGGGTTTTTACCCCCTCCGCCTCCAACTCCTGGAATATCTTTTCGATCTCTTCAAAATCAGCGTCTCTGAGGGCGACCTTGTGACTCCTGACGAGATCAAACGCTCTGGGGGCGGTAAAAAAGCCAAGGGCTGAACCCACACCGGCATTGGGGGGCACCATAAAGCGGGGGGCTCCCAGTTTCTTGGCCAACCCATAGGCATGTACCGGTCCCGCACCGCCGAAGGCCGCGACAGTGACGATTTTGGGGTTTCCTCCTTTTTCCGCGATGTGTGTCTTTGCTGCGGCGGCCATGGTCTCGTTGATCAGATCGTGGATTCCCCACACACCCTGGATGAAAGGCACTCCCAGTGGTTCGGCGATCTTTTCTTTCACACCCCGCTTGACCGCCTCCCTGTTAAGTTTCATTTCTCCACCGAGAAAATAGTTCTCGTCGAGATATCCCAACAGGAGATCGGCATCCGTAACACAGGGCTCTTTCCCGCCTCTGTCATAGCAGATCGGGCCAGGATCGGCCCCGGAACTCTCCGGTCCCACCTGAAGCGTCCCCATGCGGCTTACTTTTGCGATACTTCCACCGCCGGCCCCGATCTCCATCAAGTCCACAACAGGGACCTGAATGGTCAAACCGCTGCCCTTCATAAACCGCTGCACGCGACCTACTTCGAAGGTGGGAACAACCCCGGCCACGCCCTTCTGGATAAGACAGGATTTGGCCGTGGTCCCGCCCATGTCAAAGCAGAACATTTCCGGCACATCAAAGAGCTTGCCAAAATACTGGCCGGCGATAACGGCTGCTGTGGGTCCTGATTCGATGATCCTCACAGGAAACTCCGCAGCGGTCTCCACCGACGTGATCCCGCCGCTTGAGAGCATGATAAAGAGTTTTCCTTTAAAACCGATGGATTTGAGCCTCCCCGAGAGTTTCGAAAGATAGCGCCCCGTCAAGGGTTTCACATAGGCGTTTGTCACCGTGGTGCTCGTTCTCTCATACTCTCTGATCTGAGGCAGCACGTGATATGAGATGGAAACCGAAACATGAGGCGCCTCTTTTTCAATGATCTCCTTGATCATCAATTCATGGGTGGGGTTCTCAAAAGAGTTAAGGAGGCAAACGGCAAGGGACTCTGCACCCATGTTGAGCAAGGTGCGCACAACCACTCTTGCCTCATCCACGTTCAGGGGTTTCAGCACAGTGCCGTCACTGCGGACCCTCTCATCCACTTCGAGGCGAAATCGCCTGGGGATTAAAGGCTTCGGGAATTCGGCAAAAATATCGTAAGGGGCGTATCGGATCTCTCTTCCAAGCTCCAGAACGTCCCGAAAGCCCTTTGTGGTGATCAATCCTGTTCTGGCGCCCTTTCTCTCGATGATGGAATTGATGACCAGCGTTGTCCCGTGGATGACTTCATCCAGTTTCTCCATAAAGCCGGGAACCACTGTCTCCAGTTCCCTGATGCCTTGCTCCACAGCATCAGAAGGGTCCCTGGGTGTGGTCAAACACTTATTGATCTTGAGTTCCCCTGATCGGTCATCCAACAACACAAAGTCGGTGAAGGTACCGCCGATGTCGCAGCCCAAGCGAAAATTTTTTTCGGACATGGATACGCCTCACTCTTGTCCTAAATCCAGTTTCACGCTCTGCAAAAGACCCCGAAGCGACGCCCCGTCGTCAAAATCTCCCCTGCCCCCCTTTGCAAAGCTCACCTTTACCCATAAGTCGCCTGCTGGACACCGGGGGTAGATGTGCTCTGTAGAATCCCCAAGCGTTGTCTGCCCCGGGAACAGGAAGGCTTTTCTGGAGTGACTGGTGGGAGGGCGCCGTCTTTTCATGACTTATCCATGGGGGAAACCGCAGCCATCCCGAAGGGTGGAATGCGGAGGGGGCAGAACTCCCCCGTGGATAAGTCACCAGAAAAGACCAGCCCGGGAGCCTCGGAACGCAAGAAAAGCCTTCCTGTCCCCAAGAAATCATCCAGATCTCCCATTCACCCCCGGTGTCCAGCAAAAGATGTGGGACATGCTCAGTTTCGTAAAGGGGGAATGAGGGGGATTTGAGTTCAACACGCAACAAGGATCACTAGCACACATCCTTTTTCTTTAAGGCCGATAGGATCTTCTCCGGGGTGAGCGGCAGATCCGTGATCCTGACACCAATAGCATCATAGACAGCGTTGGCAAGGGCTGGTGCCGTGGGCACAAGACCGGGTTCACCGATGCCCTTGGCGCCGAAAGGTCCGTCCCCGTCCGGCTCTTCGATGATGATGGGCTCAACCGGAATGGTGTCCTTTGCGGTCAGCATTTTGTAGTCGCGAAAATTGGCATTCATCACCCGGCCGTTTCTCAGCAGGATTTCCTCCGAAATGCCGTAGCCGACCCCCGTATACGCGGCGCCATAGATTTGCCCTTTTACCAGCGTCGGGTTCATGGCCCTGCCCACATCATGCGCTGCCAGCAGCTGAAGGATTTTGACCTCTCCCGTATCCTGGTCCACTTCCACCTCCACAGCAGTCGTCCCGAAGGCATAGGTCATGGAGTAGTTACCCTTCATTTCTCGATCCAGCATTTCAGTAGGTGGATCATAGAACGCCTCACCCACAACCACCTTACTCTCCCCTGTGCCCACATGGAGCCCCCGTGTAAGAATCTCGCTCACCTCCATCCTGAAATAGGGATGATCCGGAGCGTTCTTTGGAAAGACAAACCGGTCCTTAATATCCATCTTCTCGGGACCTGAAACAAGATCCCATTCCAACTTGGGTTCGACGAATTCCGGGTCCTTTTTCTTTTTCTTCTTGATCATGTATTTGACAGTTGGGGGGATTTGTTCTACAGCCATCTCCAGAATCTGCCTCTTCACCTTTTCACAGGCCTGAATCGCCGCATTGCCCGCCATGAAGGTGTGACGGCTTGCATGGGTGCCTGCATCCCACAGGCACAGGCCCGTGTCCCCAAGGGTCATAGAAACGTCTTCGGGTTTGAAGCCCAGGGCCTCCGCAACCATCTGGGCAATCACTGTGGGCGATCCCTGACCTTGATCCGTGCCGCTCTCCAGCACATCGACCTGCCCGTTTTGATCAACCTTGACCATCATGCCGTGACCGTCCGATTTGTAAACCCTGGCACCCCCGGCCACATGGATGAGGGAAGCCATGCCTACGCCCCGGCCATTTCGCTTTCCTCTTTTCTCGCTCCAGTTGATCTTTTCCTTAACGGACTTGATGCATTCCTCCAGAGGACACGTCGTTATTTTGAGTCTCATGGGGGTCACGTCACCCGGTTGGTTACAGTTGATCAGTCTCAGTTCTGCAGGGTCCATCCCCGCCTCCTCCGCCAAGCGATCCATGGACGTTTCCACCGCAAAGGTCGCCTGAGGATTGCCGTATCCCCTCATGGCCTGACAGTAAATATTGTTGGTATACACGCAGGTGGCTTCAAAGCTGACATTGGGCACACGGTACAGCGATGAGATGGGCATCATCATCACCGACGGTGTCGTGGCACCCCAAGATGTGTACGCGCCGTTGTCGAGGATCGCTTCCACTTTCCTGAAGGTCAGTTTCCCCTCCTTGTCACAGCCTTGCTCTATGGAAAAGAGGGCCGGCTGTCTCGGCGGTAGGGCAAAGAACTCCTCTTCCCTGGTGAACAGAATCTTCACCGGCTTTCGGGTCTTCAAAGCAAGTTGCATGGCGATGAATTCGTAGATGTCCGTGTCCAGCTTCGTCCCGAAGCTTCCGCCCACTACAGGGTTCAATACCCGAACCCGGCTCTTCTTGAGGCCAATCTGGGCAAGGTATTCCTGGATTCTCTGCTTGCCCAGAAAGGGGACGTTTGTCTGGCTGTACAAAGTCAAGTTGTTGTTCATATCGAATTCTGCAACACATCCGCTCGTTCCCATGCAGCCCTGGTTCACCCAGGTTGTGCTCACATTGTCTCTGACAACGTATGCGGCCTTCTGACGCCCCAGTTCAATGTCTCCTGCCAGGAACTTCCACGGCAGGGGAAGAATATTGCTTCTAATGGGCCTTCCCCTGGCATCCACCTCGTGAACAAGGGGCGCATCTTCCTTCATCGCCTCGAGAGGATCAAAAACCGCCGGGATTTCCTCATACTCCACATCGATCAGATGGATAGCCTCTTCAGCAATTTCCGGGCTGATGGCGGCAACGGCCGCGACTTCGTCCCTGAACTGGCGAACCGCATCCTTCTTTAACACTCTCTGATCTTTGATGAATCCCACCCTCACATCCGGTATGTCATGGCCTGTCAAAACGGCCCGGACCCCTTGGAGCTTCTTGGCTTTGGACACATCAATCCGTTTGATCCTGGCATGGGCGTATCTGCTGTAGAGTATTTTTCCGTAGAGCATCCCAGGTCGCTTGAGATCATTCATGTACACCGCTCTGCCGGTCACCTTGTCTGTCTCAATGGTCCGCGGAATGCTTTTTCCGACATACAGATAATCAGACATCGTTTCCTCCTGCGCCTTCTTCGCTCTCTACGGGTTCGTTTTAGCCGCCATTTGAACGGCCTCGATAATCTGGACGTATCCGGTGCATCGACAGAAATTTCCCGAGATGCTTGTCCTGATATCCTCCTCCGCTGGATCGGGGTTTTCGTCCAAAAGCGCCTTGGCGGACATAATCATCCCCGAGGTGCAGAAACCGCACTGAACCCCATTGTTCTCCAGGAAAGCTTTCTGAAGGGGATGCAACGTCCCTTCTTTATTGGCTATGCCCTCTATGGTTGTCACGGATCTTCCCTCAATTTCAGGGATCGGGTAGAGGCACGAACTGACGGCATCGCCGTCCACAATGACCGTGCAGCAGCCGCACTCCCCGGAACCACATCCTTCCTTGGCTCCGGTCAGTTCGAAATACTCCCGTACCGTCTTCAAGAGCGTCCAGGTGGCAGGGACTTCCGCTGTCACAGGATCGCCATTCAATGTAAAAGAAACCGACACCTTTTTCATTGTACGCTCCTTGTTCCAGTTTAGCTGTATGAAAGTTCCTCGGTCTTGGGCATGGCCAATTTTGTTAAGGGGATATCTGCACAGGGCTTAAGGCTGAAGGCGTAAGGTGAAACCCCTCTAAGAAATGCCGTGAGCCTTATGCCATATGCCTTGCGCTTCAAACGCAGCTATGGTTTCTCTGTCAAATCCCCTCTGTCTCCCCTTTTCAAAGGGGAGAACCGTATTCGATCCGTCTGCCCGCTTCTTACCACCGTGCGCTCTTCCCTCTCCCCCTTTCGTAAAGGGGGTTGGGGGGATTTTGCAAACGAGCCCCGATCATGCCTTACTGCGTTCAGCGGCAAGCTTTGCCATTCGAGGCACAAAGACCTTGACCATGTCCTCCCGATACCATGCTTCACACCGCAGGCTTGTTCTAATGGTGCAGCAGTCTGTTGATGATGCAATGCGCCCGGCCTCCTGGAGAACCTCCTCCGTAAGGGGCTTTCCTCTCAGGAAGTCCTCAGCCAAGTAGGCTCTGATCGGCGTTGGCGCGGCAACGGTCAAGGCAATCCTGGAATCCAGGATCTCACGCCGGTCCTCGGATAGTTTGATCGCCACAGCAATGCCGATAAGGGGAAGCTCCATCGCCTTCCTTCTCGAATGCTTCCAATAGGCGCTTCCGAACTGAGCCATCCCTTCCGGAATATCCAATTCAATGAGAACCTCGTTTGGTTGTCGTACGGTTCGATATGTCCCTGTAAAGAATTCCGTGAGGGGAACGCTGCGTCTGCCGTCCGGTCCCTCCAAAACGGCTGTGGCGTCGAGAACCAACAGGGGGCCTGCCGTGTCTGCTGAAGGGGCGGCGTTGCATATGTTTCCTCCCAGGGTTGCCACATTCCTTATTTGAACGGACCCCACCTGAGACGCAGCGTCATGCAGGGCGGAGAGTTCCGATTTCACCATATCGGACTGCTCCAGCATCCTGTGGGTCGTCAAGGCGCCGATGTGATACCCACCGTTTTTTCGAATATATTGAAGGTCCTCCAGCCTTCTCAGGGAAATCAAAACATCAGGCGCCTTTCTTGTGTTCCTGATCTTGACCATCACGTCCGTGCCTCCCGCAATCAAGGTCGCCTTGCTGCCGTATTCCTCGAGAAGACCCATCACCTCTTGTAAGCTCTTCGGCATCTTGTACTCATAATCAATCATCTGTGAACCCCCTTTGTTTTTCTCCAAAATGGTCAGTAGGGCTTTACATGACGCATTGAAAACCAAAGACAGAATTGAATCGCTTTAACGTGTAACCTTGGAGTAGTGGAGTAATGGAGTGATGGAGTATTGAGACAGCACTCTTTTTGACCATTACTCCAGTGCTCCACTACTCCAGCACTCCGGCAGCCACACGACAACACGGGTCTTTGACCCTGTTAAACGTAATCAGATTCATTTTTTTGAACGTAATACGCTCTCACTCCTTGTCCCGATTGTCAAAAACCCGTTTGCTCTTCCTCTCGCTCCTTGGAAGATCACCGTAGTTTACGATCTCCACTTCGGCACTCACCAGAATCTGTTTCTTCACCTCAGTTGTAATCTGCTTGACCAAATCGGGGTCCCTGTTCCGATCCACGCCTTGATCCCGCTCAACCTTGAGCACCATGTAATCCCGACCGTCTTCCCTTCTGTCGAGATGAATCTGGAATTCACTGCCGATTCCCTCAATACCGGACAGAGCGTGGTCAATCTGTCCCGGATAGATATTGACCGCCCTGAAAATGATCATGTCATCGGATCGCCCGAGAAGGCGATCATGCCTCGGGAGAATGGACCCGCAAGGGCACTCCCCCGGTATCTTTCTCGTCAAGTCCCGGGTCCGATAGCGAATCAGGGGAGCCGCCTCTTTTCTCAGCGTGGTCACCACCATTTCCCCGGTTTCTCCCTCGGGTACCGGTTTCAGTGTTTCGGGATCCAGAATCTCAAGAATGTAGTAATCCGCCCAGTAATGAATCCCTGTGTGATAAACACAATCCAGCCCTGTGCCCGGGCCATAGAGCTCGGTCATGCCCGGAATATCAAACAAGTGCTCCACCCCGAGGAGGTCTTGGATGCGCTGTCTCATCGCATCACTTGATCGTTCGGAACCGAAAATCATCTTCTTCAGACTGATCTTGTCCCGCATCCCGCGACGATGGACCTCCTCAGCCATGAGCAGCCCCATGGAGGCGGTGCAGCACATGACCGTGGTTTGCATGTCCATCAAGAACTGGCATTGCATGTCCAAATTGCCCGGTCCTGCCGGAATGGCCATGGCGCCGAATTTCTCACACCCCATCTGAAAACTGATGCCCGCTGTCCAGACCCCGTAGCCCACCGCGATCTGGACCCTGTCTTCCAATGTGAGTTCCGCCATTTCATAGCAGCGGGCAAAAAAGTGGGTCCAATCATCCACATCTTTCTGCGTGTAACACAGCACTTTCCTTTTCCCTGTTGTTCCCGATGATGCATGGATTCGAACCACTTCTTCAAAGGGTACGGAAAGGAGGGGAAAAGGGTATCCTTCCTGCAGGTCCTGGGCTGTGGTGAAGGGAAGTTTTTCAATGTCTTCCAATGACCGAATATCTTCCAGTCCCACCCCTGCCTCATCCATTTTCTTTTTGTACACTGGAGAACCGCTGTACGCATGGCTTGCGGTCCACTTCAGTCCCTGGAGCTGTAATGCCAGCAATCCCTCTTCACTCTTGACCGAGGGCATAAAGCGCTTTTCCATGGCTCATCTCACCTCTTTGAAAGGACTCGTTCAACCTCCGCTTTTACAACCCACCGTAGGTGCTAAGGACTGGGCAGCACTTTACTTTGAACCGTGTCTCGCGCCTTTGTGTTTGCTGCCTACTGCTTAGTGCTTACGGCCTTACTATCCTGCCGGCCCCAGCGTGAGCGGTCTCCACCTTTCCGCCTTCACCTTTAGCGGGCCAAATTCGGTATGACCAAAACGATCTGAGGAAACGCGATCAGAATGGCGATGGCCACGACACACGCAAGCAAGAAAAAGCTGACGCTCTTGAAAATGGTGCCGAGCTCGATTTCTGGAGCCAATGCCTTCACCACATAGATGTTCACCCCCACCGGAGGCGTCAGGGCGCCCATGGTCGTCACCATGGTCAGAATGATGCCATACCATATGGGATCAAACCCCAGAGCCAGCCCCAAGGGAAAAAAGATTGGGATCGTGAGCACAAGAAATCCCAAAGAATCGATAAAACATCCTCCAATCAAATAGATCATGAGCACAAAGGCCAAAATCACATAGCGAGAAACCGGAAGAGCAGCCGCAAAATCCGCAACCATAAAGGGGAGTCTTGTGATCGCCAAGAAGCGACCGAAGATGATTGCACCCGTCACCAGAACGAATACAAAACAGGAAATCTTGAGGGTGTCCGCCATGGCCCCGACAAATCCTTGCCAGCTCAGCCGCCGGGGTACAATGGTAACAACCAGGGCAAAAAAGACACCGACGGCACCCGCTTCGGTCGGCGTGAACAGGCCGGCATAAAGGCCGCCTATAACCAACACGAAGATAATCAATGCTTCGATGACCCCACCGAGAGACCGGACTTTTTCCCCAAAGGAGGTTTTGGGTCCGGCCGGACCGTAATGGGGATAGAGACGACAAAGAACAAAAATGGTGAGAACGAAGAGGATGCCCAAGAGCACAGCGGGCAGAATGCCCCCCAGAAAGAGTTTCACAATGGATTGCTCCGTTTGGAGGCCGATAACGATGAGAACGACGCTCGGTGGCATGACAGTCCCCAATGTCCCGCCTGTCACCACCGTACCGCTGCTGAGCCTCGTGTCGTAGTTGTACTTCCTCATCTGGGGCAAGGCCACGGCGCCCATGGTGGCTGCTGTAGCTGTGTTGGAACCACAGATCGCAGCAAAAAGCTCGTCCGCGCCTATGGTGGCCATGGCCAACCCGCCTCGCCAATGACCGAGCCACGTATAGGCCGCCTTATAGAGCCTTTCGGCGATTCCTGAATTAAAGGCAATGTAGCCGAGGAAGATGAAGAGGGGCACCACCGTGAGGCCGTATTTGGAAAAGGTCCCCCATATATCCGTCCCCACCATGGTGATGGCCGCCTTAAAGGATACGGCATACCAGAACCCGCAAAAGCCCACGATGGCCATGCCGAAACCGACAGGGATACCGAAAAGAAATAGGAAGGCGAGGAGAAGGAGGATTCCAATGATGCCGATAAGCGTCAAACTCACGTTTCACCTTTCCTTTCCGGGGTGAGTAATTTCAAGAGGTCTGTCAAACAGACCAGAGACAGGACACCACACCCCAACGCCACGCCATAGATAAAGGGGTAGTAAGCGATTCTCAATGTTTCCGTGACTTCCCCGGTCCGCAACAAGGTTGTGGCATACTGGGCGATCCGCCAGGCCACAATGCCGAAAAAGATCATACAAATGAGGTTGTTGGTGGCGTTCAGAACTCTCTGTGTCCTTTTGGAAAACCGGGTCACCAGAATATCTACCGAGATATGGCCCTGTCTCACCTGGGTATATCCCAAGGCAAAGGCGGTAATCACAGCCCCGAAATAACCCATGAGCTCGTAGGTCCCCTTGATCGGCACCCATACGGTGCGAATGAAGACGTTTGCACAGGTCAGGAAAATCATAATCCCCAGAACAACACCGGCGGTGATGATGAGAATCCGGTTTAAAAGGGCGCTTACTCTCTCAAAAAACTCCATGTCACTGCCATCCCCTGTTGGCCATAAGCGCTAACTTAAAGAACCAAGTGTGCCCCTCTTGAAGGGCGTGATGATGCCTTTTCTGACGTGCCTGTCGAAGATCCCGCTCCCTTGTTGCGGGGGTGGGAGGGCGCTGTCTTTTCATGACTTATCGATGGGGGAAATCGCAGCCCTGAGCCGTTCGGCCACAAGCTCACGGCCGAGGGGCTTGTCGAAGGGAATGGGTCGTGGGCAGAACTCCCCCGTGGATAAGTCATTGGAAAAGACCAGCCCTGGAGCCTCGGTACGAAAGAAAAGGCATTATGGCCCCTCATTTTAGCGCTCACGCTCTTGGTGACCTATCTGTCCATGTTCAAGCTGAGGGATTGCGGATCCTTATGTTCATCCGAGAATCCGC
>Ga0180438_10011187_pt1 | contig 10882 bp, 10 predicted proteins | sample SS_ome_12_FD_132455 | JGI IMG/M metagenome (GOLD analysis project Ga0180438, IMG submission 132455) | Hypersaline lake sediment archaeal communities from the Salton Sea, California, USA - SS_3_D_2 metaG | ecosystem: Environmental > Aquatic > Non-marine Saline and Alkaline > Hypersaline >... | reverse complement strand
TGGACGCGTTGGAGGGCGTCGTCGCCGCTGCCAGCGGTCAGGAGGTCGGCCTGCGTAGGTTGGCAGATGCCCCGCCCGTTGCCTGGGGGGACCTGGCGCGCGTGCTCGACCAGTTCGCCACCGACGTAGCCGACCACCTGTCCGTCGAGGTCAGCGGTGGGCGCGACCGGGCACTGCTGCTCAAACTGGCGGCGCTGCTCCACGACGTCGGCAAGTCCAAGACGTGTTCGCAAGACGAGGACGGCCACATCCACTTCTACAACCACGAGCCGGTCGGGGCGCGGATCGCGGCCGATCGGCTCCACGCGCTGCGCTTCAGCCGCGACGAGATCGACCGAGCCTGGGTGATGATCGGGCAGCACCTGCGTCCGGCCCATCTGGCGCGCGCCGAGCGGGTCACCCGCCGCGCCATCTACCGCTACTTCCGCGCCACGAGCTGCGCCGGGGTCGACGTCGTACTTCTCAGCCTGGCCGACCACCTGGCGACCTGGGGGCCGAACCTCGACGAGCGGCGCTGGGCCAGGCGGCTGGACACGGCCGAGACGTTGCTGGCGCATTGGTTCGAGCGTTACGACGAGACAGTGGCTCCACCGGCGTTGGTCAATGGGAATGACCTGATGTCCGAGTTCGGGCTCGAACCTGGACCGGAGATCGGGCGGCTGCTCGATGCGGTGCGGGAGGCCCAGGCGGCCGGCGAGGTAGCGAACCGCGATGACGCGTTGACACTGGCCAGGCGGCTCGCTGAGGCGGCTTGACAATCCTGGCAGATGGGATAAAATACCGTTGCGCCGAGGTAGCTCAGCCTGGTAGAGCACCTGACTGAAAATCAGGGAGTCGACAGTTCAAATCTGTCCCTCGGCACTGCGGACCCGCCCGAAAGGGCGGGTTTTTTGCGTCTGTGGCGCGCTTTTACCGAGTTATTACAACCTCTTCATAACTCCTTTGCATCCCCCTGCTACATTAGATTTGAGTTGGATAGAAGCCAATTCGAATCCAAGCAGGAAAGGGAGGTGAATCAGATGACCAAGAAGAGGCTCGTACTGCTGTCCGGCGGGACACTGATCGCGCTGTTGCTGGCGGGTCTGGTCGGAGTCTCGGTAGTGCTGGCTCAGGAACCCACGCCCGAGTCTCCGATTCCACCTGGTCGGCCTGGCTTCGCGCGCGGTGGTTTGAGCTGGGCTCGTGGGGGCGCCTGGACGGTGTTCGACGCGGTGGCCGAGGCTCTGGGGTTGACCCCCGAGGAACTCTTTGGCGAATTGCACGATGGAAACAGCCTGGAGGAGATCGCCGAGGCGCAGGGTGTCGATATGGAAGCGGTGAAAGACGCCGTACGCGCCGCCCGGGCTGAGGCCCAGAAGCAGGCCATCGAGCAGGCCGTGGAGGACGGAAAGCTGAGCCGGGAGCAGGCAGATTGGATGCTCGAGGGGCTTGAGAAAGGTTACTTTCCCAGAGGGCGAGGCTTTCGAGGAGGGCGCCCTCGTCGTGGAACGGGTGAGGGTTTCGACTCGGAAGATGTATGACGGACTGAGAACGAGATAAACGATACAGGAGGAGGAGCGGCCCGGCGCTCCTCCTCCTGTGTTCTTGCCAGGCATCCTCATTCTACCGCTTCAGGGAAGTCCGCGTGACAGGTTTTGGCGTCGGGTAAGGCTGTAATATGGATAGGGTATCTTGGTTATGATGGCACTAATGGCACAAATGGCACAGATGGCACACGAGTCAGCGAGTCGGCGAATCAGCGAATCAGCGAATCAGCGAGTTAGCGAGTAGTGATCCGATGTCCAGGCAAAGGGTGCTGGTGGTTGACGACGATCGGAGGATCGTAGAGTTGCTCCGGCTCTACCTGGAGCAGGATGGCTATTGGGTACTCGCGGCCTACGACGGCCTGGAAGCGCTGGAGATGGCCCGCGAAGTACGGCCGGACTTGATCCTGCTGGACCTGATGTTGCCTTGGATGGAGGGCCTCGACGTTTGCCGCATCCTGAAAGCGGAGACCGAGGTGCCGGTCGTCATGCTTACCGCCAAGACCACCGATGAGGACAAGCTCGCTGGCCTGGAGACAGGGGCCGACGATTACATCACGAAACCGTTCAACCCCCGCGAGGTTGTGGCCCGGGTGTGGGCGGTGTTGCGTCGGACGGAGGTGTGATCGAGGCGGAAAGCACGCCGGGCGAGGGCAGCATCTTCATCTTCACGCTGCCGGCTGTCCCGCACGCCGTGTAGTAGACTGGGGCAGGGTCACCGTGGTTGCATTGCACTGCCCGGCTTCACTCTGTTCATCAACGGCACGTAAGGGGGAGACTATCGGTTATGCACAACATTTGAGAATCTGACTCGATATGCAAAATTCACTGTATTGTTGACACTGGAATGAAGCTGTGGTATAATTTTTATATGGAGAAGACAATTCTCATCATGGGCCAGAAAATCCGTCAGTTGCGACTGGATAACCGGCTCACTCTGGAAGAAGCGGCCGAGCGAGCAGGCTGTACTCCTGGCTTCCTCTCCCATGTGGAAAGAAATCAAGCTGTACCCTCCATTACCATGCTGTATGCTATCGCCCAAGCCCTGGGCGTCAGAGTGGCCCATTTTTTCCCTAGGACGACTCATAGCACCAAAATCGTCCGAGCCAACGCACGCGAGGTGTTTCGCTTCGAAGGTTCTTCGATCGTCTACTCACTTCTCTCGAACAGCTTTCCTGGTCGAGAACTCGAAACCCTGTTAATAAGACTGGATCCTATGGACGGGTCCTTGCCACCCTACGAATTCCGCTCCCATCCCGGCGAAGAGTTCATACATGTGTTAGAAGGAACTCTACGTGTGAGGATCGGCAATGCGGTTCATGACCTAAATCCTGGCGATAGCGTACATTTCAAGTCCACTGTGAAACATCGCCTAGAGAATCTAAGCAAGAGGCCGGCAGTAGCTCTGTGCGTGTTTACTCCCCCTGTCTTCTAGTCACTGACAAAACAACCAGCTTCTGACAACCGCGGGCCGCCTCCAAACCATTGAGATAGGAGAAGTTGTGCAGAACATTGGCAAGCGTCTCAAAGCCTTGCGCAACGAACGAGGGCTTACCCTGGTTCAGTTGGGCCAACGGGTCGGTTTGTCGGCCAGCTATCTGTCTCGGATCGAACGAAGCGTAGCCACACCCTCCCTGTCCAGACTGGCGACCATCGCCAGTGTTTTGGACGTGGAAGTGGGATATTTCTTCGAGAATGAAGTCTCCTCTCCTTGTATCGTCAGATTAAATCGAGGCAGAAGGCTCAAGAACACCGCCGGTGCTGCTGTGGAGTTTCTGTCGGCGGATCCATCGGACAAGCAGATTCAACCGTATCGCGTAGTGTGTCAGCCTGGCGCGTCCAGAGACCAGCCACCCACTCACCCAGGAGAGAAGTTCTGTTTCGTCCTGAAAGGTCAATTGACGGTCGCTGTGGGCGAAGAGATCTATGTGTTGGAGCCAGGAGACAGCATTCATTTCCAGACACTTGAGTCCCATTCCTGGCGAAACGAGGGGGACGAAGAGTGCATCGCCATATGGGCGGTCTCGCCTCCCGTCTCGGTGGCTCAACTTGAGGAGTAGTGCGCCTGGAAAGGAGGTGATGACGCGGCGAATCGTTTCTCTGTATTGCTCGTCCAGGCTTGTGCAATCGTTCCACTGTACAACCGTTTCTCAAGGAGAAGAGGGAAAATGAAAATCTTACGTATCCTAAGTGCCATTACAGTATTGGCTCTGGTTGTGGGGCTAGTGGTGTCTTGCGGGCCACAAGCGACACCTGCGCCAGCAGAGGAACCGGCAGAAGAACCAGCAGAGGAACCGGCAGAAGAACCAGTAGAGGAGCCAGCGGAGGAACCAGCAGGGGAACAAATGCTCCGCGTCACCTTCTCCTGGCCCACCTACATTGACCCTGCGGTGGGATCTGATTACTCCAGCTCAGCCTCTCTGTGCAACTTATATGACACCCTCGTCTTTCCCACGACCGAGGGCGGGGTCGAACCGCACGTAGCGGAGACCTGGGATGTCTCAGACGACGGCCTGACCTGGACCTTCCATCTCAAGCAGGGGATCAAGTTCCACAACGGAAGCGAACTGACAGCCAGCGACGTCGCCTTCAGTATGAATCGGATGCTAGAGATTGGTGAGGGATACGCCTATGTGTTCCTGGGCACCGTCGAAAGCGCCACCGCCCTCGATGACTACACCGTCCAGTTCAACCTCGCCAAACCGAGTGGCATCTTCCTCATCAGCCTGGTTCGCCTGTACATTGCCGACGAAGAGCAGGTAATGGAAAACGTCAGCACCCCGGGACCCTACGGCGACAAGGGTGACTACGGCAAGGAGTGGCTGCTGACCCACGACGCTGGCTCTGGGCCCTATATGGTGAAGGAGTTCCCCTTAGAAGAGTATCTGCTGATGGAGAAGTACGACGACTGGTTCGGAACGTTCCACCCGGATGCGCCCGATGAGCTGAAATTCATCGGTACCACTGAGCCAGCCACCGTGCGGACACTGATATCACGAGGGGAACTGGAGATCACCGACCAGTGGCAACCCGTTGAGGCACTGGAGGCACTCCAGGAGATAGAAGGGGTTGACGTGGCCGCGTTCCCGGTCCTCACCGAATTCTACTACATGATGCACACCAAGAAGCCGCCCTTGGATGACATCCACTTCCGCCGGGCCATGGCCTACGCCTTCGACTACGAGGCCGCCGTGGACCTGGAATGGCCCGGGACACAGCAGTCACGAGGACCGGTCCCAATCATAACCGCCGGTCATAACCCAGATGTCTTCGTTTTCCAGCGGGATTTGGACAAGGCACGCGAGGAGCTGGCCCAGTCAGAGTACGCCGATCAGCTCGATCAGTACCCGGTGGAGGTCCACTGGATCACCGATGTGCCTGCCGAAGAGAAGTGGGCGCTTCTCTTTCAGGCCAACATGGCTGAAGTCGGCATCGATGTCGAGGTCGTTGGCACGCCGTGGACGGCTGTGGTCGAGGAGACGGCCGACATAGAGACGAGCCCTCACATTGTGACCATCTACGTGTCGGCCGACTTTCCCGAGGCGGGGTCCCTGCTGAAGGTGCGCTACCACTCCGACGCCGCTCCCACGTGGTCGCAGAACGAATGGCTGTTGGACGACGAGTTAGATCAGATGATCGACGATTCCCTGACCACTGTAGATGAGGACGATAGGTACGCCAAGTACAGGGATCTACAAGACTACATTATGGATCTCTGCCCGAGCCTCTTCCTGTACGATCAAGTGCAAAAGCATGCGTACCAGGCGGCCTACTTGGATTGGCCTGCCGCTCGAGGTGAGGTCATCCCGCTGATGGGCCTCGTCTTCTACGCACCCAGGATCGGGGTCGCCGGTCCATAGGTATGTTGCCCAGATATGAAACCGAGTCCCTGAGGGGTCAATTGAGGCCCCTCAGGGGCTTCGGCTAGGTTCCTTGTCGAGGAGGTATAGATGAGATTCATTACTTTCATTCTCCGTCGTGCTCTCCATTCTATCTTTGTCCTGCTCGGCCTCTCCATCGTGATCTTTATCATCGCCCGGATTATGCCAGGTAATCCGGCGCGGATGGCCGTGGGGCCCAGGGCACCCCAGTATGTGATTGATGAGTTGAGCAGACAGATGCACCTCGATGAACCGCTTCACGTCCAGTACTATTTCTGGCTGCGGGATGCCCTACATGGCGATTTCGGCATCTCTCTAGTGACGCGGCGCCCGGTGGCCGACGACATCAAAGAGTTTTTCCCGGCGACACTGGAATTGACAATCTTCGCCGGCCTCATTATGGCAGGAGGGGGCATCTTTCTCGGGATACTCTCCGCCCGGCATAAGGACGAGTGGATTGATAACGTTCTGCGCGTCGTTTCCTATCTTGGGGTGGTGACCCCCTCTTTCATCTTTGCCATCTTCTTTCTTCTCCTGTTTGGCATGACACTGAACTGGATGCCAACGATAGGGAGGCTCAGCCCTGGAGTCTCGCCCCCGCCAACCATCACCGGCCTCATCACGGTGGATTCCCTGCTGACTGGCAATCTGAATACTTTCCTCGATGCCCTGTGGCACCTTGTCCTGCCCGGGGTCGCCCTGGCCATGGGAGGACTGGCCCAGGATTCCCGCATCACCCGCTCAACCATGTCCGACAATCTGACCAAGGACTACGTCGCATCCGCACGCTCCCTCGGTATCCCGGAGAGAGTGATCATGAGGAAGTTCTTACTCAAACCTTCTCTGATCCCTACGGTCTCAATCCTGGGTCTTGACTTTGCCGGTACGATGAGCAATGCTTTCCTGGTTGAGACGATCTTTAACTGGCCCGGGAGTTCCCGCTATGGGATCAACACGATGCTGCGCAAGGACTTGAATGCCATCGCCGGGGTCGTCTTGACCATGGGTGTCGTCTTCATCGTCGTCAACATCGTGGTTGACATCGTCGTCGGTCTACTCGACCCCAGAATCCGATTGGCTCCGCAAAGAGGTGAATAACGTGACAGTACAAGCGAAGAGTCCGACGCTGCCGAAGAGCAAGATCGTGGAGAATCTTGGCCGTAACTGGTACAAGTTCTCGCGCAATTCGATGTCTATCGTCGGGTTATGCACGGTCTTGCTTGTCGTCTTCTTGGCAGTTTTCGCTCCGTGGGTCGCCCCGTACCCGGAGCATGCAGGCAAGTTCGTCGACTTTGCCAATGCCAGCACCCCTCCCTGCCGGCGCTATCTGTTTGGCACCGATGTTATCGGCCGCGACATTTTGAGCCGGATTTTTTTCGGTTTCCGCTTCTCGCTGATGATGGGCGTGGTCGTTCTGGCCGTCGTCGTTCCTATCGGAGTGCCCCTGGGATTGATTGCTGGCTACAACCAGGGAACCTGGCTGGATACAGTGATCATGCGCATCACTGACATCTTCCTGGCGGTGCCACCGTTGATCCTGGCCTTGGCCATTGCCTCTGTTCTCACCCCGAACCTGACCAATGCCATGATAGCCGTCACGTTGATGTGGTGGCCGTGGTACACTCGGTTGGTCTATGGACTCGCATCCACGCTGCGTAACGAGTTCTTTGTCAGTTCTGCCGAGGCGCTCGGAGCCAGCAAGTTCCACATCATTTTTCGGGAGATTCTTCCCAATTGTATCTCGCCCATCTTTACAAAGATGAGCCTCGATATGGCGTGGGTTATCCTTCTCGGTTCCTCACTCAGTTTCGTGGGACTCGGCGTGCAGCCACCAAAGCCGGGCCTGGGGACCATGGTGGCTGGTGGGTCCGACTATCTGCCAGAGCAATGGTGGATTTCAGTCTTTCCTGCCCTGGCCATCGTGGTCGTTGTCCTGGGCTTCAACCTGTTGGGTGACGGCATACGCGATATGCTCGCGGCTGAGGAGGTCTGAGATGAGCACTTTTCCACTGCTGGAGATCAAGGACCTGCACGTTCATTTCGACGTCTACGGAGGCACACTCAAGGTCTTGGATGGAGTGTATTTCACCGTGCACAGCGGAGAGAAGGTCGGCCTGGTCGGCGAGACCGGATGCGGCAAGACGACGACGATGAAGTCCATCCTGCGCATTTTGCCCATGCCACCAGCCCGGATCCCGGGCGGGGAAATTTACTTCAAGGGGCAGGATGTTCTTAAAATGGGAGCGGAAAGACTGCGGCAGGTGCGGAGTGAGGGCATCTCGATGATTTTCCAGGACCCGACGGCCGCTCTCAATCCGGTCTTTACCATCGGTCAGCAACTGGGAGCTGTGGTTAAGTACTCAATGGCGGGCAAAAAATTGTCCAGAAAGGAAATCCGAGAGCAGGCCATCATCCCTCTGAAGGAGGTTTCCATGCCTGACCCGGAACGCATGCTGGACAGCTACCCCATCCAACTCAGCGGCGGGATGCGACAGCGGGTCTGCATTGCTATGGCCCTGGTCGCCAGCCGGGAGTTGCTCATCGCCGACGAGCCGGGCACGTCTCTGGACGTTACCATCGAGGATCAGATTCTGCGACTGCTGCACCGGTTGGTGGAGGAAAAGGACGTCTCTGTTATCCTCATCACCCATACCCTGGGAGTGGTGCGGGAGACGACCGACCGGGTCTATGTGATGTACGCCGGCAACATGGTAGAGGTAGCCAGCACCGAGGAACTTTTCGCCCAACCGCTGCACCCCTACACCCACGGGCTGATGGACGCCGTTCCCAAGCTGACAGGGGGCGGTGTTTCCGATGGTATCCCAGGGCGAATCCCCGATTATCTCAACCCGCCACCTGGCTGCCGTTTCCATCCGCGCTGCGCTCACGCGATGGACATCTGCCGGCAGGAGAAACCCCCTTTCTACAGGCTCAGCGACGACCACGAGGTTGCTTGTTTCCTGTACCAGGAAAGTGAAAAAGGAAAACAGACGCCATGACTGCTGACATCCTGACTGTCACCGATCTGAAGAAGTACTTCACTATTGGATACAGCGACGTCTTGAGACGCGAGCCCATCACTGTAAAGGCGGTAGATGGCATCTCATTTACCGTGAAAGAGGGAGAGACCGTCGGCTTGGTCGGGGAGTCCGGTTCTGGCAAGAGTACCGTCGCCTATACGACTATCGGCATGTACCGTCCGACCGCAGGCAGCATCAGCTTTCGGGGGCAGGACCTGTTCGAGAACAAGGAGCGGCCCCGGCCCCTCAAGAAGGAGATTCAGATTGTCTTCCAGGATCCAGGCTCGTCTCTGAACCCGAGGCGGAATATCAGACAGATCCTGGAGCTGCCGCTTCGAATTCACCGCCGGGACGAGAACCGGCTGGAGCAGATCGTCCGGCTGCTGGAGATGGTGGAGTTGCCGGCAGATTATCTGCACAAGTATCCGCAGATGCTGGGCGGGGGCGAGAAGCAGATGGTAGCCATCGCCCGGGCGTTGGCCACCGATCCCTCCTTCGTCATCCTCGATGAGCCGACTTCTGCACTGGACGTCTCTATCCAGGGCAAGATCATCAACCTTCTCATACGGTTGCAGGACGAGTTCCATCTTTCCTATCTGTTTATCACCCACGATCTGAGCCTGATGCGCAACGTCGCCTCGCGGGTGGCCATCATGTACCTGGGCAAGATCTGCGAGGTCGCCGAGGCGGCCGAATTCTTCCGCAACCCGTATCACCCATACACACAAATGCTCCTATCTTCCATCCCAGTCGTCTCGGAGGAGGAGGAGAAGCTCAAGCCCAAAAAGATCATCTCGACCGGCGAAATCCCGAGTCCGGTCAATATTCCTACCGGTTGTAGTTTTCACCTCCGTTGCCCTGAGAGGATGGACATCTGTTCCAGAGTGGATCCAGGTATGGTCGAAATAGAAGAGGGACATCCGGTTCGCTGTCACCTCTACGACCAGCCCGATCAAGAAGGCAGCAGAAGCTAAGGGGGGAGTCATGGGGCGGAGAATCTTGTACATCGACCCTGTAGGAGTCGAGGTGGTGGCAGAAGGGTTGCAGTTTTTGACAAGCCACAAGCAGGAGACGACGGAACTGGCCATGGTCACTCTGCCGCGCGGCCCAGAGCACCTCGAATATCGCTACTACGAGGCTCTGGTCCTGGTGGATATCCTGCACCTGATCAAAGAAGCCGAAAGCCAGGGTTTCGATGCGGCAGTCATCGGCTGCTTCTACGACGTAGGGTTGCAAGCTGCCCGTGAAGTGGCGGAGCGAATGGTGGTCGTGGCCCCTTGCGAGGCGTCCACCCACATCGCCTCCACGCTGGGAGACAAGTTCTCCATCATCGTGGGCCGCAGGAAGTGGATCCCGGAGATGATGGAAAACGTGGTCAGATATGGCATGAAGGAAAGGCTGGCCTCTTTCAAGTCGGTCGATCTGGGGGTGCTCGAGTTTCACCAGGACGAGGAGGAGACAGCCCGCCGGTTCAAGGATGCCGGACGGGAAGCCATAGAGCGCGATGGAGCCGAGGTGCTCGTCCTGGGTTGCACCGCCACCTATGGGTTCTATCGTGAACTCCAGGTGGAGCTGGGGGTGCCCGTCATAGACCCCATGATCGCCGCCTTCAAGACCGCCGAGTTCGCGGCTGAACTGAGGAACCGATTCGGGTGGGGCCACAGCAAGATCGGGGGCTATGAATCACCCCCTCCAGAGGAGTTCGCCCCATGGCGACTTGAGGAGCAGTACGACTTTGGCAATATGGGGGCCTGGCTGCAACGTAGGAGCCTGGCAGGTTCGTAGTAGGCGCTTCAGCGCCCCGAAGAGCGCAATTCAGTGCGCACTACGAACGGCATCCCCAGGCAGTTCACGGAACAAGCGATCGTGGCCGTGTAGGTCTTCACCGACGAGGCTCAGGTGAGAAGGAGGAAGGGGTATCGCGCATTGCAGGTATTATCGGGATGAATTCGGGTAGGCGCCCTCGCGTTGTCAAGGGCTGTGTCCGTAAGTCAGCCATAGATTTCATGATGGAGGGTATCAACATGCTGAGAGTTGCTACGGATATTGGAGGTACGTTCACAGACCTCGTGTTCGTGACCCCGGATGGCGAGGTCGTCACAGGCAAGAGCCACACAACCCCGGCACAATTCGAAAAGGGCGTGATGGACGTCATCTCGGCCAATCACATTCAGCCGAGCGAGTTCGCGTCCTTCGTGCACGGGACGACGATCGTCATCAATGCGATCACCGAGAGGAAGGGCGCCAAGGTCGGGCTGCTCACGAGTGAGGGGTTCCGCGACATCATAGAGATCGGCCGCGGCACCCGCCCCGACTTCTTCAACCTGGAGTACCGCAAGCCCGAGCCTTTTGTGGAACGCTACCTGCGCCGCGAGGTGAAGGGGCGCACCAACTACAAGGGGATCGAGACCACGCCCCTGGATCTTTCCGGGTTGCCGGCCATCCTCGACGATTTCCG
>Ga0180438_10011186_pt1 | contig 10883 bp, 5 predicted proteins | sample SS_ome_12_FD_132455 | JGI IMG/M metagenome (GOLD analysis project Ga0180438, IMG submission 132455) | Hypersaline lake sediment archaeal communities from the Salton Sea, California, USA - SS_3_D_2 metaG | ecosystem: Environmental > Aquatic > Non-marine Saline and Alkaline > Hypersaline >... | reverse complement strand
GACCCATAACCTGACAATCTCGGCGCCGTATTTTTCCAGTAAATCCTGCAACTCGAGGTAGTTACCGAGTTTCTTGGACATCTTCCTGCCTTCGCCGTCCACTGCGTATCCGTGGGTCAGGACGGTTCGGTACGGCGGGTCGCCTTTCACGGCGATGGTGGGAAGCAATGAGAGCTGGAACCATCCCCGGTGCTGGTCGCTGCCCTCGAGATACATGTCAGCGGGCCAAGTCAGCTCGGGATGCTTTTCACAGACCGCCCTGTTGCTCGCCCCGGAATCGAACCAGACGTCAAGGATGTCGGTCTCAATTCTGAAGTCGCTGGCGCCGCAATTCGGGCACTCGGCCCCTTCAGGTACGAGTTGGGTGGCGGGCGTGTCAAACCAACGGTCGATACCGTCAACGGCGGCAAGGGCCATTTCCTCGATATTCTTGAAGCTCTGGGGCGTCGCGTATACGGCATCGCAGTGCTGGCAGTAGAAGATGGGGATTGGGACGCCCCAGACGCGTTGGCGACTGATGCACCAATCTGGACGCTGCTCAATCATGGAGTAGATGCGCTCTTTGCCCCAATAAGGAATCCAGGTCACTTTCTCGACGCCTTTGAGGGCGACTTCGCGTAATCCGTTGTGTTCCATGGACATAAACCACTGCGGGGTCGCGCGGTAGATCACCGGGCTCATGCAGCGCCAGCAATGCGCGTAGCTGTGTTGGATCTGGGACACATTCAGGAGTGCGCCGGTACGGTCGAGGTCCTTGACGATGTTTCTGTTTGCGTCAAAGACGAACTGCCCTTCGTAAGGGCCGGCCTCTCGAGTGAATACGCCTCGGCCGTCCACGGGCGACAGCGGTTCGATGCCGTATCGAGCGCCAACGACGTAGTCTTCTTGGCCATGGCCCGGCGCCGTATGAACGCAGCCTGTGCCGGCGTCGAGGGTGACGTGCTCGCCCAATATAATTGGGCAGAGACGGTCGGGAAAGATGCAGTGACGGTAGGTGAGACCCTCGAGGTCTTTTCCTGATAGTTTCTTGACGACCTTGTACTCGGTGAGTCCGCACGCATCCAACGCGCCGGGGGCCAGGTAATCGGCCATGATAAGCGTTTCGGGGCCGACGTCAAGGGCGGCGTACTCGAACTCGGGATGCAGCGAGATGGCCAAGTTGGCGGGCAACGTCCATGGGGTAGTGGTCCAGATCACGTAGGAGACTTTGCCCTTGATGCCGGGGACGGGGTCGGCAGCTTCGAACTTCACGTAAATGGAAGGGGACACGCGCTCGGCATACTCGACCTCTGCCTCGGCTAGGGCCGTTTCGCATTGTGCGCACCAATATATGGGCTTTAGGCCTTTGTAGATCCCGCCTTTGAGGTAGATCTCGGCGAACACCCGTATGATCGTGGCGACGTAATCCGGATCGAGGGTGAGATAGGGGTGATCCCAATCGCCCGTAATGCCGAGCCGCTTGAAATCGGTGCGGTGGATCTGGACAAAGCTGAGCGCGAACTCGCGGCACTTCCGTCGTATTTCGACCTTGCTCAAGGACTTAGCCTGATCGCCCAAATCGCTTGTCACCTTATGCTCGATGGGCATGCCGTGGCAATCCCACCCAGGCACAAACGGTGCGTCGAACCCGGCCATTTGTTTTGACTTGACCACGAAATCCTTAAGGGTCTTGTTGAGGGCGTGGCCCACGTGCAGGTTTCCGTTGGCGTAGGGCGGCCCGTCATGCAAGACGAACTTGGTGCGCCCCGCCAACGCTTGGCGCATCGCAGCGTAGAGGTCCATTTCTTCCCATCGCTTAAGCGTTTCTGGCTCGCGTTTGGGCAGGTTGGCCCGCATGGGGAAATCGGTTTTCGGAAGGTTTACGGTTTGCCTGTAATCCATGTTGAACTGGCACTTCCCGATGCACTACCCTAGCGCTCGCGAGCATGCGGCGCCCTGGGTCGCGAAGCGGTCGCGGCGCAAACAGTGGCGCGGAACATAGCACAGTGGCCGCGTGGAAGTCAAGAAGGGCTTTACTACAACTATATTACTAATTTGCGGCGCGGCGCGATTTTCGTATTCCGCCGTTTCGGGGCTGAGTCCGCAGACAAAGGGTGCACACCGCAGGCGCGTTCGCTTCAGGTCGGGGCCGCAATCGGATGGCATGGAGGGCAACGAAATGCGCGAGGGCGGCAGCAGAAGGGCAGCAACGGGTGGTAGCCGGCGTTATCTTGTTGTTTTGCGTTGACGCATTTGTTTATTTTGCCGTGATCGAGATTGCCCGTAAAAGCATCGAGCGGCACGGCAAGATATCGTTGTTTCGCGCAAGCGCCTCGTGTGGGGGCGCCTTTTCGGTTCACGTACTGGCGACGTGGCCACTGGCGCTGAAGTGCGACCTTTCCACGGCAGAAGGTAGACTTTGGGTCCTTGTTCCTTTTTGTGCCTTTGGGGCTGCCCCGGCCTTGGTCTGTACCAAGCTCATCCTTCACGCCGTATCGCACTCGGCCTCAAGCTGGCTTTTGGGTCTGAGCACGGCCAGAACGCCCGAATCGGATCTCAGTCGCGCGAGGTCCCGGGCGAGCAGAAACGACATCGAGGGGGCCGTGAGTGAGTACCGCGCCTACTTTGCGGTGGACGAGCGCGTTCCGCGCCCTTTGTTCGAGGCGGCAGAGTTGTTGGCAACCCACGCGCGCTTCGAGGAGGCGGCGGCGATGTTCCGAGACATAATGCGCCGGTTCAGAGACGACGCGCGGATTTGGGCCCGGGCGGCGTATCGTCTCGCCGATTTACAGGAGAACTACCTCGGGGAGGGGGACCTCGCGCGGCACTTGTTCGGCGAGATTATCAGACGTTCGCCGACTGCCGAGGAATGCCCTTTGTCGAGGGAACGGCTGCTGCATGCCTGGCGCTGTAGGGACTCGCAAGGCCGCTCCTACCGCTCCGTGCAGTGAAAGGTCCGGCTACGCCGGGCTCTTTGTCGGGCAGTCTGCCGGAGCGGCGTATGTCACGCCGTTTCAACCCACATGATGCAGTTGGTTGCGACGAGGTTTGCAGGAAGTCGGGGTAAACCCGGGCAAATCAGAGGCGATCCACTGCAGCACCGCATCCACCTGCAACTACTGCGTTACGCTCGTTCGGCCTGGCCGGCGTACGGCACAGTACGCCTGCGCGGGTCTCGGTTGCGCGCCTTGTATTTGCAGGCAGCTGCGTCGCTTCGCTACGGTTGCCTGTGATTTGCCCGGGTTAAGAGGTGAACTTGTCTTTGAGTGCAGCGAGTTGATCTGCGAGGGCGGTGTTGAAGATTTCGTCGGTGTTTCGGGAACGGCCGCGTTGGGTCTTGAGCGGGGGGGCGGTTTCCCGTTTTTTGCCGCGGCCGCGCTTGGCATGAGGGCGCTTGGTCGTCTGCTTTGCCTTGTCATTCGCGCGGGCCTTCGTCCGGCCTCGGGTCTGAGCGCTCGCCGCGGCCTCGCCGGCGGTGGCTTTTCGTTTGGCCCTCTTGCGGGTTCTCTTGGAGGGCTCGCGAAGCAGCGCCTTCATGGAAAGGGATACGCGCGGCAAGTCTTTGTCGACTTGGATGACCGTTGTCTTGACAATTTGTCCCACGCGTACGACGTCGCGAGGGTCGCGCACGTACCGGTTTGCGAGTTGGGAGAGGTGGACCAGGCCGTCCTGGTGTATGCCGATATCGACGAAGGCGCCGAAGTTGGTTACGTTTGTGACCACGCCCTCGATTTCCATGCCCACTTCGAGGTCTTCGACGGCGTTGACGCCTTCGAGGAACTTGGGCGCCTTAAACTCGCTTCGCGGGTCCTTGCCGGGTCTGAGGAGTTCTGCCCGGATGTCTTCCAGAGTGAATGTCCCGACGGCGTCGTTTTTGAACTTTGAGAGGTCCATGCCTTCGAGCGAGTCTGGGCTGTTGATCAGCTGGTCGATGGTCAAGCCGAGGCCGTCAGCGATACGGGCCACCACGTCGTATGCCTCGGGATGAATGGCAGTTGCGTCAAGGGGATTTACGGCGGCGGTGACACGGAGAAAACCGACGGCCTGTTGGTAGACTTTTGCGTCGACGCCTTCGACTTGGAGGAGTTGCTCTCGGCCCTCGAAGGGGCCGGATTTCTCGCGGAATTTGACGATGTTTTGGGCGACGGCTTGGCGAAGTCCGCTTACGTAGGTGAGCATGTCGAGCGAGGCCGTGTTGAGGTTTACGCCGACATGGTTTACGCAGGACGCAACGGTCTGCCGGAGTCCGTCGCGCAGCCGTTTCTGGCTTACGTCGTGTTGGTATTGGCCGACGCCGGCGTTGCGCGGGTCTACCTTCACGAGTTCAGCGAGGGGGTCTTGGAACCGTCTGGCGATGGAAATCGCGCTGCGAATTGCCGGGCTCGAGTCGGGGAATTCCTCTCGGGCTGCTTTTGAGGCGGCATATGCGGCGGCGCCCGACTCGTTCACAAAGGTCGCGAACGTATCTTCACGGCCGAGTCTCTTGAGCACGTCGTTTACGAACCGGGCCGTTTCCCGCGCCTTGTTGCCGTTGCCGATTGCCAAGGCCGTGACACGGTGCTTTTGCATTAGGGCGAGTAGCACTTGTTCGGCTTCCTCGGTCTTGTTATGGGGCGGAAGTGGATAAATGTCTGCGCTTTCGCGGAATGCGCCAGCGGCGTCGACCGCGGCGAGTGTCACGGCCGTATTTGCTGCCGCGATCATGCCTATGACGGGTACTGGCCCTGCGGGGGGCGCCATGAATAGGTTGCGCGCGTTCTCGCGGAATACGTCAATTGCCTCCTCGTCGCAACGGGCTCGCAAGGCGGTGATCGCCTCGTCTTCAATGGGGGGTTTCAAGTGCCGCGCGTATGCATCCGCGACGGCAAGCCCTATGTAGGGCTCGAACACGGAGCCCGGTTGCTTGAGATACCGGGCGGTGAGTTCGGCCCGCATGCGGTCGTCATCGATGGCAAGTTCCATCCTCAAGTACCCTTCCTTGACGCCGCGCAGTATCGCCAGGAACCGGTGGGAGGGGATGGTTGCCACGCGCTCGGAGAAGTCGTAGTAGGTTTCGAACTTTGTTTTCTTGCCCTCGGCGTTCTTTGTTGAGAATGAGGCGATTTTCCCCTGTTTGAGCATTCTCTCTCGGACGAGTCCCCGGACGTCGGGATCCGTACTAATCCGCTCGGCGATGATGTCCTGAGCGCCCGCAAGCGCTTCCTCCACCGAGCTGAGGGCCTTCTCGGCCCGAACGAAGGCTTTTGCGTATTCTTCGACGGGCTGTTCGGCCGGGAGTTGTTCCCACAGGAAATCCGCCAGGGGGCCAAGCCCTTGAACGCGCGCCACGGTCGCGCGCGTTCGACGTTTCTTTTTGTACGGCAGGTAGAGGTCCTCGAGCGCCCACGAATCGAAACAGGTTGTGATCTTCTCTCGAAGCGCGTCCGTGAGCTTGCCTTGGCCGGCGATATTGCCGAGAATCGAGGCGCGGCGGCTCGCGAGGGCGGCATAGTGGGTCCGGCGGCAGGCAATGGCCTCGATTTTGGCCTCGCCGAGGTTGCCGGTGGCGTCCTTTCGATAACGGACAATGAAAGGAAGGGTGGCGTCGTCGTCAAGAAGCCGGACAACTGCGGTCGCCTGGTCGAACGTGACGGCGACTTCCTCGGCGATGCGTCGAATGGATGCCTTGTCAATCACAATGCGGCGATTTCCTACGGCTGACAATGTTGCGGCGCAAGTCTAACAGACCGGCGCGGAATTCACAACATCGGGCATACGCCCGTTCCGCCCGGAAGGCATAACCTTCCGCGTCTCGAAGAACATGTTAGCGTCGGATTGCCGTCAAGCCTGGGGCGATTGGGTTTTCGTCTCGAGTTCGATTACGAATGTGATATCCCGGGCTGAATTGGGAAAAGACAGCCAAAGGGTCGCGCTGGTTTCGTCCCAGCGGCGTTCAACATCGACGGCAGGCGTCGCGTTCACGCGGCTGGGCGGCGCGGGCAAGACGATTCGCGCGCAGGCCGTGGTGTTCTTGGGTCCGCGGGCAGAAAAGGAGAACACGGCGTCCTTAAAGGTTTCGTTTCGCACACGGCAGGCGGCCGCCACAACCTTCGCCCTGATTCCCTTATTGCGCGCCCACTCGAGATCGTAGAGTAAGGCGTATTCGCCCGGGGCCACGCGTTTGTTCTTCACCACGGGCAACGCCGCGTCGAACAGGTCCACAAACTCGCCCTCGAGCGTGAACGGCTGGTCGGAAATAGATTCCTCAAGGGCCGCAGCGACGACAAACGGCCCCCGGCGGATACACAAGTAGTTCTGCGTTCGGAACGGTTCGCCCATGCACTTGAGCAGGGCTGCGACGGCATCGCGGACCTTCTCAGGTCCGTCCGGGGTCATGCTGAGCGCGACGGGCCGCTCGGGCAACACGCGGACGAAGCCGTTGCCCGCAGCCTGCGGCGCATCAAGGGCCTGCTGGGCCACGCCCAGCCGAGCAAACAGACTCTCGTAAGCCTTTGCTTTGGTCTTGCCGTTTTGGTTCCACCATTGCGGCACGTCGTGGAAGGGGTCCGAGCCGTTGCCGATGTAGAGCAGTGCGCCGCCCTGTTCGACCCACTGGGCGATCCGCTCGTTGCAGTCGGGAGTGGGGGGTTTTTGGCCGTCGTAGCTGAGCAATATCAGCTTGTAGGGCTCCAACGCGCCGTGCCCGAGGTTCTCGAGCTGAATGGGTTCGAGCGGCACGCCCGCCTTAAGGAGCGGCAGCGCCTGGCCGTAGAAGTGTCCCATTCCCCAATCGCTGTGTCCGGGGCCTTCCCGCTGGAACATCATCGTGTCGGACAGGATGACGCCTATGCCGCGGGTCCCGGTGTCGTAACGCACGTCGGGCTGGTGCATCTCGTTGAGGGCGTTGGTGATGGTGAGTATCTGGGTGGCGTAGTCGGCGGCAATGCCTTGCCGCTCGCCGACTTTCGATTCGAGGCCCACGTCCGAGTATTTTCCGCGAAAGATGCGTTCCGGCCAAGGCATGACCTCGAACCGATGGACGTCAGGCCACATAAGCGATGCGATTACGGTGCACTCGTAGTTGCGTTTGTAGTCGTCCCAGGTCCGATTAGGATTGTCTTCAACGGGATCGGCCAGGAACCAGACCTTTCGGCCGGTTGGGCGGACCATGGCGAGCATTTGCCCGTATTCGAAGAAGGCAGCGTCGAAGGTGCGCTCCTTGAGCACGCCGCGATAGTTGATTGGGGTGCGTGCGGTGCCCGTCCAGACTTGGGCGACATAGCCGTCGAGTTGGGGAATGTCGAGGAGGCGGCTTTCGGGACTGACTATCTGCCAGTGCGTGTAATTGATTAGGCTGTGCGTGGGCACCGCACATTCGACGGAGGTCCCGGTTTGGCTCGCATAGGCGTCCACGTGGGCGCACACGTCCGCCAGCATGTCGTAATAGAGTTTGTATTTGAGCTTGCTGGCCTTGTATTGGGCCTCGTCGCTCGAATCGGGGGCCTGCCAGGGCTCGCCATAGAAGGTTTCGTACGCTTGTTTGAAAGTGGGGCTCCAGCCGGCTTTGACCCAATACTCGGGTTCTTCGAAATAGATCGTCTTGACGCCTTGGTCGATGGCTCGTTCCGCAAGGCGTTTCATGAACGCGATATAGGGTTCCGTGGGCACGTTGTAGCCGACGTCGGGACCGTGCAGGAAAAGCGACCCGTCGCTTCGCGTCTGTACCTCGTCGACCTTGAACGTCTCACCGGCGCCGAAGTACTCCGCGTAAGCGCCCCAGGCAATGCCCGTCATCATACCCACGGCGTAACCTTTCTCGCGCCAGACGGCGACGCGCTCGGGGAAGGTGTCGTTGACGCCATAGACGATGGCCATATCGGCGTCGATATCGACCTCCGGCGAGTAGGGTGCGGCTATCTGGAAGCACGTATTGTCCCGAACGGGGTTGTCTGCGACGGCCCGAAGGCAAAGTGCCGGGACAACAAGAACTGAAAGCGATAGGGCGAGTGCGTTGGTCATGCGGTCTATCCTCGAAGATGCACTGTGCACGATGGGACTGCCTCACCGCATTCTCAGGTGCACTTGACACTTGAATCCACGCCTGAAATCCAGCGCCCATCTCTATACGTCCTTATATGCGGATAGGCACGGATTCTTGAGAAACGGCAATCATCTACTCCGGGTCATGGTCCTGGGTTGGCTCAAAGATAGTGAATGCTTGCTCCAACACACTGAAGCCGCCGCCGGGATTGGTCACCACTACGTCCCAGTCGCCGTTTTCTGCGCCGGTCAGGTCAAATTCACAGGTGATTTGCTGCCCATCATTAGCGATTTTCAGCGATGTTGTCTCAATGTCTTCGTGGCCACTGCGCTGCAAGACGACCCTCGATTTGAAGTACTCGTTGACAAAACCCAATCCCGTAACGGTTGCCCTTACGTTACTGTGATTTGCCGCTGAGTTTGGCTGAATTCTGGCGACGAGCGGCGCGTCATAGCAAACGGCGTCAGAAAGGACACGAGCGCTTCTCTGTTCCAAGGCAGGAATATGAACGTTGATGCTCTCGCCACTCAGCGGGTTCCGCCGAAGGTCAATCACGTCGCCATTGGCAAGACCACTATTGGCCACAAGCGAGGAGAGGCTTGTGAGCCGGTTATAGCAGAGATCCAAATAGTCCAGGCTGGTCAGGGTGCGCAGATCGATGTCCGTGAGCCGGTTGGCGCCAAGCCCAAGCCTGGTCAGGCTGGCCAGGCCATTTACGTCGATAGTTGTGAGGCGGTTGTTGTAGAGGCCTAAGTAGGTCAGGTCGGTCAAGCCGGCCACGTCGATAGACGTAAGATGGTTGGCGTCAAGCCCAAGCCAGGTCAGTTTGGTCAGAGGGCTCACATCAATTTTCGTGAGTTGGTTGGAACTCAGGTTGAGGTAGGTCAGGCCGGTCAGGTCGCTCACATCAATTTTCGTGAGTTGGTTGGAGCTGAGGTTGAGGTCGGTCAGGCCGGTGAGGGCGCTCACATCGACGTCCGTGAGCTGGTTTGAACTCAGGTCAAGGTGGGTCAGGCTGGTCAGGGCGCTCACATCAATTTCCGTGAGTTGGTTGGCGTTCAGGCTGAGGTGGGTCAGGTTGGTTAGAGGGCGCACATCGATACTCGAAAGCAAGTTGATATTCAGGTCAAGATAGGTCAAGCCGGTCAGCCCGGTCACCGCGCCTACATCGACGCTTGTAATCCGGTTGACCCACAGGTGAAGCTTGGTCAGGCTGGTGCAATATTCGAGCCCATCCAGGTTTGAGATGCCCCGGCTGGCTGCGTTGAGCGTCGTCAATCCGGCCAAGTCCGTGTCGTAGATGTCGCCGTCCGGTTTGTCGATGGCTTGCCGAATCGCCGCGTCCAGCCCCGGATCGGGAAAACTGACGATTACCTGAGCTTCCAGGCTTGTACCTGCGAAACCGGCGATAAACCCCCAAAGTAGAATGGCCGTTGCTACCCTTCTCTTCTCTGTCAGCACGTATCCTCCTTGTGGCGCGGCCAAATGGATTTGACACGCACCGTCATCCGAGAACGCCGATGAACGCCGTGGCCATTCCGTCCTCAAAGGCGTCGGCCGTCGCTTGCGGCAATGTCGAGGACGTCCGCACCAACGGTGTAACTCTGCCCTATGCTAGCCTTTGCCGCTGTCCCGTTGCAAGGATGCCGGTCGTTCCGGCAGGAACCGTGCATTGACACCAGCCCTTTCGCGTTCTAGCGCCATGGGCGTTTGGCGTTGTAGCCCGGGCAAATCACAGGCAATCTACTGCAGCGGCGCATCTACCTACAATTACTGCGTTGCGCTCTGTCGGCCTGCTCGACGTACTGCACAGTACGCCTGCGCGGGCCTCGGCCGGGCGCCTTGTATTTGCAGGCATCTGCGTCGCTTCGCTACGGTCGCTTGTGATTTGCCCGGGCTAGGCGTTTTAGGGCGGCCTGATGGATGTCCCACGTGAGCGACGCGGGAATGGCCGACCCCTTCTCAGACGAGACCCATCTGGCAAGCTCACGCTAGAAAAGACCACGCACAAAGACGATACAGGCGGCTATTAGGAACGCTATGATGACTATCCGAACGCATAGCCTTCCTGGGTCGAGGAGCGGGATCTTCCTGTTTTCTACGACGGGCTCGACTGGGATTTGTGAGGATAGTTCCTGCACAAAGGCGCTCATTCGCTCCAATGTGGGAATGACGCGGGTTTGACCTGTTTCCGTGACCAGCTTGACCCGCAGGCTATCCGGGTCTCGTCCCTGCCCGATAGCGGCCTGCGCGACCTGTGTGAGGTCGATTGTGTACATCACCTTCCCGCGAGCAAACAGCCGCAAGAGCCGATGGTCTCGGATCTCATAGCCTGCATCACGAACGAGATTGCGGTATTGGTACAACAAGCAGAGGCCCCCGATCGCGGCCGCGCCGCCCAGGGCAAGTAGTCCAGCAGCGGAAACGAGGATTCGCCCCAACGCCGTCAGTTCCGCCCAAACGGAATGCAGGCCGGCGCATACGGGTACCGTGACGAGTAGTGAGACGGCAATACCCGCCAGCCAGAACTTCATCCGCGTACTGGATCGAATGTGGCTGGAATATGCGTACACCGCCATAGCGTTTCACGCCCAATCGCGCGCCCGTATGCGCCGTGTGCGGCAGGCAGAACAGGTACTGAGACCCGAAACGCCCGCCGGCTTGAAGCGTTTCAGACAGGATAGCAGGATGCACAAGATATGTCACGACAGCCTCGGAATCCCGTTCATCCTGTTATCCCGTCAACGAAGTCCCTCGCTGTAGTTGCGCGCCATCGTGGCAGGCAAGAAGAAGAGCGACCATCTCGACGCGCGGACCTTGGCGGACCTGTTGCGTTGCGATCTTTTTCCACAGTGCTATATGGCTCCGGAGAAGATGCGTGAGT
>Ga0180438_10011185_pt1 | contig 10883 bp, 6 predicted proteins | sample SS_ome_12_FD_132455 | JGI IMG/M metagenome (GOLD analysis project Ga0180438, IMG submission 132455) | Hypersaline lake sediment archaeal communities from the Salton Sea, California, USA - SS_3_D_2 metaG | ecosystem: Environmental > Aquatic > Non-marine Saline and Alkaline > Hypersaline >... | reverse complement strand
TTCGACGGGGTGGAGTCGGCATTCTATATCTGGGTCAATGGGCGCCGGGTCGGGTACGCCCAGGGAAGCAGGACGCCGGCCGAATTTAATATAACAAAGCACCTGAGCCCGGGCCGTAACACCGTGGCGGTGCAGGTCTTACGCTGGTGCGACGGCTCGTATATGGAGGACCAGGACTTCTGGCGACTCAGCGGGATTTACCGCGATGTTTATCTTTTCGCAGCGCCCAAAGTTCACATCCGCGATTTCTTCGTCCATACGGACCTTGATGAAGACTACCGAGATGCGACCCTCAGAATAGACGCGGAACTGATAAACTATGGTGAATCCGAAACAGCGAAGCCCGTCCTGCGGGCGATTCTCTTTGATGATGCGGGAAATGAGATTGCGAACCTGCAGGGACAGAAAGCGACTGCAACGGTATCGCCCCGGGTAAAAGTGGATGAGCATCTCTTGGTCCAAATAAAGAATCCTGATAAGTGGTCGGCGGAGTTGCCACATCTTTACACGCTTGTACTTGTGCTGGAGAATCCGTCGGGCCATATCGTCGAGACGCTATCAACCAGGGTGGGCTTTCGCAAGGTCGAGCTGCGCGACGGACTGTTGCAGGTGAATGGCAAGCCGATCTATATAAAGGGCGTGAATCGTCACGAGCACCACCCTTACACCGGGCACTACGTGACACGCGAATCAATGATAAATGATATTACGCTTATGAAGCGTCACAATATCAACGCGGTCCGCACCAGCCACTATCCCAATACGCCTCTGTGGTATTCTCTCTGTGACGAATACGGCATCTACCTGGTGGACGAGGCCAATATCGAATCGGGCGGGCTCGGTTATGGTGCTCGGTCGCCTGCAAGACTGCCTGAATGGACAAAGACGCACCTGGCGCGGGCAACCCGAATGGTCGAGCGCGACAAGAACCATCCGTCGGTAATTATATGGTCGCTCGGAAATGAGGCGGGCAGAGGCAGGAACTTCGAGATCATCGGGACATGGATAAACAAGCGCGATCCGGGTCGCCTGGTTCAGTACGAAAAAGAAAAGGTCGAGCCTTATACGCACATTTTCTGTCCCATGTACTGGGGTGTGGATTACGTGATTGAATACGGCAGAAACGCAGGGCCGTCGCCGCAGCCTTCCTGGAGCGAGCAGGCCAGGCAACAGTTTCTGGAAACAATACGAAAAAACCCGGAGCCGCTTATACTCTGCGAGTATTCCCATGCCATGGGCAATGCCGTGGGCAACCTCAAGGAGTACTGGCAGGCATTCAGGAGATATCGCAATTGCCAGGGCGGCTTTATCTGGGATTGGGTCGATCAGGGACTTGCCAAGACAGACGAGCACGGTAATTCGTACTGGGCGTATGGCGGGGACTTCGGCGATATGCCCAATGACGGCGACTTCTGCTGCAACGGACTTGTGCTGCCGGACCGCCGAGTCCCGCCGAAGCTTCTCGAGGTAAAGAAGGTACAGCAGGATGTGCACTTCGAAGCTGTGGATTTGTTCGCGGGCCAAATCAGGATAGAAAACGAGTTTTTCTTCCGTAATCTATCCGACTTTGAGCTTCGCTGGAACCTTGGCGACGGCTGTGAGACTTTGCAGTCCGGCCGGATCGAAAAGCTCGACGTAGGCCCGCAGCAAAGCATGCAGGTAAAGATTCCCTTCCGTGAGCCACGGTTATTAAGACCCGGGGCTGAATACTGGCTGCGGGTAGGCTTAAATCTCAAGAGCGATACGCTCTGGGCCGAGAAGGGTCATGAAATCGCCTGGCAGCAATTCAAGATGCCCTTCGATGTGCCGAAAGCCCCGTCAGCGACGGTGGATGCTTCCCTCAAACTTGGCATTTTACAGAGTGACGATGAGATTACTTTTCGTTCCGCCTCATTTGACGTTTCTTTCAGCAAGTCGTCCGGCCAAATGATTTCGCTTCGCTACTTCTCCAGGCAGATACTGGCCACAGACGCCGCTCAATGCGGACCTGTCTTGAATGTTTACCGGGCGCCAACCAGTAATGACAGGTGGTTCGCAAAGCGCATGCGAAAAGCAGGTTTGGATGAGCTTGACTACCACCTTACTGACTTCAAAATCATCGAACAGGACGAAAACCGGGCCGAGCTCTTGACTACAATGGACTGCCGCGCCAAAGAAGGCATCGGCTTTATTCATACCTGCACTTACACAATACTGCCGGATGGGACTATCAAGCTGGCAAACGCCGTCGTGCCTTACGGCCGGATAGATATTCTGCCCAAAGTCGGCCTTACCGCCGTAATCGACGGAAGTTTCGACATGTTCCATTGGTACGGAGCGGGGCCCCAGGAAAGCTATGTTGACCGGGCCGAATCCTGTGATATAGGCCTTTACCGCGGAAAGGTCAGTGAGCAATATTTTCCCTATGTTGTGCCGCAGGAAACCGGCAATAAAACACAGGTCAGATATGCAGCGCTTACCGACAGCGACGGCCGGGGCCTTATCGTGGTGTGCGAACAGCCATATAGTGTCAGTGCACTGCCTTTTACCGAGCAGCAGCTGGACAGGGCCAAACATATCAATGAGCTTAAACCACAGGACAGGATTGTTCTGGATATTGATTACGCGCACATGGGCCTTGGAAACGCAAGCTGCGGCCCGCCGCCGTTGGCCAAATACATCTTAAAGGCGGTCCCGTGCAGTTTCACTTTCCAGATTCGCCCCTACAGCGCCAAAGACGGCCAGCCCGATTGATAGATGCGGCCTCAGTGTTTAATCTGGACGTACCTTAATTTTCAAGTGGTCGAAGCGTCCGCGGCTCGAAGCCCCGTATTCGGTGCCGGCCAAAGACTTTTTTGCAGGTGGACGGAGTCACCAATTTGTTGTTTGGGAACAGAATGTCAGGCCGGCGAAGCTGACACAGCATGGACAGTTAACCGAATGCACTGATTAGGAGGTACTCAGATCGACAGGCAAGCCGATGAGCTCCAATCCGACCCGCGATATGACGCCGTGAAGAAATGCCGCGCCCAGGTCCTCCAGAGCACCTCCGACCTGAAGGCTGACGCCTGCTGAACGAGGGCCGCTTGCTGCCCGAAGCCGGCTGCGTTTGAAACCCTCCTTTTGCAGCGCCGCTATTTACGCTGCCCATCCGCTGTCCGCTTTGCTCCAAAAAGACAATTGCTCTTTTCGATTCCACACTCCTTCAGGTCGAAGAACACAAAACAGAAATGTCGGCCAGAATCACGTTAGGCCAATCACATCCTCAAGTCATCACTTCTTGCTAATCTCGAAGTCCAAAACAGAGGCGCTTCTTGTAGAAAGCGGAACAAGCCTGTGTAAACTCAGATTGGTGGTCGCGGACTGCTAAGGCACAGATCAACGAGTTCGTCGATTATGGCGGTTCCGGCGCACATTACCTTGTCGGCGCCCCCCCAGTAAAGTTTCACGGTCCCGTCTTCTTCCGCCACCGCACCACAGGTAAAAACCACATTATGCACGTAGCCGACGACTTCCCAGAGGTCTTCCGGTTGGAGTATCCAGCGGTCGGCGACGCCGAGAACCTCCGAGGGGTCGTCCAGCCTGTGCACAGCAGCGCCGAGACGGTAAACGCAGCCGTCCATCGTCGGAAAAACACCGTGATAGATATTAAGCCACCCCTTGTCGGTGCGAATGGGCGGGGCGCCGGGGCCGATTTTCATCTGGTCCCAGTGATAGCTCGCAGGTTTGATAACGATTTTAGAATCGCCCCAGTGGCGCAGGTCCGGCGAGTAGCTTATCCAGATAGACCAGGGACTGACTCCGGAATTCGGGCGGTCCAGTTTCGCATATCGGCCGTTGATTTTTTCCGGGAACAGGACGGTGTTGCGATAATCAACCTGAGTTATAAAGGCGATTCTTTCCACCGATTCAAAGTCGAGCGTCTTGGCTAAGCCGATGCGGACTCCGTGCCGGGAATAGGCGCTATATGTTATGTAATACGCTCCTTCGAGAGCGGTGATACGAGGGTCTTCCACGCCGTACTCTTCGTACTCAGCGAAGACGGGCTCTTTGCCTGGCAGCATAAAAGGCTCAGGTCTCGGCTTGAACTCGAAACCATTGTCACTTTCGGCCAGGCCGATTATGGACCTGCCGGTGGCAAGGTGGGACCGAAAAAGCATCATGTATCGGCCGTTGAATTTTGTGACCCCGGCATTGTGCACCGTCTCCACAGGATAGGCAATATCATCCTTTGTCAGGATGGGATTTCCCTCGTGGCGCTTGACGAATTCCTTCTTCATTTGGGGTCCCGCTGCTGAGGTTCGCTTTTCTCTTGCTCACGTCTGAATATTTCGCTGTAAACCTTTTCGTAGTTGGAGACCATACGGTCGATTGTAAAGTTCTCTTCCACCCTTCGCCGGCACTGCTTCCGGTCGATGCTGTCGATTTTTTCCACGGCCTGGACCGCTTCGTCAACATTGTTGACCAGATAGCCCGTCCGGCCGTCGGCGATGACCTCGCGGCAGGAGCCCAGGTCCATCGCAATCACGGGCACCCCCGCGGCCATGGATTCGGCCATTACCAGGCCAAATCGTTCCGGGATGGTATTCAGATGAATAACCGCATACGCTTCGGCGAGCAGCGCGTCACGCTGAGCGGGATTGACCGGACCGATGAACTTGATAGAGCTGTCATTGATGTGCGGCTTTACAAGCTCGTCGAAATACCGCTGGTCCTGAATTATCCCGGCTATTATCAGGTCTTTGCCGCACTTCTTCGCTAATTCGACCGCCAGATGCGTGCCCTTATCCATGTGTATGCGCCCGTAATGGACGAGCTTGTCACCGGGACTCTCCCTGAACGTCAGATTCGAAAGGTCGATGCCGTTGTAAACAGTCGCCAGATAGGGCAGCTCTTTGTCGCGGTCGGAATCGCTGATAGAGACATAATACGTGTCCTTGTGGTCGCGATAGACCCGCAGGATGTCCGGGTCGCTAAAACCGTGGATTGTGGTCAGCATCGGTGTCTTTATCAGCGGCAGATAGGTAAGCGGCAGGTAATCGAAATTGTTGTGAATCAGGTCGTACTCGCCCGCACGCTCCATAACCTTTGAGATGTGCAGACAGGTGGAGACCAGCGGGATTTGTGACTTGTCTTCTTCGTAGCCTCTTTCAATCCAGCCGACCAGTCTTGCCTTCGTGATTGACTCTTTGGTTGCAAAGAGCGTGACATCTTTCCATCCTCGCGCTACCAGCCCCTCGGTGATATTGCTCGCGACGGTTTCCCACGCCCCGTACTGGCGCGGCGGCGTTCGCCAGGCAACCGGCGCCAGGACTGCTATTCGTTTGCTCTTGATGTCCATTGTGCCCTTTGGTTTCTATTTCGGCTTTTCCACTTGTTCCTTTATTCGCCGGATATGTCCTCGCCCGAGTGCTTTTACTTCGCAGCCGAGTTCAAAATATCTGCGGATTTTGTCATCGTCAAGTATCCCAAAACAATCGATGACTGCAAGCGGCGCGCCGGCCCACTCAACAACGGCATCGGGCTCCAGTTTGAAATACGGCTCGTGAGGCACCGCCAGAATGACCGCCTGCGCGCCTTTGACGGCGGCGCCAAGATCGTGCTGAACACGGATTCTTGCCAGACCGTCCTGATTGCGGAAGAACCGTGCCCAGGAGTGACCAGTCGCCGGATATGTATCCTGCTTCTCAAGCTCGTACCAGTGCTCGACGTACGGGTCATGCACCCGCATCTCGGCGCCCATTTCCGTCAGCTTTCGGACTACTATTTCCGAGCCGCTGTACCGCGTGTCGCCGACGTCCTGGCGATAACTGGCGCCGCATAAAAGTATCGGTGCCCCGGTGATCTGTCTTGCCATGTCTTTCAGGGCCTCTCTGACAAGCGTGGCCACGTGAAGGCCGCGGGTGTCGTTGATGTCGATTGCCATAGGCGTCATTTTGAAGATGTCGTCATCGAATCCGAGGATGTGCTTGTAAGCCCAGTGGCCCAGGCCCCCGTCCTTTGGCAGGCAGTAGCCGCCGATACCGGGGCCAGGAAAGATGATGTTGCTGTGGGTCGGCCGGACCTTGATGGCCTTTATGACCTTGGTCAGGTCCACGCCGTTGCGCTCGGCGAACAGGCTCCACTCATCCAAAAAAGCCAGTATGGCCGCACGGTAAGAGTTCTCGACGATCTTTGTCGTCTCCGATTCGATGGGACGGTCCATAACAGTTAGGGGATATTCCTCGGTGTTCAAAACCTCCGTGAGGAATTTCTCGACGCGACCCTTGGCCTCTTGATTGCAGCCCGAGCAGACCCGCCAGAAGTCGCGGATGCTCGCAACGTATTGCCTTCCCGGCATGACACGCTCGAAACTGTGGGCCAGCAGCGGCTCTGATTTTATGCCGCGGCCCGCAAACGCCTTTTTCATAATGGGCCAGGCCACGAACTCCGTCGTGCCCGGGGCCACCGTGGTCTCGATAAGGGTCAGACATTCGGCCGGGACCTTCTCGCCGATGGTCTTTATCGTTGCTTCCAGGGCCCTCATTTCGGCTCTGCCCGTTCGCATATTGCCGAGGTCTTTTTTTGTGTAATCGCACTGCACGTCAACTACAACACAGTCGGCCAATTTAAGGCAGTCGCTGTTATACGTGGCCACCAGCGTCTTCTTCTCGAGCACGCACCGGGCAATCATGGGCTCGACCTCGGGGTCCTCGGCCTTTACCGGCGACTGCCCACCGTTAAGCAAGGGAATCTTCCAATAGCTTCGCGTGCTCGGTCTCTGGCAGCCTATAACAAACTTTGTGGGCTTGCCGGTCTTCTTATCGACGGTATCGGCAACGATCGCCGCCATTACCGCCCCCACGAAGCCGACGCCCATCACCACCACGATTTCTTTGCCCTCACTGCGGGCTGCCTCCGTTAGCGATTCAATTCGCTCGAACTCGCCGGCGTACTCATCCTCTCCTGGAATACGGAACTTTTCACCTTCCGGACTTATTGAAAAATCGGCCATCGCCTGCACCTGTCTCGTATTCTATTCATTGCGCCGGGCAATACGCAGCGCCCCTGCATTTATTCGGCCGTAAGTTTAGCAGCAAACCCGCATATATCAAACCTATTTTCTGCTCACCTCAGTGGTACGGGGGACACCGAAACTGCGCACACGCCGCAGCAAAGCGCCCGCTTAATTGGCTGGCCGACTGGACGTTCCGTGGCCTACAGCGGCTTTAACAGCACCTCACGAATAATAATCTTGTTCGGACTGAGCTGATCGCCCGGGTGAATCTGAAAGCCGATGCGCCCCGAATCCGACGTGTCATCGCGCACGTCAGCAACCTGATGGCCGTTAATCCAAATCTCAAGATGCTCGCCCTCGGCCCGAACTGAGATTGTGTTCCAGCCGTCGCGGCTCACAATGGTCTTGTCGGTATTCATTGCGAGGAACATCTTGCCGGGGCAATAGAGCGTGCCCGAATAGCACTCAGGTTTCTTATATTCGAGGATGTCGGCCTGGTAGGCCTTGTCAGCCGACTGATAGCGGAACCATACGCCGCTGTTACACGGCCACTCCACCTTGTAGCTGACGGTCAGCAGAAAATCCTTGTACGTGTTCTCGGTCAAAAGGTCTCCGGGCGCGTTGTTCTCGCCCTGCGTGCCGATTATCGCCCCATCCTCAACGACCCATCTTGCGTTACCCGTCGCCTTGAAACCGCCCAGGTCCTTGCCGTTAAACAGCGGCAAAAGGCCCCGTTCATCTTCCAGAGTCGCGCTGCCGCACCCGCCCACGACCAACAGCAAAGCTATGCACACCACGGTATCAAACTTGCCAGACATAATCTTCTCCTTAATCCGTCCATCTCGAAAAAGTCTGTTCAGCAGAGAACAAATAATTTCGGCCATAGAGCTGTTCCAAAGCGGATACCCTAATTGCCGACTGTCGCGGCCGCCCGTTCACCCGATTCTTACAAACGCTGGAGCAGCACCTCACGCACCCGCAGCTCGGTCCCCTTATCTGAGCCGCTGCCTTCAACGTGCAGCCCGATTCTTCCCCTGCCGGGTCCTTCTACTCTGACCGCACCGATTTCCTCACCGTTGAGCCAGACCGCAATCCGGTCCCCCTGCACTTTCACTGAGATGGTGTTCCAGGCCTCCGGGTCAAAAACATCCTGCCGCAGGTTCACAAGCACCAGCTCCCGCTTGCGCACCGAAACACTCCCCGTAAAGGCTTGCGGCTTCGTGTTCTGAAAAATTTCGATGCGCGGACCGTTTGCATCGCGCAGCCAGATGCCGGCGCGGATGGGCCAGGTACTGCGAAAGGTCACCGCGAGCAGGTAGTCTGCATATACATCACCTGTCCAAAGGTCGCCGCCCCGGCCGTTCGGGTCCGCAGTCGCAACGATGGCGCCGCGCTTGACAGCCCACGAAGCAGCGCCCGAGGTTTGCCAGTTGGCAAGGTCTTGTCCGTTAAAGAGCGGCGTCCACTCGGGGGCCCCGTCTTTCTCGGATTCAGTTGCCGATTTATTGACTATGTTATGCGTCCCGTGGCAGTCGGTACAGATGGACTCGTCGGTTACGGCCCGGCCGTTCGGTCGCGTCCGCCCGGCCCATTCCCTGATGAAAGCAGCTACCGCATTGGCGTCCTTGTGAGCCGGATGGCACAACTTGCACATCGGGTCAACCTCGGTCCGCCCGTACAGAATATCAGGCTTGGTCATCAGCATCTCATCGTGCATGTGATGCACCGACGCGCCGTGACAACTCACGCAGCCGATACCCTGTGCCAGATGGTCAGTTGTTATCCGCTCGGTCTGAAGGTCCAAGTGGCAAACGTAGCAAAGGCTGTTGCTATTCGAAGCGGCTTTCTCGCCGCCGTCTTGTTTCTCCTGCGGCACCTGTGCACGACAGACGCCAAAAACGCAGCTCATCAACGCGATGGTCGGCGACACAAGTGCCCAAAGCAATCTGACTCGGACGTCGCGAGCGTGCAGTGATTTTCTCCTTCAACCCTGTCGAACCATAGATACAGAGAATTGCAGTCTGTACATTCGACAGGCTAATTCGTATGTGCCTGAAAATTAATCGCTACACGAATTCCCAGTCATGCAGCCACCTGTACTCCTGCGGCAGGGCCGCCCATTGCCGGTCCGTAATTTCCATAAGCCATTCTTGGTCCGCAGCCGTCATCGCAAGATGTCTTGTGTACGAGGCGCGGGCGGCGTTCTCAACCTCATAGACCGTACTCAAACCCGGAACGGTGGCGGTAATCGCGTTATTGGCAATGATGCACTGCAGCGTCAGCCGCGCAAGGTCATTTTCATTCTTGCTGCCGACACCCATCACCGGAAACTTGACCTTGCCAATGCTTTCGACGAAGAGGCTGCCGCCGAAGAAAGGCTTGATGGTGACAACACCGATGTCCCGCTCGCGCACCTTCGCAAAGATGCCCTGGGTCTGGTCCGCTCCGTGCCCCGGGTTCACCTCCTCGATATTCTCCTTGGTGGGGGCCTGCCCCTTCTCCTTCGTCTTGGCGCTGCACGGGAAGATTATCATCTCGAACTCCCCGAACGTCTCGATGACGTGCTCGAACCAGGGACGGCAGTGAGAGGAGATGCCCAGATGCCGGACCTTGCCCTGCTTGTGCAGCTTCTGGAAAGTCTCAATCATAACAGCGACGTGCTCGTCGGTGTTCTTGCCGTCCATTTTGGCCTGCGGTCGCCAGATGTCCAGATAGTCGGTCTGAAGACGCCGCAGACATTCTTCGACGTTAAACGACTGGTCCTTGACGTTGCACCGCTTATCGCTCCGCGGACACAGCGTGTAATCGTCGGCGCCGACGTACATCTTATCCCGTCTGCCCTTCAGCGCCGCCCCGTAAGCCAGACACTCCGCCGGCGTGGTGATATCAAGGTAGTTGATGCCCACGTCGATGCAGGCGCTTATTACCTCGGTCCGGTTCTTGGCGACGTCGGGCGGGACCTCGTCATTCGCAAAGCTGCCCCAGTACCTGCCGGCCTCCCGGTTCTTCCAGTGCCCCCCCAGGCTCACCTCAGAGACCATCAGATTCGTCTTGCCCAACCGGCGATAGCCCATCTTCTCATTGTAATTCAGTATCTTCGAGGTATCAGCCGACTTGGAAGCCTTCGAGCTGTCGCATTCTTCAGCCTTCACACTTGCCGCAAAGGCCCCGGCTGCTGCCAGAGACGTATTACGCAAGAAAGCCCGGCGGGAAATATTCCTCTGCTCCATACTATTTCCTTTCCAACTAAGCCTTACTACGACTACGGCCACGCCGCTGCCAACAACCAGTCCCCGGCCGGAAGCCGCGCCTTGCCCTACATCATACCCGAAATGCACGCCCGTGCCAATAGCCATCCCTTGTTTTTTCACGATTTTGCCCACCAAATTTGTCATTACGAAGTGAAGAATCCTACCTTCGAAGTTGGGGATTCAATGTTCAATCCCCGCCTGAACCACCTGTTGAGGCCTGACCGAGTCGAAAAATTGGACATTCATTGCCCTCGCTTGTCCGCCGCAGTTGGACCGCCACGGCCATTGCCACGTGGAGGAATCTATGGAAAAAGCAATATCCACGCAATGGTCAATCCCTGCGCCCGTCCCACAGTTGCAAATCGTAAACTGTAAGCAGTTATAGTGAGTGGCTCGCCCTGCTGGTGCGTTTCATGTCTGTAGGTGGATTCTTTCGGCGTATTATTGTCTTGCTTTCCTTATCGAATTGCCTGCCCCCTTTTCATTTCCATGGCAGTCGGAATCGGCTCCCTCATAAGGCTTGTACGAGTATATAAGCCCGAAAGCTGCCTTCCTACCTGCAAGTGTGAAGTACACGCATGACGAGCGTCTTCGGGTGGAGGCTTCAAAACAAGCGGGGCCTGCGCTAAGGCAGGCCCCGCGATGAAGCTGGTTAG
>Ga0180438_10011182_pt1 | contig 10885 bp, 28 predicted proteins | sample SS_ome_12_FD_132455 | JGI IMG/M metagenome (GOLD analysis project Ga0180438, IMG submission 132455) | Hypersaline lake sediment archaeal communities from the Salton Sea, California, USA - SS_3_D_2 metaG | ecosystem: Environmental > Aquatic > Non-marine Saline and Alkaline > Hypersaline >... | reverse complement strand
CACACCCCCCCTATACCTTGTTTGTATATAGTGTCATTTATCAGATTTTACACTAGGATTATACTAGTTTAATGTAGTAGAATAGGGAATTTCGTTTTGTATTGACAAGTAATTGATTAGTTATATAATATGATATGAATAATAGAAAGGGGGAAGTATGATAGAATTGAATATAGCATATAGTAAAACACCTAGAATAAAGGTAAGTCGTTCATTATCTAAAAGGGAAAAATATTTTTTATGGATGATTATAGAGAAAATTCTTACAAGGGTTTATAATAAGGTAATTCATGTTTATGTTTATAATAAATATAAATCCTGTATGTATTATAAAGATGGTGATACTATTTATAGCATCTGTACTTATTATAAAGATGGTGATAGTATTTATAGCAAAAGAGTAAAATAGAAAGGGGGAAGTATGAAAATAAAATTAGTACCTGGATATAGTATGCCTTGTACTACTCATATATTCGAGATACAGGGAATACCCGCTAGACTAGAGGATTTTGGACAGGTATATGATGATGACCCTGATAATGCTGAACCATATTGCTGCGAAGCAGTACATTTTCATAAGTCGTTGTCAGACACAAGGGAAAATCTATGTAATAAGTATCATATTGATGATGATGAATTAGATGTTGTACTTCATTTATTAGAAGTGGAATTTAATGTTGGTAGTTGTGAATGGTGTGAATAACAGAAAAGGGGGAAGCATGAAGTTAATTATATATCAAGGTAATGATAGACGGGAAATACATGATTGTAAAAATGTAGATATATATTTTTACAATGATGATGGTAAACTTCTTAAAATGTATAAACATAATAATACTATTGAAGTATATATAATATATGAACAACAGAAAAGGGGGAAGTATGAAAGTTGATTTACAACATATAGATATTCATTATTATAAGTGTAATGGTGATGATATGGTTGACTTAAAGTATAGAGGAAAAATAGTCTGTCAGTATTATGTTAATGGTGGTTATATAATTTCATTAGGTGTACCACATATAATAAAAACAATCGAAACAATAGAAAAGAGTTATCTTGAAAACGATATTGAAAAAACTATTATGGATTTTGCAAAGCGTTTAATAAAAATTATAAAGGATGATGAAGGTGTTGGTGGAGTAATATAATGAAAAAAGATAATCAGATAAATATGAATACGAATTATGTCTGGGTTCAGTATCAGTGTGTTGACAGTAATTGTCACCAATGTTGTGATGTAAAAATACGTGATAAGTTAATGGCTGGTGCTGAACCGATAGCGTGTCCGTTTGGACGTGGTGCGGTGAAGTGGAAAAAGGTATGGGATAGTACCAAGCGAAAGGATTTAGATAATATAGTAAATCAGTTACGTAACACGGATAATAAATGATTAAACGAATAAAAAGTGGTGTGTATTATAATTACAATACACACCGCTTCACTTCTAAAAGTGCATGGAAGCGTAGTAAAACTATTGCACGTAAAAAATTAGAAGTGATAAAGAAAAAGGGAACGGTAGATTTTAAATTACAGGATGTGAAACCTGATGAGCGAATGGGATATATAATTAAACCCTCTACACTACCTAAACCAGTACGTAAATATTTACGTAAGTCTATAAAGGATATTAGAAAAGTTGACAAGGTGTGGGGTTTAAAGATAAGTATTAAAAGTGGTAAGCGTCGAACGGTAAGTAAGAAACTTTTATTTAATGAAAAGAAGTATGAGTATGATAATAGCGGAGTTGAATTAATACTGGATAATGTAATTGATAGGATGCAACAGCAATGGCAGTTACCAAGTAAATTACAATCAACATTGTCAATAAAACCTGTAATAGATTTACCAAAGGATAGACGATTGAAAAAATAATATGACTGTTTTCGATTGTGAAACGGATAAAAAAGGGAATTTACTTCTAGTTGGTGTAATGACTGACGGGAAGTATTTTTATTTTAAAACCGCACAAGGTTTCTGGAATTATATAATGCGAAATAAAATAACACAACTCTTTGCACATAATATTGAATTTGACTTTTTTAAAATACAGGAATATATTCCTGGTATAAAATTCACAGGTTATTATAGTACTGCGGGATTATCGTATATACAAGCGGGTAACATATTCATTAAAGATACTATGAACCATTTACCATATAGTTTAAAATTTCTAGGTGATGTAATAGGTAAACCTAAATATAAAATTGATTATAATACCTTACGGTTTAATAAAAAATTGATACGTTATAATAAAAGGGATTGTGAAATAACGTATGAAATAGTAAAAACATTAGAACAGGTATATATTGCTGAGGGTAGTAAACGTATTAAATCCACAACAGGTAGCCAAAGTATGAATATATATTTACGCAGGTTTTTCTGTCAGAATTTTTATGGAATACCTTTTAATGTATTGTCTATATGGCGGCATGGTTATAAAGGCGGATTAGTCGAAGTATATAAACAGGGTAAATATAAAAATAAAACTTTTTATAAAATTGATATAAACAGTCTATATCCTTTTTTAATGCGAACGTGTTTACCTTATCCTTATGATTATAGACGTAGTAAAAAATTAAATAAAAAAGACAGGAATAAATATTACTGGCTAGGTGTTGTATTAAATAGAGATAAGACGGTAAAAGAAGTATATAATAGTATTGAACATAGAAATAAAAAGTGTACTTATTACTTTGTGTTTAAACGTAAATGTTACCCCTTTAGGAAGTATGTGGATTATTTTTATAATAAACGTAAACAGTCAACTGGTTTAATAAAAGAGATTTATAAAAAATTACTTAATAGTTTATATGGTAAATTTGGTCAGCGATTTGAATTGGATATAATAAGTAACTACCAACAGAAAAATAAAAATTGGTATTATATGGAACAGATAAAAGGTGATTTATACCGTATTAAATACGTGAGAACAAAAGGTAAATTCTGGGTAAATGTGGTATGGTCGTTATTTATTACAGCGAAAGCAAGGGAATATATGAGACGTTTAAAAAAATATTGTGAACGATTTAAAATAGTTATTTATTATTTAGATACAGACTGCTTTATATGTAGTGGTGATATAAATAAAATTAGTAATTTAATAGATAATAAAAAACTAGGTTTATTTAAATTAGAAGGTAAAGCAAGGGTTATTGATATAAGAGGTAAAAAATTCTATATGTTTGGTAGTAAATATAAATGTAAAGGTGTACCATTAGAATTACGTAAAAAATTCTTTGATAAAGGTGAAATTAAATATAATAAAATGGTGCGGTATAAAGAAGGTATTACTAGGGGATTACGTATAGGTAGTTTCGTTGAAGTAACCAAGCGGAATATTAAAAATTTACCTAGTAATAACTAGTAGAATAGGGTATTTAATTAACTCTTGACAATTATTTAATTATGTATATAATTAATTATGGATAATAATAGAAAGGAAGGTGAATATGGGTAAACATATAATACATACATTAACGATATTGGGTATAATGGGATGTAGTTTTTTATATGGTATTAATGCTACATCAATTATTGCTATGGGTGAACATCAATGTATTTCTCATACCATAATATGTTCCATTTTATTTACTGTACTGGGTTTTGTGATTGGGTATAGGGGGTGAATAATGCTTAAACTGAAATTATATTATGGATGGATGGACAGGGTAGAGGGTAAGCGTAGACTTCGTGAACTAATTAAACTGGTGAAGTCTAGCATACGTCAACGTGATAGAAAAGATTACACTACATATTATATACCAACAAGAGAAGGTGAGAAGTGAAAGCGTGTAAGGATTGCAGGTTCATAAAAAAATATGGTATACATTACTTTTGTTATAAAATAAATGGTTATGTATCACCATATAATTATTGCGATAAATACGAAAAGGGGATTATAAATGAGCGGAATAAAAACAATGAGGGTTGATAAGTTAATAGATATGTTGGTTGATTGTCCGGTTACTGATAAAATTATTTTTAGGCAGGATGATAGATTATTAGGATTAAAATGTGAGGTAGAAAGTTGTGATGATAAAATCTGGAAGGGATTTACTATTATCACAATAAAATAAAAAAGGGATATGAATACAATAATAGAAAGGAAAACAACAATGAACAAAAATAAAAAACAAAATAAAAAGACGTACACCAATTTTGATGGTGAGATACACGGTAAAGGGAAACCTGAAAATTATAAGCGGGATTTTCTGTTTGATAGTGATGTGTTGAATGAAACCTTGCTTATAACTGGAGTACAAAAGCATGATGAGTATGAGAATGATTATGGGAATATCACAAAACAGTTTATACTTTTCGCAAAGCGGGACGGACAGGAAGTTAAGATAATGACCAACCACGCATTTGTTTACGGTATTATACGACACCTACAAGAAAAAGGTACACCTCTTAACGTAAAAATAATGAAGTATGAAACCAAGAAAGGAAAAACAAGATACTTTCTTGAAACTCCCTAGTCAATAACGACTAGGTAAAAGGGGTAGTGTTTAATCCCTTTCACTACCCCTTTATTTAGAACGTAAATACCCTATTACCATAATGGAATAGGTAAAATGAAAGGACGATAACATGAAAGCGACCAGGAAAAAGAAAAGCGGTTGCAAAGGTTGTGGTAAAGGTAAGAGTACCACAACAAAGTATAAAACATTATACCACGTATATTTTACTATGTACGGATTGACCGTTAATAGTCATGTTGAAACCTATGAAACTGAAAGTAAAGCGATTGCTAGACGTAATACTGAACAGTCAATAAACCCGCACAGAAAATATTATATTAAACAAGAGAAAATAAAAGTACAATGATTTTAATTCCTATATGGGTTTTTGTAATTGAAACTATATGTACTGGTATAATTTTATTAAGTGCTGGTTTATTAGTATTTGGATGGTTATTTGGTAAACATTAAAAAGGATGGTGTAGCATGAATAAATCTCTAATAAACGAAATTAAGAGTAAATATCCTGATGCAATAAAACAAGGTGCTAAAATTGAATTGGAATTATCATTAACTGAACCCGATAATTGTACTCTGTTTAAAAATCTAGGTGTACCAATAATTGATATATATTTAATTTTTAAATTGGTTTTAAATGGTGTAGTACTCGCTTGTTATTATATCCAAGTATAAATATGAATATAAATATATTGAAACCTATAATAGAACCCTTTATCGAATTTATATCTTTTAAATTCGATTATATAGTTAATGATGAACCCTCGCCTAAACCAAAAGTATTATATAAAGTAATGGTAAAGGATGAAGTGAAGTATATGGGTGTACTTCCTATAGGCAAGGAAATTCCTTTAAAGTTGATAATAGAAAAACTGGAGGGTGAATAATGAGTGGTTTTTTACGGAATATATTTAATGCATATAATAAAAAAAATATACCAGGTGGTACTATTAGTGCGGTTCATACAATAACCTCTAGTATAAACAGGGTACAAAATTTTATTGAATTTATGCAATCACATGAGGATTTTGTAACTAAAAATTATGGGATGGCTAGAGGTATAATCACTTCACAAGTCGCACTTGAGACAGGTTACGGTGCGAAAGTAATTGGTAAAAATCTTTTCAATATTAAATGTACTGATTACTGGAAAAATAAAGGTGGTACGTGTGTTGGTGTTATGACAAAAGAGGAAATGAAAAACGGAAAACTAGTACCTGTCTATGCATATTTTCGAGATTATGATACGTATAGGTCAAGCGTAATTGATTACATAAACCTTATTAAAAATCTAACTAGATATACATATGCATGGAGTAATAGAACTAAACCACATGAGTACTTTGATGGTTTAGTAATTGGTGGTTATGCAACAGATAGTAGTTATGCTAGAAAATTATCTGATATATATAATACAATAAAAGATTGTCTATAATGAAAGGAAGGTAAGAAATGGGTAAACTAGACGAAGAGAAAAAAAAGGAATTATCCGATTTAATTGACGAAAGGATAACGTTAGCATTATCAAAAACCGCTATGCCTGATGGCTATACAAAGTGTAAGAAATGCGGTAAGATAATTCTAAAAGAAAATATTGATACTTGCCCGTATTGTATTCCAAGTAATGATACTACTCCCGATAATACTTCAGATGATGATGATTTTTTATAATAGATAAGGTGTATTATGACTGATGATAATAACAAGATTGCTATTACTGATAATTCAACGGAAACCACACCGCCACAAGCAAAACGTAAAACGAGAAGTGATAAAGGTAAAAAGCGGGGTGCTAGAAAAACTGTTGACCATGATATAAAAATAAGTTTAAAATATATTTTATTAAAAGCAACAGAGGGTATTGCACAACAAACAGGAAACCCTTTTATAACTATGACTGATAACGAAGCGGAAAATATTGACAAGGCGATTGATGTGTATATTGAAAAGAGAATACCTACATTAAAAGAATATCCAGAAACTATTCTACTAGTACCCGTACTAAATTACGTTGCTAGAGTATCAATACAAACTGCTATGAATAAAAATAAAAAACCGATAGATAAACAGATAACACAACCTATAGAACATAGTAAAAATAAACCTGTTATAAAAGATTTATTTAATGATATAGAACCTGATACTACACCTAAAAAAATACATAAACCTAAAATTGAAAAGAATGTAAAAGTAGTACATAGTAAACCCGCAAGCGTAAAACCTAAAAAGAAAAGAGGGAATAAATGATTACGGTAATATTTGGTAAGCGTGGCGTGGGTAAAAGTACATATTGTAAAAATATAGTTGATACTTCAGTACTTCCTGTTGTGGTTATTGATACTATGAACGAATATAACAAGCAATCAATACGGATGGTTATTACTGATGATATTGTATTCGATATGTTTAAAGTAAGACTAGTACCTAAAGATAATGTAGAATTTGCAATATCAATGCAACTAATTTCAAACATACGATATAAATATGGCGTGAACGTAGTTATTGACGAGGTTGATATGTGGTCTAACCCGCACATGATACCTGTTGAATTAGAAAATGCATTAAAATTTTCTAGGCATTATAAATTAAACTTCTGGTGTACTGTACGTTCACCACAGGAAGTTAATAAAAAAATAACTTCACTTGCGGATAAATTTATAATGTTTAAAGTAACTGAACCAAGAGCATTAGAATACTTCTCACAATTCAACAAAGATTTACCCGATATATTACGGAATTTAAAACCGTATGAATATCACGTATATGAATTATAACTAAAAATAGGGAGGGGTAAGTACCACATTAACATACTACCCATTATACCCATGCTTCACCCCTCCCTTTACCCTATTTTACCTATAAAATAACCCTTGACAAACCCCCCTTTTACTAGTATAATGTAGTAAAGAAGGGTTAATAGGGTAAACCCATGAAACCCTATATAGACAAAAGGAAGGTGAAGTATGAAGGGTATTACACTACCTAAAATCCTTATAGTAGTAATTGGTGTTATTGTTGCGGGGTTGGTGCAGCAATTTTTAATGCCTATGTTATTTGGTTCTAAATCATAAAGGAAGGTGAGATTATGAAAGCACGTTTTATTGACGAATTTTCTATTAACGGTGTTCAGGGTCATACCAATCTTTTTGATAATGACAATTATGTTGGTGTGTTACTTCGTATCAAAGCCGATAATACAGGCGGTGATAATGTTGACGAGGATGACGCCCCTAGAGTACGTATAAACTTCAGGGGGGATGATATTGTAAATGCCCTCTGGACAAACTTACGTATTTTTTGTGATTTAGAATTTGGTCGACCTGAAAACGCTGCTGCAGGTGTAACATGGCAAGGTGGAATTTTTATACCGTTCTATCATCCTGATTTACCAAACGCAATTCAGAAACGACGTGGTGATAATATGGATTTATACGTTGCGGAATTTGGTGCTGCATGTGCGGTTAGTTGTGTGGTACAAGCCTATGGAATTATTGACGATATTCCTGAATTGTATGTACCTAAACTAATCGACTATTTAGAGACTGCTGCAGCGGGTCAACAGAAAATCTTTATTGACCAGGATAATATTGCACAGGTGCTAGTATATCAACCCGCAACTACCGTACAAACTCTACTGCAATTACTTGTTGATAATGACTTACTTTACTCTATGGACTGGGGTAACGCCACAAACCTCTCTAATATTATCGCACGTATTGAAGCAGCGGCACTAGGTGTTGTGGTATTCGATATGGTTATTAAGGGTCAGATTTCAGAAGCGTTATCTGATGAAGCGGTACTCTTGTCAACTGGTGGTACTGGTGATTTTTATTATATGGTGCAGTCATTAGTATTCAACGCAGCACAGACTATTAAAACCACAAAAGAAACTATAAATAACATTAACTTCAAACTTCGTAAGAAAATCAATCATGGTAAAGTTGGTGGTGCTGTTGTATCACAGATACATGACGCAACCGCTGATGATGAAACGGTAAGACAAGTTGAGAGACGCCCTGAATTTACTACAATCAAACCACAACTTACAAAAGCGATAGATAACCCGCCTGTTGACTAACCATGTATTATAGAAACGGATTTTTCTCATCCATTGGTGGATTTTTTAAAAAGGTAGTTAATGCACCGCTAAATATTGCTAAAGGTATTGTTGGTGGTGCTACTTCTCTAGTTGGTGGTGCTATAAAGGGTTTAGGTATTACTTCTATATCTACACCTTTTGGTAGTATTACTACTGCACCTTCTGGTGTACCCAGTGGTTCACAAGGGTACTCCATGCCTGTAAATGTACAGGCGACTGGTGGAAGTTTACTAGAAGGTTTAGGAAAATATCTGCCTTTTATTTTAATTGGTGTTGTTGGTCTAATTATATTCCTAGTAATGAAAAAATAATAATAGAGGTATATAATGATACCGCAACTTCAAGCACCATCAATCGCAAAAGTCGCTTCACAATCCGCAATAGTAACTAGAGAAGCGAAAAAAGCGATGGGTGAACAGAAAAAAGAAACTGAACAGTCTATAGGTATAGGTAGTAATATAAAACCTATACTTGTCATTGCTGCTATTGTTATTGTTATACTCTTATTCACATAACGAAAAAGGGGTATGTGGTTTTCAATACTACATACCCCTTTATAAAGGTGGTGCAATATGTTTAACTGGTTAAAAAATATTGGTAAAGGTGCATTAACCTTTGTAGTACCTTTTGCTTACCCTTTAATATGGGATAAAGAATTAAAAGAATGGAGAAAAAAGGGTAGAGAAGAGGGTGAGAAAGAGATACAACGAAATATTTTACCACTTATTATAATTCTAATTATATCATTTATCATATTGAAAAAGTTTAAAGTGATATGAAGGTATTAAATATTTTTGCACTTGTGTTTATAATGATATGTGAAGCATATGCACTGTTTATTTTAAAAATTGATGGGTTATGTTTATCGCTTTGCATTGGTGCAATCTGTTTACTAATACCATCACCACTAAACAAGGAAGTGATAGAATTTTTTAAATCGCTTCATAAACGAAAGGAATAAAAAGTAAGGTGAATTATGAGTAACGTAATTAAACCTTTTAGAGAATACAATACAACTGTATTCCCGCACGCATTACTAAAAGAGGGGATAACACAACAGGATAGTTATATAACGGATTTTTTAACTGGTACATTGGGTACAACAGGTGTTGAGTTAAATGTAAAACCATATCGCTTTTTAAGTGTATTAACTGATGGTGCGTTTAACCCTATGAATGACTATGATTGTAACTACAATAGGTGTTACATTGGATTTAATTCCCCGCAAAGTCATAGGCTGCCATGTAATCGAGAATACTATAATATACCTATTCCGTACGTTCAGCGTATTTACTGGCATAATGAAATTGGTAATTGCATGGCTGCCGTGCAATCATATGAAGGTGGTTATGGTAGAGTGTATATCATTAAACATAATTACCCTTTTGAAAGAGTACCTATAAAAAAGAATAATCCGCATTGGTGTGGTACTCTGTCTGTTGCATATAATACAACAACATCCTTGCACGCTGGGTTATATAGAACGAACGCTGGACACCAACTAATTATACCTTTTTTACCATACGGGTATGAAAAATTTTCTATTATGGTCTATACAGTTGCAACACCATTCACTGTTAATTGCTATCAATTACATTGTGATACAAGTGCAAGTTATTGCGGTTTAAATCAGATTGACACATCATGTCAATGTAATCATTATAATAATTGTAGTAATAGACATATAATTAGTGTAAGTAATGGTGATGATTTTGAAGACCCCGCCGATTTTCTTATCAAGGTAGTGTGGTTAAATAAATCAGACAATACATGGTAAGGTGAATTATGAAATATATTATACCTATGATTATAATTAGTGTTGTGGTATTCATTATACTACAAAACAAAAATACTGGTACACTTGCACGTACAACTAATAAATTTTATAAACAAACGGTATGAATATGAAATCGAATACTAGAAAATTCTTGCCTATAATTTTTATTGGTGGTGCTGTTGTACTATTCCTGTTACTTCGTAAACGTAGTACAATCGAACCAACCATAACACAATCATACAATAAAAATACTGGTGCAGTAGTATTAAAACAGACTTGCCCCGCCGGTTACGGATTACATAACGGTAAATGCGTTTTAATTGGTACAGTAATAAATAAAGGTGAAAATGGTAAACCGCCTAAATGGATTGTAAAATAACTTTGGTTCTCCTGAAAAAAGGGGTATAGGGTTTTTTCAGTACTCCTTTACCTATACCCCTTTTTAAAATATCATATTTACCCTACTTTTACTATACAATATCCTAAATATTTACCCTCTTTTACTAGTAATTACTAGGTGAATACAT
>Ga0180438_10011181_pt1 | contig 10886 bp, 9 predicted proteins | sample SS_ome_12_FD_132455 | JGI IMG/M metagenome (GOLD analysis project Ga0180438, IMG submission 132455) | Hypersaline lake sediment archaeal communities from the Salton Sea, California, USA - SS_3_D_2 metaG | ecosystem: Environmental > Aquatic > Non-marine Saline and Alkaline > Hypersaline >... | reverse complement strand
GAGCTGGATCCGATCGGTCCTTAGCGCGTTGGTGCGAAGCACCGTTTGAGGGGTAGCAAGGAGCGCTCCCAAGAGCTCGCCAGCCTTCTCGTGGCCCAGCTCTTCCTTCCAGATCCGGCCGAGCCAGTCAGGGAAGTCCGCCTCCTCGGCTCGGAACGGTTTTGAGGGGAACCCTTTGCCCTCCGCCTTGGCCCGACAGAGGGCCCGAAGGGCTGCATTCACCAGGCTGCCGGATCCTCGGGGGCCATAACGATTTGCCAGGTTCACCGACTCGTTCACTGCAGCGTGATCCGGTACCCGGTCAAGACACAGAATCTGGTAGGCCCCTAACCGCAGGACCCGAACGAGTTCCGGGTCGAGTCGTTCAAGGGGCTTCCGGAGAGACGGTTGCAGGCAGCGGTCCAGGCTCCCTCTCCTCCGGAGCGTCCCGTAGACAAGCTCCGTTGCCAATCTGCGATCGCGATCTTGCAGGCCGGTAGTCCTTCGAAGCCTTCCATCCAGGGCTCGATCGGCAAAGGCCTGTTTCTCATCAACGGCTGAGAGGACTTCGTAAGCGATCGACCGAGGATCTTCGGAATCCCTCCTAACCAAGTCTCTCCCCCGGCTGCATTCTGTGGCCCCGGAGGAACTCTTCAACCAACATCCTTCTTCCTCCCTCCAACTGCACGGATTTCAGGCAAATCGTTCCCCCTCCAGCCTGGACCCTTACACCCTCGTCGGCCACGGAGAGGACCTCCCCGGGTTCCCCGGCCGACCCACGATCGTTCGTTTCAGCCTCCCAGAGCCTGAGCCGCTTTCCCCGCCAGAACGTAAACGCTCCGGGCCAGGGATCCAGGCCTCGGATTCGATTCCGAATCGACTCGGCAGGCAGACCCCAGTCAATCTGGCCGTCTCCCTTCTTGAGAATCGGGACAACGGTGGCCTTTTCATGGTCCTGGGGCACGAAACGGGCCTTGCCCTCCACGATGTCCCGCAAGGACGGGGTAAGGATTCGAGCGGCCAGTTTGGCCAGGCGTTCTGTCAGGTTCCCGGCGGTCTCGTGCGGGTCGATCTCCAAGGACTCGGCAACGAGGAGATCTCCGGTGTCCATCCCCTCGTCCATACGAAAGATCGTTATTCCCGTCTTCCCCTCCCCGTTGATGATCGCCCACCGCACGGGTGCAGGCCCCCGGAACGCCGGCAGGAGGGAGGCATGTACGTTGTAGCATCCAAGGGGGGGCAGCGAGAGGACCTCCCGGGGCAGTATCTTCCCGTAGGCAGCCACGACCATCATGTCCGGCGCGAGGTCGGCAAGGTCTTCGAGGAACACGCTGTCCTTGATGTTCACCGGCTGTAGAACAAGGATCCCGTTGGCCTGCGCAACCTGGCTCACCGGTGGCGGAGAAACCTTCCGTCCCCTGCCGCTTGGCCGGTCCGGCTGGGTGACCACGCCAACCACATTCCAGCCATCTTCGATCAGCCCTTCAAGGACGATTTCCGCGAAGACGGGCGTCCCCATGAATACGATTCGAGGGTGGCCTTCCTTGCCCAGGCCCGGATCAGGTCCCATGGTACGTGTCCCGATTCACAGAATGCAAAGGCATCCGGTAGTAGCGTATTCTCCTTTTACCATGTTTGTGGTGACAATAACAGTTCCGAGCAGCGGGGGAAATGTATGCCGCGTGAGGTCTTTTATCCCTTCGATGAATGGGATACCATTAGGTCGGTGTTCGCTGAACCTTTGGCTGAAGGCTAAGAGCGAATGGATTCTTTTGACTTTCGCCTGCTGCTTTGCCGCACGAGGAGACGTATCGAATGTCGACCCCTGAACTGAACCTCGATGACGTGAAGGGATTCCTGCCAGAGGAGGAAGGAAGGCGTCTCTATGAGCTGGCGAGAGAGGCAAGCCTGTTAGGCCCGTGCCTGGAGATAGGCAGCTATTGCGGGAAGTCAGCCGTATACATAGGAAGGGGGTGCAGGGAAAACGGGGGCATTCTGTTCTCCATAGACCATCACAGAGGCTCAGAGGAACACCAGCCCGGAGAGGAGTATCACGACGAAGAGTTGTTCGACGCCCAAACCGGTTTGATGGACTCCTTCAGGGCCTTTCGGAAGACCATAGCGGATGCCGATTTGGAGGACACGGTCGTACCCATCGTCGCGAAATCAGAGCTGGTGGCTAAATCCTGGGCAACGCCTCTCAGCATGGTCTTCATCGATGGGGGACACAGCCTCGAGGCGGCCTTGGCCGACTATTCCTCCTGGGCCTCCCACGTGATGCCGGGAGGATTCCTCGTCATCCACGACATCTTTCCGGATCCAACGAAGGGGGGACAAGCCCCGTACACCGTGTACAAGTTGGCCCTGGAATCCGGCTTGTTCGAGGAACTACCCATGGTAGACACGTTGGGAGTGCTAAGGCGGAAGAAAACCTAAGTGGTCAAAACCATAAATACGTTGGGATTCGGCTGCCGATTCATCCCGGCTGGCTGTGTTGCTCGTCGGTCAAATACGCCCGGTATTCGCCCTCCTCGCGCCTTGCCGGCCGGGCGCCTCGACAGCCTCGGTGCATCACCGTATTTATGGTTTTGACCACTAAGTCATACTGGAGCACGCCTCTGTGGGGACCTTTTTGCTCGGTGCCCATTTCCACTCGAAGGTGTCACCTTTGACACTCGCCTCCAGATAACCCCGGGAGATGAAATCCCTGATGATGCGCTTGACCAGCTCACTCTTCGCACCCGTTACTTGAGCGATCTTGGCGGTGAGAAGGGCTTCCTGTGAACCCGCATCGGTTGGGTGATCGTTCGACGGGAACCGGCCGTGCTCTTCGAGGATGTCCTCCGAGAGGAGCCGGAAGGTGAACTCAAGGCGATCCTGTCCTTCCACCCTCAACCCCTCGTTCGGCGTCGCCTTTCCCTGTCGATGACGCTCCTTCATGTCTTCCCAGTGGATGTTGTTCTGTCTTTCGAACTCGTCCACAAAGGCCTGGATCTGTTCAGCAGAAAGCTGCGACGTTCTCGCCACAGGCCGGTTCGCGTCGTACAGGGACCAGTCGTTGGTCAGGATTTCCAAGTCATACTGGTCGATCTCCTCCCGAACCGTGGTGCCCGGAAGGGGGGCCAGGACGTGGTACCCGTAAATCATCTCCAAGGACTCTGCGTACTCTTGTGTCTGACGGAGTGTCTCCGGTGACTCGCCGGGAAGCCCGACCATGAACGAGGCGTGGGGAGTGAGTCCGACCTCTCTGCAGATCTCGACAGCCCTTCTTCCCTGATCGAGGGTGATCCGCTTCCGGATAAGCTTTAGCATCTCAGGACTGCCGGTCTCGATTCCAAAGCTGACCGAGTCGCATCCGGCCCTGCGCATCAGACGCATGACATCGGCGTCCATGATATTCACCCTCACGAAGGCACTCCAGGCAACCTCGAGATCTCTCCTGAGAATCTCCTCGCAGATCGCCCGGGCTCGAGCCTTGTTCGACAGGAACAGGTCGTCTGCCACGTTGATCCGGGTAAACCCGTAGGAGAGGATCTCCTCCATCTCATCGACGACGCTCAGGGGCTGCCGGTACCGAACCTTGTGGCCCACCATGCGTCTTCCCTGGCAGAAGATGCACTGGTAAGGGCATCCCCGGCTCGTGATGATGCTCACCGGAAACCCGAGGGCCTGATATCTCGAGATGGGCAAAAGGTGCCGGGCAGGAAGCGGAATCGTTTCCAGATCCTGGATAAGTCCCCTAGGGTCCGTCCGGACGAACCGGTTGTCCTCGAGAAAGGCGATTCCTTTGACTTCAGGCCAGGCCTCTCGATCGTGAATCACGGGCAGGAGTTCCGCAACGGTTTTCTCGCCCTCACCCAGCACGAGGAGATCGATCCCGGGGTAGCTCCGGAGGGTGTCTTCCGCGTCGAATGTAACATGGGGCCCTCCCATGGCCGTCACGATCGATGGGTTGATCTCCTTGACCTTCTGGATGATGGCTGCTGCTACAGGAAAATTCATCGTGACCGACGTGCCACCCACGAAGTCCGGTTGGAAGGCCTCGAGTTCCTGCGCGAGCTTCTCCGGGCTGTAGCGGGAAACGATATAGTCCAGGACCTTGACCTCGGCCCCCGCAGCCTCGAAGGCGGCAGCGATGTACGTGACACCCAAAGGCGGCGCCGGCGCTTCCTCCAGCGGGTACGGTGACGCAATAACAGCGACTTTCATTTTCTTATCCTATGGCAGGTATCAGGTCCCAACCCTTCCACCGTCCTGGTTCGGGTGCGGGCGCGGGCGCGGCCCCCCACCCCTGCCCCCTTTCGCCTTCTTTGTCTACGCTAATCACCTTTTGCGGGGAAAAGGCTGGACCGTATCCAATCGACATACGTATTTCCCGCGAGCTTCGCCCTGTCGATCCCGTCGATCTCCTCGAAGAGCGCGGTCGGATCTGCGAACCACTCGGCCCTCGTCTTGAGCTCCCGGTCAGCATCCAGGGGTTTCACAACCCGCGCGGGGTTGCCCGCGGCAATCGTGTTTGCCGGGATGGAACTCGTAACCACCGACCCTGCTCCGATGACGCTGTTCTCCCCGATGGTTACACCCTTGCAGACGATTGCACTGTCACCCACCCACACGTTGTTCTCGATTCGCACGGGGCCCCTCTTTCCGACGATGGCAACCCGATTGTAGATATCATGCCAGTCCGAGTCTGTAATGTACGAACCGGTGGCAAACATGCAGTTGTCCCCGACAACGATCTCCACGGCCGAACTCATCCTCACGCCAGGACAAATCAGACAGTAGTCTCCCACGCGGATGCCCGCCGGGTCCTCCCGGTCAGACCAGACCGTCAGTCTCACCTTCCGGTCCCGGGCAGCGATCACGTTCACATAGTCCCCGACCCGGATCGGGGCACCGAAGATCTCGACATTCCATGGCCTTATGAAGGTGTGGCCCTTGCCGAAGGAGGTAAACTGGGGCCGCAGGAAATGCTCTACGTAGAACTCCGTAAATCTAAGGTATGCCTTCTTGATTCGATACGGACGATGATCACGAAGCATGAGGCGTTACTTGCTCCTAGCTTGCACCCTACCAGGAGTCGGGGTCTCCTCAGACGGGAGGGGCAAACACTCCTGTTCCCCTTCAATGAACTCGGATGGACGGATCATCCCTAGATCCCGGGAGATCCCTATCGCTGGCTTGCGGGCTGAACCGTTCCAGGCGCTATGGCTGAAGAGCCGGCTGGCCGGCGTGATGTGGTAGAGGGCATCGGCTGCCATCAGGACAACGGCGTTCGTCCATGCGAGCTTGTCTTCAGGCCAGATGACCATGTCCGGAAAGGTGAACCCGCACCAATAGGACCCGTCTTCAAAGGTTCGGTCCCGAATCCAGCCGAACACGATCTCCGCCAGCTCCCGGCTCCCCATTGCCGTCAAGGCAAGGGCGAACTCAGAGCTTTCCGCCACGGTCACCCACGGACGGTCAGAGACGCAGCGAACCCCGAGACCCTTGACCACAAACTTCTTCCAGTAACGATCAAGGCGATCCTGGGCCTGTTGGCCGGTGAGCGCTCCCGAGAGAATCGGGTAGAACCAGTCCATCGAGTAGCGGGACTTGGCCATGTTGAACAGATGTGGTTTGGTCTGAATCGCGAGACGGAGCTTCTTCATGGCGTCCGCCCAGGCCGGTCTTTCAAGCCCGAGTCGCTCCGCTATGGCCAGGCCACACTTCAGGGCCATGTATACGGAACTGGAACCGGTCAAGAGGGCCATCCGATCGACCTTGCCCAGAGGACTGATTGCCCAGTAGATCTCGCCGCTCGGTGCTTGCAGGGTCAGGGCAAATTCCAGAGCGGAAGACACCGTTCTCCACATCGACTCAAGAAAGGATCGGTCTTTTGTTATCAAGAAATGGTGCCAGACACCCACAGCGATGTAGGAGGACATGTTCGTGTCGAGTGTCTTGTCTTCAGGAACCCCCTTCATGTAAGAGGCATACCAGCTTCCGTCGTCGCGCTGCATTCTCGCCATCCACTCATAGGCGAGTCGTGCTTCGCTGAGATAGCCTCCGATACTGAGCCCCATGGCAGCCTCTACGTGATCCCAGGGATCCGTCTTCTGCCCCTCGCACCATGGAATCTCACCCGTCTTCCTCTGTGTCTCCGCAATCCGGACAGCCACCGTTTCCAAGGCGACCGCCAACTCCTTCACACTACCCGACATCTTGATTCCCATTTCCATTCCCCGCCTTTTTCAGGTACAGCACACAGCTTTTCGCCACGAAGGGGTTGACCAGTTTCTCGAGAATCCGCGTCACCCTGGGTCGTTTTTCGATATCCCACACGAGGAAGTCGTGATACATCTTAACGAGCCTTGAATTTTCGTTCTCCAATCCGACAGCGCATTTGAGCCACCAGTAGGGTGCATGCAGTCCATGGGCTTTGCCTGCATCGATGCAGACCAATCCCGCCTTTTCGAGTTTCCTGATCAGCTCTCGCTTCCTGTATATCCGTATGTGCCCACCCGGCTCATTCCGGTAGGCCTTGGACAGGGCCCAGCAGACGATCTCGGGAAAGAACCTGGGAACACTCACGACGAGGATCTCCCCCGGCTTGAGCACGCGGGTAATCTCGCGGATGGCCCCAGCCTCGTCGGGGACGTGTTCCAACACCTCGGAGCAGATCACCACATCAAAAGAATGATCCGAAAAGGGAAGTCTGGTGATATCGCCCGTGAATATGCCCCAAGCCCCATCTCCACCCTCTCCCTCCTTTTCCATCAGTCGCATCATGTTCCGGGCCTTGGTCACATCCTCGCCCTTCAGGTCAAGGCCCACGACATCCACACCCGGCTTCTTGAACGCCTCGTACAGATGCCGACCGTTACCGCACCCTGCGTCCAAAACCCGCACCCCGGGCTCAAGGTTTACTTTAGAGAAATCGACCGTTAGCATTCATAGCCTCTCTATAGACTGCGACCATCCTCTCTGCAGCCCGCTTCCAGGTGAAGTGCTCGTGCACCCGCCTGAACCCCTCTTCGCCGAGCCTTTGTCTTCGTCCCGAATCATCCAAGAGAGAAACAATGGCATGTTCCAGGGCCTTGGCATCGCCTGGAGGCACGAGGACTCCGGCATCTCCCACCACCTCCGGAAGGGCACCGCCCGTCGTGCTGACAACGGGTGTCTTGCACGCCATCGCCTCACCGGCCGGGAAGCCGAACCCTTCGTACAGGGAGGGCACCACCGCAAGGGTTGCCCGTGCATAGTAAGGAGCAAACTCCTTGTCCTCGATGCGACCGGTGAACTCCACGAACCGATCGAGGCCGAGCTTCCTTACGAGTTTCTCGACCCCTTTGTCCTTCCTGGGCGTACCGACGACCGTTACCTTGATGTTTCTCTCCTTTGCGATCGATGCCACCGCCTCCAACAGATAGCGTAGACCCTTGATGGGCACATCGGAGCTGGTCGTGGTTATGATTCGATTCTCGTCCCGCTTCACCTCCGGAAGGGGCCGAAACATGTCCGTGTCAATACCGTTCGGGACAACATGAAGCCTCTGGATCGGGATGGCAAACGCCTTTGCCACATCCTGCCTGGATTGTTCCGAAACCGTGATCACATGAGAAAGACTCTTGGATACCTTCTTCTGCATCCCCACGAAGGAATACCATCTCCGGACCTTGAGCTTCTTCCACCACCACTTCACGCTCTGTAACTCCGCCTCCCGGTCGACCATGATCGGATGGTGGATGGTCGCGACGAGGGGAAACCCCAGCTCCTGAATTCGAAGGAGCCCGTAAGCGAGGCACTGATTATCGTGTACGACATCGAAGTCTCCGACCTTTTCCTTCAAGAAACGATGGGCGCGGAGCCCGAAGGTGTGGGGCTCCGGAAAACCCCCGGTCGAAACGCCCGCCCACTCGAGGACGTTGATCCCTGAACGCAACTCGTGGAACTTCGGGATTCGAAACAGTTCCTCCGGATTGTAGAGGTCGAGGCCCGGGAGCTGATGGAGGGAAACATCTTCGTCCAGATGCGGATAGGGCGGTCCGGACACGACATCCACACGGTGTCCTAGATCCCGCAGGGCCCGGCTTATCCTTTTGACGTAGATCCCCTGCCCTCCACAGGTGGGGTTTCCACGGTAGGTGAGCAGGCAAACTCTGAGCGGCTTGCCGTTCGTTCGTTCTCTTTCGTCAGGAGGACGAATTGTCATGGTCACCACACCAACCGCCAAACGTCCGGCAGGGGCCTGTAATATTGTTTTAGATTACCAGGATCTAAAGGAAGTGCCGCGTAACAAATGACGTTTTCCCTAAGGACCCCTTTCGGGAAAAGGGGCAAAGAGAAGATAGTATATTGGACGAGCGAGCTCGGGTCAAGCAGTGCAGTGCGATCCCTGTCGCGTCTCGTTTTGCTTGGGCTCCGTCCCTCGCTCCCCCTACAAAGTCGCCCGGCGCAAATCTCGCCGCGACAGGGATCGCACCAGAAGCCCCACGCCTCGCCCCCCATTTCTGTTCCGCCTGGGGCTTCCTGTCTCAATTCCACCTCGCTGGACTTGAGACAGGAAGCCGGGCATCATCGGAGAGACACCGACCAGAAGACCTGATTTCCCCCACAGGCCCCGAAAACGGAATCCCTCGATGATCCAACAGGAACGGCGCATTCTCATCATCACATGTTTTGGCCACTTCTTGAGCCACTTCAACATGTTGGCCTTCCCTGCCCTGGTCCTTCCCCTCTCGGCCCGTATGGGCCTGGACGTGGTTCGGGTCCTCGACCTCTCCTTCTGGATGTACCTTCTCTTCGGCATGACCGCGCTTCCCTGGGGAATGACCGCGGACCGAGTCGGTGCCAGCCCCCTGATGCGCCTCTATTTCCTCGGAGCGGGCATGTGCAGCCTTGGAGCAGCCCTCTGGATCGATTCGCCGGGGCATCTCTCCCTGGCCCTGGCCGGGCTCGGCCTCTTCTCCGGCATCTACCATCCCACCGGACTGGGCATGATCTCCAAGGGCACGACTCGGGTAAGTCTGGCCCTCGGCTACAACGGGATGTTTGGGAACCTCGGCCTGGCCACGGCCCCGGTCCTGACAGGGATTCTCAATTGGCTCTGGGGACCGGGCGCAGCATACATCGTGTTGGGTGGCTTGAACCTTCTCGGGCTCGGGGCGATGATCTTGCTCCCCCTGGAGGAAAGGGAGGAACAAACGGGAGGGGGGCCCGGATCAGAAGGAGAAAAAGGAATGCCCTCCTCCTTCTTCATCCTCTTGATCGCCATGATGTTGGGGGGCCTGGCCTACCGGGGCGCAACCGTACTGATGCCCACCTACTTCGAACTAAAGAACAGCGGGATCTCGGAGGTATTCTCAAGGCTCTCGGCAGGGGAGATGTCCAGCAATCTCACCGCAACCCTGGTCACTTCCGCCATCTATCTCGTGGGTGTGCTGGGCCAGTACGCGGGCGGACGCATTGCAGAAAACCGGGATCCGCGAACCGCCTACCTCGCCTTTCACGCCGTATGTGCCCCGGCTGCTGTCCTGATGGCCGTCACTTCTGACCTTCCCCTGGTGGCGCTCTCCCTCGCCTACTTCTTCTTCCTCCTGGGGGGGCAGCCCATCGAAAACACGCTGGTGGCCCGTTTCGCTCCCCGGAAATTCCACCACTCCGCGTACGGAACCAAGTTCATCCTGACCTTTGGGGTGGGAGCACTCGCCGTCCCGCTGGTGGCGAGAATTCAAGCCTCTTGGGGCATAGAGGCTTGTTTCCCGGCCATCGGGACGACGTCTCTGGCCCTGGTCGCTGTGGCATATCTGTTGGTCAGGAGGACAGAACCGTAAGAATAGGGGTCAGGGTTCAGCTGTCAGGGGTCAGGCCCCCTTCCTCCCGCAGCACAACTGCAAGACGAGAGGGGCCGTTTTCCCTGAGGCCAGAGACATCGGCTCTTTTTCGGGTGCGGGCCCGGGCGGGGGTGGGGGGTTGGCCTCTCTTGCGATTGGTGTGTTCCGGCGGAGATTTGTGCAGGGCGACTCGCGGAGGTCGAAGCCGAATCGCTCAAAGGTGCGGAACGTCCATGTTCCGCACCTGCCGTCCGGAACGAATATGGCAACGCCGGAGCGCCGGAGCCCAAACAAATCGAAGACGGGACACCCATCGCACTGGTTGATTTTTTTCGACATCTTGGGTAACTTGATAGACAAATTCGCAGTCTTGCGGCCGTTGCAGCTCCCGCAGCAGCGATATCAGAAAAAGCTAGGATTGACGAGCGACTCAGAGAGCTCCCGTTGACCTCCGCTTGTGAAAGACCGGGTTCCGCGCAGCCTCGCAAGCTGTTTGCGAGTGCTTTTCTAGTTTTGTGTTCCATGACCTTGCCCTGTTCCGCCCGTCAGCTTTTTCAGACACAGAAATCCAAGGCCCCCGTAACGAGCCCCACAGGGGAGGCGTCACGATCTCTTTTTCAGATGAAAGACCAGGAGGTAGAATGAGCTTCGCGGATGTGGTGAATCAGAAAGGCTTTTCGTTGGTCGTACGGATGGACCCACCCAAAGGGGGTAACCTCACACAGTTCGTCGACATGGCACTAGCGGTCCGGGGGCGTGTCGATGCCACCTGCTTCTCGGACTGCCCGATGGCGGTCATGCGGATGAATCCGCTCGCTCCTTGCCACCTCCTCCAGCAGAAGAAGATGGAAACCATCCTGAACCTGAACGCCCGGGACCGTAACCGGCTGGCGGTTCAGTCGGACCTGCTCGCTGCCTGGGCATTGGGTGTGCGGTCGATCCTCCTCTGTGAAGGGGAAGACCCTTCCTTCGGAGATCACCCTTTGACCAAGTCCTGCAAGGACCTCGACCTGGAGGGCTTGTTGGGCGTTGTCTCTGCCTTAAAGGAGGGCAAAGACCTGGCCGGACAACCTGTGGTGGATGCTCCGTCCT
>Ga0180438_10011180_pt1 | contig 10886 bp, 9 predicted proteins | sample SS_ome_12_FD_132455 | JGI IMG/M metagenome (GOLD analysis project Ga0180438, IMG submission 132455) | Hypersaline lake sediment archaeal communities from the Salton Sea, California, USA - SS_3_D_2 metaG | ecosystem: Environmental > Aquatic > Non-marine Saline and Alkaline > Hypersaline >... | reverse complement strand
TTCAGAACGGCTGCAGAGCGCTCGCAGACAGCGGACAGCTCCTCAGGCCCGAGCGCCCGTAGTTCCTCAACGGCTTTCTGATAGGCTATTGCGTAGGCGGCTTTCATGCCGCCGGGTTTTTTTGGATTCATAGTATTGGTCTACAACTATTACACAGAATCCCTCAGCCTGTCACGGGGCAAGCGGTCCTTGGCTCGAGCGCTTTCGGCGAACCACACCGGGGGCGGGCAGTTCGCAGCCTGCAATTCACAGCCCCCTTTCTCTTGATCAGCCTGTAGACTGTGTACTACCCTGAAGGCATGAACAATCCCCTGCGCATCTATGTGGCCGCAACCCGGCAGAACGACGGAAAGACCACCACCGCTCTCGGCCTTCTCGAAGCGTTCAGCGAAATTTACCCAGAGATCGGCTACATCAAACCCGTGGGACAGCAGGTCAAGCTGATCGGGGAGCACGAGATCGACAAGGACGCAACCCTGATGAAGGACGTATTTCACATAGGCAGCCCTCTCTACGACATGAGCCCGGTTGCCGTGCCCCGCGGTTTTACCGAGGAGTACATCCTGAAGGGAGACGTACATCAGCTCACAGAACGCATCCGCCAAGCCTACCGTCGGGAGAGCGCGGAGCAGCGCTTCATGGTGATCGAGGGCACGGGGCATGCCGGGGTGGGCTCGGTCATCGACCTGTGCAACGCCGCGGTTGCCAAGATGCTGGACACACCGGTGCTGATCGTAACCTGCGGCGGAATCGGGCGTCCTATCGATGAGGTGATGCTCAACAAGGCGGTATTCGACAACTACGGGGTCAAGGTCCTGGGGGTGATCGTCAACAAGGTCATTCCGGAAAAATACGAGAAGATCAACAAGCTGGTACGCGTCGGTTTTGAGAAAAACGGAATCGAAACCTTCGGAGTGGTTCCCTTCTATCCCCTGCTGTCGAGTCCGACCCTGCGCCAGCTGCTGGAGGATATCCGGGGAGAACTGCTCAGCGGCGATGACAGCAATCTCGATGTGATCGTAAGCAAGATCCTGGTCGGGGCTATGGCCGCCCACGAGGCTTTCGACTTCTTCAAGGGGGATGTTCTTCTCATTACTCCGGGAAACCGGGAGGATCTGATCCTGGCCGCTGTTTCCTGCAACGTTCCCGGCATCCGGGAGGACTACAACGTGCGCGGTATAATCCTTACCTGCGGGATCTGGCCCAACCAGACGGTGCTCAAGATCCTCAAGCAGGCCGGGATTCCCGCCTTCCTCGTGAAGGACGACACCTTCACCACCGCCCAGAAGATCAACAACCTGATCATTAAAATCCGTCCGCAGGACACGGAGAAGATCGCCACCGTCAAACAGATGATCAAGGAGTACGTGGATGTGGACGGGCTGATGGAGCGCCTGAACGAGGGCCGAAGATAGCGGCCGTGCGACTTTGAGCCCGGGTAGCCGCCGAGTAGCAGCTGAGCAGCGGGCGAGACCCCCTACAGCTTCAGCATCTCTTCGACCAGCCGGGTCTCAATCTCCCTTGCGGTCCCACCACAGCGAACGCAGCACTTCGGAGAGCCCCGGCGGCGGAGCGTTCCGTTCGACGGTTTCAAGAAATTCGTCGTAGTTCATAGGCTTATGCGTGTTCGATATCGGTGTGGCCCGAGATTTCCGAGTTGGTCGTGCAAAGGTCGTCAACGCTCAGCTCATGGACCCCTCCATGTCCGGTTAGCCGGCAGAACTCCCGCAGCTCCTCTGTGCAGACCTGGAGGAAATTTTCCAGCCGTTCGGCGGAGGTATCGATGTTCAGGCGCGAGCGCAGCTCCTGATCCTGGGTCGTACAGCCGACCGGACACTGGCCTGTGTTGCAGACCCGATACTGCTGGCAGCAGCAGGCCATGAGCGCCGCAGTTCCTATGGCCACGGCATCCGCACCCATGGCCAGAGCTTTGATGAAATCCGAGGAGACCCTCAATCCCCCGGTAATCACCAGGGATACATTCTCGGCCCCTGCGGAATCGAGAACCTTCCGAGCCCGATGCAGGGCATAAATCGTCGGGACCGAGGTTGCGTCTTTCACGACCTTGGGTGCCGCTCCGGTTGCCCCGGGCCGCCCGTCGATCGTGAGGAAATCCGGTTCGGCGAACAGGGCGAACTCCAGATCCTTCTCGATGTGCCCGGCGGCCACCTTGATCCCGATCGGCCGCCCGCCGCTGCGCTCTCTGAGCTCGGCAACAAGGTCGCGCAGATCATCCCGGGTTTCGATCTCCGGAAAACGGGAGGGACTGATGATATCCTCCCCCGGGGGAAAACCCCTCACCCTTGCGATCTCCTCGGTCACCTTGGCTCCGGGCAGATGCCCTCCCATGCCCGGCTTGACCGACTGTCCGAATTTGATCTCCAAGGCATCCGAGCTGCGCAGATTTTCGTCCGTGACGCTGTACTTGTTCGGTACATACTCGAAGATGTATTTATAGGCGGCCTCCATTGATTCCTTGAGAATGCCGCCCTCTCCGGAACACATCGCGGTCTTCACAGCGGCGCTTCCCCGGGCCAAGGCTATCTTCACCTCCCTGGAAAGCGCTCCGAAGGACATGTGGGTAATGTACACAGGGGTCTCGAGGATCAGCGGCTGCCGTGCAGCCGGACCCAGGATCGTCTGCAGCTTCACGGGAGCATTCTTGTCCAGGGGAAAACGGGCCAGTTGGGCTCCTTTGATCAGGATATCGTCCCAGGAGACCACGGGTTTGCGGGTTCGCATCGGTTCGACAACGGACTCGCCGGTCTCCGCCATGGCGTGGATGGCGGCCATGTTGTATTCGAACTCGTCGGCGAAGCGACGCCACTCCCCCAGGTACACGTCGCCCTGGGCGGTTGAGGGGCCGGCGGCAACTGCCGCTGTTGACCCGGCCGCCGCTGCTCCGCCACCCCCTGCCTGAACCAGGTGGTACCCGCTCTTGCCGGTGCCGCAGACCGGACATTCCCAACCGGGGGGCAGTTCCTCCCAACGTTCCTCGTGCTTTTCCTCGTCGTGGATATAGCCGCAAACCTCGCACACGTGCTGAGCCATCGTCTCCTCCTCTCCAATGATCCTGCATCATTATAGAGACCAGCCGATCGTTGTAATCAGCTTCACCATGCTATACACTCCCGATATGCTTCGCACACAGCGGGTCAAAGCCGGAAGGGGGCTCCGTTTCAGCGAACATCGAGCATCTGTCCGAAGAGCGGCAAGAGACCGCGGGATCAGCGGGAGTAGAACTCCACCACCTGTCCGATATCGCATTCAACCGGTATCTCCTCCCTCTCGGGCAGGCTCAGCAGGCGGGCTTTCAACTCGTCTTTGGAAACCTCCAGATACACCGGCGGAACCGCCTGGCTCAGAGCTTCCCGGAAGCAGGCCAGTTTGCGGCTTCGCTCCTTGACCTGAAAAGTATCCCCCGGTTTCAGCTGGTAGCCGGGGCTCTTCACCTTGAAACCGTTGACCAGAAAGTGCTCGTGGGTGACGTACTGCCGGGCGGCGTAGATCGTTCTGGCCAGTCCGGCGCGCAGCACACAGGCATCCAGCCTGGTCTCCAGCATGCGGATCAGTAGGTCTCCGGTATTTCCATGCTTGCTCATGGCTTTCTTGAAGTAGCCCCGTAGCTGCTTCTCCGGGATGTTGTACTGGTAGCGCAGGCGCTGTTTTTCCAGAAGCTGCCGGCCGTAGTCCGACATCTGCCGGCGCCGGGAGCGGAAACGCGGCTCTCCGGGTCCCCCCTTCTTTCGCTCCATTACCTTGGCCGCTTTGGGGGTAAGGGCGATCCCAACCCGCCGGGCAAGCCGGACCTTCGGTCCTGTATAGTTCATAGAGATAATCTCCTCATTCCTTGTAAAAAATGTAGGGTATAAGCTACTACCTGGGAGGCGAATCGTCTACTCTACCCCGCCTCACTGGATCGAGCCCACCGATTGATTCCAGCCTCGGTGGCGTAGTTGTCGATCTCCGCCAGCTCCTCCTTGGTGAACTCGAGATTGTCCAAGGCGGCCACGTTCTCTTCGATCTGTTCTGGCCGGGAGGCTCCGATAAGCACGGTGGTTACCCGGGAATCCCGCAGGCACCAGGCCAGGGCCATCTGAGCCAGAGCCTGACCGCGCCGGCGGGCGATCTCGTTCAGCTCGCGAACCTTGGCTAGATTCTCCTCACTCAGGAATTCCCTGGGAAAAAAGTGGCCCGCCTTCACCACCCTGGAATCCTCGGGGATCCCGTTCAGATACTTGTCGGTGAGCATGCCCTGGGCCAGGGGGGAGAAGGTGATGCAGCCGATCCCCTCCTTCGATAAAATGTCGAGCAAACCCCGCTCGATCCAGCGATTGAACAGCGAGTAGGAGGGTTGGTGGATCAGGCAGGGAACCCCCATCTGTGCCAAAATTCGGGAAGCATCTGCGGTCTTTGCAGCCGAGTACGACGAGATCCCCCCGTAGAGAGCCTTGCCCTGCTTGACCGCCGTGGCCACCGCTCCGAGGGTCTCCTCCAGAGGCGTATCCGGATCGAAGCGGTGGGAGTAGAAGATGTCCACGTACTCCAGTCCCATGCGCTTGAGACTCTGGTCCAGACTGGCCAGCAGATACTTGCGGGAGCCCCACTCCCCATACGGTCCCGGCCACATGTCGTAGCCCGCCTTGGTGGAGATGATCAGCTCATCCCGGTAGGCGGACAAATCCATTTTCAGAATCCGGCCGAAGTTGCTCTCAGCCGAGCCCGGGGGCGGCCCGTAGTTGTTGGCCAGATCGAAGTGGGTGATTCCCAGATCGAAAGCCCGGCAGATCATGCGGCGCATATTGGCGGTGACACTATCACCACCGAAGTTGTTCCACAATCCCAGGGAAACCGCCGGCAGCTTGAGTCCGCTTCTGCCGCAGCGATTGTACCTCATGCTCTCATAGCGTTTCTCATCCGGTATGTAGCTCATCTCTGTCCTCCGTACCATAGTTCCTCGGGATCTTCGGGTTGTCTCATATGATAACGATTTCCCGGGACTTTTTATACGGTTTTCGCCGTACGGATCATCAGTTTTTTCAATAATCCCTTTGTCCCGAGCCCCGACCGTGGCATACTGGAGGGCGCATGCCTGAATACGATCCTGCAACCTATATGGACGAACTCTATCTGAGTGATCCCCTGCAGGAACCGCTGATGCGGCGGATCGTGAAGGCGATAGGGATTCCCGAGGGAAGCCGCGGGCTGGATGCGGGCTGCGGCGTAGGCCTGCAGATCCCGCCGCTGGCCGAAGCGGTGGGACCGCAGGGCCGTGTCACGGGCCTGGATATTCTTCCGCAGTTCGCGGAAGAGGCGGGCAGGAACATTGCCAAGTGGGGATTGGAGGAGCGGGTTTCCCTGGTTCAGGGAGACATCTACGCTCTACCCTTCAAGGACCGGCAGTTCGATTGGATCTGGAGCGCCAGCTGCGCCTGCTACGCCATGGGAAGACCGCTGCAGCTGCTCGAGGGATTCCGCCGCATCCTCAAACCCGGCGGCCAGCTTCTGATCGTGATCTGGTCGGGCCAACAGCTGCTTCCGGGCTATCCCCGCCTGGAAGCGATTCTCAATGCCACAGCGCCGGGAATCGCCCCCTTCACGGTCGGAGACCGCCCGGAGCACCATTTTCTGCGGCTTGCCGGTTGGATGAGGAAGGCCGGCTTCCTCGAGGCAACGGCCCAGCCCTTCACCGGGGGGGTGTGCGCGCCTTTTGACGAGACCGTTCGCAGCGCCCTTCTCACCCTGATCCAGATGCGCTGGCTGGAGGCGGAGAAGGAGTTGGGCCGCTCGGACCGCCGGCTGTATCAAAGCATCACCGATCCCTCTTCTCCCGATTTCATCTTGAACAAGCCCGACTACTACGGCTTCTACACCTACACGCTTTTTCGCTCGAGCGCTCCCGGGTAGTGGCGGTCGAACGCACCGGCGGTTCGGATCACGGTTGCAAACCGCACTCGAAGAGAAACTGCCGCAGTCTCAGAGGATCCGCCGGGTTATCTCTATTGTTTCAACGGATCTACTACGCTGACAAATGAGAATTTGTGGAACTCGGAATCCCTCGTATAGATCGTTGAAATTCCGTGCTCCTTCATTAAGACGGCAGTATGGACATCGAAGATCAAATTCCCCGAGGCATACCGGTGCGCATCAAAAAACTCCGTCGCAACCGTCGAATGCCTCTCCGTCTCCGTCAAAACGACCAGTCCCGGAGACAACAACAAGCTCTCTATAAATCTCCACGCTTCCGAGGACGACCAGGGCCGTACGAACACCCGCGGATGGGTAACCACCCTCATGAACTCATAGAGTATTCCCCAGGTGACATGCCAGATACCGGTTTGATTGCACCACTTCTCCACCAGAGGTTTGCAGATATCGTACTCCCCTTGATCCTCATTTGCCGCATAAACCAGGATATTCGTATCCACGACAAACATCATTGGGCTTCCATTTCTTCATAGAGCATTTCCCGATTAGAGATATCGATTCGGGATTTCCCGCCTCTGAATGTGGGCAATACAATTTTAGGAAAGGTTGCCTTTTCCTTCACAAGCGCTTTTCTTAGCGCCGCCTCCACGAGCTCGGACATGGTTTTACCGGTCCGGGCTGCTTCCTGCTTCAATTCCCTCATGACTTTTTCACTGATATTCAATGTTGTTTTCATATGGAAAAAAATATTACAGATATGTCTATATGTCAATAAGTAAAAAACTTACCCCGGCGCCCGCACCACTGAATGGGCGAACACCGGGGGTTTCATCCGGGTACGCCTGCGTCTGGATGGGGCGAAGCGATCCTTCGACGCCTCCGAGTATAGCGGACTCGCTCTGCGGGTCCGCGGTGAGGATCGGGGCTGCCAAACAAGCCTTTTTCGCCGATCTCTATGTAGACCCGGTGTATCTGTACAAGTAGGACAACTCTCCAGCGTTTGCACCGGATCTTTGCCGGACCTGTATAAGAAATATTCCTTATAAATTTAGTAATATATATTGACCCAAACCCGCATCCGCTTTATCCTTGTAATCAAGAGGTTGTTCGTGAACCTGAACGCGATATAAGGCGACCTATGGAGGAATAAAATGAAAACAACCCGTGTTACCGACGGCATATACAGACTTTCCGCCAATGGCGGCAGCGAAATCCTGTTCGAGAGCATGTGGCCCCTTCCCCAGGGAGTGGCCATGAACTCCTACATAGTCAAAGGAGAAGAAACCGCGATCATCGACGGCGTCTGCGGCTGGGACGGCGTTCCCGAAACCCTGTTCGCCCAGCTGGAGGAATTGCAGATCGATCTCAAAGATATCCGCTACGTGATCCTCAACCACCTGGAGCCGGATCACACGGGCTGGCTGGAGCCGTTTCTCGAGCTCCACGATGATTTCCAGCTGATCGCCAGCGCTAAGGGTCTGAAGCTGGTGCGCTCCTTCTACGGCATCGACAAGAACCTGAAGGCAGTTGCTGATGGGGACAGGCTGGATCTGGGGGGCGGAAAGGAACTGCTGTTCAAGGAAATCCCCAACGTGCACTGGCCGGAGACGATCGCTACCTTCGAGACCGGCAGCCGCACCCTGTTTCCCTGCGACCTGTACGGCTCCTTCGGCAGCATCGCGCGGGAGGAAGCCTACGACGATCAGCTGGACGAACAGCGACTGGCCTTCTTCGAAGAGGAAGCCTCCCGCTACTACAGCAACATCCTGGCTTCCTTTTCCTCATCCGTAGGCCGAGCCATCGACAAGCTTGAAGCGCTGGAGCCGCGGATCATCGCCCCGGCCCACGGGATCGTCTGGCGGGAGAACCCGGACAGGATCGTACGGTTGTACCGCCGTCACGTCGGCTATGCCTCGGGACCGGCAGAACCCGTGATCACCGTGATCTGGGGAAGTATGTACGGAATGACCGAGCGAGCCTTGGAGGCGGTTCTGGAGGGAGTGCGGTCCGAAAATGTCCCGGTTCACGTGTTCCGGGTGCCCCAGGATCACATCTCCCACATTCTGGCTGCCGCCTGGAAATCCAGCGGCATCGTCCTGGCAGCTCCAACCTACGAGTACAAGCTGTTTCCACCCATGGCCGCAGCCCTGGACGAGTTGGGTCGCAAAAAGGTCGTCAGGAAGAAAGCTTTCCGCTTCGGCTCCTACGGGTGGTCCGGGGGAGCCCAGAAAGAGCTGGAGGAGATCATAGAGCGCTTCCGCATGAAGTGGGATTTCGCCGAGCCCTACGAGTTTGCCGGCGCGCCGGAGGAGACGGACAAGGAAGAGCTGCGCAGGAGAGGGAGAGAGCTCGCCGTCGAAGTGAAGAGGATGTGCGCCGAGCAGAGGACCGGAAAGCGGTCCTTGACTGTCCCGGCAGCCTGATCCACAATCACTTCATGGCGATAGAATCAAAGCAATTCGGTAGAACAGGTCACAGGAGCACCCGGGTCATCTTCGGCGGCGCCGCCCTGGGCGCGGTGAGCCAGGATGAGGCGGACCGCACCCTGGAGGTCCTGCTCGACTACGGAATCAACCACCTGGACATAGCAGCCAGCTACGGAGACGGGGAGGCTGAAAAACGCATGGGTCCGTGGATGGCCAAGCACCGCAAAGACTTTTTCCTGGCCACGAAGACGGGAAAACGCTCGTACCAGGAGGCTCGAGACGATCTCCACGGCTCCCTGGAGCGCCTTCGGGTCGATAGCGTGGACCTGATCCAGATACACAACCTGACCGACCCCGACGAGTGGGAACAGGCATTGTCCCCCGGCGGCGCCCTGGAGGCGCTGATCGAGGCTCGCAAGCAGGGGCTGACCCGCTTCATCGGAATAACCGGACACGGCTATACGGTAGCCGAGATGCACCTGAAAAGCCTGGAGCGTTTCGACTTCGATTCGGTTCTCCTGCCCTACAACTACGTGATGATGCAGAACGAGGTCTACGCCCGCTCCTTCGGGAAGCTCAAGCAGCGCTGCGCCGAGAAAAAGGTGGCCCTGCAGACGATCAAGTCCCTGGCCCGCAGGCCATGGCAGGGTGAACGCGTCCACAGCACCTGGTATCAGCCCCTGGAAGATGAGGGGTCGATCCGCACGGCTGTGAACTGGGTGCTGGGGGATGCGGAGGTTTTTCTGATCGCCCCCAGCGACATCCAACTCCTGCCCCCGATACTGGAGGCGGCCGCTCGAGCCGGATCCCGCCCCTCTGATGCTGAAATGGAACGGATGCTGCAGAGCCGAGAGATGAAGCCGATCTTCCGGGGTACCGAGTTCATCTGGTAGACAGATAGCGGCTTCCCTGATTCCCTAATGAATCCATTCCACTAACGATTTGGTGCTTCAATGAATCCTTCTCAACCCACCTTGTAGCGGTAATCCGGCAGGATCATCGGGGCTGTACGGCCGTTTTCGATTCGGGCAGCCTTCAGCTCCTCGTTGTAGCGGCGCACGTGCTCCAGGCTGAGCTTCCCGGCGCCGCCTCCCGCACCTTTTCCGCCACCCTTTTCTACACCGCCGGCCGCTGTGCCGGCCGTCTTGCCCAGGTACTCCGCCACCCGCATACCCGCCCGGCGGCCGAATACCACGATGTCCAGAAGAGAGTTGCCCATCAGGCGGTTGCGCCCGTGCACTCCTCCGGTGACCTCCCCGGCGGCGAACAGCCCCGGCACCCCGGTATCGGTCCGGGTGTCTATGCGCACGCCCCCGTTCTGATAATGGAGGGTGGGATAGACCAGCATGGGCTCTTTGGAAACATCGATGCCGTGGCGCTCGAACTGCCGGTACTTGGCCGGAAAGTTGCTTTTCACGAATCCCGGCCCGTGGATGATCTCCAGCATGGGCGAGTCCAGCCATACCCCGACCCGTCCCGTGGGGGTCTGGATACCCTTGTTACGCTCATGGCACTCCCGGATGATGGCCGAGGATTCCACGTCCCGTGGTTCCAGGGGATAGACGAACTGCGCCCCCTCCCGGTTAAGCAGCTGGGCTCCGGCGCCCCGCACCTTCTCCGTGATGAGCAGGCCAACGTTCTGCTCCGGATAGATCACCCCGGTGGGGTGGAACTGGCTCGCGTCCATGAAGCGGAAGGGCACACCGACGCGGTATGCAAGGACGATGCCGTCCGCCGTGGCCCCGTAGTGGTTGGTGGTGGGGAAACCCTGGATGTGCAGGCGCCCGAAGCCCCCGGTGGCGATGACCGTAGCCTTGGCGCGGATCAACTGGTACTGCCCGGTTTCCATGTTCAGGACGATCCCCCCGGCGCAAGCTCCCCTGTCATCCAGCAGGAGCTCGACAACCGGGGAGAACTCCATCACCCGTATATCGGCGGGCCGGTTGCGTACCTCGTCCCGGAGGACCCGCATGATCGCCGCGCCGGTCATATCCCCGGCCGAATGCATGCGCCGCCGGCTGGTACCGCCTCCGTGCAGGACCTTCATGAATCCTTGCGGCTCCTTGTCGAACATCACCCCGAGGGTCTCCAACCAGCTCAAGGATTTCGGAGCGTCGGCAGTCAGCACCTCGAGCAGCTCGGGATCGTTGCTGAAGTGCCCGCCCCCCATGGTGTCCAGGTAGTGGCGGGGCGGAGAGTCGTGGGGCTTGTCCGCCGCCTGGATCCCCCCCTCGGCCATCATGGTATTGGCGTCACCGATACGCAGCTTTGTGGCCATCAACACATCGAAGCCCTGCTCCTGGGCGATCAGGGCGGTTGCTGAGGCGGCCCCGCCCCCGCCGACTATCAGCACGTCGGTCTGATAGTGGACCTGCTCAAGGTCGATCTGATCCGGATCCACCAGGCAGCGCGCCTCGAGTATATCCGCCACCTCGTTGGGCACGATATCACCCTTGTTCGGTCCGACCGCTACGGACCGTTTGGTTCCTTCCATATAATCGGGGTGGTACTTCCGTAGAAACGCATCCACCT
>Ga0180438_10011179_pt1 | contig 10886 bp, 8 predicted proteins | sample SS_ome_12_FD_132455 | JGI IMG/M metagenome (GOLD analysis project Ga0180438, IMG submission 132455) | Hypersaline lake sediment archaeal communities from the Salton Sea, California, USA - SS_3_D_2 metaG | ecosystem: Environmental > Aquatic > Non-marine Saline and Alkaline > Hypersaline >... | reverse complement strand
CACTTGGCCGTCTTCTCCCCGTCTTTGACCCACTGGCTGAAATCCTTGGACAGCTTCTTGATCGTTTCCGGGTCGTGGGCCCCGATCTTGGCGTTGCCGGAAAGGGCCACGGCCTTGAGTCGCTTTGAACCCATGACCGCACCCAGACCGGAACGGGCGGCGATCCTGGCCCCTTCGGTCACGACTCCGGAAGCGAGTGACAAGCGCTCCCCAGAGGGGCCGATGCAAGCCACGCGCAGGTCTTTTTTCTCTGTCTCCTCCTTGATTCGCCTCTCGGTTTCCACCGTGTCCAATCCCCAGAGATGAGAGGCATCCACGAGCTCTGTTTGACCGTCAACGATGCGTAAATAGACGGGCTCCCTGGATACGCCCCGGAAGAATATGGCGTCGTAGCCCGCCCTCTTTATGGCAGGGGAGAAATGGCCGCCCCCGTTCGCATCCCCCCAGCCTCCGGTCAGGGGAGACTTGGCCGCGACCATCCACCTGCCGACCATTTGAGCCCCGGTGCCGGTGAGAAGACCGGAGGCGAAGCCGAGCACGTTGTCCGGACCCAGCGGATCCGCCCCCTCCGGAATCGCGGAGAACAGGATCTTGGCGGCAAGCCCTGTGCCCGAGAGCACCTCCTGATAAGCCGCATCAGGGATCTCCTCCTCCTCGGTCCGCCGAGACTCCAGGTCGACCCAGAGCACTCTTCCTTGGTAACACATCACCCCTCCTCCTCTGGAGGCTGTCGAGAAACGGCCATCTGCAGTGCTATCCCCTGTCACGTCTCGATTTGTTTGGGCCCCGTCTCCCCCTCCACCTGTCGCCCCGCACAAATCTCGTCCGTGACAGGGGATGGCACCAGAGGCCCCACGCCTCACTTCCCAGATGCAAGGACCTTTGAGCTGCGGCGTTGCACTCATGGGGGGGGAATTATAGTTGGGATGACGATTCAGAGTCAAAAGGCACTAAATTTATTGACATTCTCGGAACGGCGTGTAAGAAAAGCTCTTGTGGAACCGGCAGGAGGATAGCGAAAGAGATGAAGAAGACAATTGTATTGTTCCTGGTCTTCGTCGGGGTCCTTCTCGTTGGTGCGGTTCTTCTCCTCCGGGGGATCTGCGAGCAGGGCCATCCCTGCCTGGACCCTCAGGCAAAGCCGATCCCGAACTGGGTGCTTTATCCATCGGAAGCCATGCATTTGATCTGGAATTCCCTTCGGGGGCGAGAGGAATCCGCAGCGCCGGCGTGTGAGGATTTCATTCGGTATCATCCCGTCGGGTACTCGAAGCCCATCCCCCACGTAGCCATTCCCCGGCATCCTTTCATGGGATCGAATGCTGGAAACAACATGCACTGTGACGCCTACATGAGCGATAGCTATGAGGCGAGGGGACCGCTCGGGTTGAATCCGCTGGTCTGTTCGAGAACGCAGGGCTTCGGAGGGTACGGCACGATTGCCTATGACCGTGCGGGCCGGCTCGTCACGGTTTACAGCAACGCAAGGGCCTTCCAACTCGAGCTGATGGATCCGTACACACTGGAAGAGCTTGCCTCCTATGACCTCCCCCCACGGCCCTGGTACTTCCCGATTCAGGGGGTCATGCCCTGGGAGTACATCGGCGCTGGGATGTACTTCTACCTTGACCAACAGGATTGCGCCGTGGTGCCTACCACGGACAATACGATCCAGGTGATTCAGGTTCCTGGCCCGGCGGGTGGTGGAGACTTCGAAGGCGTGCGCGAATACGACCTTTCGGGGCATGTCGTCCCTTTGTCCCGGCCGAAACAGGACAGTGTAGCCTGGGTGCTGCCGGAGTGGAGCGGAGAGTACTATTGGTACGCTACCACGGAAGGAATGGTCGGCACGGTACGTGTGGATTCGGGTGCCGTCCATAAGATGCGGCTGGAGGGGGAGATCATCGAGAACTCCTTTGCCGTGGGCGAGGATGGAGTCTTCATCCTCTCGGATCACGCCCTGTACCGCTTCCGTCGTGATGGAAATGGAAACGTAATGACAGACTGGCGTATCGAGTACGAACGGGGCACCCGGAAGAAACCCGGCCACATTACCCGGGGATCCGGGACATCCGTGACGTTGATGGGAGGCCTGGACGGGCTCGTGGCCATGACGGACAATGCGGAGCCGAGGATCAACCTGGTATTCGTGAGGCGCTCCGACGGAGCCCCGGTGTGTAGGGTCCCCCTCTTTGAAGAAGCCAAGAGCGGCACGGACATCAGCGTTGTCGGGTTTGAGCATGCAGATCAGAACGGACAAGGCACGGGCGTGTATTCGGTTCTCGTGGAGAACAACTGGGGGCACCACCGATTTCCCCGGTCACGCCCGGAACCGGGTCTTACTCGAGTGGATCTGACCCGACATCCGGACGACACCTACACCTGTGAGGAAATCTGGCTCAGCCAGGAGAAGGGTATCGGCGTGTTCAAGATGTCCCTCGCGAACGGCTTGGTCTACATGTACTGGAGGAGCGAGTCATGCCCGATCACAAGGTGGTACTTCACCGCTGTGGACTTCCGGTCCGGAGAAACGGTCTACAAGAAGCATACCGGCACGGGCCTCGGGTACAACAACTGGGCTGGAGCGCTCTTCATCCACCCTGACGGTGGCATCGCCTATTCCACCACCATCTTCGGCCTCGTCATGATTCGAGACGGAGATCGCCAACCCGTAGGCAAGGCAGAAGAACCTTCGTTCTCGACATTTTAGCGATGAGTGGTTCGGTGCTACCGTGTTCCGTCTCGATCTGCTTGGGCTCCGTCTCCCCCTACAAAGTCGCCCTGCACAGATCTCCGTCGGAACACGGTAGCACCGAGCGACTCATCCTCTACGATGTCACCCTATCGATATTCTTCTGTCAACCCAATACAATGGTGTTGGCCATCTCCGAATAGGAAGGAAGACCCGCATGTCCCACATGGAAGATACCTACACCCTACTGGCTGAGAAGCATGGCTTTGGGGAGTCCGAGAGATATATCCGCGTCCTCAAGTTCCTGATGACGCCGCAACAGGCGGATATCGTGGCACGGTTGCCCGGGTCTCCCTACGAGGTGGCGAAAGAAATCGGTCTGGGACGGACGATCGTAAATCAAGAGCTGGCGGAATTGTACAAGAAGGGTGTCGTCATTCTCGACGATCGAATCGAGGGCGGTTACAGGTTCAGCAAATACGCCGACCGAATGTGGGAAGTGACCGAGTCTTTGTTCGGCATGGAGCTATACACCGCGGAAGATAGGAAGAGGCTCGTCCAGCTCTGGGACGATTGGAAAGAGACAGACTATGCCGACAAGAATGCTGAGAGGTGGCTTGAGCTCAAGGCAGCCGGAGTCCAGGCTCTCAGGATTGTTCCGGCATACAAATCCATACTCGACAGTCCGGCGATCCTGCCCCATGAGGATCCGAGGGAGATCGTGCGGGCCCAGCCTCTGATCACGGTTGTGTCCTGCTCCTGTCGGAAACACATGGGGATAATGGGCAAGGCGTGTAAGAAGTCCGAGACAGATGTGAACTGCCTACAGTTCGCCAAGTCAGCAGAGTATTCCTTGAGCAGAGGGCACGGGCGGCAAATCTCTGCAGATGAAGCGATTGCCATATTGGACAAGAATGAAGAGGATGGATTGGTCCACCAATGGATCAACTATGCCAAAATAGAAGCTGCTCATCCCTACGCACTGTGCAGTTGTTGCAGATGCTGCTGCGTCATCTGGCATGCCGCAGACATACGCCAAGTACCGAACGACGCGATTTATGCCAAGAGCCGGTACGAGGCTCGGGTCGATGCGGAACTCTGTGAAGGATGTAAAGATTGCGTGGAGCGTTGTCAGTTTGATGCGATCAAGATGCGTCGCGTGAAAGGGACAAAACGGTTGAACGCTGTCGTCGACCCTGACAAGTGCTGGGGTTGCGGCGTATGTGTCCTGGCTTGCGGATCGGGCGCCCTCCGGATGCACCTCGTAAGACCGCCGGAACACATTCCCCCCGGACATTGAGGGGTTCGTCCAAAAAGAAGTCAAACGTTTAATAGAGGAACCCCATGAGAGGCCTCCCATGATCCGTCGTCGTGAGGTCCTGTCATTCCTAACCGTTTTCCTGCTGACGGCCGTTGCGTTGCTCGGAACGGCTCGCTACGTGTACAAGCAATGGAATCCTGAAACCCCTTTGCGACAGGTCTTTCTGAATGGCCGGATCCTGACCATGGACGAGCACAGTCGCATATCCGAAGCTGTCCTGATCGAAGGAGATCGTATCGCCGCGGTGGGGAGCACGGAAGAAATCGTAGAGCGGGTGCATCCGGACACAGTCGTTACGGATCTCAAGGGCAAGACGATGCTCCCCGGGTTTATCGAGGCGCATGGGCATTTTCCCGGCAGTGGGTTGTCGGCCGTAGCAGCGGATGTCAACAGGCCGCCGATCGGTGATGTGGAATCGATCGCCCAGGCCCTGGAAAAGATCCGGCCACGGGCGGCCCGCACGCCGGAAGGCGAATGGATCGTGGCGTACGGATTTGATGACACGATGGTAGCTGAAAAACGCTTTGTCACGGGGGACGAACTCGATCAGGTCTCCACTGGGGAGACCCACACCGTGACATATTCATCGGGCCGCAGCGTGCGGCGCGTATAAGTCCCCTGAAGACAGCGCAGGCCAGGGGGTTGCGCCACACCATTCATCTCGATACACCTGTGGTGCCTATGGACCCGTTGTTGCTCGTCTGGACAGCGGTCAGGAGAGAGACCAGTAGTGGTGAAGTGCTGGGGCAAGGAGAACGTATCGATGTGATGCAGGCCTTGCGGGCGGTGACTATCGATGCAGCCTGGCAGGTGTTTCAGGAAGACAACCGTGGTTCGATTGCGCCGGGCAAATTCGCGGACCTGGTGGTCCTGTCAGGGGATCCGCTCGCTAACCCGGACGTACTGCGAGATATTGTCGTCGACAAGACACTCATCGGCGGTGTTGTTTTCTTCGACCGGGATGACAGGGTATAAGGGTATCGGTAGCGTATGTACATTCTCGGCATTTCCTGTTTCTACCACGACAGCGCCGCCTGTATCGTCCGGGACGGCGACATCCTTGCCGCAGCGCAGGAAGAGAGATTCTCGAGGAAGAAGCACGATCCGAGATTCCCGAGAAACGCCGTTACATACTGTTTAAGAGAGGCAGGCATAGCGGTTCGGGACCTGGATTGTGTCGTCTACTATGACAAGCCTTTTCTCACCTTTGAACGCCTGCTCTTGAGCTACCTGACCGTAGCACCCCGGGGTCTGCGGTCCTGGCTGGAAGCGATGCCGTTGTGGCTGGGGCAGAAACTGCATCTGCCCAAGGTGGTGAAGAACGAAACCGGCTATGAAGGTCCTGTGCTGTTCACAGAACACCATGAAGCGCACGCCGCATCCGCGTTCTACCCCTCCCCTTTTGCCGAGGCGGCCATCCTGACGGTAGACGGTGTCGGTGAATGGGCCACGGCAAGCTACGGGTTTGGGAAGGATCGGTCGATCACCTTGTTGAAGGAACTCCACTTCCCGGATTCCCTGGGCCTCCTGTACTCTGCCTTCACCTACTTCACGGGCTTCAAGGTCAACTCGGGCGAATACAAACTCATGGGACTCGCCCCTTACGGGAATCCCCGGTACAAGGATTTGATCCTCTCCGAACTCGTGGACTTGAAGGAGGACGGTTCGATCCGGCTGGATCTTTCGTATTTCGATTTCCTGGGCGGCCTTCGAATGACGAACCGGCGCTTTGCCAAACTCTTCGGCGGCCCACCCCGGAAACCCGAGACCGAGATCACCCCCCGGGAAATGGACATGGCGGCAAGCATTCAGGCCGTGACGGAAGAGGCACTCCTCAAGATGGCAAACCACGTCCACAGGGAGACCGGTCAAGACAACCTCTGCCTCGCGGGTGGCGTTGCCCTGAACTGCGTGGCAAGCGGAAGGATCTTGCGGCAAGCCCCTTTCCGAAACATCTGGATTCAACCGGCCGCAGGGGATGCAGGGGGAGCGTTGGGGGCCGCCCTGTCGGCCTGGCACCGCTATTGGGAGAAGCCAAGAGAGAACCCGGACGGGGTCGACAAACAGAAGGGTTCTTACTTGGGCCCGTCCTTTTCGAACGAAGAGGTGAAACGCTTCCTGACGAACGAGGGGTATCCTTACCGGAAACTCGACTCCGGACAAAGGGCCCGGCGGGTCGCCGAGCTGATCGCGGAAGGGAAGATCGTGGGGTACATGGCCGGGCGGATGGAATATGGGCCAAGGGCGCTGGGGGCAAGGAGCATCCTCGGGGACCCACGAAGGGAAGACACCCAGCGGGTCATGAACCTGAAGATCAAGTTCCGCGAATCGTTCCGTCCCTTTGCACCTTCCGTGTTGGAGGAAAAGGTCTCCGAGTACTTTGATCTGGACAGAACGAGCCCTTACATGCTGCTCGTTGCCGGCGTACGCCATGAAAGGCGTCTCGCGCAGCCTTCTGGTGAAGGGATGTCCATGCTCGAGCGTCTCAAGGCGAAGAGAAGCGACCTGCCCGCCATCACACACCTGGACTATTCGGCGCGACTCCAAACCGTCAGCCAGGAGGAGAAGCCTGACTATCATGCGGTCATCCGAGAATTCGAGGAACTGACCGGTTGTGCCGTGATCGTGAACACCAGCTTCAACGTGCGAGGCGAGCCGATCATCTGCACACCGGAAGACGCCTACCGCTGTTTCATGCGCACGGAGATGGACGTGCTGGTCATCGAGGATTGCATCCTGTATAAACAAGAGCAGCCCCCCTGGACGGAAACACAGGATTGGCGCGATGGACTCGAACTCGACTGACCCGCGAGAGATACGAAGATTCGGTGTCGTCGTCTTCTTCTTTTTCGGCTCCCTGTGCGCACTGGCTGTCTGGAAACAGAAGCCGATCCCCACTTGCCTGTTCGGTCTTCTGTGGTTCCTCGGTGTCTGTTTCCTGCTGTTTCCTTCCCGAACAGGGCCCCTGTACGCTGGATGGCTCAAGTGCGCGAACTTCGTGGGCAGGGTGGTGACCGCCCTGATGCTCACCCTCGCCTACTTTCTGGTGATCACCCCGGCAGCATGGCTGAAGCGCATCTTTGGCGGACGCCCCCTTCCCGTGAAGCCGGACCGGGAGGCCTCCTCCTACTGGGTAGAACGCGAGGAAGCTGCTCAGCCAAGGGAGCGATTCCTGAAACGATTCTGAGCCCTAAGGACGAGAAGAAGATGGAGAATCAATCAACACTCGCAGAACTCTGGGAATTCCTGAGGACTCGAAAACGCTACTGGCTGGCCCCCATTGTCCTCGTGCTCATCCTTCTGGGGGCGCTGATCGTTTTCACCGAGGGCAGCGCGGTTGCGCCCTTCGTCTATGCGCTGTTCTAATGGGATCCCCTGTTCCGTCTCGGTTTGAACAGGGGATCCCAGCAGAGCCCCCACCCCTGCCCCCCACTTGCACGAAGGCGTGAACTTTTTCGGTGCTGCGACGTCTCAATGTACTAATGACCGAAAAACCGCTTTACCCCTCTCTCTGCGCCGCACATCTTAGTTCAACCCATCATGCATGTGCGTAGGGAGGGGGGACTATTGTTTCATCTCTCTCCCCTCCGGTCACTCCCCCCAACCCGGTAAAGATTCCCCTCGAACCCGACGATCTATAGATTGACGTGCCGCAGGAACAACAAAAAAAATAAACTGCCGAGGCACGTTGGGGCCATATCCGTAGTGGATATGGCCTTCCCTTTTTGGATCCCCGGGTGGGTACATTTCGAGTCAGAATCCCGACGGTGAACGAACGGTTTCGTAACCTCCAGGGACCAAACCGAGACAAAGACAAACCGAAGCTAACAGACTAAAAACGCAATTAAAACAAGCACATGCCCCGTCCTGGCCTGCCGAAAATCCGCCCCCGCCACCTCGGCATATCCCTTGCACCACCCAATCGGCACAGAAACCACCCCTGCAGGTCAGAGTGAGGACTCCACTGATGAATGCACCCAAACCACCTACCGGGATTCGCCACTTCTTGTTGTTTGGCATGCTCGGCCTATTCGTCCTTACGGGCGCGGTTCCGGCGCGGGCCGTAACCTATGCGTACGACTCTCCCCTTGGGTTCGAGTGGACCCATGCATCCGGCGCGGTAGACCATTACAACGTCTACCTCTCCGTGGACGGTGACCCCTTTGAACTCCTCGAGGAAGTGACCGACAACACCTGCCAGGTGGATGCGCAAGAGGGGCGAACCTATGTGCTCCAGGTCGAGGCAGAGGATGCTCTCGGACAGGTGGGGCCCATGTCCGACCCATCAGACGAGGTCTCCGTGTTCCTGAACGGCGCCCCGAACGACTCCGACGGGGATGGGATGACGAATGCCTGGGAGGCTTCCTACGGCTTGAATCCTTTCGATCCGTCAGACGCGGCGGCTGATCCGGACGGCGACGGGCTGACGAACCTAGGGGAATTCAACGCGGGAACCGATCCAACGGATTCAGACACCGACGATGACGGTTACTTGGATGGGGAGGACCCCTATCCCCTGGATCCCCTGAACGGAGAGACGAACAGCCGGCCGGTCGCCGATGCCGGTGAAGACCAAGAGCTGGATCCCACGGTAGTAACCCTGGACGGCTCTGGAAGCCATGACCCGGACCAAGACCTGTTGAGCTATACGTGGACACAGCAGGAGGGCCCTGATGTGGCCCTGTCCGACAGCCACATACCAAGCCCTGCCTTCCTGGGCAAAACAGCCGGCGAGTACGTGTTCGAACTCGTTGTGAGCGACGGAATGCTGCTCAGCCTACCCGACGAGGTCGTCATAACGATACGGAACGTTCCGCCTGCCGCAGACGCAGGACCGGACCATGAAGTGTATGTCGGTACCGAGGTGGTCCTGGATGGAAGTGACTCAGCGGATCCGAACGAAGATTCACTGAGCTACGCCTGGACCCAGGTGACCGGGGCGCAGGTTGCCCTGCAAGGGGCCAACAGCGAGTCCGCCTCTTTCGTTCCCGCGGACCCCGGCGTGTACGTTTTCGAGCTTGTGACCTTTGACGGCCAAGCTTTCAGTCCTGCGGACGCGGTCCAGGTCATCGTGAACACCCCGATCAACCATGTGCCCATGGCGGATGCCGGTGAAGATCAAGCGGCAAAGGTAGGCGACACGGTCACGCTGGACGGATCCGGTTGTTCGGACCCGGACGGGGATCCCTTGACGTACGCATGGTCTCAAGTCGAAGGGCCCGAGACGGTCGTCCTTGAAGGGGCCTTTACGGTTGAGGCCCGGTTTGAAGCCCCGGGGACGGGCCTGTACCGATTCCGGCTGATCGTAAACGATGGCAAGGTTGACAGCCCGCCGGACAATGTAACCGTGACCGTGGAGAGTCCAGGAAATCAGGCGCCTGTCGCCGTTGTCGTGGACGTGGACCCTGTGAGCGTGGGAGATTGGGTCGTTTTGGACGGCTCCGGCAGCTTTGACCCGGACGAGGATCCCCTGACCTACATCTGGTCCCAGACAGGCGGCCCCCTGGCCACCCTCGAGAATCCGGAGGCACCCTTCGCAGGATTCTACGCTGTAACCGAGGACACCCTGGTCTTTGAGCTGGTAGTCCATGATGGGGAAGTCGCGAGTGCCCCTGCTGCTGTTGAAGTACAGGTCCTTGCCGGTGATCCCCCCCGGGTTCCGCCCCCGATGCCTCGGCCCCAGGTACAATCGGATAGTGGGGGGGGCGGGTGCTCCATCAGCATGAGAGGAAACCCGCAGCAAAAGGTAGACACCACAGATATAGGATATCTACTCACCCTCTTCCTTCCCGCCATCGGAGCGGCTTGGTTCCAGAAACGACGGTACCGGAGGAGGAAGGGGTTGACAGAATAGCAAGTCTCTTTCAATGGGGGAAGGATGCTTGAAGGCCTGCCGGCACTCCGTGTCGGCAGGCCTTCTCTTTTCATCCCGGACGATTCCCCTCCTCCAGATCTCCACCACCTTCAAGTTGTGTTTTCGCCCACAGCCGCATAAGATTTTGGAAGGACCGAGACAAAGCCACCCATGGGAAGGGAGGCCTGGGGCCTCTTGCCGTTTATCGAAAATGAGTGTCGTGGGATACAGTCCTCAGAGGCTGACCGAGAAGCAATGCGCCCGCGAATGCGGGGGCCCTTAAGCCATGAGGGGTGGTGGGGCCTCTGGTGCTATCTCCGGTTCCGAATGAGATTTGTGCAGGGCGACTTCGTAGGGGGAGGGAGGGACGGAGCCCAAACAAATCGAATCGGAACAGGGATAGCAATGCAGATGGCCGCTTCTCGACAGCCGCAGAAGGAGATGAGGGATGGACCTCCTGTGCCACCACCATCCGGACAGGGAAGCCGTGGGAACCTGCTGCTACTGCGACCGTCCGTTGTGCGAGGAATGCCTCTCGACGAACAGGCAGGGAAAGTCCTATTGTCAGAGGGAAGATGACTGTCTTGCCTACCAGGAGGAAGAGGCCCCTGCCGGTGAACCGCCCTCCCCGCTCGTTGCCTATCTCACCGACGAGTACTCGCTCGACGCACAGCTGAAGCGGCTCTCGGAGATCCTCGCGGAACTCGGCGAGTTGAGAGAGTTGCGGGACGATGTCGGGGGGGATCAGAGGATCCCCGGCTACTGTGCGTGCAGGCTCGCCGAGGAGGCCGCTGCGCTCGTGGGCTTGATCGCTTTCAGGGTCGACTTCATGCGCAAGGAGTACGATCTGTCAGGGGATTCCCATGTGCTGGAACGGGCGGAGGAAGTAAGGAATTTCATCGATCAGGAGGCAGAGCCAACGATCCGTGAGTGCTTGGGTTGGGCCAAGCCCTACAGCGCACCCGAGGTGTCAAAACTCTTCGAATCGATAGAGACGAAGAGCCAGGAGGACGAATCCT
>Ga0180438_10011178_pt1 | contig 10886 bp, 11 predicted proteins | sample SS_ome_12_FD_132455 | JGI IMG/M metagenome (GOLD analysis project Ga0180438, IMG submission 132455) | Hypersaline lake sediment archaeal communities from the Salton Sea, California, USA - SS_3_D_2 metaG | ecosystem: Environmental > Aquatic > Non-marine Saline and Alkaline > Hypersaline >... | reverse complement strand
TTGCGGACTTAGTGCCGGTTCAATATGTTGGTTTGAATCTGGACACAGTGATTCTATGTCATTTTACAACCCCCAAAAATGGGAATATATCAATGTCCGTGGTTTAGGTTTTATTAAAGGGGTTCACTGTCCTCACTATGATAGTGAAACTTTGGGCGTTCCTAGAAAAAATCATTTTCGCAAGATGATCCAAAAAATTGGTGGTATGGGCATTGCTATTGATGAGAATTGCGCAATTGAATTTCTTGATGACAAATATAGAGTTATAACTTCAAGAAAATCTGCCAAAGCTTTCAGAGTTTACAAAAAAGATGGCAAAGTTATTTCTAAGGAGATTGAACAGAAAAATAATCTAATGCCAATTGCAACTTTATATGAACGGTAACGGAAAACTACCTTTATTGAATAGGATTCCAAATTTACTTGCTCCCTTCGGTCGCACCACGCTGCGCTCTCACTCCACTTCGTTTCGTTCGGGACACATAACAAGGGATATACGGTTCGGGGCTCGGCTCGCCCCTCACCCAAATTTTTCTTTCGCTTCGCTACAGAAAAACTTCGTATATCCCTAACGTTATACGCAATCAGTGGAATGGCTAAAAAGTGGAAGTCGTTTAGAAAACTTTTTAACTACAATCATTTTTTAATTTATAACATGAATAAAATCCTAGAATCTGCCAAATTCGTAGTTGATAATTCTCAACATGTTAAAATAAACTCTAAAAAAGTTGATGAGTTTTGTGATTACTTTAATCATTCTCATATCAAACATTGGATTGATGAATCGCCATTTAATCTCAGAAAGTTAAACCCGAAAGATAGACTACATTTTTTGCTCGTGTTTAACTCAATCAGCTTTTCATATTGGGGCGACCCAAAATGGAAAATAACTTATAATTCCAAAAAAGTTGATGGCGCGTATGGAATGATTTGCGCTATTGCCAAAGCTATTGAAAATAAATTTCCCATTTTGGACGCAAAATTTCTTTCTGAGATTAAAGAAGACGAGCTTAGTAAAATCTTAGAGGGCAATGTTCAAATTCCTCTTTTTGAAGAGAGATTGAATATTTTACGAGAAATTGGAACAACTTTATTAGAAAAATTTGACGGCGATTTTACTAATCTCATTAAAAAAGCAAATGGCGATTCACAAAAATTATTGAGTTTGATAATTGAGAATTTTCCTTCTTTTGAAGACTCATCAACTTACAATGGAAAAAGAGTTTATTTTTACAAACGTGCCCAACTTTTAATCGCTGATATTGTTCAGGCATTTAATGGGCATGAATTTGGCAGATTAATAAACATCAACGAATTAACTGCGTGTGCTGATTATAAATTACCTTTTGTTTTAAGAAGAGTAGGTATTTTCTCTTATTCAGATTACCTCGCTGATAAAATTGATAATCAAATTCAAATTGATAAAGACAGCGAGGAGGAAGTAGAATTAAGAGCAAATACTATTTGGGTTGTAGAGCTAATCAAACAAAAGGTAAAAAAGAAGATTGCACACGCAGATTCTATTCATGTTAATGACCATATTTGGATTCTTGGACAAGAGAAATTAAAAAATGATAAACCCTATCATTTAACGAGAACAACTTCTTATTAGATGAACGCCACTCCACTGACTTGCTCACTTCGTTCGCACCACGCCTTGCAGGCTCTCCTCCTTTCAGTCGTCGGGGCGTATAACAAGGGATATACGGTTCGGGGCTCGGCTCGCCCCTCACCCAAATTTTTCTTCCGCTACGCTACAGAAAAACTTCGTATATTCCGAACGTTATAGTAATAATATTACAGTAACAATACAATATATCCAAAAATAAAAAAACAGAAAGCTTGCCTTTCTGCTTTTTATTCTCCTAAAAGTTCATCTACCTTTTTCATTATCAATTCCCTACACACTTCTATACCTCTTTCAGTAAGTATATGAGGTGTATGTTTTGTACCTTTTCGCTCTCCAACCTGAGTAAAAAGAGCCTGATCTGCATGTATTCCAGTAAACTTACGTTCCTTCATTAAAACAGTAATCATTCTGGTTGATCTAATGTCTCCAAATGGCGTTGAACCCTTATTTATGATTTGCGGAAGTCTTTCAAGTGTATAGGCTGATTCAAAACCAGCATAATACATCATTAATGCCATCTGAATTCTAGGAGCAAGGGAATTTATCCATTCTTTTGCATTAAAAGTTTCAAGCCATTCCCAGCTGTGCGGATCATACGTCATATCCGGTTCGGGTTCGGGCTCGGGTTCGGGCCTGCCGTCCGTAGCCTCAGCGAAGGACGGTTCTGGTTCATATTCAACTTCTACTAGAGCTGGATTATATGATCCAGGTGGTTTTGGCCTGGGTGATTGCTCTTGTGAATCCACAGGTTCAGGCGGAACAAATTTTAAAACTTCTGTCTGACCACCAATCTTCACTGCTTGTACAGGATTCATACCAATTAATGTTCCATGAGAACTTTGTCCTGATTTACCGGTTGGCTTCTCCTGCGCTTCAACAATAGCCACTGGCAAGCCATCAGACTGATTTTCTTGCAAAAGCCCTGTAAATTTTACAAAACTATCATTATTATCAGTAAACCTACAAATAGCTGCAATTGTATTTGCATTTTCAGCAAATAACGTTAAAAATCCTACCAATTCATTTGGATCAATTTTCAACCTGGATGAAAACGCCCTTGGAACACTAAGCTGTGATTCTATTAGCATTCTTTCATGGGCAGATAAATTCTCTCCCAAACAACTTTCACCTTCAGCTAATTTTGTAAAAAATTCCTTTAACTTATCTATGATCTCAGGACAATATTTTCCTATATCATCTATCCACTTTTTCAACTCCTCAGTCATTTGTCCTCCTTTTTGTCAAAATACGCTTAACATACTACTTTTATACTAATTACCAGAATTTGTCAACTAAAACACGTTTAAAGATAATTTAAAAAGCAGTTTATGAAACTGCTTTTATGTACTCACCTGGACAGTTGCCTGGTCTGGATTATCTAGGTACTGTTCAAGTATTTTCAAAAAACCTCTTTTATTCGTTTCCAAAACACTGAGCAAATAACCCAAATCAGCTAAAATAATGTGATCATAGTCATCTTTATTAGCGCCAGACAATATAATCTGAAGTGTTTCCACGCATTCTGAAAAACGATCTTTTGCTACTTGTGGCATTGCCCCCCCCTCCTATTGGCATTTTGCCAGACAACAGTATGTACTAAATCAAAATTCAAATCATTTGTCAATAAAAAAATCCCGCAACTATACGTGCAGGATTTACTGGACACATGAGGTGCCAGAAAACATGAAACCATCTGCAAAAACTGCTAAACAAGCATCGACTACATCAGGATAATAAAGTATCCCCTTGTTTTCATAAATATGTTCATGCGCTGCATCCAGTCCAGGTGTCTGTGGTCTGTATCGCCTTGGCGTACTCATTGCCTCGACCACATCAGCCACACAAACAATACCAGCTTCGATCGAAATATCCTCGCCTTGTTTACCAGCAGGATATCCTGAACCATTCAGCCTTTCATGATGATCCCATACTATATCTGCCAATTTCCACGGGCAGTCAAATTCCTGAAGTATTCTGCCTCCGATTATTGGATGGCTTTTCATATCTCTCCACTGATCATCATTCAAGCCGCAGTCAAGCAGAACCAGTGGCAACACATTATGGGCAATTTTGCCAATATCATGAAGCTGAGCGCCAATCGAACAGGCATCGATTTGTTTCTGCTTCAGGTTCAAAGGCTTAGCAAGGGTTTCTGCCATAAGCCTTGCCAATTCAGCTACTCTGTCTTGATGCTCGCCTGTATCAGGCTCAACTTCTCTGGCAGTACTGGAAAGCGCAATAATAGTATCCAGTAAAAACTTATAAACTTTAGTAGGTAAAGATCCGACTTTCATCAGCCGTTCTAATTCTTCATTTCTTCTACGTAATCTTATCACTTCTATAATCAATTCATCTTTGGTTGCTGCGAACGGATCCATCTCTCCTCCTTTCGTCAGAGAGCTTGCTTTGGTTTTTGTTTTTGGTTTTTGTTTTGGTTTGTGAACCTGTATTTATTATAGCAAATTTATAAAAAACTTTTTAGTAAAACGAGGAAAAATTGTGAATAAGTTTAAACAATTTTATTTTTCTGATAGTATAAAAATATGGCTATATATAGACAAAAATTATTTGATTCCATAATTACCCATTACTCTTTACTCATTACTAATTACTAATTTTATGTTTGAAAATATAAAAAAAACTGACCCACAAATTCAAAAATTTATATTAGATGAAATAAACCGGCAAAACAATGGCCTTGAATTAATAGCTTCAGAAAATATTGTCTCTCATGCTATTTTAGAAGCGCTTGGTTCACCACTGACAAACAAATACTCTGAAGGCTATCCAAAAAAAAGATATTATGGTGGAAATATTGTTATTGATCAAATAGAGCAGCTGGCAATTGACCGGGCAAAAAAACTTTTTAATGCTCAGCATGCAAATGTACAACCCCTATCTGGAGCTCCTGCAAATATTGCTGCATACTTTGCTCTGCTTGAACCTGGAGATAAAATACTTGGCATGGAATTATCTCATGGCGGACATTTGACTCATGGCAGCCCAGTGACCTATATTTCAAAAATATTTAATTTTGTTCGCTATGGAATTCAAAAAGATGGCATGATTGATTATGATCAGGTTAGAGATATTGCACTCAAAGAAAAGCCAAAATTAATTTTAGCAGGATATTCTGCATACCCAAGAGATTTGGATTATGAAAAATTTCAAGCTATTGCAGATGAAATTGGCGCATTAACCATTGCAGACATTGCACACTTAGCTGGATTAATTGCCTCAGAACTTTTAAATAATCCTTGTCCAATCTTTGATGTGATAACAACGACAACTCACAAAACTTTGCGCGGTCCTCGCGGCGGAATGATCTTATGCAAAGAAAAATTTGCCAAACACATTGATAAGTCTGTTTTCCCAGGATTTCAGGGCGGTCCTCATGAGCATCAGATCGCAGGCAAAGCTGTAGCTTTCAAAGAAGCTGCTCAGCCAGAATTCAAGACTTATTGTGCGCAAGTATTAAAGAATGCAAAAACATTAGCTGATGAATTGATGGCCGAAGGTTTTAAGCTTATCACTGGCGGCACAGATAATCATTTAATGCTAATTGATTTAACCAATATGAATGTTACTGGCAAACAAGCAGAAACTGCTTTAGATGAAGTTGGAATCACTTTAAATAAAAACATGATCCCAAATGATCCGCGTTCTCCAATGGATCCTTCTGGAATTCGGCTTGGAACACCAGCCTTAACTACTCGTGGAATGAAAGAACATGAAATGAAAATTATTGGCCAGGCTATTGCCAAAATCATAAAAAACATTGATAATAATGAGATTAAACAAGAAGTTAAAGATACTGTTCAGGAATTAACCAAAAAATATCCAATTTACAAATCATTATAATAAAAAAATCGCGAAATTGTTCGCGATTAAGCAATTTACTCTTTCTGATCAGACTCAGAAATACAGAAAAAAGCAATAGAGAACATAAACAAAAACATTAAAATATACCCAAGTGGATGCCAAATTTCCCGAATCTTTGCATCTGGGGAAGATAATTTCACTCCAGAGACAAAGAGCATTGCCAGAATTCCAACTATTACCATAGTTGGAAAACCCCATTGCATAACCCAGTTTTTCAAGCTTTTATTTTGTTTGTTACTCATTCTTCAGCTCTTTGGCGAATTTTTCTAATGATCACATCTAAAAAAACACCAAGCGAAAGCATAATAATCAGACCGATCCAAATCATTGCATGCCAGAAATCCTTGGCAATTGCCTGTTCTAAGTTTGAATAATAGTAAAACCTACCATAATGAAAATAGGACATAAATGTAAATACAGCTAAACTGAGAATAAAAAAAATACCAATTCCAGCTGTAATATACATATGATTTTGCACATTTCGAATACAGCTCTTTTCTTTCATCTTTGGCCTCCTTGTTCTCCTTTCTACAAAGATTATCATAAAACTTATTTAATGTCAAGTGTCAAGTATGCCTGCTAAAATAATTGACGGTAAAGTCATTGCTCAAAAATTCAAAAATGAAATACGAGAAAAAGTAAAAAAAATGGACAAAAAGCCTGGTCTGGCAGCTATTTTAGTTGGTCAAAATCCTGCTTCAAAACAATATGTAAAATTAAAACGAAAAGCCTGTGAATATACTGGCATAAATTTTCATAAATATTTTTTTGAAGGCGACTATAAGCAAAAGGAAATAATTGAAGCAATTGAATTTTTAAATAATGATCCAGAAGTTGATGCAATTTTAGTCCAGCTCCCCTTGCCTGAAAAATATAATGAAAATGAAATAATTGCTGCTATTGATCCAAAAAAAGATGTAGACGGTTTTCATCCCAAAAACTTAAACAAGCTTCAAGCAGAAAAACCAAAGATTATTTCACCTGCTGCTTTGGGCATTTTAGAATTATTAAAAGCAACTAAGCAGCCGCTAGAAAATAAAAACATTCTTATTATATGCAATTCAAAGCTTTTTTCAGAACCATTAATTTATTTATTAAATAAAAAAAACAAGGTTAAAACAATTGCTCCTACGCATAAAAATTTGAAAAAAGAATGCCAAAAAGCTGACATATTAATTGTGGCAATTGGCCAAGCAGAATTTATTGAAAAAGATTTTATAAAAAAAGATGCTATTGTCATAGATGTGGGCATCAATCAACTTGATGGTGAAACCGTAGGTGATGTAAACTTTTTTGATGTAGCTGATAAGGTTAGTTTTATCACTCCTGTTCCAGGCGGAGTCGGACCAATGACTGTGGCCATGCTTTTAGAAAACGTATTAAAACTTCACAATAAATAAAAATGTCTGCTCCTTTTCTGTCATTCCTGCGTCCTGTCCTGAGCGTAGTCGAAGGAAGGCAGGAATCCATTGCATAATGGCAGATATTTTTATTTAAAAAGAAAGAGCCCCAAACGCGTTACGCCTGAAGCTCTTAAACTCAGTCAAATAGCTTGACAACTGAACAGTGACAGACATCGAGAACAAGCGTCAAAAAGGGGGGCTATCCGAGATGAAGCAAAGTAGGTAGCGCGCATATAGTACTATGCAACTTCCCGGAGCTTGCTATCAACTCCTTTTCAGGGCTTGCCTAATACTTGCCCGTTCTTTTTTCAGCTGTGAGCTACGTTTTTTGACTGAGCATTCTCATAATATCAAAACCTAAATTTTTGTCAATTTCTATATATTTGGTCATTGAAAAAGCCCTTTCTACCTCTCTGCCCTCTTTGCCTTTTCAATCCTTCTTTATTTAAAAATTGAAAACCGCTCCAAATGTGAAGCGGCTAAAAGGCAGGAATGAGGCGGGCTTTTTGGCCGAACATTCGCAAACACTCAAGGTCGAATGATTGGCCTGGGGGAATCGCTACTTGCGCGGCAGCTCAAGTCCCATAGGGCCTCCTCTTTGAATTATTATCTATAGGTTTGGAGTAGGCATCAGGCCAGCACCTACTAGTGAAGTTTTCTTATCTCGCGCTTTGCGAGGGCCTTCGTCATCGAACGTCATCGCGGGCTTCCGGTGCTTTTTGTTTGGCTGCGGATCAGCCAGCTATACCCCATTTCAACATCGTTCTCACCTGTGCTTTCCATTGCGAGCAAAGATTGCCGGACTTACGGGCGTAGAGCACTCATAGGCTTGGACGATCTCATTATATCAGAGTACTCCAAGGTGTTACTGGTTTTCAAATCACCCAACAATATTTGAAAACCTAAAGACCTTCTCCTTCATATGCGCCTTTCCGTATACTTAAAGGAACTGCCAATCGAATATAGCATTATATCATGTGATAAAAAATTTGTCAAGAACAAAAGCTAAATTTTACCTAAATTTAGTCATTTAAAAAGAAACGAGCCCCAGTACGCAATGCGTTCTGGGGCTCTTGGTCCAGTGAGCCGGCGAGCTGCAAAGAAGTTGGGGAGATGTGCCCCAATTAAAGCAGGTAATCCCGCACTCACTCCTCTAACAGCGTCTCACTGAACCTAAAAACATTACTATATCATCATTTTTTTGTCAATAGTATAAAAACTAACAATTTATTAGCTTACACGCACTTGAATAATTATATAAAAGAAAAACCTGAGTTTGCGAAACTCAGGTTTTTTGGTCAAGCAGAATCACAGCTTCTGACTTGTTTGCTCTTTTTCTTTGAATACTCCATCACCACTGCGTTGTCAGGCAAGCTCGAAACAACAGCATGCGACAGCCTCTCGCGACTCTCTAGAAGTATTCCGTAAAGCTGACGAATTGCAGGTTCATCTCCCACAACATGAAAGCAACCACAGGACTGAATATCAAGCGCCCATTGCAGACAAAACATTTTATCCTCCTAAATATGTGTAACTACTTTAGTTTTGGATTAACTGAATATAATATTATATCATACATATTACTTTTTGTCAATAATACATATAAAACTAACAATTTATTAACTTGCCTATTACAGTCTAATTGTATAAAATATAAAAACATAAATCCCCACTTCCCTATGCCAGATGATAATCTGTCAAAAATTCCCCCACAAAATCTAGAAGCAGAACAGTCGCTTCTTGGTTCTCTTTTAATTGATAAAGAAGCCTTTATTAAAATTGCAGACATTATTGAGCCTGAAGATTTTTATCGGGACAGACATCGCATTATCTTTGAGCAAATGCGCAAACTTTATAGTGATCAGGAGCCAATTGATTTTTTAACATTAAGCAATAAGTTAGAAGAAAGCAATCTTTTGGAAAAAATAGGAGGCAGAAGCTATCTTACCCAATTATCAAATGTTGTGCCAACTTCCAGCCATGCAGTTCATTATTCAAAAATTATACAAAAAAAAGCAACTCGCAGAAGGCTGTTAAATGCAGCCACTGAAATTACAGAAATAGGATATGATGAAGAACGGGAAGTTGATAAATTACTCGATATGGCTGAACAAAAACTTTTTTCAGTATCGCAAAAACACTTGAAAAAATCATTTGTTCCTATAGACAATATTCTAAATGAAGCCTTTGACAGAATCGATGACATTCACAAAGGCGAAGGCAAACTGCGCGGCATGCCCACTGGCTTTGGCGATATGGATAATTTATTAGGCGGTTTACAAAAATCCGATTTAATAATTATCGCTGCCAGACCATCAGTAGGGAAAACATCATTGGCATTAGACATTGCCAGACAAGCAGCAATAAAATCAAAAACACCAGTTGGCTTATTCAGCTTGGAAATGTCAAAAGAGCAGCTGGTTGACCGCCTGCTATGCTCAGAAGCAAATGTTGATTTATGGAAAATGAGAACCGGCAAACTATCTGACCGAGAAGAAGATGATGATTTTCCACGAATCGGACATGCAATGGGAATTCTTTCTGAAGCTCCAATATTTATTGATGACTCAGCCATGTGTAATGTAATTGATATAAGAACCAAAGCAAGAAGACTTCAGGCTGAACATGGACTGGGATTAATTATCATAGACTATTTGCAGCTAATGGAATCAAGAGCAAATGCAGAAAGCAGAGTTCAGGCTGTGGCTGAAATTACCAGAGCCTTAAAAGGAATTGCCAGAGAGCTTAATGTGCCAGTATTAGCATTATCTCAATTGTCCCGTGCTGTTGAAATGACTAAACCAGCAATTCCAAAATTAGCTCACCTTAGAGAATCTGGCTCAATTGAGCAGGATGCTGATGTAGTAATGTTTATTTATAGAAAATCTTCTGATAGAAACTATACGCCTGAACAAATATCACCTGAAGATAAAAACATTGCAGAAATTCACATAGCCAAACACAGAAATGGTCCGACAGGCTTAATCAAATTATATTTTCAAGAACAAACAGCCAGTTTTAAAAATTTAAGTAAAAACGTACAAAATACAGCACCGCCGCCACCTCAATAATCAAAGAACACATAGCACATAACATGGAACAAAACCAAAACATCGTAATTGTTATGTGTTACGTATTATGTGTAAATAATATGTCATTTTTCAATCAAATTAAACAAATGAAACAACTACAAGCGCAAATGGCTCAGGAATCCACTCAGGGTTCTGCTGGGCATGGCAAAGTAACAGTTACCATCAATGGAGTTCAGGAAATTTTAGATGTGCAAATTGATGAAAGCCTTTTATCTGACAAAGAAAAACTACAAGATTTAGTAAAAGATGCAGTCAACGATGCTGTAAAAAAAATTCAGCGTCAAATGGCCACTAAAATGCGCGGCCAAATGGGAGACTTTCCTGGAATGTAAATAACCGCTGCTCAAGATGTCATCCCTGCGAAGGCAGGGATCCACAAATCAGTCAAGGATTAATTTATGCAGCGGCCACTTATATGGTTATCTACCCCACTGAAATTGAAAACCTAATCGATAAATTCAATCAACTTCCTTTCAAAAAACCACCGTCCAGCTGTCATTCCCGCGAAAGCGGGAATCCACAAAATAGTATTGAAATACTAAAGCGGTGGCAAATTATATGGTAATATATCCCACTGAAATAGAAAATTTAATTGATAAGTTTAATCAATTACCTGGTATTGGCAGAAAAACTTCAGAGAAGTTTGTTTTTTATTTACTCAGGCAAAATCCGCAATTTTTAAACCAATTTGCAGACAGCATATTAAATCTGCAAAAGAACCTAAACTTTTGCCAGAGCTGCGGCAATTTCTCTGGGACGAAAACTCTTTGTGATATTTGCTCTGATGAAAGAAGAGACAAATCAATGATTTGCATCGTTGAAGATGTACAGGACCTAGCAGTCATTGAATCAACCAAAGAGTATCGCGGAGTCTATCAT
>Ga0180438_10011177_pt1 | contig 10886 bp, 15 predicted proteins | sample SS_ome_12_FD_132455 | JGI IMG/M metagenome (GOLD analysis project Ga0180438, IMG submission 132455) | Hypersaline lake sediment archaeal communities from the Salton Sea, California, USA - SS_3_D_2 metaG | ecosystem: Environmental > Aquatic > Non-marine Saline and Alkaline > Hypersaline >... | reverse complement strand
ATACTTCTTCTACTACTAATGGAAACCAAGCCCCTCAGCGACTATCGGCACTTGACTTCGATGCGGGTGTAGCTCAGTCCGGACAGAGCACATGGCTACGAACCATGGCGTCGGAGGTTCGAATCCTCCTACCCGCGCCAGATGCGCCCATAGTGTAACAGATAGCACGAGACACTACGGATGTCTTAGTTCGGGTTCAAATCCTGATGGGCGTACCAGAAAATTGGCACACTTCAGGGCATGGATACTTCTTGACCCAATCCGGTAATGGTGGTTCGACTCCACTCGCGTGGCAATAGCCGCACGTCGTCTAATGGATAGGACCGGACTTCTGAGAACCCTTGTTCGCCAATCGGTGCCAATGATGCCCCCGTCGTCTAGTGGTCAAGGACGCTTGGTTCTCAGCCAAGAGGTCGCAGGTTCGAATCCTGTCGGGGGTACCAATGACGCCCCCATCGTCTAGTTCGGCTTAGGACGCTGGGTTCTCATCCCAGTAACACCGGTTCAAATCCGGTTGGGGGTGCCATTTTGCGAGGGTTGATTTTTCCGCATATCGGATACTGCTGCAAAAGGTTGCGGATAGTTGCGGATACTTTTGCGAGGGTTTCCGCGAGGTTATCTCGACGCACATTTTTTCGCGGTTTGAGTCCCCGTAGCTCAGGTGGACAGAGCATCGGATTCCTAATCCGAGTGTCGCAGGTTCGAATCCTGTCGGGGATACCATAACAATTTAGAAAGACAGCTTCGTTTTTCTAAACGTTATTCTGGTCACGTAATCGTTTTTCGAGGACACGCTTCAGTTGAGGGTTACTTCGGTTACCATAGGCTCAATTCCTATACCGGGTCTAACCGACTCGGAGCCGCCGGGGATAATGTCCGGCGGTTGTCGCCCTCTGCGACTATTGGTGTCTTTGATTTTCAGTGCTGTGAGAACGGGTTCGATTCCCCTCCGAGCGAGTCTAATGGTCTCAACGGGATGGTTCACAGAAGGTGAGAATCCTTCCAGCACTATGGGGACGTAGCACAACTGGCTAGTGCAGCGGCCTGTCGAGCCGAAGGTTTGCGAGTTCGAGTCTCGTCGTCCCCGCCAATGCACCTGAAAGAGACTGGGTCATCGTTCCGCCTGTCTAGCGGAAAAGGAGGGTTCGATTCCCTTCAGGTGCGCCACGGCATAGAGAGGGGCCACCGGCGAGCGGAGCTGTCTGGGTTCGGTTTCTCGCTCTCAGGGTGAACGACTCCGACGCTGACTTGAGACTATGCCGACTATGAACCCGTAGCTCAGGGAGGGGGACGCCTCGCCATAGCAGAGCACCCTAGCGGGAGGTCGTGGGTGAGAAGCCTACCGGGTTCTCCAAGACTTTTGCTGGTATGGGCTTCGGAGGCTTTCCACAGCTCTTCCGGCCCGGCCCCGGATGATGTTTCCAGCCAAAGTAGTACCAGATGATGGGGCACCAGCATCGTTCGCATATCATTTTCTCTTCCATGTGTGTCTCCTTGTATATAATGGGATAGGAAAGAGAACTTTGAGCCAAGATTTTTTGTGGCGGCATAGCTCAGTTTGGCCAGAGCAGCGGAATCATAATCCGAAGGTCGTGGGTTCGACTCCCTCTGCCGCTACCATGGGCGTGCGTGCTGAGATTTGTCAGGAATACGTTGCAACATTTCTGACAGAAGTATAACGCACAGTTAGTGAAGCATGGTCGCTAAACGCGATAACTCTCGGGAGGTCGGCAGGCCAAGCGAGATACAAGGTAGAGCGCAAGCTCACTCTCGGGCGCGATGCGCAAAGCCCGTGACCAGCCGTGCTGACATAGGGTGCAGGCCCCTTGCGGCCCACTGATTTTTCCGGATTTCCAGAGCCTTCCTGCAATGGGGTCTTGGAAGGAGAAAGATGAGTCTCTTCGACATACAGATGGATAAGGATGAGTGGGCGCGACGCGAGGCCGAAAATGGTCTTATTGTTGGTATCAATCCGGACACTCGTGAGACTTACCACTCGGACGGCAATGGGAATATCAACGGTGTGCCCGTGGACGAGTTTTTCGACAGCGTGGTACGAGGTGAGACGCCCTTCATGAGGCGTCGGGGTTTTTACGACCCGAGGTCGCACGTGGCAACAGGGAAGCCCTACTGGTATACGAACCGGTTTGGGGAGAAGCGATGGGCAGGTGCCAATGTGAACGTGAGTTTCGATACGGAAGCGCAGGCGGCACGCGACATCAAGGCGACTGAAGAAAGGTTTCATCGTCTGGCCCGGCTGTCAATCAAGCAGGGCCACCACCCGGTGCTGATATGAAGCTTTTCGATGAGAATGGAAACAGGGTCGCGGTAAGGAAAGCTGCTCGTTGGCCGAAGATTGGTAGCGGCAAGAATACCATCTGGTACGAGGCGGACATCGAGATTGATGGTGAGAAGGTGACAGTTTACTGGGAGTGCGCTCGGGGTGGTCGTTACTACTTCAGGTACAAGGAAGAGCACTACTATATGCCCTTTGAAGTGAAGTGCAAGGAGCCGCCCTTCCTGAAGAGCAACGTCGAGATTGACTGGGAGAGACAAAGGAGATTTACAATAGCTTGCAAGAGGCAGACCTGACTGACCGTACATCTTTCAGGTCACGGCCTATCGAGGATAGATGCGACGTGGTGTATGGAGCACGGTGGAGGGGGACGCCTGAGCCCCGGCATTGAGCCGGTAGGACAGTGCAGAAGCCGAAGCCGAAGCAGGATGGCGTTCGAGTCGCCCACAGTGGAACGATTCGTGAAATCCCTCACAACTTTCAGGAGATAGGATAACGACATGGTCACGAGGATAATTTGGCAGAATCGCAAGGGCAGGCGGATGGAGCACAGTATGGGTTTTCGATGCTCCGTTTCGTATGCGAGGGACTGGTTTCGACGAAACGTCTTGGAGTGTCAGGGTATTCTGAGCCAAGATGAGCGTCGGGAGTCAAAGTTGAGATTGCTGGAAGTTCAGAATCCAGCATGAGTTGTTTGGAGTAATATGGAAGAGGGAATTGACATTCTGGAGATGCCGTCGAACCGGTGGGTGCTCGCGCTGAGTTACGCGAGGATGCATCCCATCAAGGACTCGACGAACCCGGAGCACTCGCCCCGCATGTATAAGTGCTGGCATGTTGTCTGTCGCATGGGGTCAAGCGTGATTGACGAGTATGGCAATCGGGTGAAACCGATTCTGAAATGGCAAGAGTGCCCCGAGGGTGCGGGAGAGTGATTTGACAGTTTGAGAGGAGAGGCGATGAATGTCCCGAGGGTTGGAGATGAGGTGCCTTACTGGTTTGCACCCGAAGGAACAAGGGTGTTGGATGTGAAGCCTTACGCTGGGCGTTATCCTCAGTGGTTCTGCGCGGTGGTGAGGCTTGACGCTCCAAGGACCAGAAGGGGATGGATTGAGACCGTCTGGCCAAGATAGGAGATGAGTGATTTGGCAGTCGTTGGCCACCGTCTGACTGGGCCATGGCTCCGGTGATGGCTGGAGCCGAGGCACCGGGAGTAGGGCCATCACCCCACGGTGCGAGTTTCGACTACTCGGGCTGCCACCAATTTTGAGGAGGCTAGTGAAACCGTTCGAGACAATGCGGATTGCAGTTCGAGACTCTGACAGCACATTCAGGATGGCATGGGTCGAAGATAGCCGGTTGTCGCCTCGTTTCATTTCGAGGGATGACTTGCCATATGTGGTTGTGCAGGGGTACGGACAAGGAGACGGTGGCTATCAGTCGGTAATTCAGAGCTGCAAGACGCTGGAAGAGGCCGTGTCTATAGCCGACATGGTCGTGGACAGTCTTCTGGAACACGGTGATGAGAGTGATAACCCGGCATTTCATGGGTTCAGAGATGCGACGTTCGAAGGGGTTGAGAGCTTGGGGATGGACCGGTCTCTGGGCTGGGTGTTCTCAGCTATTGATATTGAAGAGTGGAGACGATTGGAGAGCTTGACAGGCCGACCCATCGCTGATGGATGTCACAGATTGTGATGTCCATTGGAGGAAGGTCAGGACTGGGCTGCATAAGGTGGGAGGCTGGTGACAGTAAGTGCGGGTCGGTTTGGAGAAACGGCGGAAGGCACTCCACTCCATAAAGGTTCCTACCACCAGCCGTTTGCACCACTGAGCCAGCAAGACCATGTAGGCCCTAGCGGGAGTGCAGCGCGATAATGGGCGGGTAGGTCGCATAGATAAATGATGGGATAGAACAGAATCCTGCCTACGGGCCTGTCAGATTTTGATTGCGGGGTCGAGAAGTTGGTATCTCACCGGTCTCATAAGCCGGGACGCAGCAGAAATGCTGTTCGCGGGTTCGAGTCCCGTCCCCGCTACCAATGGACGCGAACAAGATAGACATGCTGAGGGAGAGTCACTATACTGTGGGCAAGTGTTGTGCTCTATGTGCCAGCTTCAGGCCGGGCGTCAAGAGTCCGCTCTGGGGCACGTGCAAGAGGCACCTCTACCAGCACGGCAAGCACACGGGCGACCGGAGAGAGGCCAGTGTGATGGCCTGCGGAAGCTGCCCGTCATTCGATGTGGATGACGCCAGAGCGACGGCTCTTCTCGGTCGGTACCGATGTCTATTGGAGGAAGAGATTTGATTGCGGGGTGGAGCAGTCTGGTAGCTCGTTTGGCTCATAACCAAAAGGTCGGGGGTTCGAATCCCCTCCCCGCTACCATAGATGAACAGAGAAATAGCGCAAGAGGTGAAGGCTCTGGCCAAAAGAGTGGGCTGGAGGGTAAGTGAGACAAGGTTAGCAAGCACTGGTTCGATATACGTCGAGCTGGTCAGGGATGACAGGGAATGGGTCGTTATCAGGGTGGCGGACCACAAGCAGGTCTACCAGAGATGGCTGACAACAATTTCCATATCACCCGGAGATAGATGGTTCGAGGAACTGGAGGACATCCTGACGAAGCCGTTTGGTGATGTAGGGGATGTGTTGATGTGATATGGCATACAGGTTCAATAACGGAAACGGAGCGGTGACGTGCGACGAGTGTAACATCATCTTTGATTCACACCTGTCGGCAGCCGAGTACAAAGAATCATACGGCGACGGGCCGGACATCTGCTGGAAGTGCAAGGAAGAAAAAGACGAGAAAGATGTTGCACCGTCTAAGGAAGAGGTGTAGGATACCGTTGTATCAGTTGGAGAAGTGACATGAGCATCAGACAAGGAACAGGGACATTCGGAGCGGTCGTCCAGCCGTGGGCTGGTACGTGGACCGCCGGGGTGTCTCTCGGCCTTGTTCTGTAAGGCGAGACGCACAGAGTCGAGAGACACACCCGGAAGCCGAAAGGCGACCGGGTTTTTTGTTGCCGGGATGCGCTGAACTGGACAAAGCAGCGGATTAGGAGTTGACTAATAACCGAACCTTTGATAGCGTAGTAATACTGGAGGTATGCTATGGAAGGTTCAGAAAGAGTATGTAGAAACTGTGGCAAGTCGATTGCAAAGAAGGGGAACGTATTCTGTTCGAGGTCATGTTCAGCTTCGTTCAATAATAGGGGAGTTAGGAGACATGGTATGTCTCCTGTTCAGAAGCCGTGTGAGAACTGCGGCACACTGACTTACAACCGAAGGTTTTGTTCAAGGGCATGTGGCTTGGCTAAATTCAATGAAGGCTCTATGAAGGGTAAGAATGGTGTCAACAGATGTCTTGGATGTGGTGCTCGGATTACCAGTAAGTTCTTTTGCTCACAGGCTTGCCAGACAAGTTTTAGATGGGACAAAAGGAAAGAGAATTTTGAAAAGACAGGTGAGATAGGAGCCACTAATGATAGTAGCCGCCGGAAGTTTCTGAAGCGATACTTGACCGAGAAGAAAGGTCAGAAATGCGAGATTTGCGGTACTACCGAGTGGATGGGAAAACCGGTGCCGCTTGTTCTTGACCATATCAATGGGAATGGAGATGACGACGACCTGTCCAATCTAAGACTTGTTTGCGGGAACTGTGATATGCAGTTGCCGACTTACAAGGGTAGAAATATCGGGAAAGGGAGACAATGGCGTCGAAAGAGATACGCAGATGGAAAGTCATACTGATGCCCCCTAAGCATAAATGGTGATGCGCCTGACTTGTAATCAGGGGAACTCCGTTCGATTCGGTGAGGGGGCTTGTAAAGCAGGATGAGTCGCACTGGGGGTTCGAGTCCCTCTCCCGGCTCCAAGAAAGGAGAAGACGTTGAAAAGGCAGGTGGTCAGAGTGGCAGAGCCGCACGTGGGCTCGATGGCGTCGCTGGTGATGCTGGGACGCACTCTGCGCGAGGCCGAACTGAACAGGTGGTTCAGTTTCCGCGAGGAGCTTCTTGATGAAGCGGAAAAAAGGGACGGCAAACTGGTCTGCTCTTACTGCCACAGGGATGACCTGATTCGTGAGCTGCCGGAGGATGTTAGGAAGGCAGCGAATCTGGCGACCATTGACCACGTGGTGCCAGTGTCGAAAGGAGGGAAGAGGTACGAGAAGAGGAACTGCGCGATTGCATGCTTCGGCTGCAACCAGCGCAAGGCGGATAAAATGCCGGTGTAGCTCAGTTGGCCAGAGCGGCTCACCCGTAATGAGCAAGTCAAGGGTTCGAATCCCTTCTCCGGCTCCAGACGTATGCACCAGAAGCTCATTTGGCTGAGCACCAGCTTGCCATGCTGGGGGTAGCGAGTTCGAGCCTCGTCTGGTGCTCCAGTGGCCTCGGCCCGGCGGAATGGGTGAAACGCTGGGATGAAACCAAAGGGGCAGCCGGTGAGAGTCCGGCAGGCCACCACCCATGATGCGAGTGTAGCTCAGTTGGTAGAGCACGACGTTGCCAACGTCGAGGTCGAGGGTTCAAGCCCCTTCGCTCGCTCCAACTATCAAAATGATAGTGATTGATAGGAAATTGACAGATGTGAGCGTAGCATAACGGTAGTGCCGGTGGCTTCCAACCATCAGATGAGGGTTCGACTCCCTTCGCTCACTCCAACGGATAGGGCGTTAGCTCAGTTTGGCCAGAGCTGCGGTCTCCAAAACCGCGAGTCGGGGGTTCAAATCCCTCACGCCCTGCCATGCTCTTTGATGGAAACGATGAAAATTATTCGAGGTTTATGCTTCGTGGTGATAGGCGGGTGGCCAAACTGGCTAAGGCGGCGGTCTCCAAAACCGCAGATTGCAGGTTCGAATCCTGTCCCGCCTGCCACTTGCGTATATGGGTGACTTTCCTCAACAGGAAACCTACCCATATACGCAACTCGTTCTTTGACAACTGGATATTTGCAATCCTGAAGCCGATACGAAAGCGGCAGGGGCCGGGCTGAAAGGCCCGGCTCCCTGCTGCATTTTTCGGTCATAATTTTCTTCAATTTTGTGCTTGTGTCGTTTGCACAAATCGTGATAAATTATCAGCAGAATGGGAGACCTATGAAGTCACAACGCATGGAGCATTCGGGCGCGGTGGCAGAGGGTCAAATGCACTGGAGGCAATAGCTGTCCAGTCCCGGTGCCGACGCGAAATGCGAAGGCATGTTACGGGGTGCAGGTAACCAGTCCTGTCCGCTGCTCGAACTTTATCGCGCTCCAAGGATTGCGTGAGCTGTCCTTGGGGCGCGTTTTCTTCCTGCCCTCTTCATGTGTATAATAGAGAGAAGGAGGGCACCTTTGATGGCTGACATTTGGAAATCGGATGATGGCAAGATACGACTTTATTACGGTGATTGCCGTAAGATTCTGACAAAGAATAGGAAGCCTTTTGTGACCTCTGTTGTCACCGACCCTCCCTATGGTCTGAAGTTTATGGGAAAAGGTTGGGACCATGGTGTTCCCGGTGTGGAATTCTGGAAGGCTATTGATAGGGTCTGTAAGTCGGGCGCTCCTCTTCTTGCTTTTGGCGGAACTCGTACGCATCATCGACTGATGTCCGCCATTGAGGATTCAGGTTGGGAATTGCGTGACTGCATCATGTGGGTGTATGGTTCTGGGTTCCCGAAGTCTCACAATATCAGCAAGGCGATTGACAAGGCGGCGGGTGCGGAGCGGGAAGTTGTTGAGAAATGCAGGGTGAGTGGTGGTGGTATGGAACACTTTAACCGCACAAATGCCGAGAGGCACGCATACCGACCTGACGGATACCAAAAGGGCGAGAACGTGCTGGATATTACCGCCCCCGCCACCGAGGCGGTCAAGACATGGGACGGCTGGGGAACGGCACTCAAGCCCGCTTACGAGCCTATTATTCTCGCCATGAAGCCGCTGGACGGCACGTTCGCACGGAACGCTTTGGAGCACGGTGTTGCGGGACTGAACATTGACGGAAGCAGGGTGAATCTTGCCGATAGTGAGGATGTGGAAAAACTGAATGCTCGTAGTGGCGGTGTTCGTGGCTTTTCAGATTCAGCAATTTATGGCTCGTCAAAGGGATTGCCTTCTGGCTGTAAGATGGAAAATGGTCGTTGGCCCGCGAACCTGATTCACGACGGCAGCGACGAGGTCGTTGAGAATTTTCCCGTGACGGAGAGTGGGGCCATGAAGCACAAAGTCGGAGCATATGAAGGAGAAAGCAATACAAATTTTCTCAGAGGGGATAGTGGTCCTCAAAATCAGCATGGTGACAAGGGTTCAGCGGCTCGTTTCTTCTATTGCGCCAAGGTATCCAAGAGCGAACGAACTTGTAGGGGCAAAGTCGAAAATAAGCATCCCACAGTGAAGCCTATCACTCTTATGTGCTACCTGCTCACGCTGATTGAGATGCCCGAGGAAAATTGCATACTTGACCCATTTATGGGGTCTGGGAGTACCGCCTTAGCATGTATCGAGAAGAGACTTCCGTTTGTGGGGATTGATGACGACAGGGAATCCTTCGATACTGCCGTGGCCAGAATTAGGGAGACGATTGCAGAGAAAAGGGGAATTAGCTCAGTTGGCTAGAGCGCCACAATGGCATTGTGGAAGTCACCGGTTCGACTCCGGTATTCTCCACCAAGGCATTCAAGAGGTCGCAGGTTCAATCCCTGTCGGGTCCACCAATTTTTTGATTTTAACGCCTTGTGTAGACACGTGATGTCCGGGTTTTAAGGGCTCATAGCTCAGTTGGCCAGAGCGCCTCGTTCGCAACGAGGAGGTCGCGAGTTCGATTCTCGCTGGGTCCACCAAATTTTCGGATTTTTGAAGCTTGCCTGCAATGGGCTGGATAAAATAGAGTGATGAGCACGAAGCACGAAACAGTGACCGGGACAAGGGAGTCCGTTGGCGATGGTCTTGGTGGTGGATTTCAGGTCATCCTGCATAATGATAACCACAACGTGTTTGCATATGTCGTGTTTTGCTTGATGAAGACATTTGACCACAACAAGAGCATGGCCGAGAAAATAGCGACGGAGGCCCACACGAAAGGAAAGGCTATCGCTCAGGTCGAAGACGAGGAGGGTGCGATGAGGCACTGTCTCGCGCTCAGGCTCAATGGGCTGGGTGCGGACGTTGAACACATTTGACGCCGCCGCCAGTCAGAGGGGCTGAATAGCCAGTACCGGTTAGTGCGAGTAAGTCTATGAGGCTGGCACTCCAGCGAGAGGCCGTCGGTGGGGGAACCTTATCTTGGTTCAGCGGCGTACCGTTTCACAGTAGACACGCGCCACAATGGCGCAAAAAGAAGGACAAGGAGTACGATGCAGGGAAGAGTAAGCAAGTGGTTTGATGAAAAGGGTTTTGGATTCATCGAGCCGGATGACGGCGGAAAGGACGTGTTCGTCCACCAGAGCAACATCCAGATGGATGGTTTCCGGAAACTGACCGAAGGCGAGAAGGTCGAGTACGAAGTCGGTCAAGGCAAGAAAGGAACGCAGGCCGTGGATGTCGTGCCCTTGGGGTAGGATTTCATACCGTGGATTGAAACGAGTCTGGGTGACGTAGTCTTTCAAATACGGACTCTCAAAATGTCAACGAAAGGCCGGGGACAACAACCGTTCGAGGAGTGACTGGCAGGAGAGACTGCCATTTGATAGACGGAAACTGGAACGCCGCAGAGATGTTCGCATATTGGCGAGGCACGGGCTGCTGCCCAAAATCGTTAGGCGTGACGGCTCGGAGAGACGAGCATTCGGGGTGTGGCGCAGTCTGGTAGCGCACTACGTTCGGGACGTAGGAGTCGTTGGTTCAAATCCAATCACCCCGACCAATGAAGGTAATGCCAAAAACGGCGAAGCGACATGTGACAGGGCAGGGGGCTTGTATGCTGAACAAGTGCAACTCGCGCCTGCGCAAGAGCCGCAAGAGAATTGGACAGAAGAAGGTGAGGCGCGTCCTCGCCGTGGAGGTTGAAATGGCTGGGTAGCTCAGTTGAAAACACTGTTGACCGATTGAGCTACACAATGGTATTCTACAGGAAGAAAGGAGAATGCCATGCCATTGTGCCGCGAGTGCGGGGATGAGTTTCCGAACTGGGTCGTCATTGGGGGTACTCGACGAAATCTCAAAAACCGTAAGTTTTGTTTGAAGTGCTCACCGTTCGGAGAGCACAACACGAGCAGGTACGGAGGAGTAAGAAAGTGCCGAAAGTGTGGAGAAGTGGATGCCAGTAAGTTCCATTGTGGCAGGAAAACCCTCTGTGCGAAATGCGAGAATGTACAATCCATTGAAAGACATAGGGACCACAAGAGGCGGATTGTAGATTTTCTTGGTGGGGAGTGCGTCATATGTGGCTACAGCAGGTGTTTGGGCGCATTGCATCTGCATCATCACAAGGGAAAGAAAGATATCAATTTTCCCCATGTGGCTAAATGGAAATGGGCAAGGATTGTGAAGGAGCTGAAGAAGTGTATGCTCGTTTGCGGTAATTGTCATGCTGAGATTCACGAAGGAATGGTTGTAGGCAAATAATTGAACAGGGTGCATAGCTCAGTTGGCCAGAGCGTCT
>Ga0180438_10011175_pt1 | contig 10887 bp, 8 predicted proteins | sample SS_ome_12_FD_132455 | JGI IMG/M metagenome (GOLD analysis project Ga0180438, IMG submission 132455) | Hypersaline lake sediment archaeal communities from the Salton Sea, California, USA - SS_3_D_2 metaG | ecosystem: Environmental > Aquatic > Non-marine Saline and Alkaline > Hypersaline >... | reverse complement strand
TCGCTTTTTTGTTTGTGTAGAAAAAAAGGGCAGCTACGAGTCAGGCGGTGCGGTAAAGAGGGACTGAGGAATGGACAGGAAGATCGACGAGGAGCAGGTTCGCAAGGTTGCGAAGCTGTCTCGGCTGGATTTGACGAATTCGGAGGTTGCCGAATTTTCGGGACAGCTAAGCTCGATACTGGAATACGTTGAAAAGATGAACGAGCTTGATACCGAGGGCGTAGCGCCGCTGGCGCACTGTCTGCCGGTGAGCAATTGCTTTCGCGAGGACGCGGTTAAAGAGTCGCTCGGCACGGAAAAGACCTTGGCCAACGCGCCGCAGCGGGACGGCGAATTCTTCAAGGTGCCCAAGATACTCGACGACGGCAGCGCGGCATAAAGGAGGGCGTGAACCTGTGAACGGGACCGGTAAGAATTGTGATGGAGGCGGAGGGGAAAGTGATTCGTCTTCCGCCTTCTTAGCCGAAGGCCTGGGATGTTGATTTGAGGCTTGATGCGGCTTATAAAACGACTGTCGAGGGCAAGATGCGGGCTGGAGAAGTTGTGCAACTGAAAGGTGCGCCGGAACATCGTGCCGGGGCTGTGGTGATAACCACGAGTAGCGGTTGAGAGGAATTCTCAGGGAAAACTGATGATGCGTGGAAAAGGAGAATTGAGTCGCCGTCAATTTATCAGGCGGGGTATGGTCGCGGCCGGGAGTTTGGCAGGTTTTCCGCATCTTGTGCGGTCGTCGGCTTTGGGGCTGGGCGGGACGGTCAGTGCGAGTGAGCGGATTACGGTGGGTCTTATTGGTCTGGGAATTCGGGGCACAAGCCACCTGCGAACGCTGCTGGGTCATCCCGAGGCGCAGATAATTGCCGTTTGTGACCTTTACAGGTCGAGGCGTGAGAAAGCGAAGAATCGTGTCGAAGACGGTTATGGCGGCAAAACCGACGGGTCTTACCGAGGGTGTGAGACGTACAGGGATTTTCGAGAGCTGCTTGCAAGGGAAGACGTCGATGCGGTCGTAGTGTCTACGCCGGAACACTGGCACGGCCTGACAATGATAGCGGCGGTTCGGGCTGGAAAGGACGTATACGGTGAAAAGGCGCTGACCCTGACCGTTGCCGAGGGGCGCAGATTGTGCGAGGAGGTGCGGCGATTCGGACGCGTATTTCAGGTTGGAACGCAGCAGCGGTCGAGGCGTGATTTCCGGTTTGCATGCGAGTTGGCGAGGAACGGCTACCTGGGCAAGGTTCATACTGTGGAGGTGGGGGTTCCGGGTGGGCACGCACTGCCGGATTCGCCGCCGACAGCGGTTCCAGCGGGGTTCGATTACGAGATGTGGCTCGGCCCGGCGCCGGTCAAGCCGTACAATGCGATTCGCTGCACAAGTCCGGAAGGGTGGTATCATATTTACGATTACTGCGCCGGCTGGATCCAGTCGTGGGGCGTTCATCATATGGACATTGCGCTTTGGGGGGTTCCGGGGCTGGGTAGTTCGCCGCTGGAGGTCGAAGGTGCGGCGGTGTTTCCTGCAAGGGGCCTGGGCAACACGTCACTGACCTGGCGTGTCGAATTTGTTTCGTCCGACGGGGTGCGGCTGAGCTTCTCGGACAACGCCCGCTATGAGCAGGGGTGCCGCTTCAAGGGCGACGAGGGTTGGGTCCACGTCAATCGAGGTGGAATCCGGGCTGAACCGGCGTCGCTTCTGAAGGTGTCAATCAGACCGGGTGAGCAGCATCTTTACGAGTCGAACAATCACCACGCGAATTTCCTTGAGTGCGTTCGCAGTCGTCGGGAGCCGGCGGCCCGCGTGGAGGCTGGGCACGCGGCAACGACCGCTACGCTCGTGGCGGACGTCGCCACGCGGATCGGTCGAAAGGCTATGTGGAACTGGCAGTCGGAAAGCTTTGTCAACGACGAGCAGGCCAATCGAATGCTCGAACGGACTATGCGAAGTCCCTGGCGATTATAGCGGTCGGGGAGGGCGAATGCACGCGGATTAAGATTAGGGTTCCTGATTTATGGACATTGAACTCTTGGAGACGGGATGCAAAGAACTTCGGGACCGGATAGCAGCCGGGAAGGTGACGAGTGCAGCCGCTACCGAAGCTATCTTCGGCGCGATAGAGAAGTACGACAGGGTAGTTGGGGCGTATATCAGCACATTCAAAGAGCAGGCAATGGCGAAAGCCGCCGAGGTCGATGAGAAAATCGCTTGCGGCGGACGTGTCGGCGCATTGGCCGGCGTACCAATCGCAATTAAGGATAATATGTGCACGGGTTTCGGAGCGACGACGTGCGCGTCGAAAATACTGGAGAATTTCCACTCGCCTTACAACGCCACGGTCGTTGAGAAGCTGTTGGGGGCCGATGCGGTAATCATCGGCAAGGCAAACATGGATGAGTTTGCGATGGGCTCGAGCACGGAGAACTCCGGTCTGCAGCGGACGGTCAACCCTTGGGACCCGCAACGAGTGCCGGGCGGGAGCAGCGGCGGCAGCGCGGCGGCGGTTTCGGCACGGCTTTGTTTTGGTGCGCTTGGTTCCGACACGGGCGGTTCGATTCGTCAGCCGGCGAGTTTCTGCGGTGTTGTGGGACTGAAGCCGACGTACGGGCGGGTTTCGCGTTACGGGCTTGTGGCGTACGGTTCGAGCCTGGACCAGATCGGACCGCTTGCGCGGTCGGTGACGGACTGCGCTTTGATGATGGATGTCATCGCGGGTCACGACCCAGCGGACAGCACCAGCGTGGATGAAGCTTCGGCGCCGCTGTGCGATTATCTGGCGCAGTTGGACGAACCCGTCGAGCCATTGAAGATTGGGGTAGTCAGCGAGTTAAACGCCGGGGCCGCCGAAGCGGTTTCGAAGGCCGTTGTCGATGCGATAGAGCTGTATGCGAAGCTCGGTGCGGAGATCGTGGAAATCGAGATGCCTCATTTTGATTACGCGATCGCATCGTATTATACGATTGCGACAGCCGAAGCGTCGAGTAATCTGGCGAGGTATGACGGAGTGCATTACGGTCATCGCACGGAAAGGCCGAAGGATTACGTGGAGGTCTACAGCAAGTCGCGGGCGGAGGGCTTCGGGGCGGAAGTCAAAAGGCGAATTATGCTCGGGACCTATGCGCTTTCGAGCGGCTATTACGATGCGTATTACCTCAAGGCGCTGAAAGTGCGAAATCTGATACGCGGTGATTTCGCCAAAGCGTTCGATCAATGCGATTGTGTTATGATGCCGGTGTCGCCGACGACGGCGTTCAGGCTCGGCGAGAAAACGGCTGACCCGCTGCAGATGTATCTTTCGGATATTTACACGATAGCGGCGAACCTGGCGGGTATTCCCGGGATAAGTATTCCGTGCGGTTTTGATGAGCGAGGTCTTCCGATAGGTCTGCAAATACTTTCGCCGGCCTTCAGCGAGGAAAGGCTGCTTCGGATAGCGAGGATGTACGAGGCGAAAACCGACTGGCACCAGAAAAGACCGGGCATTATTAAAAACGATTAGTCAGGAATTCGTGGCTGGCAGAGGACTTGGAAAGCCGAGACATGGGTGAGCTGCAATACAGGGTTATCGTTGGTCTTGAGATTCATGTTCAGCTTTGCACCGAGACGAAGATGTTCTGCGGGTGCGGGCTGAGCTTTGGTGAAGAAGCCAACAGCCGGGTATGCCCTGTGTGCCTGGGGATGCCCGGCGTTTTGCCGGTGATGAACAGGCAGGCGTTCGAGTATGCGGTGCTTGTCGGGCTTGCACTGAATTGCGAGATTGCGCGATTCACCAAGTGGGACAGAAAGAGCTATTATTATCCCGACCTGCCGAAGAATTACCAGATAAGCCAGTATGACCTGCCGTTCAGCTCCAAGGGTTATATCGAGATACCGCTGGAACCGGGCGGCGTGAAGAAGATTCGAATAATCAGGGTGCACCTCGAGGAGGATGCGGGCAAGAACCTTCACGCGGCGGGCAATTTTTCGCAGGTCGATCTGAACCGTGCGGGGACGCCGCTTCTTGAGATTGTGACCGAGCCGGACATGAACAGCGGCGCGGAAGTTCGGGCGCTGGCGATGGAGCTGCAGCGGGTGGTGCGATACCTGGGTGTTTCGCAGGCTGACATGCAGAAAGGGCACATGCGTTTCGAGCCGAATGTGAACCTTATTGTCACCAGCAGCGGCACCGAGCACAAGACGCCGATAGCGGAAATCAAGAACCTCAACAGCTTCCGGGCGCTGGAGCGGAGCGTGGATTACGAGGTCGAGAGACAGCTTGACGCGTTTCTGCACACGGGGGAAGTGATGGAGATGGGGAACAAATCGACCCGCGGGTGGGCCGACGAGCGCCAGGTAACGGTTCTGCAGCGGGAAAAAGAAGAGGCGCACGATTACAGATACTTTCCGGACCCGGACCTTTTGCCCGTCGAATTGAGCGATGAATGGCTTGAGGAGATACGCTCGCGGCTGTGTGAGCTGCCCTTGAAAAAGCAGATGCGATACGTCGACGATTACCAGCTAAGCGAGTATGATGCGGGCGTTTTGACCGGTGAGCGTTCGAGTGCCGAGTTCTTTGACGCGGCGGTTGCAGCCGGCGGGGAACCGAAGCGGCTGTGCAATCTTTTGACGCAGGTGGGGCTCAGGCTGGCCAACGAAGCCGGGTGCGGTATCGCCGAGTTGGGCCTGACGGCTGAGAACGCGGCTGAACTGGCGAAAATGATAGAATCGGGGGCTGTTAACGCAAGCGCGGGCAATACGATTCTGGAGCAGATGGCAAAGAGCGGCGAGGGTCCGCAGGCTATCGCCGAGCGGTTGAATCTCCTTCAGAAAAGCGATGTGGGGGAATTAGAGGCGCTTGTCGATGAAGTTTTGGCGGCCAACGCTCAGGCTGTTGAGGACGTTACTTCGGGCGGCAAGAAAAGCAAGAAGGCCCGCGGATTTTTGTTAGGGCAGGTGATGCAGAAAACCAGGGGCCAGGCCAATCCGAAGGTTGTTTCCGAAATCCTGGACAGAAGGCTGGGCTAAGGAGTTGCGAGGAGAGACAATGAAAATAGTGAGAAGCTCTGATGTCCCCATAAAAGCGGTCGAGGTGGAAGGGGCGAGCCGGGTCGGCTTGAGGTGGCTTATTACAAGAGAGGACGGGGCCGAAAATTTCGCGATGCGCATGTTCGAGATAGAGCCGGGCGGGCACACGCCGCTGCACACGCATGCCCACGAGCATGAAGTTTTCGCGGTTGAGGGGAGAGGCGTGCTGGTCTGCGAAGACGCCGAACACGCCTTCGAGGCCGGATACGTAATGTTCGTTCCGCCAGAGGCCGAACATTGCTTTAAGAACACCGGAGACTCTTTGCTGAAGATGCTCTGTCTCATCCCCGGCTCAGCGTATTAGGTTTTTGCGTTCGGCCGCCATTTTTTGCATGGCCGACAGATGTCATTCGCGGCGTCTATCGGGTGGTGGACGCAGTAGTAATCGTTGCCGCTGCTATCGCTCATCCTCAATATTTCCGGTGTCCCTTACGAAAGCCCGCTCATAACCCGTTGAGTGAAGCGAAATCCCGGCGCGCTCCCGATAGATCGGGACTTCGCTGAAGATTTCACTTCGCTCAAAAGGGTGAAGGGTGGGCGGGGGCAAGGGCGTGAAGCGTGAAGCGGGCGCTGGTGTGGCCGCGAGGTCGTGCTGGGTGAGGGGTGGAGGGGGAGGGCGAAATGTCCAAATAAATTTTGGGGGCTGATTATGTGTAAAAGGAAAAAGGGCAAAGGGTTATGGAAAATCCTGGCGAAACAGAACTCAACGACAGACACGAAAACCGACGTGGTGCGGGTGGTACGGGTTGTCCTCGGCCCTGGTCGAGACAGTACAGTAGCTGTCGTAGCTGTTCCAGCCACCCCCGCGCAGAACGCGAGAGCCATAACCACAATGACTATAATAACAGCTACTTGTCCATTCCCAGGCATTACCGGCCATATCGCACACGCCATAGCCGAAGGCACCATAATGACCGACGGGCGATGTATATGGAGAGCTAGACAGGGCAAGGGGGTTATCCTGGTCGTAATTCGCTTTACTGTGATCTATGGTGGTGCCGCAGCCGAAGGTGAAGCTTCCGTCATAATCGGCCACGGCCTGCCATTCCCACTCGGTCGGCAGACGCCAGCCGTAGTAATTGCAGAAGGCTGTTGCTCCGTACCAGCTTAGCACTACGACAGGATGATTGCTCATATCGTGACCATCGCGAGTGCGGACACTGAATGTCCCGCCGGTATAAGTAATCTGACTATATGAATCCACCGCATAAGTATCAGAATAAATCTCACCCACAAAATCCAGCCCATTGTTAGAGCCATCGGCACCATATACACGGTTGCCGCTGACATATATATCCCCCGAAGCAAGGGCGGCGTTCAGGAAGTGACAGTACTGAGCGTTGGTCGTCTCGTATTTGCTCATATAGCCGGTAAAGCCGCCATCACTGATTGGGTTACCGTACTCATCTTTCATTCCCGCACCCGAGTCGTCGATAAACACCCAGACCATCCCATCCGGTTCACCATAGTCGCAGGCATCCCCCACTCCGTCACCATCACTGTCAACCTGGTCTTCATTCTGCGTATACGGGCAGTTGTCGATGCAATCGGCAACACCGTCACCGTCGGCATCCGGATCCGGATAGCCGCATCCACAGGCGCCGGGCTCGGTCTTGGCAGCATCGAGCGGACAGCCATCGGTTGCGTCCGGCTCACCATCATTATCGTCATCGTCATCGCATACGTCACCAACTCCATCACTATCAACGTCGACCTGGTCCTCGTTGTCGCTATTCGGGCAGTTATCGCACGCGTCACCAACACCATCACCATCGATGTCACCCTGGTCCTCATTGTCGCTTTTCGGGCAATTATCGCAGGCGTCACCGTGAGAGTCTCCGTCGGCGTTTTCCTGGTCCGGATTTGCAGCGTCTGGACAATTATCTTTAGAGTCAGGAACACCATCACGATCAGGATCATCCGGGTCCAGGACAACACGGAAGCCGTGTAGGCCGAAGCTCAACCGGTAGCCGGGGAAGATAACACCGCGGTACGCGACACGGGAGAAGTACGCATCGGAGCCCCAGCCGCCGCCCCGGCATACACGATAACTGCCTGAAGCCGGTCCGGTGGGATTATGCGACGGGCTCGAGGAATAATATGAACTCGAATAGAAATCGCCGCACAACTCCGAGGCGTTGCCGGTCATATCGTAAAGTCCGTAGCCGTTGGGAGCAAAACCGCCAACAGGCGCGGTATAGGGCCTAATACCATCGTCGTAGGCAGGGTGAAAGCCATCCGTTGTGCTTGCATCGTAGGAATAATCTGGGACACCATTATCCCACGAGCTGTAGTAATTTGCCTCACTGTGTGATATCGTATCGCCCCGGGGAAAACGGCGGCCGCTCAGTCCTCCTCTGGCTGCATATTCCCACTCCGCCTCTGTGGGCAGACGGTAACCGTAGTGATCACAGAAAGCCTCTGCCCCATACCAGCTTACCAAGGTCGGGTCATCGGACATACTGCGACCGGCCTTGGTACGAACAGTAAAGACACCTCCGCTGTGGACAATCCCGGCATAATCATTGAACGTCGTCGACGTATCGCAATAAGGATAGCGCTCTGAGTGGTCCGAGGCCGGATAAACCACGCCGTTTAGCACCCGGACAGCCACCGAATTTAGAAACTCGCAGTATTGGGCGTTGGTAACCTCTTTGGCGCCCATGTAGAACGTATCTATTGTTACTGTATGAACGGGTTGCTCATCTGAGTGGCCCTCGTCGAAATTATCGCCCATCTGGAATGTCCCGCCGGGGATCAGAACCAATTCCATCGGGATAGAGCACGGGGCAATAAATGGAGCACCTTCATTCAGCAGGACACCTGCTATTGCCTGAAGGTCGTCGAGGTCTATTTGTCCATCGCCATTGAAGTCTGCACAGTCACCCGCTTCGCAGGGCGCTACAAACGGACTTCCCGTATCGAGCAACATTTCCGCCACATGCTGCAAGTCTTCAAGGTCCACCTGGGTGTCATCATTCACGTTGCCGGGACAGAAGCAGTCACAGGCGTCGCCGAGGCCATCGGCGTCAGTGTCGGTCTGGTCGGGGTTGGGGACAGTTGGGCAGTTGTCGCAGTCATCGATGATGCCATCTGCGTCTGAGTCGGTTTCCAACTCATCGGCTATGCCGTTACGGTTGCAGTCGTTTTCTACCCTCAGGGCGAGACTGTCACGCCCACCAGCGGCAATGGCGACAAAGCCTTTACCGGAAGGCGGGCTGGCCTGGCCATGGTCATTTTCGCCCCAGGCGACGATAGACCCGTCGCTTCTGAGGGCAAGACTGTGAGCGTATCCGGCGGCAATTTCCACAAAGTCATTTCCCGAAGGCGGGGTGGCCTGGCCAGCGCCATCAGCCCCCCAGGCGACAATAGAGCCGTTGCATCTCAGGGCAAGACTGTGAGCGCTTCCGGCGGCAATAGCCACAAAGTCATTGCCCAAAGGCGGGCTGGCCTGGCCATGGTCATTTTCGCCCCAGGCGACAATAGAGCCGTCGCTTTTGAGGGCAAGACTGTGCTCGCCTCCTGCGGCAATTTCGACGAAGTCATTGCCCGGAGGCGGGCTGGCCCGGCCACGGCCGTCATAGCCCCATGCGACAATAGAGCCGTCGGTTCTGAGGGCAAGGCTGTGAGAGTGTTCGGGATCAGTTCCGGCGGCAATTGCGACAAAATCACTGCCTGGAGGCGGGCTGGCCTGGCCATATTCATCATCGCCCCAGGCGACAATAGAGCCGTCGCTTCTAAGGGCAAGGCTGTGAGAGGATCCGGCGGCAATAGCCACAAAGTCATTTCCCGAAGGCGGGGTGGCCCGGTCAGAGGAATTATCGCCCCAGGCGACAATACAGCCGTCGCTTCTGAGGGCAAGATTGTGCGCGCCTCCGGCGGAGATTGCGACAAAGTCATTTCCCGAAGGCGGGGTGGCCCGGCCGTCGTGATTATCGCCCCATGCGACAATAGAGCCGTCGCTTTTCAGGGCAAGACTGTGATAGTATCCGGCGGCAATCCGGATTATGCCTTCAAGCGGGGCATCAGCTGTTTTCTGGCTGCCCCACGAGACAATCGCCGCATGCAAATGACATGCGTCGCCGATGCCATCGCCGTCGCGGTCCTGCTGGCGTCGATTGTGCCTGTCGGGGCAATTGTCGCAGAGGTCTCCGAAGCCGTCACTATCTGCATCTGCCTGATCGGGATTGCCCGTGTTGGGACAGTTGTCGGAAATATCCGGGACACCGTCATTATCGCTGTCGGCAGGGGTGTCACAGGCATTACCCAGCCAGCCGCTGTCGCATTGACACGTATCCTGAGCCACACACACGCCATGTCCTGAACAAACCGAAGGACCATCGGGATTCAACCCGAAACAGGTATGACCGTGGCATAGATTCGGCGAAATAAGCAGAATACCAAATATCAGCAAGCGCGTTCTCATTTTTACTTTTCTCCTCAAAAAGGCCCACCAGCGGGCAGAATCGATATTACGGCTGCGGGTCATGGCGATTTCGACTCTCCGGTCTCACCATTTCACAATACCAAACCTGGTGTGAAAAAGCAAGTGTTTTTTGTCACGTTTTTGCGTCAAAAGCGTCAAGGGGCGGCATGCGATGAGGAATGTGCGGAATCATAGTGGTATTTTCAAGGGTAAAATCCGGGAAGGAGGTCAGTATGGGGTTTTGGGGGTTATTGTTTTGCGGGCGGCGGAGGTTCCCGCGAGGTGGGCGGTCGAGAATGCTATCTGGAGGTTGTATCCACCTGTGGGGCCGTCGGCGTCAATGACTTCACCGGCGAAGAAGAGGCCTGGACATAGTTTAGACTCCATTGTTTTTCGGTCGATTTCTTCGGTTGAGACGCCGCCGCGTGTTATGGTCGCCTCTGCGATCGGGGCTGTGGATTCGATGGAGAGGGGCAGTTGCTTGAGCATCTTTACGAGTTCTGTGCGCTGTTTTTTCTGGAGCCGGCCCGCCAGTGTGGGCGAGGCGCTCAGCTGAGATGTTATTCTAAGTGCGAGCGAGCGTGGAAGGAGCCTGGACAAGACGCCGGCCAGCTCCTTTTTGGGATTGGCTGAGCAAAGCGAGATTATGTGCCGGTCGAGCTGGTCAGAGTCGTAGTGCGGGATGAGGTCGATTTTTATTTTTACGGGCTGTGCCTTGTTGGGGAGGAAATCGGTGATGTGGCGGCTGAGGTCGAAAACGGCAGGTCCGCCGATGCCGTTGGCGGTAAAGAGCATCGGGCCGGCGGTGCGGAACCTTCGCTTTTCGAGGGATGCGGTAATGACGACGTTTTCGATTCCGACGCCTGCAAGTGCGCCGCACCAGGGTTCGGCTGTAACGAGGCGTACGAGACAGGCCCTCGGCTGGACGATAGTGTGGCCGAAGGAGCGGGCGAATTCGTATCCGTCGCCTGTGGAGCCGGTGTGGGGCCAGGTAAGACCGCCGGTTGCGATTATTACGGACAAGGCGGTTATCCGGTCGAGACTTGTTTCTATGAGGAAGTGGTCGGTTGCTTTTGTGATTTTTCGTGCGGGTCTTGCGTACAGGAACCTTACAGATAGTCTTCGTGCGTGGTCGAGAAGTACTCTTTTGACGTCGGTTGCGCGGTTGGTGACGGGAAAGACGCAGCCGGGCTTTTCGACTTTTGTCTGGAGGCCCTGTTGTGCGAAATATCGGCGGAGGTGGTCGGCTGAGAATTCGTGGAGGGCGTGTCGCAGGAATCGTCCGGAGGGGCCGTAGGCTTTTACGAAATCGTCGACCGAGCCGGTGTGTGTGAGATTGCACCTCATTCTGCCGGTGCAAAGGAGCTTTCTTCCGGCTGCGGTGTTGGATTCGGCGATTGCGGTC
>Ga0180438_10011174_pt1 | contig 10889 bp, 18 predicted proteins | sample SS_ome_12_FD_132455 | JGI IMG/M metagenome (GOLD analysis project Ga0180438, IMG submission 132455) | Hypersaline lake sediment archaeal communities from the Salton Sea, California, USA - SS_3_D_2 metaG | ecosystem: Environmental > Aquatic > Non-marine Saline and Alkaline > Hypersaline >... | reverse complement strand
GAAGCTGTGGTCAAAGGACTTTCGCCCCGCAGCGGTGGGGCAAGGCTGGTCAAGCAGCGTCTGGGTTAAGCGAACAAAAAAGATGCAGCACCCAGGCGTATGACCCAGCAGGAAATGGCGGCCCAACTGGGCACCGTGCGCGAGGTGGTGGGGCGTGCCCTGGCCCAGTTGGCGCGCGAGGGGCTGATCCGCATGGAGCGGCACCGCATCGTCATCGTCGATCGCAGCGGCCTCGAGTCTAAAGCGATGCTTTAGACTCGAGTGGCCTTTGTTGATGGAAAGTTGGTCGATTCTGCTTCCTGCCCGATGGAGAGTCGTGAGCCCTTCGGAGATGAACCTGCCCTGTGATGAATTGTCGGCTCAAAAAGCGACTTTAGTCACAGACAGAGAGCCTTTTTGCTGGTATACTATATCCGAAGAAGCAACGACTTTTTTGGTGGAAGGTGACGATGAACGCTCAAGGGAACATACTGCCCCGGATTGATCACGAGTTGTGCAACCGTTGTGGGATCTGTGTGGGGATTTGTCCTTCGGCAGCCGTGGCTCTGATAGACGGATGTGTTGTCATCGTGCATCCTGCTGACTGTAACTACTGTGGTGATTGCGAGGAGCTGTGCCCCGAGGGTGCCATCTCTCTTCCTTATGAGATTGTCTTTGCCGAGCAAATCCAGGAGAGTATGAGAGCCGATGATCAAGCGCCAGATTGTACGCATTGAAGAGGAATTGTGCGACGGCTGCGGGTTGTGCGTCACCCCTTGTGCAGAGGGAGCCATTGAGATTGTGGGCGGCAAAGCACGGGTCGTGAGCGATGAACTGTGCGATGGGGCTGGCTTCTGCCTGGCGGTCTGTCCTACCGGGGCGCTGAGCATAGAGGAGCGGGAGGCGGTGCCTTTCAACGAGGTAGCCGCAGAAATGAAAATGCATGAGCGAGGCACGGCTTACCTTATACAAACTTGCTTCCAATGCGGGGCCAGCGAGGAGGAGCGGGTCTTGTTGCCCTGCCGCAAGGGTGGAGCGAGTCTGTGGGTTTGTACCCGCTGCCTACCTGTGTTGATACACGGGTGAAAAGGTCAGCTTGCCTCAGGAATGAGCGAAAGGTGGGTGATGTCATGAAGTCAAGAAGAATTCGAGAAGGCATCTATTGGATGGGTGCAATTGACTGGGACAGGCGACTGTTCGATTCCTTGATACCGCTTCCCGATGGAACCAGTTACAATGCCTACCTGATTCAGGGGAGCGACAAGACGGCATTGTTAGACACCGTCGATCCCACCATGGCAGATGTCCTGCTGTTCCAATTGGAGAGCGTCCAGAACATTGATTACGTCATCGCCCACCATGCTGAACAGGATCATTCTGGAGCCATCCCTCGAGTTCTTGAGAAATACCGAAACGCCAAGGTTGTCGCAACATCCAAAGGTCGGAGAATGCTCATCGATCTATTGCGCGTTCCCGAGGAAAGATTTATCATCGTCGCGGATGGAGAGACGCTTTCTTTGGGTGACAAGACCTTGAAATTCATCCATACCCCTTGGGTTCACTGGCCTGAAACGATGGTGACCTATCTTTGTGAAGATAACATTCTCTTCTCCTGCGATTTTTTTGGCTCACACCTGGCTACTACCGATCTATACGTTGCTGACGAGGCGCGCGTGCACGAGGCAGCCAAGAGATACTATGCCGAGATCATGATGCCCTTCCGCAAGGTCATCCAGAAGAATCTAGAAAAAATAGAGGGGTACAAAATAGATCTAATTGCGCCAAGTCATGGTCCTATCTATGATCGGCCAACATTCATCATTGATGCCTATCGGGACTGGGTTTCAGAGGATCCCAAGAACATTGTGGTTCTGCCTTATATTTCTATGCACGGCAGTACCGAGAAAATGGTGACATACTTGGTTAGCGCGTTGGCCGAAAGAGGGGTCACGGTGCATCAATTTAATCTGGCGGCGACTGACATTGGGAAACTGGCAATAACCCTGGTTGATGCCGCCACAATTGTCATCGGGACGCCCACCGTGCATGTCGGTCCGCACCCCAACGTTTTCTATGCTGCATATCTGGCCAACGCCCTGCGACCCAAACTCAAGTTCGCCTCCGTCATCGGTTCCTATGGCTGGAGCAGCAAGGCCATAGAACAGATCGCTGGATTGATTCCAAATCTGAAAGTAGAGATTTTGGATCCTGTTTTGTGTCGGGGGTTCCCTAGGGAGGCTGATTTTGAGGCTTTGGACAATCTAGCTACCACCATTGCGGAAAGGCATCAAGAGCACGGTTTGACTTGACGGGACTGTGTCGTATAATTAGCATTTGTAGTTGCTATCGTTGAGGGACATCATGAGAAAAGTGTACTTTGATCACGCTGCGACCACCCCTATCCATCCAAAGGTGGTGGAGGCGATGTTGCCCTATCTGCAGGAGCAGTTTGGCAACCCTATGAGCCTGCATAGTTTCGGCGAAGGGCCTCGAGAGGCAATGGACGAAGCACGGGAAAAGGTCGCTGCTCTGATCGGGGCCAAGGCCAACGAGATCTTTTTTACCGCCAGCGGCAGCGAGGCTAACAACATGGCTGTGAAGGGCATCGCTCTGATGAACCGTCAAAAGGGTCAGCACATGGTCGTCACGGCCATAGAGCACCAGTCGGTGCTCAACGCGGCCCAGACGCTGGAAAAGCTGGGCTTTGAGGTCACGCAGGTGCCCGTCGATCGGCATGGGCTGGTGGATGCTGATGACGTGGTGGCCGCCATACGCGACGACACCACCCTGGTCTCGGTGATGCACGCCAACAACGAGATCGGCACCATCGAATCTGTGGCCGAGATCGCTCGGGCAGTCAAGGATAAGGCAAAGGGAATCGTCTTTCACACCGACGCTGTGGCGACGGTGGGTACCATTCCCGTGAACGTCAAAGAGTTGGGTGTGGACTTGTTGAGCCTGGCGGGAAGCCAGTTCTACGGCCCCAAGGGGGCGGGTGCTCTGTTCGTAAGGCGGGGCACCCGTCTCATGCCCCTCATTGACGGCGGCATCCAGGAGCGTGGCCGCCGCGCTGGTACGGAGAACGTCCCGGCCATCGTGGGTTTGGGCGTGGCTGCCGAACTGGCCAAGGATGGCCTGGCCGAGCGGGCGGAGAGGCTGATCCCCTTGCGCGATCGGTTGATAGAGCGCCTGACCTCAGAGATCGACAGGGTCTATCTGACGGGTCATCCCACCGTCCGCCTGCCTGGCCACGCGAGCGTGTGCGTCGAGTTTATCGAGGGCGAGTCCATGCTCCTCATGCTCGATATGCAGGGCATTGCCGCCTCCAGCGGCTCCACTTGTACTTCACGCGCCCTCAAGGCTTCCCACGTGCTGAGCGCCATCGGCGTGGATGTGGCCTTGGCGCAGGGATCGCTGGTCTTTACTCTGGGCGAGAGCAACACAGTCAAAGATGTAGATTATGTGGCACAGGCCTTGCCTTCCATCGTTGACAGGTTGCGGCAGATGTCGCCTTTATATACACAGAATTAGAGTCAGGAGAAACATGATGCCGACATACAGTGACAAAGTGATGGAGCATTTCATGAACCCGCGTAACGTGGGCGAGATAACCGACGCCGATGGAGTGGGCACGGTCGGCAACCCCGTATGCGGCGATATGATGGCTTTTTACATCAAGGTAGACGGCGAGGGACGCCTGGCCGATGTCAAGTTCAAGACCTTTGGCTGCGGTGCGGCCATCGCCGTGTCCAGCATGGTCAGTGAGATGGCCACCGGGATGACGCTGGAGGAGGCCAAGAAGCTGACCAACAGGGACGTAGCCAACGAGTTGGACGGTCTGCCCCCTAACAAGATGCATTGTTCCAATCTGGGGGCCGATGCCTTGCACAATGCCATTGAGGATTACGAATCCAGAGGACCGGGTCCTCGCGAGCCTGTCAAGATAAAGGACAAAAGAGAGCCCGCCGAAGGCGAGGCACATTGCTGGTGTCCTTACTGTGACAGTTCCGTGGAGGAAGAAGATCCCATCTGCCGAGTTTGTGGGGCCGAGTTGGACTTTTGCCACGAATGTGGCAACCCCCTTCCCGATGGGGCTGAGGAGTGCCCCGAGTGCGGAGCAAGAGCAGGGTGACGGCAGCGGAGGGCGCAGAAAGGCTATGACTGACAAAGAGAAAGCGACGATTGTGGTCTTTAGCGGTGAGTTGGACAAGGCCCTGGCCAGTTTCAACATCGCCACGACCGCAGCCAGCATGGGCATGGACGTGACGATGTTCTTTACTTTCTGGGGCTTGAACGTCATCAAGAAGAACCGGGGGCGGCTGAAGAGCAAGGGGCTGATGCGCAAGATGCTCAACTGGATGAACCGTGGGGGCAGTAAGCGCCTGCCTCTCAGCAAATTCCACATGTTTGGCCTGGGCACATGGATGATGAAAAAGTTGATGGGTGAGGTGCGGATGCCTTCGCTCGAGGACTCGATCGCCACGGCCAAACGGCTGGGGGTCAAGTTCGTGGCCTGTACGACCAGCATAGGCACCATGGGCCTGGGGGAAGATGCCTTCATCCCGGAGGTGGACAGCTTTGCCGGAGCGGCGACCTTCCTGGGCGAGGCTCGCAAGGGCACAGTGAATCTGTTCGTCTAGCTGGCAATGGATGGCAGACAGGAGGGAACGGTGAAGGCTGACGCTGTTTTAGACTGCATGGGATTGTACTGTCCCATGCCCATCATCGAAGCCACGGACAAGATCACGGAACTGAAAGTGGGGCAGGTGTTGGAGGTGATCGCCGATGACAAGGGCATCGTCACCGATATGCCAGCCTGGTGTGAGAGCACAGGCCACGAGTTCCTGAGTGTTGAAGAAAAGGATGGAGAATATAGAGTCTACGTCAGGAAACGGTAGCGTCAAGAGGGGGGCGCGGAGAGTGCGGCGAGGTAACAGGCACTTATGCTGAAAGTGTCTGTTACCTAACACTTGTCCAGGTGCTTGGGCTAACTTGCCCACAAATTTGTTTTGACAAATGACTAAAGAAAGGTTAGAGTAAAATGCTAGTGAACGAGAGAATGTCTAAACGTCCCATTACAGTCACCGAGGATACTCCCGTAGACGAGGCTCTCAAGTTAATGCGGGACAAAAAGGTGCGCCGCCTGCCTGTCCTCGACAAGAAGGGCGAACTGGTGGGTATCGTCTCTGAGAAGGACCTGTTGTACGTCTCTCCCTCGCCAGCGACCTCTCTGAGCATTTTCGAAATCCACTATCTTCTGTCCCAATTAAAGGTGGGGGAGATCATGACCAGGGATGTCATCACTGTGTCAGAGTACACCCCCTTGGAAGAGGCAGCCCGCATCATGGATGACAACAAGATCGGCGGCCTGCCAGTGATGCGCGATGGGAAGCTGGTGGGCATTGTCACCGAGAGTGACTTGTTCAAGACCTTTGTCGAAATCCTGGGAGCCAGGGACCAGGGGGTGCGCTTGAGTATGCTTGTCTCAGACCAACCAGGCATCCTGGCCGACATCACCCGCGCCATAGCCGATATGGGGGGCAACATCGTATCTTTGGGCACTTTTCTGGGTGAGGATCCCACCAACCGTTTGATCACGGTCAAAGTGGCCGACGTTGCCGAAGACCAGTTCGTGGCTGAAATGGAGCACCTGGTGCTCAAGGTGACAGACGCGCGGACCTGTGCCAGTTGCCGATGAGGAAAGGAAGGATGTTTGGGTAGATGACAGCTTTGGCTGCGCCTGGCGACTAAAGTTGCTTTCGTCTCACAGATCTTGGCCGGGAACCCATCAAATCAGTGTTTGCATTTGCATAAGGAGGGCTACAAATGAGTGAGAATGTGCTTGACGTAATCCGAAAGCGGAGGAGCATCCGCAAGTTTACCGACGAGGACGTGAGTGAAGAGCAGGTTGAGACGCTGCTGGAGATGGCCATGTGCGCTCCCAACCGACTCAATCGCCAACCCTGGCACTTTGTCGTCATCCGCGACAAGGAGCTACAGAAGCAAGTGGCCGATCTGTTGCGCATCCATCACTATCTCGAGATGGCCCCCGTTGTGATTGTCGTAGGCGGCTTGCCCGGAGCCTCGCCGACCTGGATAATGGACGTCAGCGCGGCCACGGAGAATCTGGTGTTGGCCGCCACAGCCATGGGACTCGGGGCAGTGTGGGTTGGCTCTCCGGACACTGTCATGTGGGACTTGCTTGAGGAGACCCTGTGTGATGCACTCGCCATCCCTTACGAGGACGTGCGCATCGCAGCACTGGTGGCTGTGGGGCATCCTGCTCAGGAATTGCCTCCTCATGGGAAGCACGACCGCTTTGACCGTACAAAGGTGCATTACGGCAAGTGGGGAAATCGGAAGCTGGACTGAACGCCAGCTTTCTATGGTATAGTGAAAGAGGAGGCGATGAATTATGCCGCTGCTTCAGGACAAAGATAGAGAGGCCGTCAAAACTTTGTTCCAGGAGGGGTTGGTCAACCCCGTCAAGCTGGTGAACTTTACTCAGGCCATGGAGTGCCAATTCTGCGCCCAGACCCATCAGCTGGTGGAGGAGATAGCTGCCCTCTCTGACAAGATCGAGCTCGAGGTCTATAATTTTGCTATTGATAAGGAGAGGGTGGAAGAGTACGGTGTGGACAAGATCCCGGCCATCGCCATTGTAGGCCAGAAGGATTATGGGGTACGCTATTATGGTATCCCCTCGGGCTACGAGTTCAGCTCTCTCATTGAGGACATCATTGATGTTTCCACTGGGGAGGTAGAACTGTTGCCAGCTACTAGGGAGACCTTGGCTGGGATGACAGAAACCCTGCACTTTCAGGTCTTTGTCACTCCCACCTGACCGTACTGTCCCCAGGCCGTGCGCCTGGCCCACAAGCTGGCCATTGAGAGCGATCGCGTTCGCGCGGACATGGTGGAGGCCATAGAGTTCCCACACCTGGCCATCAAATACAACGTCCAGGGGGTGCCGCGCATCGTCATCAACGAGACGATCCACATCGAAGGAGCCGTACCGGAACCGATGCTGATGGCCCAGTTGCAGGAGGCACTCAAGCCTGCTGAGGGTGAACCCTGAGTGATTGTGGTCACTATCGCCCTCGCATAGGAATGCGAGGGCGATCAGCGTTCCTGGACGGGCATGAATTTCATAGTTTTCGGTGGGAGGTGGACAGCGGTTGTTCCACTTTTGCACCAAGAGCCAAAATAATATCAAGGAGGCAACAAAATGGATTGGAATAGCCCATTGGGTATCTTGCGCCGCGCGATGCAGATTGAGCGCGACGGCTACAAGTTTTACAATGAGGCGGCTGAGCGGGCCGTTGGCGAGAGAGGCAAGAGCATGTTCCGCGGCCTGGCAGACGACGAGGAAAGGCACCTGCGTTTGCTGTTGATCGAGTATAAATCGCTGGAATCGGGGCAGGGTTGGATAGACCCAGCCCAGGCGCTCGAGCAGGACCTGGACCTCGATCCGGCCAACCCCGACCTGCCTGGCGAGGAGTATCCCGAGCCGTCGCCGATCTTTACCCCGGCTCGCCAGCCATCGCTGGAGGGAGACGTGGCTGCCCTGGAGTTTGGGATGGAGACCGAGCAACTGTCCTACGACCTGTACAAAGGAGCAGCCGAGGAGCAGGCCGATCCAGCGGCCAAACAGGCCTATGAGCTCCTGGCCAAAGAAGAGAACCGTCACTACGAGATCCTGCAAAGCTCTCGCGATTACCTGGTAGACAATCAGACCTGGTGGGACAGCGAAGATCTTCCTTTCTTCATAGGATAGCCAGGTAAGAGGAGAGCAGGCTTTGAGAAAAGTGAAGCTGTACGCTTTAAGTACTTGTGCTTGGTGTAAGAAGACCAGGCGGTTCCTCGATGATAACAACGTTGACTATGAATACGAGTACGTTGATCTCTTGAGTGGAGACGAAAGGGCACGCAGTCAAGAGGAAATGGGGCGCTGGAATCCCAGGCGCACCTTTCCCACCGTCGTCGTTGACGACCAAGAGGTGGTCGTCGGCTTCAAAGAGGAGCGCTTACGGGAGGTTCTGGGCCTATGAGTTCGCCACAAGCGCAGGCATTGTACGAGCGGTTGAAGCGCGAGGGGGAGGCGGCGGGCTACTATTTCCATCCTGATGTTGAATTTGTCCTTGACTTGATGGAAGGGCTTTTGGTTAACGAAGCGCGATATGGCTACTGGGCTTGTCCCTGCCGTCTGGCCGATGGGGTCAGGGAGAAAGATCTGGACATCATCTGCCCTTGCGACTACCGTGACGCTGACCTGGACGAGTACGGTGCCTGCTATTGTGCCCTTTACGTCTCGGAAGAGATCGCTCGCGGTGAGAAAGAAGCCCAGCCGGTGCCAGAGCGACGCGGCACCGAACTGCCACCGACTTCCAAGGCAGAACACGATGAAGATTTGGTCGGCTTTACCGCCAGCGGGGTCCCGATCTGGCGCTGCAAAGTGTGCGGCTACCTGTGCGCCCGCCCCAGACCGCCGCTCAAGTGTCCCATCTGCAAAGCGGATCGCGATCGCTTCGAGCGTTTTGCCTGACAGGAGAAAGCGCCCGGGCGTGGATGGCAAACAGGAGAGCACTCTCTATACATGAGCGTCGCGGACCGAGAGATATGGGCCACCCGAACAAGGAGAGACAACATGAAGCTCAATCCACAGACCTTGCAGGCCATCGAAATGGCCATCCAGATCGAGAAGGATGGCCTGGCCTTTTACACCGAGGCGGCTCAACAGACCGACAACCCCAGCGGCAAAAAGATGTTTCAATCGTTGGCCAAGGATGAGGCAGCCCACCAGAAACTGTTCGAGGCCGTCCGCGAGTCTTTGCTTCAAGAGGGCAATTGGCTGTCTCCTGAAGAGGTTGCCGCCATGAGCCCGGGAGCGTTCGACCGTTCCCCTATCTTTCCGGTAGGCGATGAGATCGGGTCAGTCGAGATACCGCAGCGCGAGTTAGCTGCCTTGCAGCGCGGCATTGAGGCTGAAGAGGCTGCCATTGCGTTCTACTGCGAGCAGAGGGAAAAGGCCAAAGACCCGGATGCCAAGGCCATGTACGCCTACCTGATCGAGCAGGAGGAAGGCCATCGTATCATTTTGGAAGGAGAGTACGATTACCTGAACCGTACCGGCTTCTGGTTCGATTTTCAAGAGTTTGGTCTGGAGGGAGTAGGGTAGCCTGTGCTTAAAGGCTCAGGTGGCTCTTGAGCGCTGGAGCTAGAGAGGAGAAGTATATGACAATTTCTGTCAACGAAAACCGAAATCAGTCAGAAAAATAAGGAGGCCCATCATGGCCAAGGAAATGGATTCTTGTGTGCAGCCGGCAGGGGGACCTTTGGTCCCAGAGCCGGCCCCCAGTGAGGGTGATGTATCACCACTAAAGGAGGATGTCAAAATGGCAATGGCACGTGTAGGCAAAGAAGCACCGGATTTTGAAGCCTCGGCCTATGTCGCTGGCGAGGGCTTTAAGAACGTGAAATTATCTAACTATCGAGGCCAGTGGGTGTTGCTTTGCTTCTATCCCGGCGATTTCACTTTCGTCTGACCGACGGAACTGTCGGCAGTTGCCGTCAAATACCCAGAGTTGAAGGAACTGGGCGTAGAAGTTCTGTCGATGAGCACTGACAGCCGCTTCAGCCACAAGATTTGGAACGAGGTGGAGCTGTCCAAGATGGTGGAGGGCGGCATCCCCTTCCCCATGCTCTCCGACCAGGGTGGGCGCATTGGCACGGTGTACGGGGTCTATGACGAGGCGGCGGGCGTGAACATTCGTGGCCGCTTCCTCATTGACCCCGATGGGGTCATCCAGGCCATGGAGGTGCTTACCCCATCGGTGGGCCGTCACATCGGCGAGACGATCCGCCAAGTGAAGGCTTTCCAGCACGTGCGGGCCACAGGCGAGGCCACACCGTCTGGCTGGCAGCCGGGCCAGACAACGCTTAAGCCGGGACCAGACCTGGTGGGCAGGGTGTGGGAGGTGTGGAAGCCAGAGTAGCCACCCTCAACACTCACTCTGGTTAGTTGTTCCGATGACCCTCTGGCTGGTTGTTGGCAGTCAGAGGGTCAGGATTCACACCGTGAGAGGGGGAGAGATAATGCTTAACAACATGACCATCAGACTCGGTGGAGCGGCCGGCGACGGGGTGGAATCGAGTGGCGCCGGCTTTTGCACAGCCCTGGCCCGGGGCGGGCTGCACGTCTTTGGCCTGCCCGATTACTACTCGCGCATTCGGGGCGGGCACAACTTTTTTTCCATTCGCGTGAGCGACAGGCCGCTCTATTCTCACGCGGAGCCCGTGCATCTATTGCTGGCGCTGACCGAAGAGACGATCCCGCGCCATCGGGACAAAATTGTCGAAGGAGGCGCCATCGTCTACGATACCAAGTTGCAAGTGCCGCCAGAGCAGTTGTCAGGGAACGGCATCCAGTTCTTGCCAATTCCCCTCAGCGACATGGCCCAGGAAAAGGCCGGGACTACGCTGGCCCGTAACACTGTGGCCTTGGGCGTCACCGCTGGGCTGACCGGCTTTGACCTTGAGCCCATGGAAAGCGTCATCCGTCAGAACTTTGCCCGCAAGGGCCAGGCGGTGGTGGATGGTAATCTGGCGGCCATCGAGGCGGGCTATCGGGAGGGGCAAAAGCACGTTGACGATTTCCCTTTCAAATTGGAGAGGATGCCGGACGCGCCGCCCCGGATGGTGCTCAACGGCACCCAGGCCTTTTCGCTGGGGGCGTTGGCAGGGGGTTGCCGCTTCGTAGCAGGCTACCCGATGACGCCCGGCTCGCCGGTGCTACACTGGATGGCGGCCCACGCGGAACGTTACGGCGTAGTGACCAAGCACGCCGAGGACGAGATCGCCGCCATCAACATGGCCATCGGCGCGGGCTATGTGGGGGCGCGGGCGATGGT